>Ga0187864_10000473_pt1 | contig 44061 bp, 39 predicted proteins | sample June2016WEW_11_4_FD_132985 | JGI IMG/M metagenome (GOLD analysis project Ga0187864, IMG submission 132985) | Peatland microbial communities from SPRUCE experiment site at the Marcell Experimental Forest, Minnesota, USA - June2016WEW_11_40 | ecosystem: Environmental > Terrestrial > Soil >...
GCGGCAATGTCCGGTGACTCCGCCGCGGCCATCAGCGCCGCCGCCGCGCCCATCGAGACACCCCACACGATCACGGGGCGCGCCGCATGCTGTTGCTCCAAAGCATAATGAGCGGCCCCGACCACATCGAACCGCTCCTTGTACCCCAAAGTCGTCACGCCGCCCCCGCTCGAACCCTGATGGCGTAGATCAAACAGCAGGCCGTCGTAGCCCAGTTGGTGTCCAAAACTTGCCATGGGCAGCATCTCGACGCGCGTGCGGTTCAGGCCGTGGCAGTAAACAATCGTGCCGCGCGCTTCGCCCGACGCTGGAACATACCAACCTTTAAGGGGAACGCCATCGCTGGAGCGAAACTCGACCCAGTCGAATTTCATGCCATACGAAATGGGCGTCTTCCCATCGTTTGGGTCGGGATAATGAAAACGGCCTCTGGTCCCAAGGCTTGAAAAGAACCAAGGAACGAAGAGAAAAAAGAAACCGGCGACCAGCGCAGCAAGGATGAGGATCACGTTTCGAAAGATCCGCCAGATTCTCCGCTTCGTCATCAAGCCACCCTCCTGGTAGTGCGAGTAGGCAGAAGGCAGTCGGCAGTGGGCACTGCCTGTCATCCTGAGCGAAGGATCTCCGCAGTTAATCTCCCAATCACACGACTGACGAACAACTGCTGGGATCCTTCGCTCCGCTCAGGATGACACGGTCGCTGTTTCCTCACATGTCCCAAGTACTGAAAGAGCCGTCAACGAGGAGAGATCTGCCTTCTGCCTAGTCTACGAAAGTTACCCCTCACCCGTCCCGCTCCGGCTGATGAAAACGCCGGAGCGCGACACCCTCTCCCCAAGGGAGAGGGCTATCATTCGGGGGCCACTGCCCATCTGCCGACCTGCCGATCTGCCGACCTGCCCACTGCCTAAGCCCCTTCTGCCACCGACTGCGGTTCCACGATGTGGGTAAACAACAGCAGCGCTACCACGCCCGTCATGGCCGCACAGAGCGTTGTCACCGCTGCGTAACCGTGCCGCTCAAAGAGAAATCCGCCCAGGATGGCGGCCGAGCCAATGCCTGTCTGCGAGAATATATTCCTGAGGGCAATAAAAGCGCCGCGCTGCGTCGAAGGCACCAGTTCAGTGATCAGCGCCGTCAAGGGACCTTGCCGGAATGCCGCGCTCATGCTGGCGACGGAGAACACGGCCAGCAGCCCGAATCCCCAGGAGAATAAGGGGATCGCCGCTACCGCCAACGCCAGAATGACGTTGCTGACGATTGCTACCGAGCGTTTGCCGAGACGGTCGGAAACGATGCCGCCCGCCGGCGCGCTGCCCAACGCCATCACACCGCCCAACATGAAGACCCATCCGATCGTCCGCGTGGAGATGCCAAATCCACTGTTCAACCATTGCCCCACGTACGTGAGGAATCCGACCAATCCCCCCGACACAAGGAACGCTATGCCGAGGGCAGCGGCGGTATCCCGCCGGACGAGAAAGGAGCGGAAAGCGCGGCCGACCGCTCGCAGCTTGTCGGAGGAAGGCTCGGAGCTTAACTTATCCTTTGGCAAGCCAAGTGACACGGCCCCTACCGCCAGCGCCAGAATAGCGAAAAAGAGGAACGCGCGGCGCCAGCCATAGCGGTCGGCTATTTGCGCCGCCAGCGGCACCCCCAGAATCGGCGCGGCAAAGTAAGCCGAAGAGATCAACCCCAACGCCCGGCCCCGAACCCGGTACTCGAACCAGTCAGCCGCGTAGGTGATGGAACACGTGGAGAGCATTCCGGCCGCAAAGCCCGTCAGGCCTCGTGCCAGCAATAGCGCCTGGAAACTGCCGGCGCGGGAGGCGACCCAAGACGACACCGCAAACAACAACACGCCCAGGAACAAGAAACGGCGGCGGCCGTAGTGGTCGGAAAGAGTGCCGGAGACGAACGAGGCCAGCGCCGCCGCAAGGGAGTAAACCGCAACCAGCAGGCCCGCCATTCCGACGCTGACACGCAGCGAGCCCAGCAGCGAGGGGAGAAGAGCGGCGATCATCTGATTGTCAGCCAGACCGAGGAACAGCAGCAGAAATAAGCCCGCGATGACAAATGAGTCCAAGCGCGCCTCAGAGTTCGCTATTCAAAGTGATGGAGGTCGAGTTTGATGGCCGCCTTATCGGACATATCCACGACGCCCGCGGCGGCGATGCCGACCGCGACTACAATCGCGTCGCTGATTTCTTGCTTAGTCGCCCCCACTTCGAGCGCTTTCTTGATGTGTCCTTCCAAACAGCCCTCGCACTTGGCTACCAGAGAGCAGCCAAGGGCAATCAGTTCCTTTGTTTTAAGGTCGAGGGCTGTGGGAGTGAAATAGCTTTCCTTGTAAAACGCCAAATAGATGTTACGAAATCGCGGCTCGATCATACTCATCGATTTCGGGGGTGCGGCCACCGCTGGTCCGTCATTCGCCATAGCAGAATCCTCACGTATCCGAGTTTTAGCCAATCTGAATTTAACCTTCCGACTTCTAACCGCCGGCTTCCATCAGGTCGCCACCTGCGTCGTTTCGACGGCAGAAGGCTGACCGAAGCTTACCAACTCCGGGATCTCGATGCGAACTTCGGTCCCCTTTCCGGGCTGACTCTGAATTCTCATGGAATAATCCTGGCCGTAAAGCACTTTCAACCGTTCATGGACATTACTGATGCCGATGCCGGACTCAAGGATGCCGGGCCGGCGCTGCTCGGAAATACCCACTCCGTCGTCAGCAACCTCGATGCACAACTGTCCTTTGTCGCGGGTCACACGAAGCGTTATCGTCCCTCCCTCGATCTTCGGTCCGATTCCATGCCGGATGGAGTTCTCGAGCAAGGGCTGGAGGATCATGCTGGGGATCATCACGTCCAGGGTTCCGGCTGCAATTTCTTTGCGGAATTGGAGCTTGTCCCTCCCGAATCGCACCACCTCAATATCCAGGTAGTCGTCGATGAATTCCAGTTCCTGCTTCAAGGGCACAAAATGCAATTGGCGTTTCAGGCGGCGGCGCAGAATGTTGGACAGCTTCACGAGCACCGTCCGCGCCGTGTCCGGGTCAAAACGGATCAGAGAGGAGACGGTATTAAGGGTATTAAACAGGAAGTGGGGGTTGATTTGGCTGATGAGCGCATCCACGCGGGCCTGCATAAGGGCTTTTTCCTGTTCCGCGAGCTTGCGCTCGATCCGGGTGTTGTTCCAGATGCGCACCGGAAGGCCGACGGCGATGAGCGTGGCGAACACAATCAAGCCTCGGACCCACAAATGCGGAGAATCCATATAGTAAAGATACTTGCCATGCCCTACCCAGCCGCCGAAGGTCATGCGCGCGACTTCGAGCATGACGCAGAGAAAAGAAAACAGCACCTGCCAATCCACCGCCGGGTGCTGGAATCGTTGCTTGATGGAACGGTAAAGGCTAAGGTCGATAAACCCGGAGAACTGCCAGATTACTTCCTTATCCGGACAAACCCACCGGGCTGTCCCGGCAACGACCGCATAGAGCACCGCCATGGGCGCCGCCAATAGTTCGTGTCCAAGCAGAACCGCCGGCAAGGCGACCATCATACCCACTACGAGGCTAGCGATGGTCCCGCCCAGCAGCCCCGCGAGGACCGTTACCTCCAAGCTGAGATCGGTGGTCGGGAACGGCCCGATCGGTTTGCCGAGATTCGGATAGCCGGCGAATAAGCGGGCCAAAACACCCAACGTGAACGGTATGCCGAGAAATACGGCGAATTCAAGCTTCTCTCTTGGAGAACGCTGCTCGATGAAGATCAATTGCCTGAATCTTCCGAATCTGGCAATGAAACCTGCAAGCAGAGAGATCACCGCCAACTTGATCAGCAGAGCCACGAGGGTGGCTGCGGGGGAGCTGTTGAGATAAGGATTCATGGGCTTTTGCAGGCACCACTCGAGGGCGCCTGCTTCTCACGGGGGCAGCTAAAAACCCTGCCCCGACGCGCTGCCGGTGCCTGTCTGATGAGTGCAGGCGCTACGCTCGCTACTCCAGGCCGCCACCTACCAAGTGTACCACTTCCAATCGGTCTCCAGGTTGGATCTGAGTCACATCCCAACCGGTTCTGGGCACGATCTCAAGATTCCGCTCCACCGCGACGCGGTCGCGGGGCAGGTCCAGCCATTCCAGCAGCGCCGCAAGCGTCAGGCCCTCCGGCACCTCGCGGAGTTCACCATTCAGTTGCACTGTTACCACTTGCGTCACCACGCTTTCGATCTCAGCCCTTGTATTGGCGGGCAAGTTACGCACGGTCGTAGAAAATATGGTAACGATGCCAACCACCGTCAGGCAAGAGAAAAGGTAGTTTGCCGTTTGAAGTAACCATAACTCGTAGCGCCCCGACCTGTCGGGGCATTTGCCGACCCTTCGCTGCGCTCAGGGCAGGCTCTAAAGGTCGGCGCTACGACCAAATTAGGACAGCACCCGGCGTAGAAAAAACTTGACACTTTCGCTTCGCGCTTCGTATAGTAAAATGTTAAGCAGGGTTCAGAACACTCACTGTAAGTAATTGCAATGACAAGCCCTTATTTGCCTTTGCTGATCCATTTCCTGATCGTCGTGGCAGTGAGCGCGGCCATCCTGGGCCTGTCTGCATGGGTGGGAGTTAAACGCCCCTCACAAAGCAAACTAAGCCCTTACGAGTGCGGAAGTCCCCCGGTGGGGGACGCCCGGGAGCGTTTTTCAGTCAGTTTCTACCTGGTGGCGATGCTCTTTATCCTTTTCGACGTGGAAGCCGTGTTTCTTTATCCCTGGGCAGTTGTTTTCAAGAGTTTAAAGTGGTTCGGCTTCGTCGAAATGCTCTTGTACATTGCCGTTTTATTGGCAGGGTACGTCTACGTTTGGAAGAAGGGTGCTTTGGATTGGAAGCGGTAGCGCGTGTTGGGAGCGCCCTGTCGACTCGCGCCGAATGGCAACCTTGCTCGATGATTCCGGGCGCCGCAGCTTGATCGTTTGACAACGATACAACCACTCGTCATGCCTTCAGACCTCGAATCAAATCTCACTCTCAAGAAGCTTAGAGAATTTGCTCCCCAGGCGGTGGATGAGGTGCGGGAGTTTCGAGGTGAGATCGCGATCTACATCCGGCCCGATATGCTGATCCGGGCGTGCGAGTTCTTGCGGGACGAACCCGGCCTCTCCTTCAGATTCCTCTCCGATGTCACTGCCGTGGACCTCTACCCCAACGAACCACGCTTTGAGGTTGTCTATCACTTGCTCTCGCTTCAGACTGCCGAGCGCCTTCGACTCAAGGTGCGCACCGGCGGAGCCAATCCGAGTGTGGACTCTTTGGTTCCCGTGTATCCTTGCGCCAATGCCTTCGAGCGTGAGGTTTTCGATCTCTTTGGAATACAGTTCGCGGGACATCCTTACTTGCGCAGGATCCTGATGCCGGAAGACTGGGAAGGCTACCCGCTCCGCAAAGACTACCCTACCGAGGGATACCGCTAGATGCCCATTACGCTGGAGAAAATTCCGGGCCAGGAAGAGCGGGTCATCCTGAGTATGGGCCCCCAGCACCCCTCCACGCATGGGGTCTTGCGCCTGGTGCTCGAACTGGACGGTGAGACGGTGGTTCGAGCCATGTATGACATCGGTTACCTGCATACGGGGTTCGAGAAATCTTTCGAGGACAAGACCTACTCACAAGGCATCACCCTCACCGACCGGATGGATTACCTTTCCCCGCTCTCGAATAACCTGGGGTTTTGCCTGGCGGTCGAGAAGTTGCTGGACATCGAGATTCCTGCGCGCGCCCAGTGGATCCGCGTGCTGTTGACCGAACTCACGCGCATCCAGAGCCACTTGGTTTGGCTGGGAACCCACGCGATCGACCTGGGGGCCATGTCGGTCCTGCTCTATTGCTTCCGGGAACGCGAAACGATCCTCCACATTTTCGAAATGGTTTCCGGCCAGCGGATGATGACCAGCTATTTCCGCATCGGCGGGCTGGCCCTCGAACCTCCGTTGGGCTGGCTGAAGCTGGTGGAAAAGTTTGTGAAGGCGTTCCCCGCACGACTCGAGGAATACGAGGATTTGCTGACCAAGAACCCGATTTGGCTGAAGCGCACCGTCGGAATCGGCACCCTCACCGCCGACGAGGCGATCGCCTGGGGGCTCTCCGGCCCGTCATTACGCGGCTCAGGAGTGGATTACGACATTCGAAAAAAAGAGCCGTACTCGAGCTACGAGAAGTTTGATTTCAAGGTTCCCACCCGGCCCGAGGGCGATGTTTATGCGCGTTACCTGGTGCGCATCGAGGAAATGCGCCAGTCGCTTGGAATTGTGCAACAGGCCATGGATGGGATCCCGGAAGGACCGATCAAGGCCAACGCGCCCCACATCGTGCTGCCCGACAGGGAGAGCATGAAGACTTCGATCGAGGCGCTGATTTATCACTTCAAAATCGTGACGGAAGGATTTCATCCGCCCGTCGGCGAAGTCTATCAGGCCATCGAAGCGCCGCGCGGAGAACTGGGCTTTTATATCGTCAGCGACGGTTCGCCGAAACCTTTTCGCTGCCACGTGCGCGCGCCTTCTTTCGCCAATTTGCAGGCCTTGCCGAAGATGGTCGAAGGGCGCTTGATTGCCGACGTCGTCGCCTGTATCGGCACCATCGATATTGTGCTGGGCGAAGTGGACCGGTAACGGAAGAGCCGAAATTCGAAAATCGAAATTCGAAACTCGGCACGGCCACCGGGATTTTCGGTTTTCGAATTTCGGTTTTCGAGTTTCGAATTTCGAGTCTCGATTTTCGGGTTTCGTTGGTATGTTACCAGACGCGCTGCTTGAAAAATTCGAGAAGCTGATTGCACGCTACCCACTGAAGCGTTCGGCGATCGTGCCGTGCCTGCTTTTTGCGCAGGACGAGATCGGGCACATCAGTGACGAGGTTATCGAAGAAGTCGCCCGCCGGGTGGAAGTGCGGCCGATCGAGGTGATTGAGAACATCGGCTACTACTCGATGCTGCATCGGAACCCGTTGGGCAGATACAACCTTCAGGTGTGCACAAACGTATCGTGCATGGTCAAAGGCGGCGAGGAAATCCTCGGGCATTGCAAGCGGCGGCTGGGAATCGGGCATAAAGAGACGACAGCCGACGGACTGTTTTCTTTGGAGGAAGTCGAATGCCTGGGCGCCTGCTGCGGCGCGCCGGCCATGCAAGTGAATTACGACTTCTACGAAGACCTGACTTCCGAGAAGATTGACGCCTTGCTCAAGAAGTTGAGACGGCAGTAGGCAGTGGGCAGGTCGGCAGATGGGCAGATGGGCAGATCGGCAGATGGGCAGCGGGCGGGTTACATCGTAGACCCGGACTCATAGCCCTCTCCCCCTTGGGGGAGAGGGTGGACCGCGACGGCGTTTTCATCAGCCGCCGCGGGCCGGGTGAGGGGTTACTTTCGAAAGCTATACGGAAACCGCTGACCGCTGTCATTCTGAGCGAAGCGAAGAATCTCAGCAGTTGCAGTTTCGACGAGCTGCAGAGATCCTTAGTCGCCTTCGGCTCCTCAGGATGACCGTCGAGGAGGTGGTTCTGCAGCCTGTCAGGCACTAAACACCATGTCGGATTACCAAAACTATTTCAAAGGCTCACCGCTGGAGGTGAAGGTTCTCACCCGGCGGGTTGGTCTGCCCAACTCGACCTCAATCGACGTGTATCTTGAGCACGATGGTTACAAGGCCTTGAAAAAGGCCTTCGAAATGGGGCCGGATGCGGTTATCAATGAAATGAAGAACTCCGGCCTGCGCGGGCGCGGCGGGGCGGGCTTCAACACCGGCATGAAGTGGAGTTTCGTTCCCAAGCAATCCGCCCGGCCCAAGTATGTCGTCTGCAATGCCGACGAGAGCGAGCCGGGGACCTGCAAGGACCGGCCGCTGATCGAGTCCGATCCGCACCAATTGCTGGAGGGGATCATCATCGCCGGGTTCGCGATCGGGTCTCACCAAGGCTTTATCTACACCCGCGGCGAATACCGCTATTTGATCAATATCCTGGATCGCGCTCTCGAAGAGGCCAATGCGCGCGGCTTTCTCGGAAAGAACATTCTCGGCAGCGGCTTCGACTTCGAGCTCTCGACGCACACCGGCGCGGGCGCCTACGAGTGCGGCGAAGAGACGGCGCTTCTGAATTCCCTGGAAGGACTACGCGGATACCCGCGCATCAAGCCTCCCTTCCCGGCTATTGTCGGGCTCTACGAAGGACCAACGATTATTAATAACGTCGAGACGCTGGCTAACGTCTCGCATATTATCCTGAATGGCGCGGAGTGGTATGCCAAGCTGGGGACGCCCAAAAATGGAGGCACTCGCCTATTTTGCCTGAGTGGCCACATTGCCAGGCCGGGTGTTTACGAATTGCCCATGGGATTTAATCTCCGCCGCATGATCGAGGAAGTGGGCGGCGGCGTGCCGGGCGGAAAGAAGCTGAAGGCCGTTATCCCCGGCGGCTCGTCTTGTCCGGTGCTGACGGCGGATGAGATCGATGTCGCGATGGACTTCGACTCGGTGGCCAAAATCGGCTCCATGCTGGGTTCCGGCGGAGTCGTCATCCTGGATGAAGATACCTGCATGGTCAAACTCGCGCATCGCATCATGAAGTTCTACGCGCACGAATCCTGCGGCTGGTGCATTCCCTGCCGTGAAGGGACGGCCTGGTTGAAGTCTCTGCTGGGACGATTCCATTCCGGCCGCGGACTTGCCGATGATGTGGATACCGCCATGGACGTTTCCCTCAACATGCTGGGGAAAACGCTCTGCCCGCTGGGAGACGCGGCGGCCATGCCGACCATCAGCATATTGAAGAAGTTCCGGTCCGAGTTTGAAGAGCATTTGAAACTGGGATATTGCCCATACGAGAAAAAGGCGGTGGCTGTAGCGTGAAAGACGATCAGCCAAAACCCGGCTTTGAACTGCTGGATCATCCTTTGAAGCAGGAGACCCGTGCGGTGGCAGGCCCCTACGTTCGCAGCGCCGCATTGACGCCGGGCCCTTCCGCCAAAAAGGCGGCCGCGCCCGAACCGGTCAAGCTCACCATCGACGGCAAGGCCGTGGCTGTGCCGCCGGGTACGTTGCTGATTGAAGCCGCCAAGCAGGTGGGGATCGAAATACCCTCTTACTGCTATTACCCGAATCTGAGCTTGCAGGGCGCTTGCCGCATGTGCCTGGTGGCGATCGAGCGCATGCCCAAGCTGCAAACCGCCTGCACGACTATCGTGACCAATGGGATGGTGGTCCACACCGATACCGAGGACGTGAAGAACGCTCGCAAAGCGATGCTGGAGTTTCTACTCACCAATCATCCCTTGGATTGCCCTGTTTGCGACAAAGGCGGTGAGTGCGAACTTCAGGACGCCGTCTTCCGCTACGGCGCGGCGGACACCCGCTTCATGGAGCCCAAGCTCCACCACGACGAGCAGAAGTTTTCAAGCCTTGTCTATTACGATTGGCCGCGCTGCATCCTGTGCTACCGGTGCATTCGCGTCTGCGACGAAGGGATGGACGTCAACGCCTACGGGATCGGCTTCCGGGGTTCGCACAGCGAGATTATTCCCAATCGCGGAGAGAAGCTCGAGTGCGAAGAGTGCGGCATGTGCATCGACATCTGCCCGGTGGGCGCGCTCACCAGCGGGACTTATCGTTATCAGACCCGCCCGTGGGAGATGACCTACACCGGAACGATCTGCAACCATTGCGGCGACGGCTGTAAGACCACACTCTCTATTAGGAACAATCGTATTATCCGCGCCAATAACCGCGACCACTCGGGGTTCAACGGCGAGTTCCTCTGCGTCAAGGGGCGCTTCGGATGGGATTTCGTGAACAATGACAAGCGCTTCACCGCTCCCTTGATCCGCCGCAACGGCAAGCAGGAATCCGGCACCTGGGATGAAGCTCTCGGGATGACCGTGGATCGCCTTAAAACGATCCTGGCGGGAAATGGCCCGGACGCTATCGCGGTCTTGGGCTCCAATCGCATCACCAACGAAGAGAGTTACCTCCTGGGGCGCTTCACGCGAACCGTCCTGGGCACCAACAACCTGGACCACCACCGTACCGCGGATTACTCGTCTCTCGTGCGCGCGTTGACCGAGGCGCAGGCCGGCGACCGATATGCGGCCATGGAGGACATTCCGCAAGCCCCCAGCATCCTGTTGGTCGGAAACGACCCCACCCAGCAACACCCCCTTCTGGCCTACCAGATTCGCCAAGCCGTGCAGCGGCACGGAGCGAGGCTGTACGTTATCAATCATCAGGAAATCAAGCTTCGCCGCCAGGCAAGCGTCTATGTCTCTGTTGAACCAGGTGAAGAGGCGGGAGCGATTCGCACGCTGGCAGGAACCGGAGCACCATCAGGCGCGGGCGCTGGCGGGATTGATGCTGTTAATTCACTGCAAGAAAAGTTACGCCCGGAGAGCGACACGGTCATCATCTTCGGCGATGAAATCCGGGGCTCGGCGATTCGTGATTTGGTGAAGTGGGGGCTATCGCTTCCCGGAAGAACACGTTTCATTGCTCTGGGTGATTACGCCAATTCGCGCGGCTCGGCTGACATGGGAGTTCTTCCCGGGACGCTTCCGGGTTACTCGCCGGTCAGGGATGAGGCGGCGCGCGCGCGTTTTGAATCTGCTTGGGGAGCAAAGATTCCCGCCCGGCCCGGACGCCATGCGCGTGAGATCATAGCCGGGATCGAGTCGGGTGAAATCAAGGCCTTGCTGGTTTTCGGATCGAATCCTGTCAAGACGTATGGCATATCGAATGGGGTGCTCGGCAAGTTGGCGTTCCTGATGGTCGCCGAAGTCTTCCCCACCGAAACCACGGAGATGGCGGACGTGGTATTGTCCGCCACGACCTTCGCCGAGAAATCCGGCACGGTCACCAACACCTGCGGCCAGGCCCAGGCGCTTAAGAAGACCATGCGTAAAGCGGGCACAAACAGCGATCTTGAAATTCTGCTGGCTCTCGCCCGCCTGCTCGGCCAAAGGTGGAATTACCAAACCGCCGATGACGTCACGCGGGAGATCATCGCCAAGGTGCCCGGCTACGCGCTGCCGCTGCCCAGCTTGCTGGTGGGCCGCGCCGTCGCGACACACCCCGAGGGAACGCCGGACGAACTGGAAGGCGCCGGGCTGGTTTTTTCTTCGCGGGATACGCTTTTCACGTCCGGGACTTTAAGCCGCTACAGTTGGGCGCTCAATTCCGTGGACGAAGCCAAGAAACCCTATGGCCACATTTTCTGACACAGGGTGGCTGCTCCTGATCACCCTGATAAAAATCGCGGTCGTGGTCTTGGTCATGCTGACGTCGATCGCCTATCTGACCTGGCTGGAACGGAAGGTCGTGGCCCACATCCAGTCCCGCTGGGGGCCTTACCTGGTGGGATATTCCGGCCTTATGCAGCCGCTGGCGGACGGACTCAAGTTCATTCTGAAAGAAGATATCGTGCCCCTCGAGGTCGACACGATTGTCTATTGGCTCGCGCCCTTTCTCGCGCTCACTTTGGCTTTCCTCTCCATCGCCGTCATCCCGTTCGGAGAGAGTTTCACGATTCACGGCCGCACCATTTTTTTCCAGATTACCGACCTGAACGTCGGCCTCCTCTTCGTTTTTGCCGTCACGTCGCTGGGAGTTTATAGCGTCGCGCTGGCCGGCTGGTCGTCCAACAGCAAATACCCGCTGCTGGGCGGGCTGCGCTCGTCCGCACAAATGATCAGTTATGAGCTTTCGCTGGGGCTCGCCGTGGTGGGCGTTTTGATGATGGCTGGAACGTTGAGTCTGCGGGGCATCGTCGATAGCCAAAGCGGCTTCTGGCACATCGCCGGAGTGAACACCTTCCTTCCCCATTGGAACATCTTTGTGCAACCCGTGGGATTCCTCGTCTACTTCACCGCCGCCGTCGCCGATACCAACCGGGTCCCTTTTGACCTCCCGGAAGGAGAAAGCGAGTTGGTGGGCGGCTATCATACCGAATACAGTAGTATGAAATTTGCCATGTTTTTCATGTCGGAATATGCCAACATGATAACGGTCTCGTGTCTGGCGACGATACTTTTCTTTGGCGGCTGGCATGGCCCCGTTTTCGGTCCCTACGTGCTGCGCGTGCTTCTTCCGGTCTTCTGGTTTTGCTTTAAGCTCTTTTGCTTCCTGTTCTTTTACATCTGGATGCGGGGGACTCTGCCCCGCTTTCGTTACGATCAGCTCATGGCGTTCGGCTGGAAATTTCTGCTGCCGCTGGGCTTGCTGAATGTTCTGGCGACCAGCTTCGTGGTTGCGTGGATCAGCTCTCCTTGACAGTAGGGGCACGCCATGGCGTGCCCGTACGGATTGAGACAAACTTGGTTCCGCTCTTTTACATTTTCGGCGCGCTCGCCGTGGTTGCGGCTCTGAGCGTGGTCGCGCAACGTATGCCTGTGCATAGCGCCCTGTCGCTCATTGTGGTGCTGTGTTCGCTGGCGGTGGTTTATCTCTTGCTGGGCGCGGAATTCGTCGCCGTGATTCAGGTGATCGTCTACGCGGGCGCCATTATGGTGTTGTTCGTCTTTGTCATCATGCTTCTGAACGCAGGCCGGGAAACGCCCAGCCACCGCAGTCGAATGGCGCACTGGCTCGGCGCCCCGCTGGTCGCGGCTTTCTTGCTGGAGGTCCTGTTTGCAATCTGGAGGCAGTTCCCCGCCGGCGCCTCGCACGCTGCCGCTGCGGTGGACGCCGGGCCCGCTGCCATTGGTCATCTGTTGTTCAGGAACTATGTGCTGCCGTTCGAGGTTACGTCGATCCTGATCCTGGTGGCGATTCTGGGCGCAGTGGTTCTGGCGAAGAAGGAGTTCTGAGGCTTCGCGATGGTCCCGCTTTCACACGTACTGGCCCTCAGCGTCACGCTTTTTGTGATTGGCGCCGCAGGCTTTGTGTTCCGGAAAAACATCATTACGGTTTTTATGTGCATTGAGCTGATGCTCAATGCCGTCAACCTGGCCTTTATCGGGTTTTCGCGCTATCTGGGAAACCTGGACGGCCAGTTGTTTGCCTTCTTCGTAATCGTAGTCGCGGCGGCCGAGGCCGCGGTAGGCCTGGCCATCATCATCGCGCTCTACCGGAATCGTGAGTCGCTGAACATCGAGGATCTCGATTCAATGAAGTTGTAGAGTCGGCCGTTCGCGACAAGTCGAGGGTCAAGAGTCGAGAGTCAAAAGTGAACCGACAGAACGCATTTGCGACTGACAACGGACGACGGACAACTGACGACTCAAAATGGAAACTCTCCTCATCCTGATGCTGCTCCCACCGTTGGTGGGCATGGCCTTGAACGGCGTCCTGGGGCGCCGTTTCTCGCAGGCAGTGGTGTCGCTGATCGGGTGCGGCGCTTCCGGGCTCTCCATGGTCTTCGCGCTGCTGAGCGCTTGGACCTATACAACCTCTCCCGGTCAACCCGCGCCTTTCATACACAGTTACTTCACTTGGATCGAATCCGGGAATCTGCGCGCTGACTATGCACTCTTCTACGATCGCCTCACGTTGGTCATGACGGTCACCGTGACGGTGGTCGCCTTCCTGATCCACCTCTACTCCAGAGGATACATGGAGCACGAGGGCGGCTACTATCGGTTCTTCACTTACTTGAACCTCTTCCTCTTCATGATGCTGACTTTGGTCACAGCCGCCAACTATCCCCTCATGTTTGTGGGTTGGGAGGGCGTGGGCCTGTGTTCGTATCTGCTCATCGGGTTTTATTTCCGCAGGCAGTCGGCTTCCGACGCGGGGAAGAAGGCGTTCATCGTCACGCGCATCGGCGATGCGGGATTCACCGTGGGCGTGGCCCTGCTCTTCTGGACGTTCGGATCTCTGAATTTCCAATCGACATTCAACAGCATCGCGGCGCTTCAGGCGGGCGAACGCGGGACCGCGCTGACCGCCATCGGCCTGCTTTTCTTCCTCGGCGCGGTTGGCAAGTCAGCCCAGATTCCGCTGTACGTGTGGCTTCCCGATGCCATGGAAGGGCCCACACCGGTCAGCGCCTTGATTCATGCCGCCACCATGGTTACGGCCGGCGTTTATCTCGTGGCCAGGTCGAACCCCATCTACTCACATGCTCCGCTGGCTCTTGAAGTTGTCGCCGTCGTAGGTTGCGTGACGGCGTTTTTCGCGGCGACGATTGCCGTCACTCAAAACGATCTCAAGAGAATGCTGGCCTATTCCACCATCAGCCAGCTTGGATACATGTTTGTCGGCTGCGGAGTGGGGGTGTTTGCGGCCGGAATCTTCCACCTGATGACGCACGCCTGCTTCAAATCGCTGTTGTTTCTTGCCGCCGGCAGCGTGATGCACGGCCTGGACGGCGAACTCGACATGCGCAAAATGGGCGGCTTACGGCACAAGATGAAGACCACCTTCATCACCTTTTTCGTTGCCACCCTCGCCATCAGCGGCGTGCCGGGGTTGTCCGGGTTTTTCAGTAAGGACGAGATTCTTGCCGCAGCCTACGAAGGCCCTCTGGCGCGGCATTGGATCTATTGGCTTGCCACGATTACGGCGGGCCTGACCGCCTTTTATATGTTCCGCGCACTCTTCCTGACCTTTTTCGGAAAGTCGCGCCTGTCGCCCGAAACCGAGCACCACGTGCACGAGAGCGGTTCGAAGATGACAACCCCGCTGCTCATACTGGCGCTCTTTTCGATCGTGGCCGGTGACGTGAGCTGGCCCAAGGTCTTTGGGGGAAGCGAGGCGTTTGACCGCTTCCTCGATCCGGTGTTCAAAACTTCGAGCGATTTCCTGCGAGCCTCCGGGCAGGAGTCCGGCGCGCAGGGCTTTTCCGCCGGCGCCTTGATGATCTTCGCGCTCTGCTTTGCGGGCGTCGCCATCCTGGCGGCTTGGTGGCTTTACCTGAAGAACACGTCGTTGCCTCACCGCGTTGCGGAGCGGTTCAACAGCGTTTATCAACTCCTGATTCACAAGTATTACGTGGATGAGATCTATAACTGGCTGCTGGTCCGGCCAATTAAGGTGGGATCGGAGAAGATCCTCTGGCAGCGCATCGACGCGGAGGTTATCGACGGACTCGGCGTTAACGGAACCGGCGAGAGAGTCGCCGGAGTCGGCGGTATCCTGCGCCGAATTCAATCCGGCAACATCCGCAGTTATGCCACGTGGGTCATATTGGGCGCCACGGTCTGGTTGGCTTACGTCCTCTGGCCGAAATAGCAGTGACGAGTGACAAGTGACGAGTGACGAGTTCAAGAACAAACGCGCTTGGTTAATTCTATGGATTGGCTAGCTGGTCATCTTCTTACAATCGCAATCTTGCTGCCGCTGGCAGGGGCATTCATTGTCGGTTTTCTCGGCCCCGCGCGCGAGCGACAGATCCGCTGGGTGGCGCTCGTGGCATCGCTGCTCACCTTTCTGGTGGCCGCGGTTCTTTATGCCGGCTTGAGGGCAGACACTCCGGCCATGCAGTTCGTGGAGATCCATCCCTGGATCACGGCGCCACCGATTGACTATCACCTCGGAGTGGATGGCTTAAGCGGACTGCTCATCCTGCTGACAGGCTTCCTGACGCCGCTCTGCGTGCTTGTCTCGTGGGCGGGAATTACGAAGCGGGTGAAGGAATTCTTCATCTTTCTGCTGGCGCTCGAGACCGGCATGATCGGCGTCTTTGCGTCGCTCGACCTGGTGCTTTTCTTTGTTTTCTGGGAAGTCATGCTGATCCCCATGTACTTCCTGATTGGCATTTGGGGTCACGAGCGGCGGATTTATGCGGCAGTGAAGTTTATTCTTTACACGATGGTCGGCTCCGCGCTCATGTTCGCGGGCATTATCTATCTTTATGGCGTCACAGGAACTTTCAATTTGGTCCGTATCGTCGCTACATTCGCCAACAGTCCTGTCTTGTCTCCCTCGACTGAGCGCTGGCTCTTCCTGGCCTTCTTCGTAGCCTTTGCCATCAAGGTTCCGCTCTTCCCGTTTCACACCTGGCTGCCCGACGCCCACGTGGAAGCGCCCACGGCAGGTTCCGTAATTCTGGCCGGGGTGCTGCTGAAGATGGGCACCTACGGCATGTTGCGCTTCTGCCTGCCGTTGTTTCCCCGCGCATCATGGGAGTTTGCGCCGCTGATTATTGCCCTGGCGATTATCGGCATCATTTATGGCGCACTGGTGGCAATGGTGCAGCCCGATTTGAAGAAACTGGTGGCGTATTCCTCCGTGGCGCATCTTGGCTTCTGTGTTCTGGGGATTTTCGCGCTCAACACGCAAGGAATGGAAGGCGCCATTTACCAGATGTTCAGCCACGGCGTTTCCACCGGCGGCTTGTTTATCCTCGTAGGCTTGCTCTACGAACGCCGGCATACGCGGCTCATCCGCGAGTTTGGCGGCCTCGCCACTTCCCTGCCCGTCTACAGCACATTTTTCCTGATCGTCACACTTTCGTCTCTCGGCCTGCCCATGCTGAATGGATTCGTGGGCGAGTTCCTGGTTATTCTCGGATCCCTCCACCAACGGGCCGTTTACGCCGCGCTTGCCGCCGTGGGCGTGGTGCTGGCGGCGGTCTATTTGCTCTGGATGTACCAGCGCGTCTTTTTGGGCGAGATTACGAATGACAAGAATAAGAGCCTCCCGGATTGCAGCGCTCTCGAGAAATTCATCCTCGCCACCGTGGTAATTGTGATTCTCGCCATGGGGATTTACCCCCAGCCTTTCTTGCGCCGTATGGACCATAGCGTGGACGCCATCATGTCGCGAGTGCAGACAACAGGGAACAGGGAACAGGGAATAGGGATTAGGGAACAGGGACTACGGAACAGGAAGCTGGGAGCTCTGACCGCAGGGAACAACCCCAGCTCCCAACTCACGACTCACAGTTCCCGGTTCCCTAATCCCTATTCCCTATTCCCTCTTCCCTCTGCCGGGGGTGGCCGATGATCACCTTCCAGCCCACCGACACACTGCGGATCCTGCCGGAAATCATCCTTTGTGGATTCGGAATTCTGGTGATGGTCTTCGAACCTTTCGTCGCACCCTCCAGAAAGTTCCTGCTCGGATGGCTTTCCCTGGCTGGAATTCTAGCCGCGGCAGGCGGCACATGGTGGACTTCCAATAATCCAGGACTGGCCTTCGGCAGGGCGATCGCCGCGGACCAATTCAGTTTCTATTTCTTCTATCTGTTTTTGCTGGTCGCGGCGCTGACGGTGCTCGGGTCCGTAAGCTACCTCGAGCGCGACGGCCTTCAACACGGCGAGTTCTACGCGCTGCTCCTGATGGGGACGGCAGGGATGTGCTTCATGGCGGCATCCACCGACCTCATCATGGTGTTTATCGGACTCGAAATCTCTTCTATCTCCACGTACATCCTGGTGGGCTTCAGGAGGAGGGACCCGCTCGCCAACGAGGCGTCGTTCAAATACTTTCTGCTGGGGTCTTTCGCCACCGCCTTCCTCCTTTACGGTATTGCCTTTGTTTACGGACTGACGGGCACTACCAACCTTCTGGAGTTGAGCGCACGGCTTTCACATCCGGAGCAGTGGACGACGCTGGCGCGCGTGGCGCTGCTTTTGATGTTCGTGGGACTGGCGTTCAAGCTTTCCACCGCCCCATTTCAAATCTGGACGCCGGACGTCTATCAGGGCGCGCCGGCGCCGGTGACGGCGTTCCTCTCTGTGGGGCCTAAGGCCGCCGCCTTTGCGGTCCTTCTGAGGGTGTTCCTGGGTGGGCTGGCGTCGGCGACTTCCACCAGTTTCTGGGTCATCTGGGTGTCAGCGATCCTGACCATGAGCCTGGGCAATCTCGCGGCGATCTGGCAGACCAACATCAAGCGGTTGCTGGCTTATTCGTCCATCGCTCACGCGGGTTACGTCCTGGTGGGGGTGGCGGCGGGAAGCAGAGAAGGCACCTCCGCAGTGCTTTTTTACCTCACGGCCTACGCCCTGATGAACGTGGGCGCGTTCGTGTTGATCGCCCACCTGGCGGGGAACGGCGAACTCTCGACGCAAATTGAGGACTATACAGGCCTGGCCTACGTGCGGCCGGGAACCGCCGCGTGCTTGACGGTCCTCCTGCTCTCCCTCGCCGGAATCCCCACCACCGCAGGATTCTTCGGGAAATTCTTCCTTTTCCGCGCCGCTATCCATTCCCACTTGATCGGCCTTACCATCATTGCCCTGCTGAACAGTGTCGTCTCGGTGTACTACTATCTGAAGGTTGTCGTTGCCATGTATATGCGGGAAGGTACTACGAAGGCCTCTAGCACCGCGTTGCCGATGGCGCTGCGCACGGCAATGGCAGTAAGTTTGGTGGGTATCTTCTACTTGGGCCTTTTCCCTAACCTGTTGCTGACGTTTTCAAATACGGCTGGGATACCGCTTCCGTAACCCAACGGCCACCTTTACGTCAGCGCTGCCACAATTCCAGCCTGCCCGTGCAAAGCAATAGGCCGCCGGCGTCCCCAAAAAAGAAAGGGGAGGCCGAGGCCTCCCCGTTTTTGACCGAACCGGCGCAGGATTTACACACTATCCAATTTTGACTTTGGAAATGTTGAAAATCAGAGCGGCGATGATGGCAAAGGTGTAGAGTGCCATCGATTCAATCAGCACCAGAGCCAGAATCAAAGCAAATTGAATGCCCGGCCGGGCGCCCGGATTGCGCGCCAGGCCTTCGCAGGCCGCTGAAGTCGCCTTGGATTGCGCATAGCCGCAAACCGCCGAAGCGATCGCCATTCCGAATCCGGCGGCGATAATCGCCCACTTGGAAATCTCCACGCTGACCCCGCCAGCCCCCGTCTCCTGCGCGAAAACGGGCGTAGCGACGAGAAGCGCGCCGACCAATGTCAAAAACATCGCAACATAACGATTCACTTTATTCCTCCCTTGAACTCGACCCACCCAGGGCGAGTTCAGAATGAATTTCCGCCAGGAGGTGGTGTCCCGCCAACCCTCGAACAGGCGGGACTCACACTTGCGGTCTTGATGTAGCCCGGGCGTCTCGCCCACTGTCGCGGGACCGTCCCGTTCCCGCGAGAGACGGCGGGCAGGATGCCCGCGCCACATCAAGCGCAAAAACTAGTGCTCTTCCGAAACCGCCATGCTGATATACACGGCGGGCAAAAGCATGAAAATATACGCCTGCAAGAGCGACACAAAAATGTGCAGCGCCATGAAAACCACCGGCACGAGAAGCGGGACCAAGGCGCCAAACACTTCCTCCAGAAGATCGCCCACCATCATGTTGGCATAGAGACGAACGCTGAGCGAGAGCAGTCGGCCCAGGTTCCCGATAACTTCAATCGGGAACATCAGGAACGCGATAGCCAGCATCGGCCCGCAAAGGTGCTTCAGATAGCCCAAGACGCCAAGCTGGCGGACTCCTTGAAAATTGTAATAGAGAAACGCGGCCACGGCACAGCCCAGGGTCACTTGAACATGGGCCGTAGGCGTCTGCAAAGTTGGGATAAGTCCGAGCAAATTACACAGCAGGACGAAAACCCCAAGAGCGGCCAGCATCGGCACATAACGGCCGCTGCCGTGGCCGATGATCTCCTCGCACATGTCCTGCGTGAATCCCACCACGACTTCCGCGATGTGTTGAAACTTGCCCGGGTTTTCAACCGACAGCCGCCGGCGCAGAATTACCATGCCCGCCAACATCAGAAGGATGACGAAAACTTCCATCGCCACGTAATTCGGGATGGGGTGGACGGGGTCGGCAGGCGACTGGCCGATTTTCGCCAGTAGCGGCGTTACTGCACTGCCCAGAAGCTTGTTTAGGATTGCGGTGAACCAAAGTTGATGTTCCATGTTCTTTCTTATACTGCAGAGATCCTTCGCTGCGCTCAGGATGACAGACGCTTGATTTTTCCACACCTTCTAACAAGGCGGAGGATCTGGATGCGAAGCCAACCCGCCGCCAATTTGCACAATGGCTTCCATCAAAAGTCCCGCCACAGGGACAAACATCCCCGCCAATATCGCCATCGGCGGAAGCCATCGGGTCTTGAAGAAGAAAATCACGACAGCGAAAGCCAGCGGATATCTTATCAGGAATTTTGCCACCAGCAACTTGGGAACGCGGGACTGGCCGGCCTTCGATAACGCCACCACCGCCTCGTGCAGCCAATAGTAGTTCAAGAATCCCAGTGCGGCGCCCAAGGTGAAACCGACGGCAATCATCCCTTGGCGATACAACAGCATCACGATCAGCGCCACAACTCCGCAAAGTACCATCCAGCGCGGCAGGCGCGCTTCAGCCCGAGCCAGGTCCGGAGTTTGAATCGTTTCTATCTGCATCCCTCTCCGCCCGGCCTAAAATCCGCAGAACCTCGGTTAAACCGGCCGCCGCCCCGATCAAGGCCAGGATTACAGTCAGCACGGGCGAGGTGTGCAGCCAGTGGTCCAACAGCCAACCGGCGGCCGCGCCGGCGAGCGCGCCCGCAGGCAGAATAAAGCCCAAGCTCGTGTAAAACCCCACCTGGGTCCAGATGGTTAGCGGCTTCTTTGGACTGGATGCCATGGCGCAGGTGACGGCGGGCGCACCGAACGCCCGCCGTGCTTCACATAAAGAACGGCCGGATCGCCTCGCGCGCGATCAATATAAACGGCTGGGGATAAACCCCAACCACCAGCGTCATACTGAGCGTGACGGCGAGCGCCACACGAATGCCCGCACCGGTCGCGAGCGGGACTGCCTCCCCGGCCTTTCTCATGAACATCGCAACCACGATGCGGAAATAGTAATACAACGCCACGACCGCGTAGGCCACCGCCAGCACGGCCAAATAGTAATGTCCGGTCTCAATCAGCGAAAGAAAAATAAAGTACTTCCCGATGAACCCTGCCGTGGGGGGAATGCCTGCCAGGGAAAGCAGGAAAATCAGCATCAGGATCGCCATACCCGGGGCGCGCGACATCAGGCCGGAGAAGTCGTCGATCTCGTCGCCGACCAGGTCTTTCCGCCGCATCACGATGATGACCGCGAAAGCTCCCAGGTTCATGAAGGCATAAACCAGGAGATAGATGGCAATGGCCGTCAGGCCTTCGCGATTTCCATCTGCGGCGGCGACAAGGCCCAACAGAAGATAGCCCACATGGGCAATGGTGGAGTAGCCGAAAAAGCGCTTGATGTTGGTCTGGGTGATCGCCGCCAGATTCCCCAAGGTCATGGTGGCGATGGAAACTCCGATGGTCAGCACCTGCCACTCGGCGCGCAGCGGCCACAGTCCAGCGATCAGGATGCGAATGAAGAAGGCGAAGGAAGCCACTTTCGGGGCCACGGAGATAAAGGCCGTGATGGAGGTGGGCGCGCCTTCATAGGCGTCCGGCGTCCATTGGTGGAACGGCACCGCCGCCACTTTAAAATAGATTCCCGCCAGAAGCGTAATCATGGCGATCCAGGCCAGCGGGTCATGCACAGGACGGTCCGAGAGCCGCTGGGCAATCACCAACAGGTTGGTTGAGCCGCCGATGCCGTACAGCAAAGACATGCCGTAAAGCAGCAAGCCGGAAGAAAAAGCCCCCAACAGGAAGAACTTCACCGCCGCCTCGTTGGAGCGCCGGTTGCCGCGCAGAAACCCTGTCAGGACATATTCGCAGAGGGCCATGAGCTCGAGGGCGATAAACAACACGATCAGGTCCGTTCCGGATGCCAAGAACATCATACCCACGGCCGAGAAGAGAAGCAGGGCGTAGTACTCGCCCAAGTTCGCATGCTCAATCTCGAGGTACTTTACGGAGAGCAACACCACCACCGCCGTGGCCACCACGATGATGAACTTGGCAAAAATCGCGAACGAGTCCAAGACGAAGACGCCGCCAAAGCCGTGGTACCCTGCCCCCCCCATAGCGGCCCAGAACATTCCCAGCTTGAGCCCGGCGAGCGCCAGGCCTGCCAGGGCAGTCAGCGCGTTCATGTACTTGTCGCGTTTGTCGAGCAGGAAATCGAACAGCAGGATCGCCAGCCCGAACATCGCCAGAAGGATTTCCGGCTTGATCGCCTGGTAATCCGAACCGCTGAAGAAGGACGTGATCATTGGCGAGCGACTCCTCCTGGCGGAAGCGCAGGCGAAGAAGCATCGGCCTTCAAGCCGCGACGTGGCGGCGTCGCGTGGGCCTTCAGGTCCGCACCTGCCGACCCTTCGCTGCGCTCAGGGCGGGCTCTAAAGGTCGGCGCTACATTGATTTTGGAAGCTGATGCCACAGGAGTAAGGGCCTGTCGAGGAGACTTTAGTTCTGCCGATGAGGAACGATAGAAGTCCGGATTGACCCGCTGCACGATGGCCGTCACGGGCTTATCGAGCACGTTGAAGAACGGCTTCGGATAGAGGCCAATCCAAAAAGCCCAGACGATTAAAGGCACCAGAGTCATGATCTCGCGCCAATTCAAGTCCTTCAGCACCTGGTTCTTGGGATTGTCGCAGGCGCCGAACATGGTTCGCTGGTAAAGCCAGAGCATGTAAGCGGCGCCCAGAACGATTCCCACCACGGCCCAAGCCGCCCAGTGCCAGTTCGCCTCAAAGGCGCCCTGGAGGATTGTGAATTCTCCAATAAACCCATTCAGCAGAGGCAGTCCGATCGAGGACAGCATCACAATCATGAATAAAGTGGCGTAGACCGGCATGACATTCGAAAGCCCGCCGAATTCCTTGATTTCGCGCGTATGGCGGCGTTCGTAGATCAAACCCACAATCAAGAACAAGGCCCCTGTGGATATTCCGTGGTTGATCTGCTGGATCACGCTTCCCTGCAAACCGTGGGGATTCAGAGCGAAAATTCCGAGGGTGCAGAATCCCAGGTGGCTGACGGAAGAATATGCAATCAGCTTCTTCATGTCGCGCTGCATCAGCGAGACCAGGGCGCCATAGATGATCGCGATGATCGAGAGCACGACCATCACCCTGACGATCGTGGGGTTGCTGCTGGCTTGGGGCAAAAGGGGCAGCGAAAAACGAACGAAGCCGTAGGTCCCCATTTTCAGCAGGACGCCGGCCAGGATCACCGAGCCGGCCGTTGGCGCCTCCACGTGGGCATCGGGCAGCCAGGTGTGGAACGGGAACATCGGCACCTTGATGGCGAACCCGATCATGAATGCCCAGAAGACCCAGTATTGGAGATTCAGCGGCCATGTGTGCTGCATCAACTGCATCACGTCGAATGTGTAGGTGCCGGAGTCCGTGTGGTAACGAAAGTAGAGGGTCAGTATCCCGAGCAGCATCAGGACGGACCCCGCCAGGGTGTAAAGGAAGAACTTGATGGCCGCATAAAGCTTCCGCGGGCCGCCCCAGACGCCGATAATGAAATACATCGGCACGAGCATCACTTCCCAGAAAACGTAAAAAAGGAAAAAGTCCAGCGACATGAAAACGCCCAGCATGCCCACCTGCAAGAGCATGAACATGGCGTAATATTCCTTGGCCCGATCTTGAATCGCCGACCACGAGGAGAGCACCGAAAGGAAGCCCAGCACGGTGGTCAACATGATGAGCAGAAAGCTGATGCCATCGATTCCGAGGTGGTATTGCGCGCCGATGGCGGGAATCCAATTATGGATTTCCACGAATTTGAACTGCTGCTCCGGCGACTCCTGCGAAAACCAGAAAACCAGCGGGAGCGACACCAGAAAGCTCACGAACATGACGATGTTGCCCCACCAGCGGATGGCTTGCTTGTTCGCGCCAGGGATGAACATGAGCGCAATCAGCCCCACCGCCGGCGTGAACAAAACCAAACTCAGAATGTGATCATGAAAGAAAGCCATCGTTGACCTCGGAAGGGCAGTCGAGAGTCGAGAGTCAAGAGTCGAGAGTTAACAGCAATATACTCTCGATCTTTGACGCTCGACCGCCGAAAGCCTGACTTCTTGCCTCTTCAATTCCCGACTTCGTGACTCTCGACTCTTGACTCTCGACTCTCGACTTCCTCAAAAATGCACAAAGTAATACACCATGAAAATCAGCACGCCCAGAGTGATCATCCAGGCGTAATTCTGCACCAGGCCGGTCTGGATGACCCGCACAGGATAACTCAGGACCTTCACCACGAACGCGGTGACGTTCACAAGGCCATCAATAACCCAGGTGTCCCAGTAACGCGAAACCTCGCCAAACATACGCGTCAGCCAACCCGCGCCGTTAACTCCCCCATCGATGACGCCCAGGTCGAAAGCCGCGAAGGCGTTGCCGAGATTCTTCACTCGATTCACAAATAAGGCATCATACAATTCATCAATATAATATTTGTGCAGTACGAGATTGTAAAGTGGCCCGGCCTTGGCTGCCACACGCTCTGGAACTCCCGGGCGCCGCAGGTACCAGAAATAGGCAATCAGAAAACCTATCGTAGCGATGGCCACGGATAGCAGCATTAACCCAAACTCGCTCTGCCAGGTGTGTTCAAACGCCGCCCTGGAGCTGGGGTTCACGAAAACCGGCTCCAGGAAATGGTCGAAGTGGTTGGAGCCGCCCAGAATTTTCGGCCAGCCGACGTATCCGGCCGCCAACGCCCCAATCGCGAGGCAGATCAGCGGCACGGTCATGACCTTAGGCGACTCGTGGATGTGGTGCTCGAGTTCGTGCGGGACGCGGGACTTGCCTGCAAAGGTCATGAAAAACAGCCGGAACATGTAGAAGGCGGTGAGGCCTGCAGTGGCGAAGCCGACGAACCAAAGCAAGAGGCTTCCGTAAGGGCTCGAAAAGGCTTGCCAGAGGATCTCATCTTTACTGAAGAAGCCCGAAAAAAGCGGTGCGCCGCTGATGGCCAGTGTGGCGACGAGCATGGTTTTCGCTGTGACAGGGATGCGGCTCCAGAGCGCGCCCATCTTGCGCATATCCTGTTCACCGGTCATGGCGTGAATCACGCTTCCCGAGCCAAGGAAGAGAAGAGCTTTGAAGAAGGCGTGCGTCATCAGGTGGAAGACGCCCGCGCCGAAAGCGCCCACGCCGCACGCCAGGAACATGTACCCGAGTTGGCTCACGGTCGAATAGGCCAGCACGCGCTTGATGTCGTTTTGCACCAGGCCGATGCTGGCCGCCCAAATGGCAGTTGCGGCCCCGATGCCGGCCACCAGCGCCATCGCCGTGGGAGCGAGGATGAATAGCGCGTTCGAGCGCGCCACCATATAAACGCCCGCCGTCACCATGGTGGCGGCATGGATCAGGGCGCTCACCGGGGTTGGACCCTCCATGGCGTCCGGCAGCCAGGTGTAAAGAGGAATCTGCGCCGACTTCCCTGTGGCGCCAACGAACAGCAAGATGCAAATCGCTACGATGACGGTGCTGCCGACCGGAAAGCGTCCGCTGCGGGCCTGTTCCGTGACCTGTTGGAATTCCACGCTGCCGAAGGTGACCGCCATCAGCATGACTCCCAACAGAAAACCCGCGTCCCCAATGCGATTAACGACAAAGGCTTTTTTGCCGGCATCGGAAGCTGATTTGCGTTGGAAGAAAAAGCCGATCAGTAGATACGAGCAGAGACCGACGCCCTCCCACCCGACGAACATCATCAGATAGTTATTCGCCAGGACCAGGACCAGCATCGAAAACATGAAGAGATTCATGTATCCGAAAAACCGGTAGTAGCCCCCTTCATGGGCCATGTAACCGATGGAATAAACATGAATAAGAAAGCCGATGCCCGTCACCACCAGCAACATCACCGTGGATAGCGGGTCGAGTTGGAATCCCACCGGAACGTTTAAGTTGCCCAGCGCGCCGTTCGACAATCGGAAGGCGCCGGCGGGCAGCCATGAATACAGAACTTTGGTGAAAACATGGACATCTGCCGGGAGGTTAAGAAACTCGCCCACGCAGCCCAGCGCCCACACCAACGCAATCCCCGGAAGACCCACAGAGACGGCGGACACGGCATTCTTCGACAGGCGCCGGCCTACAAACAACTGGATCGCGGCACCCAAGAGCGGGAAAAGGGGAATCAGCCAAATGTAGTCAAGCACCATATCCGCTGCCATTTACAATTTATAATTCACTATTCACAGTTTGCCATTCACCATTTAAGAAGGTCTATTTCATCCGCATTAACGGTTTCTTTGTTGCGAAACAGCGCGATGATGAGGCCGAGCCCGACCGCCGCCTCCGCGGCCGCATCCGTAATTACGAAAATGGCGAAAACCTGGCCGTCCACGGAATGGAAATACTGCGACAGCGCGACCAGGTTGATGTTGACGGCGTTCAAGATCAGCTCGATGGACATCAGGATGACGAGGACGTTGCGCCGCGTCAAAACGCCGATCACGCCAATCGTGAAAAGGCCGCTGCCCAACAGGATGTAATATGACGTAGGAATCATTCAAACTTCCTCTTAGCCATGATCACCGCGCCCACCATCGCCACTAAAAGCAGCAAGGAAGCGATCTCGACAGGCAACATATACGTCTGGTAAAGCGCTTGGCCAATCGCCTCGGTATTGTGCGCAGGTGCAGGACCGGCAGGTTGGGCCGGCAGGCTCATGCCGCTCCCGATCTTGTAGATCACATAGGCCAGTTGCGCGAATACCAATACGGCGGTAAACAATCCGAGTTGCCACTGGCGGCTGAACTGCGCCTGCTTCAAAGCCACGTCAAGGTTTACCAGCATGACGACAAACAGGAACAGCACCATGATGCCGCCCACGTACAGAATGATTTGCACGGCAAAAAGAAACTCGGCGTGCTGCAGCAGGAAGATCCCGCCCACCGCGAACAGGGTCACGATCAGCCAGATAACGCTATGCACGGCGTTCCGGCGGGTAATCACCATCACACCGGAAACCAGAGCAACCGCCGAGAGAATTCCAAATGCGATCAGTAGAAGCATATTCGTAAGGACCGAAACTCGAAGTTCGAAAAGCGAAATTCGAAAGGCGAAAACCTGCCGCCCGAATTTCGATTTTCGAGTTTCGAATTTCGACTTTGCTACCGCGTGTACCGCACGGGCCGCGGCCCTTCTTCCAGGGCCTGCCGGTCCCAGATCAACCCTTGCCTCGAGTATTGTGCAATCTCAAAATCCTGCGTCAGTTCCAGCGCGTCGACGGGGCAAGCGTCCTCGCACAAGCCGCAGAACATGCAGCGCGACAGGTCGTAGGTAAAAGTTGTTAATCGTTTCTTGCGATCTTCGGTCCGCGCCCACCCCACCACGATCAGGTTCTCCGGGCAAGCAATCGAACAGAGATTGCAGGCAATGCAGAGTGTTTCGCCCGACTCCGGGTGATTGTTGAGGCGAGGAGCGCCTCGATAGCGCTCTGCCACCACCGCGCGTTCCAGCGGATACTGCTCGGTATAAGTGGCGCCGGGGCGCTGATAGGAAAAGGTCAGCTTCAGACCTTTGATAAGGTCAACCAAGAATACCCGCCGAACCAAGTCAGAAAATCCCATCAGCGTGACCCACCACCCCGCAGCGGCATGTAGCGGCGGGTTTACCCCGCCATCTGCGCATGGTCTTCAACGTCCGATGGCGGCGTAAAGCCGCCGCTACGCCCTTTTTCCTCCGCCTGTTAAGGCCAGCATTTGCCGACCCTTCGCTGCGCTCAGGGCAGGCTCTGACGGCCGGCGCTACGCTCTCGGGCTTACAAAGTATCGAACCACCGCAGTCACGATCAAATTCCCCATCCCAATTGGGATCATCCAGTGCCAGCCGACCGTCATCAGTTGGTCGTATCGGTAGCGCGGAAACGTTCCGCGGTACCAGATAAAGGCATAAAGAAAGACCAGCACCTTGGTGCTAAACCAGAAGATTCCTTGCACGGCACTCAGCACGGCAGGAACAGCCACCAGACCGGCAAGCACAATGCACACCGCCGCCAGAGCGATGAAAAAATAACGGTCCAAGGGCAGCAGGCTTCTCAGGCCGAGCCAAAGGATAAACACGGCCGCCCCAACCAAAGAGACTACCGGCGCGAACCGGAGGAAGTCCAGAGCCCGGACATTGGTAAAGGGTCTGAGCCATCCTCCCAGGAACATGGTCACGGCGATGCAGGAGACAACCACCATGTTGGTGTATTCAGCAAGGAAGTACAAGGCGAAACGGAAACCACTGTATTCGGTGTGGAACCCCGCCGTAAGCTCAGACTCGGCCTCGGGCAAGTCAAAGGGATTGCGATTGGTCTCCGCCAGTCCTGCAATCAGGTAAATCATGAAAGCCACCGGCTGAAGGAAAACGTTCCAAACGCCCATCTGCTGCTGCCGATTCACAATCTCGACCATGCTGAGCGAGTTGGAGATCAGCAGCACTCCCACCAGCGCCATCCCTGCCGCCACTTCGTAGCTCACCAACTGGGCCGCGGATCGCATGGCGCCCAGCAGAGGGTAATGGCTGTTCGACGACCATCCGCCCAGGATAATGCCGTAAATTCCCAAAGAAGAAATCCCCAGAATGAAAAGCAGACCAATATTAATATCGCTGATGTAAAAGTTGCCCGCAAACGGAATGACGGCGAAAACTGTGAAGGCCGCCATGACGCTAATGGCGGGCGAGAGCAAGAACACGAACTTGTCCGCCCCGGCGGGAATGATGTCTTCCTTGAGCAGGAGTTTAATACCGTCGGCAACAGGCTGAAGCAGGCCCCATGGGCCGACCCGCATCGGCCCCAGCCTCGCCTGCATAAAAGAGAGAACCTTGCGCTCCATGTACACCAAGTAGGCCACAATGCCGGAAAGCACGAGCAGTACAATCAAGATTTTGATGAGTGCCAGAATGAACGGTTGAGCTTGGAGGATGTTGACGATGTTCTGTGCCATGTTAAGTAAAGTGACGAGTGACGAGTGACGAGTGACGAGCGCCAAGCCGGGAGTCAAGATGCCGCGCCTGGCGGGCCACCGGCCCGAACCTTCGGCTCCTGGCTCTTCTATGCTGACTCGTCACTTGTCACTCGTCACTGCTCTACCGGTCGACCTCGCCGAGCACGATATCCAGGGTTCCAATCACCGCCACCACGTCGGCGACGAGGTGGCCGCGAATCATGATGTCCAGCGCCTGCAAGTTAACAAACGAAGGGGGTCGCACCCGCACCCGGTAGGGGTTTACCGTTCCATCGCTCACCACGAAATACCCCAACTCGCCCTTGGGCGCCTCGATGGAGTGGTACACCTCACCGGCCGGCGGCTTGATCACCTTGCCCACTTTTCCGAAGATGGGTCCCGGCGCAAGGCGTTCCACGCATTGCCGCACAATGCGCACGGACTGGCGCATCTCCTGAATGCGCACAAGGTACCGGTCGTAGGTATCGCCGTGCTCACCAATAGGCACGTCAAATTCCACCTTGTCGTAGGCCTCATAAGGTTGCACTTTGCGAATGTCCCACTTTACCCCCGAGCCCCGCAGCACCGGCCCCGTGACGCCGTAGGCGATCGCATCTGCGGCGCTCAGAACGCCCACGCCGCGGGTTCTGTTGATCCAGATGCGGTTCTTGGTCAGCAACTGCTCGTATTCATCGATCTTGGGCAGGAGGTATTCGCAAAACTTCAGGCAATCCTGTTCCAATCCGTCGTAAAGATCGTACTGCAATCCTCCGATGCGGAAAGCGTGTGTGGTGAGCCGTGCTCCGCAGTATTTTTCAAAGATCTTGAGAATTTCTTCACGCTCCCGGAAGGTGTAGAAAACCGGCGTCATGGCGCCCAGGTCGAGCGCATGCGTTCCCAGCCACAGCAAGTGGCTGGCAAGCCGCTGCAATTCGGCCAGGACCATCCGCGTGTACTGGGCGCGCGGCGGGATCTCCACGGCCAGCAATTTCTCCACAGCCTCGACGTAACCCATGCCGTTGGTGACCGCGGCCACGTAATCCATGCGATCCGTATAGGGAGCGAACTGGGCATAGGTCCGGTTCTCGCCAATTTTCTCCACCCCGCGGTGAAGGTAACCGATGACGCACTCCGAGCCCAGCACCCGTTCGCCGTCCAGCTTCAATTTGACCCTCAGAACGCCGTGTGTGGCCGGGTGCTGCGGCCCCATATTGATCAGCAATTCGTTGGCGTCGAGATAAGTGGTTTCGGGCATCAGTTACTGTCCGCTCTCGATTCCCAGGTTGGATTTAACCCATGCAGCATCTTGACGCAGAATGTCGTAGTCTTTGCGAAGCGGATGGCCAACCCACTCGTCCGGTAGAAGAATCCGCTTCAAATCCGGATGGCCTTCGTAAACCACTCCGAACATGTCGTAGACTTCGCGCTCCAGCCAATTGGCCCCGGGCCAAACCTCGGTCACGGAAGGAACGGGTTCAGCCGCAGCCACCAGAACCTTCAGCCGCAATCGGTCGTTGCGCTCGAATGAATAGAGATGGTAGACGATGTCGAAGCGCTTTTCCCGCTTGGGATAATCCACTGCCGTCTCGTCAGTGAGCAGGGTATAAGCCCCGCCTTCTTCGCTCCTTAGAAAATGACACAGCGCGAGCAGGGACTCCTTGGCGACCGTAATCGAGGGCATCTTGCGGAAGACCACCGCCTCCTGAATTGCCCCGGGAAACGCCTTCTGAAGCGCGTCCAATAGCGGGCTTGTCCATGGGTCTGGTTTGACTGGAGCTTTGGGGGCAGGCGCGGCAGCAGGCTTTGCCGGCGCAGCGGCAGGCTTGGCTGGTGCGGCCGCCGCGGGCTTCGCAGGCGCAGTGGCCGCGGGCTTCGCAGGTTCGGGAGGCGAACCTGCAGGTGTTCCAGGAGTGCCCGACGGTGGACTACCCGCCGGCGATGCCTCAGCCTTGGAAACAGGCTTTGGCGTCTCGCCTCCGTTGTCCGCCTTGGGCGGCGACTTCTGTTCGTCAGCCATTGCGCTCGATGCTTGCGGGTAAGTCCCTTTCTTTGGTTAGTAGAGTAGAGATTTTTGCACAATGCCGATCAGCATGTCAACCGAACACGTCCAGACGCCAAGTGTCAGGTCCCGGCGTCAGAGCATCCTGTCGGGTTTCAAGTCAGGACCGCTCGGCACCGCGGGTACTTTGGCATTCCCGTCGCAGTTCTCCAAGTATGGGCGGCAGACCTTCCATCGGTCCCATCCATTTGAGTTCGCGTTGAATGTCGGGATGCAAGCGGTAGCTCCGCTTGACAGGCGCGAGGTTGGCGCCGACAACATCGATCTTATCCAGTTCGTATTGCCCCAAGCCGACCTGCCCGCAATAAGTCAGGTATCCGATAAGCCTGTCCCTGCCCTGTCGAAAAATTGCCTGCGTGAGATAAACACAGAATAAGGTCTCCTTGTTCTGGATTTCAGACCCGCACTCCTCAAAATGCCCTTCTGTTTCTTTCGTCAGGGCGTGCGACTCTAGCATTTCCGAGAGGAGACGTCAAAGGCTAGTGCAGACGGCTAGTGTCTCAGTTTGGAGTAGCGGCGGATATATGCCGCCATTTGGCGAGGTAAACTCGCCGCTACAAGTTCGGCGCTAGATCTGGACACCACGGGCGGGTCTCCGTTGGGCGATCCTGGCTACTTAGGTATGTCAAACAGCAGAGGCGAGCCATGCCACGGCCAGGAAACCAGGACCTTGCTGCCGTCGGCAGCCACTTGCACTTGTGGCTTGCCTGGGGCCGCTTGCACTCGCGTGATGCGCTCGCCCAATTTGCGCAAAGCAGGCGGCAGCCAGCCAAGGTCCTGCTTTTCAGCGGGGTGCTTCCCGGCGGGGCGAGTGAGGGGAGCGAAGCTTGGTGAAATGCGAAGCAAGTCCCCGCTTTGTGCATCCCATAGGGCGAATCTCTCATCGAGATTCTCGGGAAGATCCTGCATGGTGCGCCAGGAAAAGTCGAATCGCTCCTTCCCGACGTAACCCACCAGACGACTCCCGTCACGCGAAAGCGCAAGGACGTCGTGCACGTCCCTGCCGGGACTGGCAATCGTGCGCTCAACAGTGCCGGTCTGTGCGTTCCAGACTTTCGCCTTCTGGGCGCCGCTCTTCGCGTAGAAGAAGTGATACGGGGCTGTAAACACCTCGTGCCGAGGCCCAAGGCAAATGGGCCCAGCAACGTCGCCAGTGCTGAGCCCGGAGAGCACATGGCCGGAAGCCGAATCAAGGATCAGTACGTTGTGGTCGACTTTCCTTTCAGGGCAAAAGGCCTGTGCCACGGGGTCCTGGCCTGGACCGGTCTGAAGCGTCAGAGCCAGGCTCGCTCCATCAGGCGCCCACCCAAGGCCGCCAATCCGGGCGTTCTCGAAAGGCGCTTTCCACAGTTCTCCCCCGGTCCCCAAATCGTAAACTCGCGCCTCGCTCCCTTGAAACGCCTGGCACGTCGCTCCGTTGCCGAAGCCGATTGAGAAATCAATCGGAGAGAGAGCAACGGCGATGCGGTCACCACTGGGTGAGACTTCGAGGTCGCTGACCCCGAGAGTCCCTGCGTCTGAAGCGAGTTCGAGGTCAACTGAACGAAGCTCCCGCAAGTCATCGGCCGCGAGGACGTGCAGGCGAGCCTGCGATGCAGAGAGTGATGAGATTCCCCCCTCCGGCCCCGCCCTGACGCTGCCTTCGGTGACAACGAGTGACGCGCCGTTCCCCGCGTACCGCACAACACACTGCAGCGGTGCGAGCTCATGATCAGGAGATGAACTGTCGCTCTGTGGTTGGCGTGGGACTGCAATTTCCCCGCTTCTGAGCAGCGTTAATTGTTCAGCGTCCCAGACTTGGAGGGTCAACGGGTAGGGTCCCGCACCCAGGGAAGCGGGCGGAACTATGGCGAGAACTGCAACGCGCCGGCCATCCGGCGAGAGCGCTACAGCGAGTGGAACGCCGCTTTCCAGTCCGCTGTAAGCGGGGATCGCACGGGGCTTTAACGAACCTCGAGCCTTGGATTTTGCGAGCCCCTCCACACCAATTGGCACGGCAACCAGGAGCAAAGCGATGGAGAGAAAGCGAAAAGTCTTTAACATGATTCTTCTGCGGGCACGGCTCGCTCCACCCGGTGCAGCAAACAACGAGGAGGCGCGACAACGGGCAAACAAGCCGTCCTCCTACGCCACACACCCCTAGTGAGACGGCAACACTCCCACCGTAAGTCCCGAGGGCAGCTTCGTTGAGCGGTAGACACGTTCGGTGGCCTTTTGAAAGTCGCTGGCTTTCGCCTCGTCAATCTTCACGAATTTCTGCGGGTTGCGATCCACGAGCGGAAACCACGAGCTTTGCACTTGGACCATGATGCGGTGTCCGCGCCGGAAAGTATGGAACACGCCGGGAAGTTGGAATTCGACTTTGTCCGGCTTGCCCGGCTCAAAGGGAGCCGGCTTGTCGAATCCTTTTCGGAATCGTCCGCGAAACGGCTCGCCGCGAACGAGCTGCTCGTAGCCCCCCATCCGAACGCCTTTGGGGTTGGGATCGGGATCGGGGTAGTTGCCGGGATAAACGTCGATCAGTTTAACCACCCAGTCGCTGTCCGTACCGCTGGTGGAAACGTGAAGCGTCGCGGTGAGCGGCCCCGCAACGGTCAAGTCCTCTTCCAATGGCTCGGTCTGATAAACCAACACATCGGTGCGAGACGCGGCGAACCGCTGGTCGCCCGTCATGTACTCGTAGGTCATGGCGGTACTGGTCCAGGAGATGTGCGGAACGGGCTTCGCCGGATCGCTAATGTATTCGTCGAACTCCTCGCTGGAAGTCGAAGGTGGCTCGAAAGATAGCTTGCCGGTGCTCTGGAAGTAGAAAGTCTTCTTTACAGCCTCTGACGGCGGCCAGCTATCAAGCTTGTGCCACGCATCACGCCCGGTCTCAAAGACGTAGGCGCCCGCAAGCTTCTCTTCCCCTTTGTCTTTTAGATAGTGCTGGAAAAACGGAAACTCGATGTGCTCGCGGAAGTAGTCGCCGGTCTTCTGGCCCCAATGGACATCACCCAGATACTCGGCCTGATCGTAATTCCATTGGCCGTGCGACCAGGGGCCCTCGACGAGAATGTTCACTGTGTTGGGGCTTTGGTTGCGGATGGCTTCATAGGTGTGAGGCGGCCCGTAAATGTCTTCCGCATCGAACAAACCGCCCACCGTCATCACCGCGGCGGTAATGTCCTTCAAATACGGAAGCGGGTCGCGCGACTTCCAGTATTCCGTATAAGTGTCGTGGGAGATTAGGTCGTCCCACCACTCGATCTTACCCTTGAAATACTTCTGCTCGACATTGGCCAGCGGTCCCATGTGGAGGAAAAAGTCGTAGCCGTCCGGAGTGCCGAAATCGAAGCGGGGGCCGGGGATTTCATTCTCTCCCGTCTTCTGACGTCCGAAGCCGGAAAAGAATCCAAAGGCATGCGCCAGAAAGAGCGCACCGTTGTGCCGCCAATCATCCCCGATGAACCACTCGGTAACAGGAGCCTGCGGCGAGACTGCCTTAAGCGCAGGGTGCCGGCTCAGCGCCGCCATGGTAGCGTAGAAGCCGGGATAGGACGTGCCGGAGATGCCCACTCGGCCGTTGTTGTTCGGAATGGTTTTCAACAGGAAGTCGATCGTATCGTAGGTATCGCTGGCCTCGTCAACTTGGCTCTTGTCGCGCTTGTCGGGAATGTAGGGCCGGACGTGCTCGAAGGTTCCCTCCGATTTACCCTGCCCCCGCACATCGCAATAGGCGAAGATGTAGCCTTCGCGCGCAAAGAACTCCGAGGGGCCGAGCGAGCGGCGATAGTTATCCGCGCCGTAAGGCGCCACGGAGTAGGGCGTGCGTTGCATCCAGATGGGATAGGTTTTCGAGGTGTCTTTCGGCGAATAGACGGAGACAAAGAGACGAACGCCGTCGCGCATGGGCGCCATGTACTCGTACTTGGTGTAATTGGCCTTAATGTAATCGCGAAGTTCCTCTGCCTTGCGGCACGCCTCGTCTCCCGGCGCGCACCTTTGGGCGGCAACGGGAAGAGCGGTCGAAACGACAATCAAAAACGCGGCAATCCCAACCAGCTTACGCATGTTTCATTATCTCCCTGCACTGTTCGTAGTAGCAGGGGCATCCTACGCGAAAACTCGCCGCGAAGTCAACGCGCTCAGTGGTGTATCATTCATGATGTTGGGAATTCAGGGCCCGAACGAAGAGATGCGCCCGAATCAGGAGGACGTCGATGATGGGGTCTGACCAGTCACGGACCGCCACAGGCTTCCGGCGCGGCAAAGGGGCTCTCCATCAGGGGTTGGTAATTCTGCTGGTTGTGGCGCTTTCAGGGACCACTGCCGGCATGGCATTTGCGCAGACTTCCCCCGCGCCTGATCCATCCCTGATCGCAGCCCAGGTGAAGAAGTTCGGAGTGGGAAAATCGGTCAAGGTCAAGCTGATCGGGGGCGAAGAGCTAAAAGGGCACATTCAGAGCATCGGCGCCGAGGGTTTCACTGTTAGGCTCAGTAAGGCGGGCGGGGAAAGGTCGATCCCCTACGCTCAGGTCGCCGAGATCAAGGACCCGGGTCCGATTTTCTGGATGCTGGTCGGCGCAGTGATCGTCATCGTCATCATCGTGGCGGCGAAACGCTGAGGTTTCTGCACAGGCCCGGCGAAGCAACTCCGTTTCACTAAAAACCTCGACGAACAACTCCGTTCCAAGGGAGTCGCGCCGCCTGAACTGTCTCTGGATCACAAGCAGGCATCTCGAGGTCTGAAGTCTGGCGGAGAGGCAGGGATTTGAACCCTGGGTACAGCTTTTGACCGTACAACGGTTTAGCAAACCGCCGCCTTAAGCCACTCGGCCACCTCTCCGTCGTTTTGCTGTCAACAGAGTATCATAGACGCCGCCGCCTCAACAACATGTTCGCCAAAAGTTGCGGTGACGGTTCCCCAACATTGACCCCCCAAAGCTGGCAACGCGAAAGGAACCTTCTTCCGGTTTTTCCGTTGACAGTGGCCGGCAACCGATGTATTAGAGACTCGGAACCCGGGCAGGTGGCAATTAACGATCCGGCGGAGAATTTGCCGCTGAGCAGCATAATCCCAAGACTTTGGGGGGACACAGCAATGGACCAAAGCGCGTATGGAACGCCACAGCGGCACACCGTTCAGCCCTCCGATCGCCTCATTTCGGTCGACGCGTTGCGCGGCTTCGATATGTTCTGGATCGCGGGGGCCGGCCCGTTCGTGATGGCCTTCTGCAAGCTGTTCGCGAATCCCCTCCCGGCGTGGCTGGAGCGCCAGTTCGACCACGTCCCCTGGGTCGGCTTTGTGGCCTGGGATCTCATCATGCCGCTGTTTCTTTTCATTGTGGGCGTGGCCATGCCCTTCTCGATCGGCAAGCGGCTGGAGCGGGGCGACAGCCGAGGCAGCATCTACGGCAAGGTTGCCTATCGCGTGGTGGCGCTCTGGATTCTGGGCATGATCGCGCAAGGGCACCTGCTGGCGTTCGACCTTCACAACCTGCAGCTTTACAGCAACACGCTGCAAGCGATTGCGGCGGGTTACTTGATCTCCGCGATTGCCCTGGTAGAGTTGCCCGTACGCTGGCAGGGTGTGCTTGCGGGTGCGCTGTTGGTGGTCTTCTGGGCTCTCATGAAGTTTGTCCCGGTGCCCGGATACGGCGCAGGAGTTTTCACCCCGGACGGCAACCTGGCGATGTGGATTGACAACGCCCTGCTGGGGCGCTTCCGCGACGGCACAAACTACACCTGGATTCTGAGTAGTCTGGGCTTCGGCGCAACCACCCTGATGGGAGTTCTCTCCGGGCACTTGCTGCGCTCGCGTCTCGCCGGCGGGCGTAAGGTGCTCGTGCTGGTGGCCTCGGGCGCGGGTTGTCTCGTCGCCGGCTGGCTTTGGAGCTTCGAATTCCCGATCATCAAGCACATCTGGACCAGTTCGATGGTCCTCTGGTCAGGCGGATGGTGCTTGCTGCTGCTGGCCGTTTTCTATGGCCTCATCGACGTGCTTGGGTACCGCGGTTGGGCCTTCTTCTTCGTCGTTTACGGCATGAACGCCATCGTGGCCTACATCGCGCCGGACCTCATCAGCTTCTCCCGAATCAGCATCGCCAATCTCACCGGCCTGGCGCGGCACCTGGGAATGTTCAGTGAAATCCTGTTTACGGGCGGAGCGGTGGGGATTCTCTGGCTGGGGCTTTACTACATGTTCCGCAAGAAGACGTTCGTGCGTATCTAAGCCGCCCGCGTGCGGTTATAATCGGTTCATGGACACCTTGAGTCCGGTTGCATCGGCGCTGGGGCTGGGCATGCTGGCCGGCATCCGGCTTTATGCCACCGTGCTGGTGGTTGGCCTGCTTCTCCGGTTCGGTCGCTTCCCCTTGCCCCCCGCCTGGCACCACGCCTCCGTGCTGGCAGACACGCGCGTCCTGGTCGTTGCAGGTATCGCCTGCGCGATCGAATTCATTGCGGACAAGATTCCTTGGGTGGACAGCGCGTGGGATACCATTCACACCGTTATTCGCCCCGTCGGAGCCGTGCTGCTCGCGTCCTCGCTGTTCTCAAACTTGGATCCCGTTTATCAAGTCTTGCTGTTCCTGCTGGCCGGCGGCGTCGCCTTGACCGGGCACTCGGCCAAAGCCACGCTGCGGCTGGCGGTGAATCACAGCCCGGAGCCGTTCAGCAATATCGGCTTAAGCCTGGCTGAGGACGCGTCGGTGGCCGGCGGCCTCTACCTGCTTGTGAAGCACCCGTGGGTACTGGCCGGGATCGTGTTGGCCTTCCTGGCGCTGTCGGCCTGGCTCGGCCCGAGAATCTACCGCGCTTTAAGAGCAGAGTGGGCGGCGATCGCGGCGGTGCTGCGCAAATGGTTCGGGAAGGGTCGTGTACCGCAACTCACACCGGTTCAGCAACAGTGGCTCACCGAACGCTTTCCCGGACCCGCGCCTTCCCGGCTCCTGCACGTGATTGGCACGGCAGACACGAAGGGTCTGCACAACGCGCTCGGCACGCTTTGCCTCAGAGAGCGCGAAGCCGTGTTTTTCGCCCGCAGGTGGGGGCGGCCAGTGACGCGCCAGATCGGTCCGCTGCAGGCCGTCGAGACGAGCGAAGGGTTGCTGCTGGATCAACTCGTTCTGATCGCCGCCGATGGCACGCGATGGCGCTTCGGGCTGCTCGCCGGCCAGTTGAGGCGCGCGCGCGAAGGACTAGCGGCCTCCCCGAATATCTAAAGACCTCTCTTTGCGACCTTTGCGTACTTTGCGGCTTTGCGTGAAACCGGATTGTTATCGCCTCGGCAAATGGGCAGCTCGTATCAAAAGAGCAGCTTCAATCCGAACTGGATTTGCCTGGACGTCGTGGCGGTAGCGGTGATGAGTCCCGCCGTGGAGCTGATTGCTCCACCCGAGAACACGATCGGATTGGGAGTATCAAAGTTCGCGCGATTAAGCACGTTGAAGAATTCTGCCCTGAATTGCACTTTGATCTTCTCTGATACGGCAGAGTCTTTGGCGAGCGATACGTCCACGTCAGCCAATCCCGGCCCGCTAAGCGTTCCCCTCCCCAAGCTTCCGTAAGTGCCTGCAGCGGGCAGACTGAAGGCATTGGGACTAAACCATTGAGCGGGCTTCCGAAGCAGAATTGGGCCGCTGAACGACGGATTCACCTCCGGCCGATCCGGGTTTCTTGTGTCCCCATCCCCGGAGACGTTCGAACCGTCCTGAGGAGTGAATGGGAAGCCGCTCAGCAAGGTGGCGATTCCATTGGCTTGCCAACCGCTGATCAGCAGGTTGACCAGACCTCTCGCGCTTTTCGGCCCCTGCTTATTGCGGCCAAATGGAAACTCGTAGTGCGCGGAAATGCTCCCCTGGTTAGTTACGTTCAACGCCGAACGTCCCCAGTCTCTGCGCGGATCATTCCGGTCCAACACCATCTGCGCCTGGTTGTCCGCTTGGGCGCCCGTCAGAGCGGAATTCATGTCGAGGTTTTTCGCCCAGGTATAACCGGCCCGGAATTGCAAGCCTTGAGCAAGGAGCCGGACAATCTCGAGCTGCAGCGCGTTGTAACTGCTGTTTCCCTCCGTATACCAGAAGAAGCCGGCGGACAGGTACGGATTGGGCCGCGGCCCGACCGGAACGTACTGGGCGCCGTTAGCGGCAACACTTCGGGCGGTACCCACTCCGCCGGCCTGGCAGCCGTTTGGATGCGAGCAGATCTCGACCGGGATGGTATTGGGATCGACGCTTAAGAGCCCGTGATCACCAAACGATCCGTCGTAGACCGCGCGAACCAGCGTGTTCGAGTTGGCCTGCCGTTCGACGGAGAAGCTCCACTCCTCGACAGTGGGAGTCTTCGCATTGGCTTGCACTCCCTGCGGCGCATAAATAGTGCAAGGCGCAGCAACGCCCGGCCCGCAAGACGGTCGTGGCGGGAGGTTGGGCGGAATCGGCACGACCGAGGAGAGCGGAACATGCGAGAACGAGACGGAGCCGTTATAAGGCGGGAGCGCGTTGAGCAGGTAGCTGAGATCATCCAGTAAGGAGTAGTGGATGCCGAACCCGCCGCGTAGGGCCGTCTTTCCCCTTCCCCAGGGATCCCAAGCCACGCCGAGGCGAGGGCCAAGCAGTGACTTCGCGTAGTTCTCGGTGAATGCCGAATCGGCCACGCGCGGATTGGTCTCCAGTTCTGCATTCGCATCGACAAGATAGTTCGCAGCCCTTCCACTCACTTCGTTCCAACCGCTCGTGAATTCGTCCCGCAGTCCCGCCTCGATGCTGAGATTAGGCCGTAACTTGATAGTATCCTCGAAGTACCAGGCGCCGAACAGGCTTCTCCAACCCAACTCGGTGGGGGTAGGCACCGCTTGAAAACTGCTCACACTTCCCTGAAGGAACGTCTGTAAGCTCGTAAAGCTGGCTTGCCCCAATTGGCGCGAAGCGGTGTCTTCGTTGTCCTGAAGCCGCTGGAACCAAACGCCCAGGCTGACCTGATGCACGCCCTTGAGGATGTGCAGGTCATCGGAATAGGTAAACAGGTTTCGGCCATTCCAGGTTCTCGCGGCGTTATTCGGTCCGGCGGAAGTGATCGCGGAAGCCCCGGTTGTGGTCAGGCCGCCCCCGATGACAATCCCTCCCGGCCCGCGCCCGGAGACGAACGCAAGGTTGGACGGAAAATCGGCCAAAGAGAACGGCTCGAAGTTGAAGCCGGCGCGGGAGAAGCCGGCCAGGAATACGTTAAGCAGTTGCGGTGAGAAGACATGCGTCTCCTGGAAACTCGCCACTTGGCTCCGCAGCGCCAAGGCCGATCCGAACAAAGGATCGGCCAAGGGCGTGAGACTGTCTCCATCGTCGATCGTGTAGGCTGCCGAAAGAGAATCCCGGCTGCGGATGGGAGCGTCAGCCCGCAGCGTGCCGAAATCCTCACGAATAGACTGCCGGGGATTGTAGTAGGCGAGCGCCGTTCCGCTCGGCTGACCGTTGACGAGCAATTCCACGCCATTCGGCTGAGGCCAGAAAGACATGTAGGGCAGCATCGCCGCGTCGAGGCCGGGGACCGGTGCGTAGATGCCGGAGGCATTCGGCAGCGAGCCTTGCCGGGCCAGTTGGTCAGGGACGACACTCACATCGCTGACCGCCAGATTTTGCCGGAAGCCTTCATAGTTGCCAAACAAGAACAACTTCCCGGGCTCGAGCGGCCCTCCCAGAGATCCGCCGAATTGATTTCTCCGGAAGGGCGGAACAAATCCCTGGTCGAAGAAGTTGCGCGCATCCAAGGCGCTGTTGCGGAGGAACTCGAAAAGGGACCCATGCAAGGTATTGCTGCCGGACTGCGTCACGATGGCCACCTGCGCTCCGGCGCGCTTGCCGTACTCCGCCGGGTAGGCGTCGGGGAGAACGTTGAACTCCCTGACGGCATCGATGCCGAGCAGTTGCCCGCTGACGCCGCCGGGGGTAATGGCGAGTTGGCTCGTGCCCGTGTACTCGATTCCGTTCAGCAGGAATATATTCTCGTACGTCCGGCGTCCTTCCACGGAGAATGTGTTTCCGTTGCTGGTGACGGTTTGAGGGCTTTTCAAGGCGCTGAAGTTGAGGGTGCCGGGGTTAAGTGTGAGCAGATTATCAAAACTGCGGCCGTTCAGCGGCAGTTCTTTGATCTCGCTCTCGCCCACGAGACCGGAGACCGAGGTCACGCTGGTGTTGACCAGGAGATTGCCACCGGAAACGGTCACTTCTTGTTTGACCTCGCCAACCTCCAGCCGGAAGTTCACCACCGCCCGCTGTCCCACCTCGAGCCTGATTCCTGTGCGAACCGTTGTCTTGAAGCCTTCCTTCTCGGCCTTCATCTCGCAGGGCCCGACCGATAGCCAAAGAACCGTGTAGGCGCCCGCCGGGCTGGTGGTTACAACCCGGGCAACTCCGGTCTCGAGACTTTTCACCGTGACCGTTGCGCCGGCGACGGCGGCGCCCGACGCGTCCACGACAACGCCGGACACTGTGCCGGCCACCTGCGCCCAACCGGGCAATTGCAGCAGCAGGACAGCCAGCACATACATGCTGGGCCGAAGACAACACCGCCTCAGATTCGATCTGCCTCTCATTAGTCTTTGTCCAATTGCCGAAAGCCTCTTAATCTGAGTATACCTTGCGCCTGTTGCGAGGGTCAATTTGCAGGTCGAATCCCTCGTGTCCCAAATGTGGGTTGGTCATTGCCGATGATCTCTCAGCCCCGAAGGGGCGATCTAGCAAAGCCCAGGCCATCGGACTGGGAGAGGAGGGCATCTTCCGAGTCGAGCCCTGAAGGGGCGATCTACCGAAGGCGGGGCTACCACGCCCCTTCAGGGCTTGAGGCCCGAAATGAATTATCCGCTCGCACCATCCACCCAGGCCGTTGGCCTGGGCTTTGCTAGGCCGCCCCTTCGGGGCTCGAGGCACCGGCAGAAACCACCTTGGACTTTCACACACCAAGCCAACAGACATCCAGGACGCTACCCCCGAAACCACACGCATCCCTCGCTCAATGAGCTTGAATCTTCCAGCGTAGAATGACAGACTGTGCTTTCAATCCGCAGAGCGGGCGGCAGAAAATAGCCCACGGGAGGAATGAAATGCCTAACGCTGACGATTCGGCACGTCAACGTCCCATCGAACGGGGCGACTGGAACATGGCCTTCTTATTTCCCGGGGAAGTGGCCGCGGCCCGGGAACGCAACGGTTTGGTGCTGCTTCCGCTGGCTCCTTTAGAGTGGCACGGACCGCACCTGGCGATGGGCTGTGACAACCTGCTGGCGCACGCTTTTGCCCGCCGCCTGGCTCGCGAATTCCAATGTCCGTATTTCCCGCCGCTGTTCGTCGGCACGGAGCGGGAGCGCCATCCGAACATGCTCGAGTCGCTGGGATTCGCCCGCGACGCTTTCATTGAGGGAATGGATTTCCCCAGGAATTCGGTGGCCAGCGCTTACTTCCGCGAGGAAGTGTTCGCGGCGGTAGTGCGCGACGTTCTCCAAATCCTTTTCGGGCGCATGCGTTTCAGCCGCGTGTTGATTGTGAACGGGCATGGCGCGGACAACCAGCGCGCGGTGCTTGACCGGCTTTGCCTCGAATTCAACGCCGGCCGCGTCCCACGGCGAGTAAGGTGGGTTTATCCAGGCTTTCCGCGCTCACTCATCGCCGGCGCAATCGGCCACGCGGCGGCGGAGGAGACTTCCATGCTCGAGGCAACCTGGCCGGGCTCGGTCGATCTTTCCCGGCTTCCCGCCACGGGCAAGCTGCCCAACGTGGATTACGCCATCGTCGATGGAGAGACCTTTGACTGCGCGCCCACCCCCGATCACACTCTGCGCGAGGCGCAGGACCCGCGCACCCATTTTGATCCCGCCTGGGGAGCACAGCAGGTTGAGCAGGCAGCCCGGGAGGTGATTGAGGAAGTCAAGGCGGAATGGTTCCCGGCGTCCTGAGTCACAAGTGCGGTAGGAAACTCTTCTCCAAACCATCTCACGCCAAGGCGCCAAGGCGCAAAGAAACGCAAAGCAGATCTCCCCGTTTTTCTTTGCGACCTTTGCGTACTTTGCGCCTTGGCGTGAAACCGGTCCCTCAGCTCACGCCCACCAGTATGACCGCGATGAATCCCAAGGCCAGGCCGATGGCGGTCGGCGCACTCAGCCGCTCGCCGAACATCAACCGGCCGGCCAGGGCGACGACGAAAATCGAGCCGCCGATGGCGATGGGAAACACCACGTGTCCAGGAACGCCCCGATTCAGTGCTACCGCCATGGCCACTTGCCCGCCGATGCTCAGGGCTCCCGCCAGCGCGCCCCAAACGACTTCGATCTTCCCCAAGCGCATCCCTTTCCATAACATCGGCAAGGCTATGGCCGCTAAGCCGCTGGCGTACCAAACCGTGAGGTAGGGGTATTTGATGGTCTCGGGAAGCCCCCAGGCTGCGATCATCTTGAGGCCAAAAGAGCTCATCCCGTTGGTCAGAAGTATCACGAGCATCAGCAAGAACCACATGGCGAACTCACGCTCCTCCTGCCGGATCGCGCCCGGCGGCGCGCCTCTCGATCACCTGCCCCCAGGACAGGAAAACGATGGAGACAAGCACCAACCCCAGCGCCACGACCTTCATAACGGCCAGTTCCTCGTGGTACACCCAAACGGAGACGGCCGCCGGAACGCCCGCTGAGAGATTCATCATCAGCCAGCCTACCGTGACTTTGCCAAAGCCGATCGAAACCTGAAAAGCCAACGAAGCCACTGCCGCGCAGATTCCAAAAATCACCGCAATCACAAACACCTTGGTTGGGATGTGGCCGCCTGGCTTGAGAAGCAGAGTCCTGACCAGCATGAACAGGGCAGGCCAGGCATACGCCGAGACGACTAATCCCGCGGCATCGGCTTTCCTTCTCTCGGCAGCCTTCAACGCCGTGCCCAACAGGCCAAAGGAAAGACCGCCCAGAAAACTAAGTAATATGCCCACGGCAGTAACTCCCTCCGCCCCTCCGCTAGTCACCCGGGCCGGTCATGATGATAATCCTGGAGCGCCAATCTCGTACTCACTCTGCACCAAACCGCCGCTATAGCTGCGCGTTGCAATGTGGCGAAGGCTGATGTCACGCGGCAGAGGGCCAAATAACGGGATGCCTGCTCCGATCAGCACAGGCACGCGGGTAATCACTAATCGGTCGATCAGTCCGGCAGCGAGGAATCGTTGAATGGTAATGCCGCCATCGATGTAAGCATGTTTCAGGCCCCGGGACTCGAGCTGCTTTACGATTTCGGCCGGCTCCCCCGACATCTGCTCAACCGCGGTCCCTTTGAC
>Ga0187864_10000474_pt1 | contig 43968 bp, 32 predicted proteins | sample June2016WEW_11_4_FD_132985 | JGI IMG/M metagenome (GOLD analysis project Ga0187864, IMG submission 132985) | Peatland microbial communities from SPRUCE experiment site at the Marcell Experimental Forest, Minnesota, USA - June2016WEW_11_40 | ecosystem: Environmental > Terrestrial > Soil >...
GGAAACCTTTTTACCGGCGACACTCTTTTTGTGGGAGCGGTCGGGCGCACGGACCTTCCGGGAGGATCGTTCAAGCAGTTGATTAAATCGCTTCAAAAACTCGTGAAGACGCTCCCGCCTGATACTGTGGTATGGCCCGGCCACGATTATGGGGACCGGCCCCGATCGACGCTGAGGCGTGAAGCTGAAACAAATCCATACATCGTAGAGTACATGAATGAATAGGAAACTTGCACTAAGTTATATCACCTTCGATACGCCGATCGGGTGGCTCGTGGTCGCCGAAAGCCCGGATGGAATTGCGCTGGTTGATTTTCTCGGCCCGGATCGCCCCACGGAAGATGCCCTGATCTCGACCGTGCTCAGGTATTATCCTGATGCTGCGTTGTCACCGGGGGGCGACTCGGGGTTGCTTGGGAAAACAAAGACATATATCCTGGCATACCTCACAAACCGGGTGCCGCTTCCCAAGGTCCAATTGGATTTAAGAAAAGGGACCAGCTTTGATCGCAGTGTCTGGCAGGAGATCGACACAATTGCTTTTGGAGAGTCCCGGTCCTACAGCCAAATCGCAGCCAAAGCAAACAGCGCCGGTGCTTCCAGGGCCGTTGGCGCAGCATGCGGCAGAAACCCGGTTCCCATTCTCGTACCATGCCACAGGGTAATCAGGAGTGGAGGGAAACCGGGCGGCTATTCGGGCGGGCTTCATATTAAGAGGGCTTTGCTGGACCTGGAAAAATAGGTGTAAAGCGAGAAGCGAGAAGCGGGAAGCTTTTGCCCTTTGCTCCCTGCTCCTTGCGGATATGGAGGGTATGTATTGAAAGCCGGGAATTTGAAAAAGGGGAAGCAGATAACGCCTCCGAAAGGCAAGCTTGGCATTCTTATATCCGGTATTGGAGGCGCTGTCAGCACGACCTTCATCGCAGGCGTGGAACTTGTGCGGCGCGGCTTGGCTGAACCGGTTGGCTCGCTTACCCAGCTCGGCGCTATCAGGCTGGGGAAGCGCTTTGAACACCGGTGCCCGAAGATAAAGGATTTCGTTCCCCTGGCTGACCTGAACGACCTGGTTTTCGGCGGCTGGGACATATATGAGGCCAACTGCTTTGAGGCCGCCCTCTACGCGCGCGTGCTGGGTCGCGAACACCTCGACCCGGTCAGAGATTTTCTGAGCGGAATCATTCCGATGAAAGCGGTTTTCGACCGCCGGTTTGTCAAGAACCTGGACGGAACTCATGTTAAAAGCGGTCCGGGGTTGCGCGGCAAACTCGATGAGCTCAAGGCCGACATCGCGGAATTTAAGGTGCGAAACAGCCTTGACAGGTGCATCATGATCTGGTGCGGAAGCACGGAGGTGCATCTGAAGCCCCAGGAAATCCACCGCTCGATGGATCGCCTGCGGAAGGCAGTTGACAGCAACGACCCAAGCGTTCCACCGAGCATGCTTTATGCCCTGGCTGCCCTGGAAAGCGGGATACCGTTCATCAACGGCGCGCCCAACCTTACACTCGATATTCCTGCAATGATCGAGCTGGCCGACTCCGTCGGGGTACCCATAACGGGAAAAGATTTCAAGACGGGTCAGACGCTGATGAAGACGATCCTCGCGCCGGGTCTGAAATCCCGCATGCTGGGTCTGGAAGGATGGTATTCGACAAACATCCTGGGGAACCGGGACGGCCTGGTCCTCGACGACGCCGAATCTTTCAAAACCAAGGAGGAAAGCAATCTTTCCGTTCTCGAGTACATATTGCAGCCACACCTCTATCCGATTCTCTACAAGAACTATTATCACAAGGTAACAATCAACTACTACCCACCCAGGGGAGACAACAAGGAAGGGTGGGACTGCATCGACATATTCGGATGGCTCGGATATCCGATGCAGATAAAGGTGGACTTCCTTTGCCGCGACAGCATACTGGCGGCTCCTCTTATCCTTGACCTGGTGCTCTTTATGGACCTGGCGCACAGGGTCGGCATGAGCGGCATCCAGGAATGGCTCTCCTTCTATTTTAAAAACCCGATGGTAAAAGAGAACCTCTACCCCGAGCACGACCTTTTCATTCAGTCCATGAAGCTCAAGAACACCCTTCGCTATCTCATGGGCGAGGAACAAATAACCCACTTCGGGCTGGACTACTATATGAGCGAGGAGGAGGAGCAGGGAAGGATTCAGGGATTAAGGGGTCACATAAGAACACGAAGCAGGGAGCAATGACAAGCGTTATTTAAGAGAGATGATAATGAAAAAGTGTCCCTTCTGCGCTGAAGAAATTCAAGACGCCGCGATTAAGTGTAAACACTGCGGTGAGTTTATGGATTCTTCCGACCGCCCACGCCTTGCAGAGAAAAAGATTCAATGGTATTTTCGAAAATCCTTTATTATCATCGCAGTCTGTAGTGTGGGGCCTCTGGCGTTGCCCCTGATTTGGTTGCGTCCACAAACGACGCTGGCATGGAAGACCGCACTCACAATAGTAATCCTGGTTCTCAGTTGGATCTTGTTCCTAACCACGATGGAATCAATCCGTACTATCAAGGAATATTACAAGCTGATTGATGGGACATGTGGCTGACATTCAAAACAATGAGTAGTAAAATATCTTAAAGAAGGGGTTAAAATGAGAAAGATTCTATGTATATTTTTAACTGGGGCACTTTGTGTTATATCCGGGTGCTATTTACCACTTGGTGATGATCTTTCAGATGCGGGAAAACAATCACGTCCGGAAATTTCACAAGTAGCATCTGAACTCCGTGGTCCACATTATGCAAAACTTAACTCTATCGGATGCCTGGCATATAGTGATATGACGATGGCAAATGCTCACCGGAGTGACTTCGACACAATAGACAATTTGATAAGAGAGAAACGATGTTTCGTAATCCCTACAGACACAGACATTTTCATCATTAAACGTGCCAAAGGTGACATTGATATTGTGTGGGCAAAAACTGGAGACCCAGCACAATCATTCTATACTTCAAGAAACAATTTAGTAGCGAAATAAATTAGGAAATTACTTAATTATAATTGGTTTTGACCCCGGCCTGCGTTCCAACCTCCCCTTGAGCTTTGGGAACAGATCGAGGTCCGTATGGGGGAGGAACAGAGCGGCAACGTAATGAGCCATAAAAGATGGCGTCTCGGAGAGTTCGAAGTTCGTCATCTTCTTCATTACATTGACGACGTCTTTTCTGATCCGGTTGGTCAACGCACACATTCTTGCCCCGAGGAGCGAACCGTTCCCGATGTACGTTATTTTGTCCGGATCGATTTCAGGAAGCAGCCCTATGGTCATGGCCATTTCGATGTCAATGTGGCTGCCGAATCCGCCGGCCAGCACTATTCTGTCAAGGTCTGCGATTTTGAGGCCCACCGCCTCGATCAGGGTCTGGCACCCGCTGTAGATGGCTCCTTTTGCGCGGACGAGGTTCCCGATATCGTTTTCGGTAATGACGATGTCCCTTCCAATTTGAGTTTGTTCTTCCCGATCCAGCAGGTATTCATAAACGCCGTCTTTTTCCCTGAGCCTGTATGATTTCAGGTCGCGGTTGAATTTCCCCCGGTTGTCGATAATCCCCGCTTCGAAAAGCCTTGCCACAATATTGATCAGGCCGGACCCGCATATGCCCCTCGGCCTCACGTTTCCCACTGTCAGGATCATTGGCTCCAGGGTGTGCGGATCGACTGAGAAGTCCTCTATTGCCCCAATGTCCGCACGCATGCCGCATTGGACGCCCCCGCCCTCGAAAGCCGGTCCGGCCGAACAAGCGGCGCAGGTAAGCCAATCCCTGTTGCCGATCACTATCTCGGCGTTTGTGCCTATGTCTATGAAAAGCGAGAGCTGATCGGAGAGATGTATTCCCGAACCCATCACACCGGCGACGATGTCCCCACCGATGAAGCTGGAAATGGAAGGATAGACGAGAGCGGTCGCATGGTCAACCAAGTCTATCCCCAGATCGACGGCCCGTATGGACGGGTAAAGAGTGGACGCCGGCACGTAGGGATGCCGCCTGATGTACCTGGGGTCGATTTGCAGAAGGATCTGAGTCATCGTGGTATTGCCTGCAAACGTAATCGTAGAGACTTGCTGGCGATCGACCTGGGAGATCTCAATTACATGGTCGATTATCCTGTTTATGGTCCGGACGACGACTTCGTGCAGGGTATCGAGTCCCCCCGGTTTTTCCGCGTATATGATCCTCGAGATAATGTCTTCGCCGTAGCTGATCTGGCCATTGAAGTCTCCATGCTCGGCAAGCACACTTCCCGTAATGAGATCGATCAGTTGTCCGTAAACGGTCGTGGTGCCGATATCAACGGCTATCGCAAAATTTCTGCCGGTGGTGTCGCCAGGTTCTATGTTGATGATATGACTTTTTCCGCCTTCGAAAACAGGCCGGTCGAGGGTGGCGGTAATCTTGAAGCCTGCTTCTCTCAAGGTCCCCGGAATTTTGCGAATGACCGGAAGCCGCACCACCAGCCTGTGTTCATCGTGTTTAAGCCTGAGAAAGCCGATAAGACGTGACGTATCGGCGAGATTGTCAGTGCTTGTCGGCTCAGGCAGCTCAAGGTACCTTTTCTCAACAGGAGGTATAAAAAGACCTTTGCTCTTCAGGTCTTCCAGGTTCATCTGCTGGATTCGGGCGCTACGCCTGGGCGGGACCCTGTTTAAGACACTCGCGTCGATTTCCGATTCTACCGGGACGCGAACGGTGAGGTCGCTTTTGATTCGGCTCCTGCAGGCAAGCCTGTAACCTGCATCCATGTCCTCCTTGCTGAGACACTCCGAGACACCATCCTCTATATCTCCTTTTTCGATTATTATCCTGCACTTCCCGCAAAACCCCTCCCCGCCGCAAGAGGCGTTCACGTGAACGCCTGCCTCCATGGCGGCGTGCAGGACACTCTCGCCCTCCTCAAAGTCTATTTCTTTGTCGTGGGGCAGGAATTTGATTTTATGAGTTTTCATTTCGAGTTATCCGCTCCTCAAGAGAAATGATCTGGAACAGGAAATGCCCTTGGGCTCGAGGTAGTCTTGCTATCTTAGCAGAATGTGCCGCTTGAGCGCAATGTGGAGTGGCTGTGATTTGGTTTTTCTTCATTAATTCAATCAGTTCCACCGACATAGATGCGCGGTACGCGCCGGGAAACTGCGCAGGTCAATTCATAGGGAATCGTTCCTATTCGCTCGGCCACGTCAAGTGTCTGGATGACCCCGTCGGGCGATTCTCCCCACAGCAGGACTTCATCGCCGACCTCAACGGAATGGCTTCCAACATTTACCATGATGTAGTCCATCGTAACCGTGCCAACGATCGGATATCGCCTGCCCCGGATCAAAACTTCTCCGTTGTTTGTGAGCCTGCGGCTAAGCCCGTCCGCATATCCAATCGGCAGCACAGCGATCCTGGCGGGCCCGGGCGTTATCCACCGCCTCCCATAGCTGATGGGATGTCCCGCGGGCATTTCCCGCAGGTGAGCGATGTATGATTTCAGGGACATGACTTGCCTGGGCAGGATACACCGGGAGGTCTCCTTTGACGGATAATGACCGTACATAAGGATTCCGGGCCGGACGGCGTCGAAATAGCTCTCCGGAAGGTCGAGAATCGCGCCGCTTGCAGCCATGTGGACGATCCACGGCCTCTTGGGAAGCTGCGGAAGCATGGCAAGCACTTCGCGAAACCTTGAAAGTTGAAGGTTCGCAAAGGTCTTGTCCCTTTCGTCGGCTGTCGAAAAGTGGGTGTAAAGTCCCTCCCATATGCAGGCCCTTGATTTTGCCAGCCGGTCGAACAAATCTGCGGCCTTGTGCAAAAGCAGTCCTACTCTTCCCATTCCTGAATCGAGTTTGAGATGCACCGTAGCGGGCAAGCCCCGGGAATGCCCGCAAGCCTCCTCGACCCAGCCCAGGTCTTCCTCCCCAAAAATGCTCAGGGTAAAACCCGCTTTTACAGCCTGCGCAATATCATCAGGAAAGAGCCGGCCAAGGATAAGGATACGCTGGGAGATGCCGCTTTCTCTTAGTTCCATCCCCTCCTCGAACCGGGCGACGGCGAACATGGCGCACCCTTCCAGGGCAAGCCGTTTGGCGACAGGTACCGCGCCATGCCCGTAAGCATCTGCCTTGATTATCGGAATAACCGATGAGGGCGCAACCTTTGAGCGAATGCACCCGATATTATGGGCAAGGTTATCCAGGTTTATTTCCGCGTAAGTCCTCAAGCTCATAAAACCGTCTCTTTCCTGCACGGCTTGTCGGCCAGCTTTTCCACCGCGTTGAGGTATTCCTCTGAACGGTCGAGATAAAAAGAAAGAGCCTTTGCGAATCTTTTCCCTACGATGCCGTCGAGGAGCAATTGACTGACCTCCGGCTTTCGTTTCAGCACGGATTGCGAACGCAGCAGGATTTGGCGCTCTTCGTGGGACATCCCCTGGAGCAGCGCGCAAAGCACGTTTCGCGCCCGTGGCTGGTACATCCAGAAATAGAGCAGGTCCAGGGCGTTTATTATGATAATCTTCTCGAGGTCGCGGGCCTCGGAACTTAGCCTCAGCATGAGATCCCTGGGCGATTCCAGCATCTTCAAAACGTCGGCCTCCGGATACATTAGCTCCAGTTGCGCATATGTGTCGAATAACTGACCCAGCTTGGCAGCATAGTCGCCCGTGCGTATCTCAATAAACTCATGGCGGTCCGCGAGCCCTTCGATAACCCCGCCGACGCAATCCGAGGCGGCTTTGGATATGATGGCCGCCCACCTCTGTAGCATGCCGGATACATCCACGACGCCAAAAGCGGCCATAACCCCTCCGGCCGCGAGGTTCAGGAAAAAGGCGAGTGGAATCGACAGGACTGTTCGGAAAAGGAGGTTGCCCGTGGCGGCAGCCTTTGGAAGTCCACGCCACCTGTTGTGGCTGAACATATAGAGTCCATTGGCGATTGCCATGAATGTATAGAGAAGCACCGGATTGGTGGAGACGGTGACCCCAAAGGAGCGGTCAACAATAAGCGTTTTGACTACATATTCGAGCAGGGGAACGGAAAGGCCGGTGAAAAGAAGCGAATCGCTCAGCCTTCCCCAGTTGATGTAGCTGTCCCACTTGAGAAGAGGAGACCGCCTGATTCCACCCGCGCCGAAAATCGACTGCACTATGTTTCGCAAACCGGTTATTACAAACCAGATCAAACCCCCGAACCATGCAAGCACCCACCAGTCCTGCGTCAGGCAGAAAGTGAGGAAAGCCGGGATGAAACCGGCCACAATCTTCATGGCGTCCTTCAGGATGCTGTTCAGGTAATTCCATGTTATTTCCGGTTCAGGCGCCCTGGTTGCCGGAAGAATCTCGAGGCCGTTGCCGTTGTCCTCGCTGACGCCTCCCAGCGTTACGATGTTGCCCTTCGTGACTATGCGCGTCGAGAGTTCGCGGGTTTCCCATCCCTCTTCGCGCTTCTGCCCTATGCGGCGCAGCCCCGGTATAGAGCCCGGAATGCCGTAAAGCAGGCGCAAGAAACGGTCAGACCCGCGTTGCGGGATGTAGGTGTTGCGGAAAAAAACGTCGATCCGCACTGGAATTATCAACCTCTGAGGACCGGCTGAGAGCCGGACCTCCCTCTGCGCCCTCACCGGAAGCGTTCCCAATACGGCAAGCCCCATTCCGTGAAGCCGCCGCGAATGGCCGGTGGAATCGCTTCCGATTCTCGAACGCAGAGTCCCCTTTTTATAGTATGCCTGCAGTGTCGAGATGTTTCGCAGAATTTCATGGAATTTTGAGATCCGCTCGGGGCTGTGCCCGTGTTTATCTTCCATGCGCTCAATCATTGCGCGGATATGTTTCTTCAGGCCTATTACGTTGCCATCGTTTATGGCCCTCTGCAATTCGTTTATTTCGTGATAATGGACAGTCTTTCCGGTGGAAAAATCCTTAAGATTGAAAATCTCGAGATCGCTGATCGCCCCTTTGCACTCGTAGAGAAGCTCCAGCACATCTTCGGCTTTGAGATTGCTCAGGTTGAGCGTTATGCGGTAGCCCGCCCGCAGCCCGGCCAATCGGTCAAACAGCTCGCAGGGCGTTAATCTGAGAAGATTTGGAACACCGGGACCTTCTCGAGGCACATGCGGGTCGGGAATTTCGGGGTTTTGGGCAGGCCTCAGGTATCGATCCACCAGCGCCTCCGAGTCAAGCTTGTTCATCTCGTCAACAAGACAGGCGATCTTATTGCGTTCTTCTAAGGGTCCCTCCTCGAAGCCGGGCCTCAGTTCTTCAACACGAGCGCGCATTGCCGGAAGAAGGTTGTCATGTATGAATTTCGCCAGGTGAAGTATCGAGGGCTGACCCGCGCCGACGTAGGAAAGAAACGCGGCCTGATCGAGGCGGTCCAGGTTCAGCCCGTACCTCTCATTGATCTCCAGCCGGTGGCGTCGGCTGAATTCCTCAAGAACTGCCAGAACATATTGGCGCTGATACTCGGAAACTTTCCTCCCTTCCTCCATAAAAGACTTCGTCCGCCGGTCAGCAAGAAAGGAAATGAAATCTCTCGCATCCGGTAAGCCTGTCGGTACATAGATAAGCTGAATGTAAGCCGCGTAAAACCTGGCTGAAAGCTCTATGCCGATCCGCACACAGACGCCCATTATCTCGGCGGCTTCCAAAAGCTCTTCGGCAGCCCTCGGCGGGACATGGTTGTAATATATTACGGTGAGGTGCCGGATACCTTTGATCCATGCGTCCATTATAAGATGTGACGGCGATTTGCGCCCCTTGGTGTTCGAGTCGTGAACGTGACGGTCGAAAGAGACCTGGTTCCATTCTTCGGGCATCTCAAGCAGATGATACCGGCGCAGAAGGCAGCGAATTGACCTTGGCTTGCCGATAACCACCATGCGAAAATCATGAGCCAGTTTGAGTTGCCGGAGTTTGCTGTCGCGGGTCCGCACCATTTCTTTCATAATCTCCAAAAGGACCCGCGCGGCATTTTTCCGCATGTGTACCTCCCCGCTGCTCATGACCTCGTCACGCAGGCAGCGCAGGGCAGTGATGCGCTCATCGGCTTTTCCGGCTTCCAGAGACTCCAACAGCCTTACGGCGGCATAGGCCATTCGCAGCCCCGCCGAGGCCGCCAGCTCTTTGATCCCGCGCGGGTGAAGGTACGGGTAGAGGAGGTTCTTCAGATATTGGAAGGATTCTCTACGGTCGAGTACGTCATTTACGAGGCCCAGCAGCTCGTAGTCGCGATTGTCGAAAAGGATTCCCGGGATTTCCTTTTTCATGACGCTCTTCCGGTTTCCCTGCAAGTGGACACTATAGTCATACGCAAAAATCGAGCAACCCTGTACCCGACATTGCAGCTTTTTGTTATTCTGTCATCAGGATTATGAAAAAGATGTCACAAGTGAAGTTTAGCACCAAATATCGAACGTGTACAAGAGATTGACAACTGAATTGGTCTAATGATAACAACTGATTATCGTTCAGCTTGGAACAGGTGTATGGACCGGGACGGAACGGAGATTGAAACGAATCTGGGCACTCAACCTTCACCTTAAGGAGTTGACATGCGCATCATCGAAAATATCGCCGAGATGCAGCGGCTGGCGGACACCTGGCGCGCAGGCGGGGAGCGTATAGCTTTCGTACCAACTATGGGCTTTCTCCACGAAGGCCACCTGGATCTTATGCGCACTGCCCGGAAACTCGGGACAAAGGCCGTGGTCAGTATTTTTGTGAACCCGACCCAATTTGCGCCCACTGAGGACTTCGAAAGTTATCCGCGAGACCTTCAGCGAGACCTCGATCTTTCAACAGCAGTGGGAACGGACCTGGCATTCGTCCCCCGCATGGATGAGATGTATCCGGAGAGGTTCCAGACATATGTAAATGTTACTCAGGTGACCGAAAACCTTTGCGGCATGAGCAGGCCGGTTTTCTTTCGCGGTGTCGCCACCGTAGTGAGCAAACTGTTCCACGCTGTAAAGCCCCATATTGCCGTCTTTGGACAAAAAGACTTTCAGCAGCTTGTAACTATCAGGCGCATGGTCAAAGATATGAATATGGATATCGACATCGTCGGTCACCCGATCGTCCGGGAGAAAGACGGCCTTGCCATGAGCAGCCGGAACACCTATCTCAAACCCGAGGAGCGGCCTGCGGCCCTGCGGCTCAACCGTTCCTTGAAGGAAGCCCGGGAACTTGTCGACTCGGGAGAAAGAAATGCATCGGTGATTTTGAAGGCCGTTAACGATTGCCTTACAACCGGTGGCGGAGCCACCGTTGATTATGCCAGGCTCTGCAACCCGGACACTATCGAGGACGTGGAGGTTATAAGCGGGCCGACTCTGCTCGCTCTGGCCGTCTGGGTGGGAAAGACCCGGCTGATAGATAACCGTGTTCTGGAACTTCCGGGATGACCGGTTCAACCTGTACCTGAACACCCTTGGACAGACCCTTGCCCAGGCTTCCGACAGGCCTGAAGCTTTCGGCGGATACCGGTTTTCAGGGGCTTGAGCGGGCTGGAAAGCCCGCCCCGTAAAACCTTGAACCACTTTAAGTGAACAGTATTAAGGCTAAACCTCTTTTAACCTTTCGACCTTGGTAGTTTTACCCATCTCGGTCAGCCAGGCTTTCCAGATTGCTTTCTCTTTCTGCCGGACTATCGTGCCGGATATCTCGGCTTTTTCCTCTTGAGAAGGCTCACCGGCCGGGTTTTTCCCCTGGAACTGGCAGACCATGAACCTGTTCCCCAGTTCCAATGGCCCTTCCGGAAAGGGCTTGGAGTCCTGAAGACTGAAGATACTGTTGAGACTTGCGCCCCGAAGCAGCTTCAAGTCTTTATCGGGGTCCTGCCTCGAAAAGAATTCACTCTGCCTGAGGATGATATTCCGGGCTTTGGCTACCTCGGCGAGGCTGCCTTTCTCTTTGGCCTGCGCCAGAATCTCTGAGGCCCTCTTCTGCGCGAGCCCCCTGGCCTGGTCTGCACGAAAATCCATGGTGACTTTATCTTTGAGGTTTTCGAACGGGATCGGCTGAGGCTTTTTTATCGATTTCACCTGAGCGACTGCGAAACCCTTTGGAAGTTCCAGCATGTCGCTCACATCGCCTTGGCCCAGTCCAAACAGCTTTGCCTTGATCGGCGCGGGGAAAGGAGGCTGATCTTCCGACATCGTTATCCAGACGGGGTCGGAAACGGTCATTTTCATTTCAAGCGCCGCTTTGTCTAAATCCTTTCTGGCGTAAGCCAGGTCACGCAGGTTTCGCGCCAGCTTAAAGGCTATATCCTGGGCGCCCTGAGACCTGATATCCTTCTCGATTTCACCTCTCACCTCATCGATAGGAGCGGTCCTCGCCTCGGTTATCTCCTCCAACTTTATTATGTGGAACCCATATGGAGTTCGCACAAGCTCGCTTATCTCGCCCGGCTGCATGGCAAAAGCAGCCGCTGAAAAGCCCGTATCCATCTGCTTGGAAGAGAAAAAGCCCAGTTCCCCGCCCTTCTTTGCAGTAGCTTCGTCCTGGGAGTATTTCTTAGCCAGTTCGGCAAAGTTTTTCCCTTTCCTGGCCTCATCCAGGATTTTCTGCGCCTGTGCCCGGATCTTGTCCACTTCGGCCTGAGGCGCATCGGGCTTTACCCGCAAAAGGATATGCTGTGCGCGCACCTGTTTCTCACCCTTAAATCGGGCCACATTGTCCTCATAGTAGCGATTTATTTCATCCTCACTGGGGTGGATTTCCTTCTCCAGGTCTTCCCTGTTTAGCAGTACGTAGGCAATTTCACGCTTTTCCGGTTCCATGTACCGATCCTGGTTATTCTGGTAAAAGCCCTGGAGGGCCGGGTCCGCCACGGTGGCATTGTCTTCGAATGACCCGGGGTCGAAAACGACGTATGCGATCTTTATCCGATCGTGGTTCAAATGGTTGTCGGTCAGGATTTCATCTTCACTGACAACCGCGCGGCCATGTATGAAAGCCTCGACTTTCAGGGTGGTAATATCTTCGGACATCTGCTGCTCGAAGATATCGGGGGTCATACGCATCTGCCGCAGAATACCCTCATAGCGTTTTGCGTCGAACTTTCCATCGGTCTGAAAGGCCGGTATCTCGAGAATCTTGCGCCTGATCTCGTCGTTTGTGGCCATAAGACCAAGATCTTTGGCGCCTCGAACAATCAGATAGTGCTGAATCAACGTCTCCAGCGCCTGCTCTCTAAGATTCAAAGAACGCATAAGCTCGTCGGGCAATGCCCCCCCGAACTGCTTGCGGACCCCTTCGACCATATTGTTGTAGGCCGTGGTGTACTCGGAGGTGCTTATAAAGTGATCTCCCACCCGGGCAATGTCGTATTCATGGCGGGTCTGGTAAAGGTATCCTCCCCAGCCGATGAAAACTATGATGACCAGCCACAGAAGAACTTTTACACCCCATGATCTGGAATGTTTTCTGACAAAATCGAGCATTGGCTTCAGTTTCCTCCTCGAATCAGAGCGGTTGAGTGTTGCGGCGGGCCAGTAGAAAGTAAAGAGTCGCGCCAAGACATGGCAGCATGGAAACTACCGCAAACCAGATCATTTTGGACTTTGTGCTGGTAAAGCGCCGTCTTGGCAAATCCACAAGAGCCCAGAAGGTCGGGATCATAGGAATGAGTACTATAACCATAAGTACCATTAAATTCAATGGCTTAAAGGCCATCTGCCAACTCCCTGCCATCCGCCTCGACGCCGGCTTGAGCTGTTTTCAGCCTGGCAGTCGGCTGCCGGTTTCGTATTTCTTCATGTAACGGGGTTTATAAACTTTAGTGCCTGGCGCAGCAAGTCGGAAATCGGAACAAACCGAATTGAGCAATTCCCAAACAGGGTCTCACGCGGCAAGGGCGAAGGCGCCGGTCATCTTATGTCTTCGTGAGGCTGAACTCTGTGCCGTTTGACTGTCAGGCCGAGATATACTACGATATTATTTTTAGAATCGCAATATCGGCTCTTATCGATTTTGCTGAAACACAAGGCAGGTGGCCAGTGCCCAAGCTATTCATTTCAGAACTGAAACCGAACCTGGAAATCGCTTCCCTGTTTGTCGCCTCGGAAAAGCAATTGAGAACTGCCCGCAACGGAACGGTTTACCTCGATTTGAAACTGTTGGATAAAACGGGTGAGATTAACGGCAAGATGTGGGAAAAAGCCCTTGAGGCCTCGACGGGTTTTCAGTCGGGGGATATCGTCTACCTGCGGGCGAGAACCGAGCTTTACAAGGACAGGATGCAGCTCAGCATTTCCGAAATCATGCCGGTTCCCGCCGGGGCATACGATCCGGCCGATTTTCTCCCGGTCTGCCCTTACGACCGGGACGCGCTTTTCGAACGATTGGGCAAGCTCCTGTCAGGAACGGCCGACTGTTTCGCTCGCCGCCTGTGTGAAGCAATTCTGGCCGACCCTGAAATCATGACCCGCTTTAAACTCGCTCCGGCGGCAAAGTCAATGCACCACGCCTATATCGGTGGGCTTCTGGAACACACACTTTCCGTTATTACGCTCGTATACAGAATCTGCAATCATTACCCGGATCTTGATCGCGATCTGCTTATAGCGGGCGCTTTTTTGCACGACATTGGGAAAATCGGCGAATTCGTATATGATACACATATCGACTATTCGGACGCAGGCCGCCTGGTAGGGCATATGGTTCTGGGCGCCCAGATCGTCGAGGACAAGATTCGAACAATTGAAGGCTTTCCCGCAGAGACATCGCTTCTGCTGAAGCACCTCATCCTGAGCCATCACGGGGAGGCCCAGTTCGGGGCGGTCAGGCTGCCGGCGAGCAAGGAAGCCTTTGCCCTGCACCTGGCTGATGATCTCGATGCAAAGATGAACGCCATCAACCGGATACTGGCGAATTCAGCCGATGACGACAGTACGTGGACCGGGTTCGAGACTATTTTTGGCAGGCATTTTTTCAGGGGTTTTCCGAAACAAAACGATGGCGCCGGTGGGGATGAGATTTCGGGAACCGGGGCAATTGCAGGTCCGGCGTAAACGCCGGGCAACAAGAGTTGATGGTGCTAAAGTGGCGTTGACCGATATTCAAGGCCAGCAAAGGGCCATTCGGTTTTTGAGGCGGATTCTCAAAAAAGAAGCTGTTCCGCATGCCTTTCTTTTTTCCGGAATGACGGGCGTCGGCAAGTTTGCTGCAGCCACGGAGTTGGCCAAAGCTCTGAATTGTCTCAATCCGCAAAATTATGATTCATGCGGCGATTGCGGCTCGTGCCATAAGCTGCAAGAGGGAGTGCATCCCGATGTGATCCACATTGGGAGCGACGGTGTTTTCATCAAACTGGAACAGATTCGCGATCTGATGAAGCGTTTCCGCTTCCGGCCGTTTGAAGGAAAATTCCGTGTTGTTATAATTCAAGACGCGCAAAAGCTGATGGAGCCGGCGGCAAACGCTATGCTCAAGATACTGGAGGAGCCGCCGAAGGCAAACATCTTCATCCTTCTTGCGGCCGAATCGCAGATGCTCTTGCCGACCATAGTCTCGAGGTGCTGCCAGGTGCATTTTCAGCCCCTTGAGGACGAGATAGTAGCCCAATGGTTGGCGCGCGAAGGGGGGCTTTCGCCGGACCGTGCGGCCTGGATTGCCCGTCTGGCGGCGGGAAGCATCGAGAAAGCGCGATGGTTTTCCGAAGAGGACCGGGTGGCGGGTTGGAAAAAAGTTGTCGAGAAGTTAGAAAATCTCGACGGACTTTCTATCCTCGATTTTTTCCCGATGGTTTCCGATTGGGCGAAAAACCGCGAAACTGCCGAGCAGGACCTTGAGTTCATAAGGCTGTGGGTCCGGGACCTTATCCTGTTTAGGGTCGCGGGGGCGCAAAGCTTCCGGCAAGCCCAGGCGCCGCCAAAGCTGATCTCGACGCTCTCCTTGACCTGTCCACGACCAGAGGCGGGCCCCGCCGCCCTGCTTACATTCGAATTGAACGGCAGGACGAAAGAGGCGGCAAGTTCGGTTCCGCTGGAGCGTCTTTTCTTTTTATATCACAATGTTGAACAGGCGATGCAGGGTCTGAAAGTGAACGCAAATATGCAAATGACGCTTGAAGGCGTTTGCCTGGCCATAAAGGACTCGCTCTATGGAAAAGGTGGTTGGAATTCGTTTCCGAAAAGGGGGCAAAATTTACCATTTTGATCCCGGCGAATACTCTCCCAGGAAGGACGAATATGTAATCGTACACACCGAACAGGGGATAGGGCTTGGGCACGTAGTCGAGCCGCCTTGCCCGAAGGACCCCCGAATCCATCCCCAGGAAATAAAGAAGATCGAACGGATGGCAACGGAAGATGAAATCCGCCAGCTTGTCAATAACATGGAAATGGAGGCGGACGCGAAGAGTTTTTGCCTGGAGAAAATTGCCGCCCACGAACTTCCCATGAGCCTGGTGGACGTGGAATACTTCTTCGACGGTAGCAAGATCATATTCTACTTTACTGCAGATGGCCGGGTGGATTTTAGAGAACTTCTCAAAGACCTGGTCAGACGGCTGCGAACACGTGTCGAACTGCGCCAGATCGGGATTCGCAACCAGGCAAAGATGGTGGGCGGCCTTGGGGGCTGTGGGAGGCCGTTGTGCTGTGCGACATTTTTGAAGAATTTCCATGCCGTCTCCATTAAGATGGCTAAGGAACAAAACCTGAGCCTCAACCCTGTAAAGATATCCGGGGCCTGCGGCAGGCTCATGTGCTGCCTCCAGTTCGAACACGAAACCTACAGGGAACTCAAGAAAGATATGCCCAAAGTGGGCAAGAAGGTCGAACTGCCCGAAGGCAAAGGCAAAGTCGTACGCCAGAACGTTATGGCCAGGTCCTTCACGGTTCAGCTTGAGGATGGGAAGGAAATAGACATCGATCTGGAGAAGGGCTGCTGTTGCCGGGGCGAATGCCGATGCGGCCGTCCGGAATCACCGGATGAGACACCCACTTTTTCTAAAGGGGGGCAGGGGGGATTTTCAAGCGGAGGCGCCGATCCGGAATCACCGGATGAGCCGCCGTATAAGACCCGGAGGAAAGAGGACAAATGAATCGACTCTATATAACAACCCCGATTTATTACGTTAATGCCGAACCTCACATAGGCCATGCCTACACGACAATCGTGGCAGACGTAATGAACCGCTTCTACGAACTGCTGGGGTTCAAGACCTTCTTCCTCACCGGGACCGACGAGCACGGGGATAAGATCGCCCAGGCGGCCCAGGCTGCCGGAGTTGAACCCAAGGCTTACGCCGACAGGATAAGCGCGCTTTTCCGTCAAACCTGGCCCAAACTCAGTATCGAAAACGACAAGTTCATCCGGACCACCGACCTCGAACATATGAGAGTCGTCCAATACGTGTTGCAGAAGGTCTTCGACGCTGGTGAAATCTACTTTGACACTTACAAGGGCCTTTACTGCGTCGGGTGCGAGAGGTTCTACACCGAGCGGGAACTGGTTGACGGAAAATGCCCGGACCACGATAAGCCTCCCGTCGAGCGGGAGGAGGCGAATTATTTTTTCAGCATGAGCAAATATCAGAATTGGCTTATAGCACACATGGAATCCAATCCCGAGTGCATCCGTCCTGAAAGGTACCGAAACGAAGTGTTGGCCTTTCTCAGGGAGCCTCTGGAAGACCTCTGCATCTCCAGGCCGGTTGAGCGCCTCAACTGGGGCATACCGCTTCCGTTCGACGAAAACTATGTGACTTATGTCTGGTTCGACGCTCTCATCAACTATATTTCCGCAATCGGATATCCGGACGGCGAGCTTTACAAAGAGTTCTGGCCCGTTGCGCAGCACCTTATAGCCAAGGACATCCTCAAACCGCACGGAATCTACTGGCCCACGATGCTCAAGGCCGCCGGCATTCCCTTATACCAACACCTGAACGTCCACGGGTACTGGAAAACGGACGAAGGCAAGATGAGCAAGAGCCACGGCGCCGTTGTCCGGCCCCTGGACCTTGCGCCCGTTTATGGAGTCGATGCCTTCCGGTACTTTTTACTGCGGGAGATGGTTTTCGGGCTCGATGCGAATTTCAGCGAGGAGGCGCTGGTTCAGCGCATAAACGCCGACCTGGCAAACGACCTGGGAAACCTTTTCAGCCGTACGCTTGCAATGACTGCGCGCTATTTTGACGAAAAAGCTCCCCCTTTCGGCTCGCAACCCGACGGGATGGACCGTGAACTGCATGATAAGGTTGAAGATGCAGTCGGGCAATTCCGCGAGGAAATCCCCAGGCTCGGCTTCCACAAGGCGCTTGTAGCCATTTGGGAATGCATCGGCGCGGCCAATAAATACATCGACTACGTCGCCCCCTGGAACCTGGCTAAAGATGCGCGCCTCTTGCCCCGGCTTCAGACCGTAATGAGAACTCTTCTGGAGGTAAATAAAGTCGTTGCCGTCCTGATTTCTCCTTTTATGCCTTCGACCTCCGGGAAGATGCTCGAGCGGCTTGGAATCGTGAAAAAAACCTCGGACCTGAGGCTTGCCGAGGATGCCGCCTGGGGTACCCTGCAAGAAGGCACAAAGGTCCTCAAAGGAGAATCGCTCTTTCCACGGGTCGAAACAGCGGGTAAAAAACTGGAAAAACCAGCTAAACAAGACGCTGGGAAGGCTGATGTAAGCCAAAAACCAAAAGAGAAACAAGAAGCGGAAGCCGCAGCCGCAGCCCCCTCGGAGATGGCGGACGCCGCCCTCCCAATCGATATCGACCTGTTCAGGCAGGTTGATCTGCGAGTCGGCCTTATCAGGCAGGCGGAAAAAGTCCCCAAGTCAGACAAACTGGTAAAGCTGATCGTCGATATTGGGGAAGAGCGGCAGATCGTGGCTGGAATCGCCAAAACTCATTCACCCGCAGACCTTGTCGGAAAGCAGGTGGTGTTGGTGGCAAATCTCAAGCCCGCAAAGCTCATGGGAATCGAATCCCACGGAATGATCCTCGCCGTGCGCGACGGGCTGGATCTCAAACTGGTCGTTCCCGAGGCGAACGTCTCGCCCGGCGGCAAGATTTCATGAGGCGGGAAGCGGGAAGCGAGAAGCGTGAAGCGGGAAGCGTGAAGCGGGAAGCGGGAAGCGTGAAGAGTAAGAGCGGGTTATAGGCTAAGGTTCCCCAATGGTTTTTTTCCATTCACCTATTCACCTGCTCACCCTCCTAAAAGAGTTTTGAGTTTTGAGTTTTGGGTTTTGAGTTACTAAAAACTGACAACTAATAACTAAAAACTCTTCATCTCCCCGCATCTCTCCCTGACCTGTCTATGACCAGTCCCTGCTCCGTCCTCCGCCCTCCGCCCTCCGTCTTCCGTCCCCGCGTCTCTCCCTGACCTGTCTATGACCAGTCCCTGCTCCATCCCCCGTCCTCCGTCCCCCATCCGCTTTTCAAGGGAGATTTTTTGCCGCTTTTGTTTTATTATATGGCAATGGGACAATGTCACCCGATGGACCTACTCTTCCTCCACGCCTTGCATGATTGTGGGACAGATGAGAGCAGGGAATCGGTTTCAGAGGGGAAGGGCATATGATCGAAGTAACAGTAAGTATACCGGAAGAGGCTTTGCTGGCCCTGAAGATGGCGCCGGAAGGACTCGGAAACGAGTTGAAACTGGCGGCTGCCGTCAAGCTGTATGAGCTCGGGAAGTTGTCTTCGGGAGCAGCAGCAGCACTTGCCGGGATTCCTAAGCCGCTCTTTCTCGGCAAACTTGCGGACTATGGAGTCGTAACGTTCCGTTTGAGCGAGGAAGAACTGGGTAGGGATCTTCAGAATGCCTGACGTGATCTGCAACACCTCACCCATTCAATACCTTTATCAGGCGAATTTCCTCCATATCTTGCACGAATTGTATGGGCTGATCGCCATTCCCGTGGGAGTCTTCACAGAACTCGATGCCGGTCGGATAAGCGGGATTTCCCTCCCTGATGTGAAATCGCTATCTTGGCTAAGTGTAAGGTACGTCCGGGAACAAACCCTCTTGCAGATGGTTTCAGGTTTGGGCGCTGGAGAAAAACAGGTCCTGGCGCTTGCCCTTGAAAATCCTGGGTCGCTGGCTATCCTTGATGATCTTATGGCGAGACGTTATGCTTCTTTTCTCGGCATCAGGTTCACAGGGACTCTGGGTATACTCTTGAAAGCGAAAGAGAAAAGGCTTCTCCAGGCCGTAGCGCCTGTTCTGGGCCAGCTTGAAGCTCTCCATTTCCGTCTTGATCCGAAGACGCCTGACGCCGTCCTAAAGCTGGCGAAGGAGACGACGTAACATATTTCCACCCTGCCGATGCAATAAAATTGATCCTCCGCCTTCAATTCACCCATTCACCCACTCACCCGTCCTTAACCCCCGCCCATAACCCCTCAATCCCTAAATTCCTAAATCCTCAATCTCTCCGTCATCCAACAATCCGTGTCTATCCGCGTTCATCCGTGGTTGAAGAAGTTGGGTTTTCGCCGTTCACTGCTCACTGCTCACTGTTCACTGTTCAATGAGCGCATTGCCGCCAGGCGGAATGTCTTTGCCAAGTTCCTCGTAGGCGGCGACCATCTCCTCGTATGATAGACTTATAAACAACCCTGTGCGACGAGTGATGCATAGCCCGGAAGGCATCCCCCGAGGTGTCTATCGTTCGCGTTGGGCGTTCGCGGGATGCCTTGAGCGCATCGCGTAGCATTGCCCGGCACTCCTCGATGTCACGACCTTCTGTTACCACCTCCGGCCACTCTACGAGCTGTCCCATGTAGCCGGAGCTGACTTTGGTGTATTTAGCGGTGTAGCTCGTCATCCGAAGTCCCCAATCTCCTGCCGTCGCAAATCATGCCGGCTGGAAGCATCAACCACAATTAATCAGAAAATGCCGCCTGTAATTCATTCATTATGTGGTCCTCAGAGTCAAATATCAAGTATTTCGAGAAGAGGGGTGAGGTGAGGCGGGGACTGAGGTCTGAGGACTGAGGACTGAGTAGCGGGAAGCTGAAGAGTTTTTAGTTATTAGTTGTCAGTTTTTAGTAACTCAAAACCCAAAACTTAAAACTCTTTTGGGAGAGGGTGAAGCGTAATGGGTGAGGGGTAATGGGTTACCCATAACCCCTAACCTATTACCCATAACCTGCACTAAGAGTGAGGGGTGAGGGGTAAACTGTGAAACGGGAAGCAGGAAGCGAGAAGCTTCCTCGTTCAACAATCCACCCCGCTGCGCTCCTCCATCCGTGGTTGAGGAAGTTGGGTTTTTCACCATTCTTCGCGTAGCGATAGAACCAAGAGGAGTTATTATTTTCTCTTCACTCTTCGTCGCGTAGCGATAGAACCCAGAGGAATTATTTTTTTCTCTTCACTCTTCACTCTTCACTCTTCACTGCCCTTATCCGCTTCCCGCTCCTCGCTCCCCGCTTCTCGCTCCACCCCTCACCCATTCACCTGTTCACCCATTCACCCATTCACCATGATACAGCAACCTTCGAAACACCAGAAGAAATGCTTGACTGTAGACACATATTGTGTACATTAGGCTATGCGCTTTGAATGGGACGAACGAAAGCGGCTTTCCAACATTGAAAAGCACGGCCTCGATTTTCTCGATGTTGCCGCAGTTTTCGAGGCCCCGCACATCGAGGCGCCTTCGACTTATCGAGGCGAGGAACAGAGATTTTTAGCCATAGGGACTTTTGAAGGGCGTCACGTGTCGGTAGTTTGTGCTACCCGAAGCGAGGCTATCAGGGTCATTTCCTTCCGGAGGGCACGCCATGAAGAGAGACAAAAATATCAGGAGCTATACGGTGGCGGAGCTTAAAGCCAAACGTGCGGACAGCCGCACCGATTTGACCAAAGTGGACGCCATGACGGATGAAGAACTCGAACGGCGGATTGCCGAGGATGAAGACGAGAGGGACTTGAAGCCCGATTGGACACGGGCCAGGCTGGTTTTGCCGGCTCCGAAGCAATCTGTGCACCTGCGGCTTGAACAGAACATTATCGACTTTTTCAAGTCGCACGGCAAAGGGCATATTGCGCGGATGCAAGCGGTTCTCAAGGCTTACGTGGACGCCCACAGGCCGCATGTCAAATGAGAGACAACTCCCGCTCCCCGCTTCCCGTTTCACCCCTCAGTCCTTAGTCCTCAGTCCTCAATCCTGCTTGATTCCCGCTCCCCGCTTCCTGCTCCTTGCTCGCCATTGAATTTGCACTGCTCCAGGCAACATCCCCCGGCAGGACGGGCTAGCTCAACTGGTCGATCATCGAGGCCGCCAGTCCTCAATACCCGGCGTTTCATGGCCGTGCCACCATCCCGCACCGACCTGGCCTTGTCCGACCTCGTCCGCGAAATATTCTCCTTTCAAGGGTGACCCCTTTACTTTCACGATAAATTTGGGGGAAACGAGCCTTTTCGCGAAGCTGTTGTACGGACCTTTGATTTCGGTTATCATTTCCTGCAAAGCTACCAAGCGTCAAAAGACAACATTTCGGTTCATAGGAATCGGTCATCTAAATCTCACCAGAGAAAAACCCAAAGTCAGGCTCCGTAATTGTGCCTATAATGACCCCCCGATCCAGTAAGCGATTTTGTTCTTCACATGAAGTTTCCGGAAGCAGTGCGCATGAATGACATGCCGCCAGATTACAATTATCTGGTCCCTGCCCATGGCTTTCGATACAAACGGGATCTGTTGAACACCAGCGGGCTTTTTCCAGAGCGCGACGAAGAATCCCCTCAAGCCTTCCTGGTCTACCCATCCGGACCAGACCTCCCATTGTCCCCTCAGAATCACCGGCTGCGGTATAGATCAGAATACCAGCCATGGGATGATCCCCGTCTGCACAGTATAGACGTTCTCGGAGGGATGCAGATCCATATCCGCATTCGTAGATTAGCTGATTAACAAACAAATGTGCAGTAGTATGAAGAAGTACAAAACGAGGGGTTATTATTCTTGGTGCTTGACGACGCTTTTCTCTTATCAGGGCAAGAGCACTCCTGAGTGGGGCAGTCCTGTTTTGTAAAGCGGTTCCATGGGCATTCAGCCAAGAGCGAAGCTTATTTTCCTGAAATTGAAAAAAAATGCCTTCTCCACGAACAACAGATGCAGGGAGCCATTCCTTCACTTTTCTTGAAATAAGGCTCCAGCGATGATCTTCATCAAAGTCCCCCTCAGGGAATATTCTCGAAAATCCAATGAAGGCTCGCGTCTCGCGAAGTTTGTGCATCAAAGAAATCCGCTCGAAATTTGTTGAGATTATCGGTTCATAAGCTGAAATGTTCTCGCTTCTAATCAGGAGATTTGTTTTTGGATAGCCTTCCTGGATATCACGCCTAAAAAGGTCATATTCCTCCCTCCTGAAGGCCTGCTCAGGAGTGTCGGATGGAATGGCCACCTTTTCTGGTTCCGTTTCTCCCTTCAATTTTTTATTTGCGGCTTGGGCCAAATCAGCAGGATCTACACTCCTGTCAGGAAGGAAATTTAAAAGAGCCACCCTTGCCATTTCAACACTGATCTGCCGACCAGGAAGGGCTTGGGCAGACATTCTAAGAAATTGCCACACATAAATATTCTCAAGGATTTCTAAGGTTTCCTCAGAAGAGACACTGTCGGTTGGAGGGATATAGATTGCACTGACAACGTGTGAGAAATAGATATTACTACTTCCTCTAAGGAGTGGATACAGGTGTTCAGTACATTCTGAAGCCTGAGCGGTAGACGGTATGCTGAGAGCAGGGTTCTCTCCGCTGCAGAAGATTTTCAGCCTGGATAGTGCAGTTGCCCCGCCTGGCTCATACTCAAAAGCGCCAGCCAGAGTTCGCCCAGCGATAATCCTGATCTCAGAGCCATCATCTTCGCAGACTATTTTTACTCCTGCAAGAGATGCACTGCCACTGGTTATCATCCTAAGTCTACCCCCCTTCTCAGGAGAGGAGGACTGGAAGACCCATTCCCACCAGGGGAAATCCTGTAGGTGACCTTTGACACAGGCGGAGACAAATCGGACCTGTGACGTTTTTCTCCTCGTATGCTTCTGGCCTTTATCTTTGCCTGAACCAATTGGTCCCTCGCAGACAGGAGCAGCCTTGTCATGAAGTGCAGCTTCATACATCCGTCCACATCGTGGACAAACGTGCCATTTGGGGAAACGAAGAAAAGGCAGCTTTAGATTGAGGTTTATCTGGTCGCTGCCGACGCCTTTATGGGTATAGCGGAAGTCAGGCGGCTGGACAAAATACTTAACCTTAAGTCGTTTTGCCAGACGGATTTCATCTTCGATGCGAAACTCCCGATGATTGGGATCATTTTCACTAAAGGGCCATGCATCCAGTCCGCAGTGAATTAAAGATACGGGACCTGGAAAATCCACCATGGCTCCAACCCCAAAGGGAGTTATTGCCTGACCGCGCCTTACAGGTCTGGGGCTCACAGTAGCACCTCGTTTTCGATTTCATTGTAGTACGTTGTGATTTCAGCCTCACAGGATGCATCAACATCCCTCAGGGAACTTAGGGTCGGCCAGCTGTGCCCGTTCCATCCCACAGGTTCCCTTGAGCCGGCAGGATGAATTAAAGGAGGATTATCAGGCGGTGGGCCAAACGTTCCATACTCCGCCGGGTTCCATACGGCCCATTCCCTTAATCGCTGAAGCATTTTTTGCCTGACGTTGTCACTCTCGGCGGGGTCTACTTTCAACACACGCTGGTCAATCATATCTTCTATTAAATTCCGGAGAACTTTACCTCGGACCAGCGGAAAAGGGCGTGGCATACTCGCTTGAGAGCCGCTGCCAAGTTGCCTAGCTGCCGCAACAATGATTCCATGTAAAGCCCTGTCGACAGCGGGTGGGCTAAATGGGGTGACACTGGTAGGCTCCACCTGCGCATAAAGGCGCTGGTGATAAGAACGGAAGCGCTCGTAATGGCTTCGGTCACGTGGCTTACTTTGACTGAATGTAATTACCACCAGTCCTGGAGCATTAGCGCTGCGGCCAACTCGGCTGGATACCTGTATATACTGGGAAGTGGTCTTGGGTTGCCCAACTATCACCATCAAACTGAGGCGGTCAATGTCGATCCCCACTTCTATTATATTTGAGGCAAGGCAGGCCTCTACTGTCTCTTCAACATAGCCCTGTGCATTCCTTCGGAAAGGAATTTCCAGTTTTTGAATAGCTGCAGGTATTTTGTCCCCCCTGATTCTGCTGGTTAATTCCTCCACGTTCAACAATTGCCGTATCTTGGAGTACGGAAATCCGTGACGGTCAATGATCACTCGGAGATAATCGCGGGCATCTGCCACGAGGAGGGTGGCTGCCCCGCCCAGCTCCCGTAAAGAGTTGAAGAAAGCAAGAAGAGTCCACCATGGATCGCGTTCGCTCTCGTCGCCGTTCTCCACAGGCATAACGGCTGGGAACTGAAGGAGAGTTGCAAAAACCCTCGCCTCAGTTGTTTGCAGGGAGCCGTGTCCAGGAGCCATCACACCGACGTAAATGCGACCGGGCTTAAGTGTTCCGTCTTCATTCCGATCTTCACGTGCAAAAAAAGAATCTCCCGATTCAAGCCCGGACGGCGGGAACAGCATGACTCGATTTCTCGCGTAGATTCCCAGTACCTGATCTGCAGCACGGCTGATAGTGGCGGTTGATGCAACAATTTTGGGAATGATCTGGAAATCTTTTCTGCGACTGGTACACAGCTCTTCAATAATAGTTTCGTATGCTCCTACCATTGATCCAAGGGGGCCGGATATGAGATGAAGTTCGTCCTGGATGATTAATGATGGAGGAAGTCCGGAATGTTTTCCGTCGGCAGCTATTCCAAAAATTGAACGGGTTTCCGGTTTCCAGGAAAGCAATGCAAATTTATCTACAGTTCCGATCACCAGATTGGGTGGACTCGCAAGAATATCCTCATCAATCACTGACACCGGAAGAGGGGGTTTCCCAGGCTGCAAGAAGCTGAACCCAAATTCGCACCGGTCGTCACTACATCGATAAGCCACTGTTTCTGCCTTGCTGCCCGGAATTTTATATTCCTGATAACCAAGTAGCTTTGGTTGGGAGGATTCCGTCCTCTTTTTTCCTTTGCGACCCGATAACTTTGACGATTCTTCACTCATAGGACCAAATTTGGCATTACACCAAGGACATTTCAGCAATATAAGCGGATTTTCAGAGTTGGGATCAGCCCTCAAATGCTTTAAAGCATACTTGGCATCGGATCGGGTATTCGGTGTTGCATCCCCTCCAACCCACATTCCCAGACGGAATTCCCTGTTGCCTAGTTTGGTCAGATTTTGAGGTAGCTTTCTGACATGCTCCATTGCGCAAAAGAGAAGGCTGGCGCGCTGGAACTGCTGAGTTGTAAGAAGCCGAAGCGTATAACGCATTATCACATCGGCTCCCCCTGGTCTCAAATCTGCAAGTCGGTTATAGAAAATAGTGAACGCCGTTAGTCCCAGATAGGCTTCGGTCTTGCCCCCACCGGTAGGAAACCATATCAGGTCAACGAGTTCGCGATCCTTATGAGAGGGATCGCAAATACCGCGCAAATTCATCAGAATGAAGGCTATTTGAAAAGCTCGCCAGTAGCCTCTTGATGGATGAAGCGTGCTTGGTTCTGGGTTATTGATTTCCTTATCCCACATCAGACGTCCGTCTTCCCAACGGGGCAGCCTGATCTCACGGCTTGATCGAAGCTGGGCAATAAGCATGGCGTGATTTGCCAATTGAAAGGCTTCTTTGGAGACTTTGGACATCGGTGTATCTGAATTCAGGAACATCCAACCATCTTCAATGCGGTCCAGACAAACCTTGCACCTATTGATTAGAAATCGGGCGGTGCCTCTGAGATCGTCCGGGATCGGAGGATTCCTGGTTTCAAGCTGCTCCAGTCCTCTGATCCAGTTCCTGTAAGACTCCAACAGTATTTCAATCTCACCTTCGCCTCCATCTGCTGGGTCAAATCCGGCGAGTTTTCGCATACTAACCCGAATTGATTCCCCTTCGACGTTCTTGATTTCAGCGCTTATACCAGTAGTTTCATAGCTCGGCAGACAATCTGTTGATACCTCGACGATTTTGTTCGGTTGATTCCCGGGCCAGTTAGCTGCGCAACCATGCCCAACCGCAAAGGTTTGCCGGTCGCGATAAAGTAAACGCGTAATCTGCTCTTCATCTTCATCTTTGCAGGCAACGGGTTTCACTTCGGGATAAGGGGCAATCCATGATACTTGAGTAACTCCACTTACGCGGAATCCTGCCTGAAAAAAGCAGAACTCATCCAGGCGTCCGGAACTTTTTTGCTGGCAATTTATTATGCATACCGTTATCAGTCGCCTCTTGGAACCGCCAAATCTTTCATGCTGTCGCGATACCGCGAGGACTTGCAACCTTCCTTCCAGGCCCGGCACCCAAACTTTTATGCAAGCAGTGTTCATCAGATCGTCTTGCTTGAAGGTAACGGATGGTTGGCTTCCATCCGGAGCGAGACAAGGTTTTCTGAGCCAAACCTCACGTGAAATTGCACTGTCTGGACTCTGGCCTACCTTGGTTTCGACCTTCTCATAGACTGCGCATTCAACACTAACCAAAATACCTGCTGTCTCAACCGAAAGATCACCAAGAAAACTCAATCCCATAGCAGAGGGCCGATAGGCATTGGCCAGTGTTACATCATAATCGTCAGTATCGTCAGCCGCTATTTTGATACGGGAAAAGTCCTCTTCAACTTTTTTCTCAATAACCTCATCAACTCTCACATCGGGGCCAGGTTCAGAATCAGGGAAATCTTGCGGCGATGTTTGCGCTTCTTCAGCCAGTTGTCTCAGTTCCGTAACTTCCTTCGGAAAAAGGATACCAGCTCCATATCTCTTGATTGGTGAATCCTGCCATAAGATTTCTTCTCCATTTTGCTGTCGTTTCGGTTTCCGAAATTCCTCCCAAGTCATTACCACAGCGTTGTTCTTATCGACAATTAGGGGATCACATGCAGGATCAGGGCCGATGATCTCTGCTCGTAACCTCTTTAAGAGCCATTCGCGATTATTGAGATTTCTCTCCAGGCTCGCCATTACGTTTTCCTTTCAGTGCCCGAGCTAAAAAGCCGTTTTTTATGGTAGAGAGGTAAGCTACGCGGCACTTTTCATCAAGCAACATGATTAATTTCAGGCGTGCACGGGACATCCCAGTATAAAGAATTGACTTGGCCAATTCAGTCCCAAACGATTCAATATCGGTGAAGATTACTGCCGGTGATTCGAGACCTTTGAATGCATGTACACTCGCATAAGCAATACTTTCATGCTCTGGCGTTTCATCCTGGAGCGCCTGGAGATGGATAGACTTATCTGCAGTCAATGCTTGAGCGCATGACAGATTGTTCTCTTTTGTTGAGAGAATGATGATTTCAGAGGGAAGGAAATTCTGTAAAAGCGCTTTTAGGGTGCCTTTCAGCAAACTCAGTTGCCGCTCCTGGGACTCATAAAAATGGGCTTCAATATCTGCATGCATCCCGATATTCAGGATTCGGGAATAGCCGGGATGTATTTGGCACATCAGTTCCAGGCCGATTGCGATTTCTTCTGCGTTCCTGCAGTTTACACGAAGCGGAAAAGTAAAATGATATGGTGATCGCCTCTTCAAGAGCTGAACGAGATCTGTCGCGGTTCCCGCCTGCAGCCTAGCATATATCGCCTGATGCTCGAAATCTCCGAACATGGCCCACCGCCCTCCAGCCAAGCCCCCTTCAAGTGCCAGATCCATGACGTCCAAGTACTCCTCGGTCATGAGGTCCTGTGCCTCGTCAATGATGAGAGTTTCACAGAAAGGAACTTTGATTATCCCCTGAAGCCCTCTATCTATGAAATTCTCAGGGAGCTGCTGGGACCAGAACAGATGATTATTAGTTTCAGGAGGACCCAGCCCGGACATTCTCAAAAGGAATTGATGAAGGGTTCCAACAAAAAAAGATCCCGGTGAGATGCTCAAGAACCCCTTTGTCTGCTGCTTAAACCAATGACCAAGGGCAGAATTAAAACACAGGAAAAGAGTGTTCTGTTTTCTGGACGCGGCCCGCCGGGCAGCCTCGATTGCAAGGAAGGTTTTCCCGGTACCTGCCGGGCCTTTAAAAATAACCCGATCATTTTCTTCCAAAACATCCAGAGCCTGAAACTGCTCAGTTGTGAATTGAATTACCCGCTTTTCTTTATCTTCTATGTCCTCTCGCGGAGGAATGAAAAACTCAAAGTCACGGCGAAGAATTTCTGCAATGCCACCGATTTGTTCTATACTGGGGCGGCTCCTTATGAGATCGTACCATTTTGCTGAAGGCGAGCCACGGACATGTTCATGAGCTCGCTCTAAAATGTTTAAACAGCATGTCGATACAGGGAACCTGGTAAGAGTTGTTTTGTCCGCAAATTGCCAGGGGTGCCATTCTGGCGAATGCTCTGAAAAGGTAATATAGGTGAAGAAAACCCCCGAAAAAAAAAGTAAGTTCTTCAGGGTGGGGTCGGCATCAGTCACAAACGTTCTCAAGGAATGCATCGAATCGGAAGCCTGTCTGAAAGGACCAACAACAGAGACCTCCCGGTGAGGTTCGGAGCCGTACTTCCAAAGGCCGCCCTCTCTTGCAATATTCCCTCCCTTGACCTCGATACATAGAATGCCTCCCTTTGGCACAAGGACAACAAAGTCCACTTCTCCCTCTAACCTCTTGGAGTGTTTAGCAATACCCAATGAATGCAGTACAACCCACTCCCGTGTTCCGGGGTCATCACAAAATCTGCCAAATAGAATTTTTTCTCCTGGAGATTTGCAATCGGTCGAAAGATATGGTGGTATCATACGTGCCATTGATCAGCTCTCCAGACTTTTGATAATTCCGATCCTGGAGTATGGAATTTCAACAGGCTTTGGATCTACAGCAGCCACCCGGAAGACAGAAATCTCCCCTGAACTGAGGTCAGGAAGTTTGAGGCTATACGAGTCCTTAATAAGGATGCGTTGTTCGATAAGTTTTCTAAGCCTTTCGAGTAAGGCTTGTCGAATTTTTCGGCCAGCAGCGCCATGAAACCTGATGATTTCTTTCATTTGCTGCAAACGAAGAGATGCAAGTTTTTCCGGGTTCTGGCCGTCTATGCGAAAACCCAAGTCACCGCAAATTGACATTAAATTATAAAAAACAGGTTGAGATTGAGGGCGGATAACCAACTGAGTTGTCCACATCCAAATGTACCTGTGGTCGTTAATTGCAGAGCCTTTCTGTTGTAGGCGCTTTCCAAATTCTTCCGATCCATACCGCGAGAGTGCTCGCTCCAGCACCGACTTCCAGTCAAGTGCTGTAGATACCAGGTCACCTTTACCGCTGGCCGCCATCAGAGCATTGGCTACTTCTTCCAGATAGTCCCCGCTTCCTGATGTGCGCAGAACGATCAGGTCTCCTTCCTGCAATTCGTTGACTCTCCGGCGTGGAAACCGTGTCCCAAGTTCTTCAATGCTTATTCGACGTTCCACAAGGTCTGAAATTTCAATGACTTTCATTTCATCTCTTAAATGAACCAATGAATTATTAGTCAGCACTATGGCCCTGGCCTTTATGTAGAACTGCCTGTCCGTAGCTGTGCCAGCATAAGATTGTTCCCTTTGCCGCAGTGACTCCCAGAAATTCTCATTCATCCATTCGTCGATTTGGGAATCTTCGACAATGGTGCCCGGAAGAACGTTTGCGGAGCTTCTTGAAGACCTGATCCTGATTTGTGTGCCCTTAGGGAGACCTTTCCTCTCGGGAGGATAAAATCCTTCCCGTTTGTAGGCTACTATATGCAGTTGAGCACAACGGCATCCATGGTATAGTTCATAAATAAAGGGTGATAAACGGCCACCAGCCGGAATGATTACATCATCGAAGACCGAGTTCCTGAGCATCTTTTGACTCAGGATGATTTCACAAGCCGGATTTTTCTGATGAATTTCATTCACAGCTCTCTCCGGCCATCCCGGGGTTGGACCTCTGGTAAGAGCAGCAACAAGACCAACTTTACTCCCTTGCTTTCGAGAATTTATCAGGAGTTCGAAGACTTTCTCTCTTTTAGGGTTGGCAGGAGAGCGCCTTAGAAACCCAACAATACGAGCCAGTGCTTCAATGCTTTGGCTCAAAAATGGCAAGTATGCAGCTTCTGATTTAATGCTCCGCAATTGCATTTCTATTGGGAGGTCTTCACAGTCGAAGGGCAGGAGTGTAAATATGAATACGGCGCGGAGCTGCCAGATCTTCATTTTCAGAGACCTTGCAGCAAAATCGTCACCGACATCCTGTAGAGCACCGAAAAGCCGCCCTGTCTCCTTCATCAGTTCATTAATAGGGTCGACAACGAGTTGGTGGTGAAATACACGGATCACACTTGCGTTTGCAAAAATTCTGTCTGCCAGATGAAAAGGGCTGGTCATGGCCGGGTCGATTGCTCCAGGGCATAAATCATCATCTCAATTCCCGGTGGAGGGCTGTCAGGAATTCTCTCCGGGACGTTAATTGCTTTCTCTGTGCGGCTACTCGAAAGGAGAGCCAGCATGTCCCCTGCATCTTCTTCATATTCAGTCTGGTCCAGGAGCACTATTAGATTTGGGGATTTTATGAGTTCCCAAGCTCTTAGAGCCTCAGGGCCATCGAGTATGGACAGAGGTGTATTTGCGTTTGCGAGAACTTCAGATTTCTGTGAGGATACCAAAATACCGGCGTGCGCAGCTTTTTTCTCGGTGGCAGGCATCAATAAGTCTTCAAGTTGGTATATTCTGGACTTCCCATACGGGTCGAATATTACCGAGGTATCCTTTATCTGTGCACCCCAAGCGGATCGGTTTGTTACCAACAAACATTGACTGTTGGCGGACAGAAGTGAAGCTCGTGAGCCTCCTGTAACTTTTTCATAAAATTGAAAAGCATCAATCAGCTTTCCTTCCTGTTGATGGGAAAGATGAGGGATAAGAGAAATCTCATAGTCCGAAAATTTGCTTTCGAAAATCCCATGTTTGATGTTACTCAGCCGTTCTCCCTTGGTTAACAGCTCTATCCAAATTGCGATTTGCCCCCCCTCTGATTTAAGCCCAGAAACTAGGCCTTCGACATTGATTCTTCTTTGAGGTCTTTTAGAATCTGGATATCGAAGAAAAACTCGGGTACCCGTTGGAAGCGGGAGCATTTCTTCCCATTCCAGGCTGGTTCTCCCGGCGGAAGCTATGAGAGCGCCCAGAGCACATAATGATGAACAGCACAAGCGGGTCGGAAGCAGTAGCACCAGGAACAGTCGCAAATTCTTGACTAGGGTCCGGCGCATCCACCAACCGGACCAAATAAGAAAACCCGCCCACTCAGGCAAGATCCCATTTGCACGCTGCCCTTTTGATCCCAACTCAAAGGATTTCTTCATGTTGAGGGGGACTAACCACTCTGACATTTGCTCCATCCAGAACCTAATATGCTCAGATCGAAAGCAGGCGATGACGGCATTTCGAGATTACTACCATCACATCAGAAATGCACTGATCTTTTCTCTCAATGATTTTGTATCGGTGATTTCGCACTCCCAAATAACCAAACATTCCCAGCCCATCCTGTCAAGCTCTTCAAGATTCCTTTTATCCCTGAGCCGATTGGATTCGAGCTTATTTATCCAGAATTCAGTCCGGCTTTTAGGTCTGTACGCGTACTTGCAATCAGGATGTCGATGCCAAAAGCAGCCATGGACAAAAATGACCTTTCTTTTACTTGGAAAAACTAGGTCTGGGCAACCTGGCAAATCTCTCCGGTGGAGACGGTAGCGGTGCCCCATGGAGTGGATCATGCGCCGCACGGCTATTTCGGGGCCTGTATCAGCATGTCGGATTTTCGACATATTCCTGCTGCGGGCTTCAGGACTGATACGGTCCACCAACTGGAATCTCCTTTAGGGACTAAGACTTATTCACTCATTTAACCATTTTGCACTTCCGCCAGCAACTTATACACTATCTCTGCGATCTGTTTTGCAAGCAAGGGCGGGACGGCATTCCCTACCTGAATGTATTGATGAGTTCGTTGGCCCTCAAAAAAGTAATTATCGGGAAAGGTTTGCAGCCTTGCAGCCTCCCGAACTGTCAGGCTTCTGCATTGTGAAGGATCATAATGAATGTAGTAATGGCCGTCTTTGGCCAGATGGCATGTAACGGTCGTTGCGGGCCTGCAGGCGACCTGCACACGAAATCTGTCATCGAACTTTCCCTTAACAGCCTCCTCGATGTTATCGTGTTTAGGCCAGAGAGCTTTGGGAAAGTCACATATCTTGGGGGATCTTTTCTCAGCTCGCGCAAAGCAGGAGGCAAAAAAATACCTGTGAAGATCCTGTCTTATGTGAGCCCTGGCAGAATGATTGCAAACCCCGCCTAAACGCTTGTCTCCGAACCATTTCATGGAATAATCGAGATCGAACTTGTGTTCCAGAAACTGACCTCCTGTTCCCAGTTGATCACTCAGGTTTTTAATTGCGGCTAAGCATTCCTGGCGAAACCCATTCCCTTGAACATCGCCTAGCCATGACTGCTGAATTGATGATCGAACAACTTTAATCCAAGCCTGGTAGGAGTCCGGCTCCCTTGAAAGCAGGCTCCGGATTTTCGGAAGGTCAGACAAAACCTCTTCAACAGACACTGGATCATCAGCTTTACGAAGGATACCGGGAGTGATATTTAGATCCTTGCGAACACCCAGAATGATCAAACGGTGACGCGATTGGGGTACCCCGTAATTTTCAGCTTTGATTATGAAATCGGATGGTTCCAGGCCGCCCGCTGTGGTCTGCTTGACGAGCGAATAGAGACAATAGGTTCTTTTCTCGTATGGAATTCCTTGTTTAGTGTGAACGTTCACCGCGGCAGCCGGAAACTGCAAATCTTTAATAATTTTATTAATGACACTCTTGCCTTTGTGTGTTGCAGAAAGAATCCCTGTGACATTCTCCATAACAAATATGGGCGGCCGGAATTTTGCGACGCATCTCAGGTAATCTTTATAAAGAGTATGTCGTCTATCGTCCTCATACTCCTGGATATCATTATTTCTCTTCGCTGTGAGTCGTGACCGGCCCACCACCGAATATAACTGACATGGAGGTCCACCAGTCATGACCCAAAAACTGTCGTCCTCCTCTCCAAGGGCCTTGCTGATATGCCGGTAAACAGTGGCGTTATTTTTACCCAACTCCTTCAGGAGTGCCACTTCAGCAGCGGATTCAGCCTCTTTTGGGAATTTATTGAACAGTTCCGCCCGCGAAATCTTACTTTGTAGGTACTGATAGTACTCGTCCGGGACTAGATCTGGAGCAAATTGGCGGAAAAAACACCTCAGCAGCAAAGTTGAATGAGCGTAGATATCCTTTTCCACAGCCAACCGAATGCTGAAAGGGCGGGTTCCGTCTTTGTTTTCAAAAGCAGCAAAACCCTCTCCAAGCCCGCCAGGCCCGGCGAAAAGATCGATAACAGAGAAACTATTTCCCAACGCTCCTCCAGTTTTCATTCAAAATTGATAGAATATACCAAAAACACGATCCAATAAACAAATGAATTGACAAACCGATAAGTTCTGATCATGTTTGATGTTTTGGTAGGCTGCAACAGAGGCAGCAATGTATTGGGTTCTCGACTTAGTACAGGAGATGCATACATGGCTGACGATCAGTTTCAAGAGAAAGAGTCCGACGTGTGGGAAGAAATCTCTGACGAGCGGCGAGATTCGGTTCCCGGGCATACCTTTTGAGGAAGGATGCCGGGATCCAGATCACCCTTACATAGTAGCATCGAGGAATTCAGATAAACATGATGGCAGGGTTCGAGCCTAACGCCGCTAACTTAAGGGAAACATCTGGTGTTTCGGCCCGGGAAGCGGGGAGCGGGAGGGGGACGCGGGGACGCAGAGACGCGGCGACACGGGGAGTGGAAGGCGGATAAGGGCAGTGAAGAGTGAAGGGGGAAGCGCGAAGCGAGAAGCCGAAGAGTTTTTAGTTATTAGTTGTCAGTTTTTAGTAACTTAAAACTCAAAACTCTTCTAGGAGAGGGTGAAGCGGAATTGCGTTTTTCAATTGATTCCGAGGATACAGAGTTACCCGCCCTGTGACACCGCACGGTTTTGCCCTGTAAATCCTGTTAATCGTGTCTAAGCAGTTCACTCGACAGGATTTGGTCCAGGAGGCGCTCAAGCCATATATTCGTGTCCAACAAGTACACGGATCAATCTCCTCGCCATTCCAAGGCTTTTTTTTGCAGCTCCAGGGACGTGTACTGGTCGCGGTAATCTCGCAAGGCCCCAGCCCAACCCTGCCGTAACATCCGCCCATTCTTCCGTGCCCGCCTCTCCAGAAGGAATTCGACGAAATCGCGCACTTCCCTATGCAGGTCGGGTGGAAGCTCCTTTATGAGCTCTTTGAGTGCTTTCGATGTTTGTTTCACAGCTCCCTCAGCCCCTTTCCTCTCTTGGCGTCGAGGGCTTCCTATACCAGGCCTCCCGCGAACGCCCAAAGCGCCAGACTTCCGCCTAAAGGCGGTAAGAGGAATGACCAGATTAGATTTGTCGCGCGGTCGGCCTGCCCGCTACGCGCTCGCACGACGCAGAGTGGTTATTTTTTTTCGGTAGGGTACTACATAAGTCTATCATACGAGGGAGTCGAACTCGCTCGCTCTTGAATCTCCCTCGATTTGCCTGTCCCACCTTTCCCGGTCTTTTACCATGGACCGGCGATCATTGATTATGCGGCCCTCAGAGACAAATATCAAGTATTTCGAAAACGGGGTGAGGGGCGAGCAGGGGACACGGGGAGCCGAAGAGTTTTTAGTTATTAGTTGTCAGTTTTTAGTAACTCAAAACCCAAAACTTAAAACTCAAAACTCTTTCAGGGTGAGGGGTGATAGGTGAGGGGTGATAGGTATTGGGTTACCCATGACCTCTAACCTATTACCCATAACCTGCACTAAATTCAACAATCCACTCCGCTGCGCTCCTCCATCCACTCCGCTGCGCTCCTTCATCCGTGGTTCATTCCTTTTTGACATCTGCTCCGCAACCATATATAGTTACATTATGACGAGGCGGGAAAAGCTCATAACCAAAGCCGGGGCCAACCCGAAAGGGCTTTCTTTCTCCGAGTTCCAGACGCTTTTGAGTCAGTGCGGATGGATGCTTGATCACCAGACCGGGAGCCATCAGATTTGGTATTCACCGGGGCGTTACCGGCTTTCCGTCCAGGAAGGCAGGACCGGGAAGGCAAAAGGCTATCAAGTTGAGCAATTCCTCGCCAGGTATGAACTTGAGAGGGAAGAGGCTGAAAGTGGTAAAACATGATCCTTTCGACAATTGGACTGTCAACGTGTTTTTAGACGATGACGGCGAGTATCTGGCCCATTTTGTTGAGATGCCGAATATATCGGCTTTTGGCGACTCACCCGAGGAAGCCTTGAGTGAGCTGGCTGTCGCGTGGGAAGGTGTGAAGGAAAGTTTCCGAAAGCATAACGAGGCAATACCTCTTGCTCCGGCGAGAAAGGGGTATAGCGGACGGTTCAATGTGCGGATCGACCGGCGTTTGCATCGGGCGCTGGCTATCGAGGCTGCTCGCGCCGGCATATCATTAAACGCACTTATTGCTCAGAAATTGGCAAGGACAACCAAAACTCAGGCTTGAGATTCTGAAGAGTCTGACGGAGGGTCACGCGGTGACGCGGTGACGCGGGGACGCGGTGACGCGGTGACGCGGGGACGCGGTGACACGGAGACACGGTCAGCGTAAGAGTTTTTAGTTGCTGGTTGTCAGTTTTTAGTAACTCAAAACCCAAAACTTAAAACTCAAAACTCTTTTAGGTGATGGATTACCCACGACCTCTAACCTATTACCCATAACCTGCACTAAATTCAACAATCCACCCCGCTACGCTCCTCGATCCGTGGTTGAAGAAGTTGGATTTTTCACCATTACAGAACGAGCTGGAACCATCACAAAAGAGATTTGTAAAATGTCATTTTACGCTTTACAATAACCGCTGCATGATAAAAAGCTTCCTCCATAAAGGATTACAACGCCTTTTTGAGCATGATGACGGCAGCAAACTGCCGCAGGAAATGCTGGCGAGGCTCCGCCTCATTCTCTCGACTCTGCATGCGGCAGAGGAGATTGAAGGCATGAACCTGCCGGCCTTTCGCCTGCATCCCCTGAAGGGGGATTTGAAACGCCGTTACTCGGTTACTGTCCGCGCGAATTGGCGGATCACTTTCCGATTTGCAGATGGAGAAGCTTTCGACGTGGATTTTGTCGATTACCATTGAAGAGGCAAGACTATGGAGATGAAAAACCCTGTGCATCCCGGCTTACTCGTCAAGGAGTGTCTTGAGGATTTGGGCTTGAGTGTTGCGGAAGCCGCCAAAGGGCTTGGTATTACGCGCCAGCAGCTTCACAACGTTATTGCCGGGCGTAGCAGCGTTTCGCCTGAAATGGCGATCCGTTTTGAAAAGGCTTTTGGCAGCACGGCGGACACGTGGTTGCGGATGCAAATGAATTATGACCTTGTGCAGATGCGCAAGCGGGCATCCGGGATTGTTGTTGCCCGGCTGGCTCCAAGGGTTGCCTAGCACGCACCCGTTGTTTGTCGCTAATGAGGAATTGAAGGAGCCTCTTGCAAAAGTCCTTCAACGTCATTCCGGCGAAAGCCGGAATCCAGGTTTTTCAAGGTCTTCTGGACCCCGGATGTCACCGGGGTGACGGTTTTGTTGAGTTTTGCAAGAGGCTCGAAGGATTGGGGAATTAAGGGATTGCGGAATTTAGGAATTTGATTTCTCCCTGCTTCCTGCTTCCTGCTTCCTGCTCCCTGCTTCCTGCTTCCTGCTCCCCGCTCCCTGCTTCCCGCTCCCTGCTCCCCGCTCCCTGCTCCCTGCTTCCTGCTCCCTGCTTCCTGCTTCCTGCTTCCTGCTCCCTGCTTCCCGCTCCCCGCTCCCTGCTTCCTGCTTCCTGCTTCCTGCTCCCTGCTTCCTATTGCCGTTTCTATTGCCGTTTCTCGTTGCCGCTTCTGGTTGCCGCTTCTGGTTGCCGTTTTGCGCGGCCAAATCCCGCATGATAATCTTTTGCCGGATCAAAACGAATCATAAATCCCGATTAAGCAAGCATTCAGGCTTCGTGTCTTCGCGTGAAAGAATTTCCAACCCGTTCACCGCGGAGACGGGTCATAGTCCGGTCAAGGAGGGGACGCAGAGGAAAACCAGGGCCGACAGGGGGATAGGGCGACTGGTCATAGACAGGCCATGGATGGATGCTGCGAGGGTCTTGTCCCCGTGTCCCTCCCTCTCCGCGTCGGTCTTTGCCTCTGTGTTCTCTCCTTGACCTGTCCATGACCAGCCTCTGCGGTGAACTCTTACACAAAAGGAAACGTCGCCACATGAAAAGCCGGATCGATGATAAGCAATTGCTTCAATTAATGAGGAACGGCAACACCGTTTCCGAAGCCGCCCGCAAGATGGGAGTCAGTAAAGGGAGCATATCCAGACGGTTGAAGGCGTTGAATATCGCCATAAACCGCAATGTAACCATCCGGGCGGCCCACAAGATCGTTGACCGCGAAATCAATGCTCTGGACCAACTTCAGAAGATCAACCGGGACGCAAACGAACTGCTCGACCTGCTCATGCGCTGGAACCGGGGCGAAGACGATGCTCTTCAGGTACTCGAATCTCAGGTCCGCAAAATCAAGGTGCGCCCTCACAAAGGATCGGGCGCGAACTTGGGCACTCACAAAAGATCGTGCCCGGACTTGAAGCATCTAACAGTGTCAGCAGCGTTAAGCCCGGACCTGAGCGCAGTGAGGGTCCAGCATGGCGCATCGGCCCGGTGTGTAAGCGCGAATCCGAACGAAGTGAGGGTTCGGGGGCAGGAAGAGGAAATCACCCAGTACAAATCGAAAGACCCGCGCGAACTCGCTTTAAAGGCCATGCAGGAAATCCGGGAGCAACTGAAGCTGCAGCTCGAAATCTTCCAGGCGCTTTTCGATATGCGGGCCGTCCAGCAATTTCAGGCTGAAGTATTGGAGGTAATCGGAAGTGTTTCAACGGAAGCAAGAGATGAGATCGTTCGCCGGCTCACGGAAAGAAATGCTCTTCGGTCAACTCTTGACCTCAATTGACCAGAAGTTCCGCCGGGATGACGGAAAGGCTTGCGCCTCACTTGGGGCCCGGGCCGGGAAGACGCCTGTTATCCTCGATACCCTGATTCATTTCTTGGTTCAAGCTCTTGTGCTATAGTTTCAGCGAATTCAAAGCGGAGGGCAAAATATGGCCTTGTGGAAATCCGTAATCAGCAGTTGAGTTAGGTCTTATGGAAAGAATTATCAATATCCACATCGAGAAACTGCCGGAGGGGGTCTGCCTGGCAACCTCTGAGGAGGCGCCGGGGCTGGCGGTTCAAGGCCGCACTGCCACAGAAGCATTGGAGATCGCCCTGGGTGTGGCCGGGAAGCTCATCGAGGCGCGAACAGCACGTCCAGTGGACATTCAACTCTTAAGCATCGGCGATTCATTCGACTATCCCCTGATTGTCAGTGCATGAAATGCGACGGCTGGCGACTCTTTGACATCGTTCGATATTCAAGGGATTGGGGAATTGAGGAATTGGGGAATTTAAGAATCTCACTGTTCGTCGCGAAGCGATAGAACCAAAAGGAATTATTCTTTTCCGTCCTCCGTCCTCCGTCCTCCGTCCTCTGTTCACTGCTCGCCGCGAAGCGATAGAACCAAAAGGAATTATTCTTTTCCGTCCTCCGTCCTCCGTCCTCCGTCCTCCGTTCACTGCTCGCCGCGAAGCGATAGAACCAAAAGGAATTATTCTTTTCCGTCCTCCGTCCTCTGTTCACTGCTCGCCGCGAAGCGATAGAACCCAGAGGAATTATTCTTTTCCGTCCTCCGTCCTCCGTCCTCCGTCCTCTGTTCACTGCTCGTCGCGAAGCGATAGAACCAAAAGGAATTATTCTTTTCCGTCCTCCGTCCTCCGTTCACTGCTCGTCGCGAAGCGATAGAACCCAGAGGAATTATTCTTTTCCGTCCTCCGTCCTCCGTCCTCCGTCCTCCGTTCACTGCTCGCCGCGAAGCGATAGAACCAAAAGGAATTATTCTTTTCCGTCCTCCGTCCTCCGTTCACTGCTCGCCGCGAAGCGATAGAACCAAAAGGAATTATTCTTTTCCGTCCTCCGTCCTCCGTCCTCCGTTCACTGCTCGTCGCGAAGCGATAGAACCAAAAGGAATTATTCTTTTCCGTCCTCCGTCCTCCGTCCTCCGTCCTCTGTTCACTGCTCGCCGCGAAGCGATAGAACCCAGAGGAATTATTTTTTTCTCTTCACTCTTCACTCTTCACTCTTCACTGCCCTTATCCGCTTTCCGCTCCGTGTCCCCGCGTCCCCGCGTCCCCGCGTCCTTCCCCTTCACTGCTTCCCGCTTCTCGCTTCCCTCTGCCCGCGTACCCGCTCATAGACAAGCGAAGCGAAAAAAAAGGCTGCCGCAACCATTATTATGGTCGCCCCTGAGGTAAGGTTAAATCTGTAGGAAAACCACAATCCGGCGAGTGAAAAGAAAAAGTTAAGAAATACCGAAATTATCATCATCGCTTTAAGGGAGCGGCAGAATTTTTCCGCTATGAACGGGGGGATGGTGAGAAGAGCAATAACCAAAACCAGGCCCACAATTCGAATGAGCATAATCACCGAAAGCGCGATCATCCCGAGCAGAACATAGTAGAGCATTCCAACCCGGACCCCCATGGCCTTCGCGAATTCCTCGTCGAAAGACATGGCAAGGAAGCTGTTGTAAAGCGACCCCACAATTACCAGCACCCCAACGTCAACCAGGGCCATCATCAGTATATCCGCGCGCGGCACGGCCAGAATGCTCCCGAACAGATAGCTCATCAGGTCCACATTATATCCCGGAGTGAGGTCGATCATTATGATTCCCAGGGCCATTCCCACGGCCCACAGGACCCCTACGACGGTATCCGCCCTCTGCTTGTTTTTCAGTGTGACGGCGGACATGATCATGGCGATCGCCAGCGCAAATCCGACCGCCCCGGCAAGCGGCGCAATCCCCAAAAAAAAGGCCAATCCGATGCCGCCGTAAGCGGCGTGAGCGATTCCACCCGAGATGAAAACGATCCGGTTTACGACGACGAGGGTTCCTATGACCCCGCAAGCCACGCTGGCAAGCAATCCGGCAAAAAGAGCGTTGCGCATGAATTCGGATTGGAAGGCTTCGAGCATTTCTCAGGAGTCCTCGTGGTCGTGCTTGCGCAAAACGCGATGAGGCACCCCGCCGTGGGCTATTAGATCAACGGGGCATTGGTAGGCTGCATGCAGCACCTCGTCAGTGATTTCGCCCGATTCGTGATAGTAAAGGGTGCGATTGAGGCAGGCGACCGAGTTGATGTAGCCCGACAGGACGCTCATGTCGTGGCTCACGACGACAATGGTGATCGTAGCGTTCAATTCCTTCAGCAGGTCGTAGAGGTCGGTTTGGAATTGCGTGTCCACGCCGGCGGTAGGTTCGTCCATGAGCAGGATTTTCGGTTCGACGGTAAGCGCCCGGGCAATCAGCACCCGCTGTCTCTGGCCGCCGGAGAGCTTGCCGATTGGCCGGTCCCGGTACTCCCACATCCCAACTTGTTCCAATACCCGTCTGGCAAGGGCCCTGTCTTCGGAAGTGTACCGGCGCTCACGCCCCCTGCGGCCGAGCCTGCCCATAAGCGCTACATCCTGAACGGAAATAGGGAAATCCTTGTTAAGCCCCGTATCCTGCGGGACATACCCAAGCAGCCCGGCGGCTTCCATGGGCGTCTTGCCGAAAATCCTCACGGTCCCCTGCGCCTGGCTCAAAATGCCCAGGATGATCTTGAGCAGGGTGGTCTTACCACTGCCGTTAGGTCCGATTATTGCCAGGAAATCCTGCTCCTCCACCTTCAGGTTCACTTCGGTCAAAATGGAATGGCTGTTATAGAAAAACGAGATATTGTTCAACTCAATAGCCGAAACGGGCATATTCGATCCCTCCCTATTGCCTGCCAAGGGCGGCTGAAATTTGCCCGGCCACCTGCCGGAGGTTTTTTTCCCAGTCGGGCGCCAGGTCGTCGGCCTGGATAAGTGTGCCCCCAACCGCGTCGGCTATGGTCTGAGCGGGCTTGGGCGAATATTGCGGCTGAACGAATATGGCCTTTGCTCCAAGCTCGCGAGCACGTTTTATGAACTCATCAAGCTCTCTTGCCTTTGGCTCCTTTCCTTCAACTTCCACCGGCACCTGCTGGAGCCCGTATGCGTCGGCAAAGTAGCCCCAGGCGGGATGAAAAACCATGAACGAGCCCGATTTTGCCCCTGTCCCAAACAGGCGGGAAAGGTAAAGGTCCAAATCAACCAACTCGGAAACGAATTCCTTGTAATTGGTCTCGTAAGATGCGCGGTTCTGCGGATCGTTTGCGGCAAGGGCTTCAAAGATCGTCCGAGCCTGGGGGATCACCAGAGGCGGTGAGAGCCAGATGTGAGGGTCGCCTGGTTCTTCATGAGAGCCGCCGTTCTGCGGTTTGACGTTCTCACCGGGATGCGAATGGGCTTCAATCGCTCTTTTTTTGATATCTTTTTCGGTGTGTATCACCAAAATTTTTGGGTTTACGGAAATGATTTTCGGGAGCCATATGCTTTCGAACGGAACTCCACAGGCGAAGTAAATCCTGGACCGGCTCAGCGCAGACATCTGCCCGGGCCTGGGTTCGTATGCTTCCGGCGTTGCCCCCGGGGGGACCATTACCTCGACTTCGACGGATTGTCCTCCAATCTTCTCCACAAAATACCGCTGAGGAAGAATACTGACGGCGACATGCATCGGTTCCTGGGCCAGAGCCAGGAAGGGCTGAATGCTAAATGTCAGCACAAAGACCAGGCAGATCTTCAAAAACGAAATTATCATTGCGGCATGCCCTTCGAAAGCGTTAAGCCATGAAAGCCTTGATAATACGGTATTTTACTCCCGAACGCCATACACTAATTTAATTATTATAGATAATGAGAAATCTATCGGGGCTTTAGAGGCAATGAATTCAAAAACCGAAACTTTTTTGATATTCGCGGTCTAATTTCAGTCCCTCGATGTCGGTTGTCTTTTCACCTCGAGCCGACCTGATCTGGTCGATGTTTCTCTTTACGAGGGCGCGCTTGGTAGCGTATGCCAGGGCGGTTTCTTCGGTGATCTTTCCCTGTTCATAGAGGCGCGAGATGCTGGCGTCGAATGTGGTCCATCCAAAAGGCTCGGCATGCTCCATCATCTCATAGAAGGTCTTGCCCTCAGCTTCGCCGTGAGCGATGGCTTCCTGGACTCTAAGGCTGTTGCCCATTACTTCGAAGGCGGCGACCCGCCCGCCGCCGATCTTGGGGAGGAGCCTCTGCGAAATTATCCATCTCATCGTATCGGCCAGACGGATTCGGACGAGCCTCTCCTCTTCGAGTTCGAACATACCGATTATGCGATTTACGCTCTGGCCCGCATCCATCGTGTGCAGGGTGCTCAAAACGAGGTTGCCGGTCTCTGCGGCGCTCAGTCCGATTTCCACCGTCTCACGGTCCCGCATTTCACCGACGAGTATAACTTTTGGCGCCTGCCGCAACGCGGCCCGGAGCCCGTTTGCAAACGTATCGAAATCGAGGCCCAACTCGCGCTGGTTGAAGGTAGCCCTGAGCTGCGGGTGGACGAATTCGACCGGGTCCTCGAGCGTTACCACGTGATAGGGGTGGCGGGCATTGACTTCGTTCAAAACAGCAGCAAGGGTGGTCGATTTTCCGCTGCCGGTCGTACCGGTCACAAAGACCATTCCGAACTTTTCGTCAGCTACCTGCTTCAGGACCGAAGGTAATTCGAGTTCGTCTATCGTCGGGATTTTGGTTGGAAGCTGCCTCATGGCGATCGAGTAGGTGCCGCGCTGCGAGAATATGTTGACGCGGAACCGCGCCCGACCGGGGAGGTAGTAGGAAATGTCGCAGGACCCCATGGTGAGGAGGTGTTGGATCCCCCGGCGGTCGTTGCCGACAAGGTTCAGGGCTATGGTTTCGGTGTGAAAGGGTGTTAGCCTCCGGATGCCAAAATCCATGTATGCGGGCTTGAGCAGGCCGTCAACCTCGACCTGGGGGGGCTTGCCCACCGTGAAATTGATGTCGGAGGCGTTGGGGTTTTCATCCAGAATGCACACAAGATATTCGTCCAGTTCCGCCCGTCTCATAATCGTCCTTTCGTCGCAACCATTCTCCAAGAGACGCAGAGGGGCCTACACCTCCGTAAAATCCGGGGGAGGTTCCGTCAGGTAGGTGCGGAATTTCTCCTTGTCCACGCACTTCATGTAGGCTTCAGTAGGGCTGATTCGTCCCGCCTTGAGATGAGTGGCTATGGCGTCGTCCAGCGTCTGCATCCCGTATTTCCTTCCGGTCTGAAGCGCCGACTGGATCTGATGGGTTTTGGATTCGCGAATCATCGCCCTCACCGCTTGGGTTGCTATCAATATTTCCACGACCGCAATGCGACCCTTTACGTCGATGCGTTTGAAAAGGGCCTGGGAAATTACAGCCCGGATGCCGTCGGCCAGGGTGGAGCGAATCTGGGCCTGTTCGCCCACCGGGAATACCTCGATTATGCGGTCGATCGTTTTTGCTGCGCTTTGTGTGTGCAGCGTAGAAAAAACAAGGTGGCCGGTCGCAGCGGCTTCAATCGCCAGGCTTATGGTTTCCAGGTCACGCATTTCGCCTACCAGGATAATGTCGGGGTCCTCACGCAAAGAGGCCCTCAGCGCGGCTGAAAAAGTTCGTGTATGAGTGCCGACCTCCCGGTGGTTTACAACGCAGTTCTTGCTCGTATGTACAAACTCTATGGGGTCTTCGATGGTGATTATGTGATCTTTTCTCTTGCGGTTTACC
>Ga0187864_10000477_pt1 | contig 43854 bp, 40 predicted proteins | sample June2016WEW_11_4_FD_132985 | JGI IMG/M metagenome (GOLD analysis project Ga0187864, IMG submission 132985) | Peatland microbial communities from SPRUCE experiment site at the Marcell Experimental Forest, Minnesota, USA - June2016WEW_11_40 | ecosystem: Environmental > Terrestrial > Soil >...
CATGATGGACCACCATAGAACGAGCATTCGATTCGTTCAAATACCCGTTCGATGCCCCGGCCCCGTACTGCCGCGCCGCGACCGCTGCACGGCGTCCGCACGGCCGATCGGACCGCCCGTCCGCAGCTTCCTCTTGCCGGACAGCAAAAGACGGGTAAAGAATCGGGTTCAGGGCATAGTGAGGGCAGCCCCGATCTGGGCGGACAGCAGGACAGCAGCGGCGGCTGCAGGTGGCCGGAGGTGTCGGAGTGGCGCTTTCCATGGATGAGCAGCGCATCCTTGACGAGATGGAGCGCAGGCTCGCCGGCGATGATCCGAAGCTGGCCTCGCGGCTTGCGTTGTTCGGGCAGCCATCGATGCTGCCCGTGCTGCGTTCCCCGCGAGCCAGGCTGATTATCTCGGTCCTGTCGCTGGCCATGATCGCCCTGGTGGCGGTGCTGATGTACTCAGTGAGCCCGTTCCGGTCCGCGGGCAGGACGGCGCCGGACCATACGCGCCCGGCCGTGCCTGCGGCCAGCCATCAGCCCGCCGCGGGCTCGCCGTAGCCGCGTGCCCGGGTCCGGCGGCCGCCTAGCCGTGCTCGCGGGGCAGCGGCGAGCGCCCGCGTTCGGGCCGCCCGGCTGGGAGCCTGCCCGCCCGCCGGGCGCTCACGCGGTCAGGACTCGCGCCAGACCTGCAGCAGGTACTGCTCAAGGCCCTCCAGGCGCTTGCGTGCCTGCTGGAACTCATCGCCGAGCAGGTCCGGGTGCAGCTGGAACAGCTCCTTATACCGGTCGACGGCTGCGCTGCGGTTCCTCGTGTACACCCGCACGCCGTAATCGCCCACGCCGCCGCTGAGCCGCATGGCGCGCACCGCGTAGCCGATGGAGCCCATGTCCACGCTGAGGTGGCCGCGCAGGTACAGGGTGCACTTGGCCTCGTCCTCATAGCCGTCGCTGAACGGGGGCGGCGCGTCGTCCCACTCCTCGACCGTCAGCTGCACGCCCACGTGCTCCTGCGCGCAGGCGACCAGCAGCTGATCCCTGCTGGTGCTGATCAGGGACTCAACGGGCACGGTCGGCCCGCCGGGCGCATCCGGGTCACTGGCATCATGGATCCGGAACATCATGCGCTCCGGGAAGACCGGAATCTCCAGCCGAAGCAGCCTGCGGCTCACTTGGCCCCCCTCAGGCAGACAGATTTCCTCATCTACAGCATGGCCTGCCAGGCAGCCATTTGTGCGGGCAATTAGCCATAAAGACGAGGTATGACGCTCTGTGGCCGGGTCGTTACGGGGCCCTGCGGGCTATTCTCCGGGGATGGCACAGTCCGAGCCTGACCTCCCTGGCGTCACGCACCGCTACGTCAGTGCGGGCGGCCTGCGCATGCATATCGCCGAGGCGGGAAGCGGCCCGCTGGTGGTGCTCCTGCACGGCTTCCCGGAGAGCTGGTACTCCTGGCGGCACCAGCTCACCGACCTGGCGCAGGCCGGCTTTCACGCAGTGGCACCCGACCAGCGCGGCTATGGCCGGACCGGGCCGCCCGGCGGCCCCGGCACGGCCGTCCGAACCGGTGACTACACGATCCTGCATCTCACCGGGGACGTCCTGGCCCTGATAGATGCCCTCGGCGAGCAGCACGCCGTGGTCGCCGGCCACGACTGGGGCGCGCCGGTCGCCTGGCATGCCGCCCTGTTCCGGCCGGACCGGATCTGCGGGGTCATCGGGCTGAGCGTGCCCTACCGGCCGCGGGGCAGCTCGGCCCCGGTCCCGGCCATGCGGGCCGGCCTGGGCGATGGCTTCTACATGGCGTACTTCCAGCAGCCCGGCGTGGCCGAGGCGGAGCTGGAGCGCGACCTTGCCGTTACCTTCCGCAAGCTGCTGTTCAGCGCGTCCGGCGACGGGCCGGGCGGCGTGCCGGTCGTCCCGCCGGGCGGCGGCCTGCTGGACGTGTGCGCCGATCCGCCGGTCCTGCCGGGCTGGCTGAGCGCCGCCGACATCAGCGCGTTCGCGGCCCAGTATGCCGAGCCCGGCTTCGCCGGGCCGCTCAGCTGGTACCGCAACCTGGACCGCAACTGGGAGCTGACCGGCGCCTGGCACCATGCGCCCGTCCTGGTCCCCGCCCTGTACCTGGCCGGGGACCGGGACCTGGTGCTCAGCTTCCCCGGCGCCCGGCAGATGATCGGGCGGCTGCGGGACTTCGCGCCCGGGCTGCGCGATCCCGTGCTGCTGCCCGGCTGCGGGCACTGGACACAGCAGGAGCGGCCCGCCGAGGTCAGCGCCGCGATGATCCGGTTCCTGCGGGAACTGCCCTGACCGGCCTCGAAGGCGGCTGGGGCTCCGGCAGCCTCGCCAGCGCGGCGGCCTCCCGCCACAGCTCCGCGTAGCGCTGGGCGGCCTGGCTGCGCGGCGCGAACGCGGCCACCGGAGCCCGCTCCACCGACATCCGCTCGATCACCGACAGCGCCGGGATGACCGTCAAGGCGAAGTCCGCCCGCCCGGCGGGCAGCTGGCCGGCGATGTCCTGGTGCAGCCGCTTGCGCCGGTCGATCATCGAGAAGAACGCCAGCACGCTCGGGCGGCGCCCGTCAAAGCCCGCGATGAACTCCGTGAGCTGGTCGAGCGTCCGGACCGACAGCGTGGTCGGGATCAGCGGCACCAGCAGCAGGTCAGCCGCGTGCAGGACGCTCTCCGACAGCAGCGAGATGCTGGGCGGGCAGTCCAGGATGACGATGTCGTACTCGGCCCGCAGCGGCCGGAGCAGGGACGCGAGCTTGCGGGCGGGCCGCCGGGAGCTGTCCAGCATGAGGTCGAGGTTCCGGTAGGTGAAGTCAGCCGGCAGCAGGTCGAGGTTCTCGAAGTCGGTACCCTTGACCGCGTCCGCGATGGCCCTCGTGCCGGCGATAAGGGCCTTCCCGCCGCCCTTCACCCGCGGGCGGATCCGGAACAGGAAGCTCGCGGCGGCCTGCGGGTCCAGGTCCCACAGCAGCACGCGATAGCCGTCCCTGGCGGCCAGGTAGCCGAGGTTGACAGCCGTGGACGTCTTGCCGACCCCGCCCTTGATGTTGTAAGTGGCGAGGACCTTCATCTCGCCGCCGCGGTGAGCGCCCGGATCCGGTCCTGGCTGGGCGGGCTGATGAAGTCACGGAACCGCTCGTCGAACTCGCCGCGCGCCTTGCGCTCGCGCCGGGTCAGCCCGGCCGCGATCTCGCCCATGGCCAGCAGGGTAGCGGCCGGGGCCACCTTCTCCTCCATCAGCTGATCAGCGAAGGCCCGCAGCCGGGCCGCCTGGACATCGGTGTCCTGGAACTCGCCCAGGCAGTCCTGCAGGGCCTTCAGCTCCCGCACCGCCCGCCAGTGCTCCGCCGGGTCGTGCAGGGACCGGAACATCTCCATCAGGTAGCGCAGCTCCTTGCAGCGCTTGCGCAGCTCGTGCAGGCTGGCAGCCGGCGAGGCGGGCGTGATGGCGGCGCCGCCGGCCAGCACCCGCTGGTTGGCGTGGGCGATCCGCCCGGCTGCGAGCTGCCCGGCGCGCGGGCGGCTGCGCGCTGACGCGGGCACCCCGGCCAGCGCCTCGCGCCACTGGGCGGCGAGCCTGGAGAACCGGGCAGAACGCAGCCCGCGGGCGAGCTGGCGCTGCGCCGCGGCACGATCGGCGGCCAGGTGCTCAAGCAGCGGCGCCAGCTCGGCGGGGGAGGCGGCCACGAGCCCCGCGGCCATCCGCGGGAATTCCTCGAGGTACACATCGAGGTCCCTGGTCGGCGTGGTCAGCGCGCCCAGCCAGCGGAACTCGGGCCGGAATCGCCGCGCCAGCCGGTCCGGCAGCGCGCCGCCGGCCAGCTTGAGCGCGGACCGGGTGCGGCGAACGGCGATCCGCAGGTCATGCAGGAACTCGGTATCGATGTCCCTGATCGTCCCGCTGACGTTGGCCTCCAGCGTGTCGAGCAGGGCCGTCAGCACCGTCGCCAGCGCCGCCGCGGCCGGCATGTCGGCGTCGAGCTGGATATCGGCCCTGACGGCAGACTCGGCCGGATAGTGGCCGGCTGCGGCCAGCGCGAGGTCCAGGACGGGCAGGCTGGCCTCAGCGACGCCCGGAACGGCCAGCAGCGCGCTGGCGAGCCGCGACGCCTGGGCCTGGTAGCCGCGGACCGGGCGCAGCAGCAGCCGGGGCGCGGCCTGCGCGCGCGACGGGTAGGTCACCGCCATCCGGTCAACGGCGATCCTGGCGACAGTCTTCCCGTCGGAGTTCAGCACCCGCTGCTCGCGTACCTTGCTGACCGCCCTGGCCACCGGCATGAGGGCGCGGACGCCGACGACCGGCTCCAGGCGCTCGCGCAGCGGCCCGACCGGCAGGCCGCTCAGCAGGCTGGGCCAGCTGACCCGGGACCCGGGCCGGCCAGCGGCCAGCGGCGCCGCGGCGACCACCTCGCCGTCCCGCGCGGTGAGGGTCAGCTCGCTCATGGCGGCCCGGCTGACCTGCTCCAGCGTCAGCCCGGCGCGGTAGAGGCGCCAGTCGAAGGTATCCAGCCAGGTACGCCGCAGGGTAGCGCTGCCGCCACCGTCGGCCAGGCCGAAGCGGGGGCCTGCCGCGGCGACGACGTCACCCGGCCAGACTCCCGCGCCGGCATTGAGAACCAGTTCACGAGAGCCATTCTGCACAATAAGACCTCACCGGATAATCGCGCAGTCCAGCAATTAACAATGAATAAAGAATGCGCTAACAGGAAGTTAACGGGCAGTATACCAGTGAGCGCGCTATCGATCTACGGCCCGGTATGCGGGTTTATCGCGCGGCCAGCTGGCCATCAGCCGGTTCCTCGTCCAGCCCAGCGGGCCGGACAAGTCCTGGCTCGGCACCGACGCCCGCCACTGGAACGTCGGCCGCCCGAATCCGCGCTAGCCCGGCGGCGCGGCAGCGGCGAGGATGGAGCCGGGGCCGCGGGCACGGCGCCCGGCCCGGCGAGTGAGGAGCTGCCCATGCTGCAGGTATTCGGCTTCGACCGGATCGGCGTGCTGATGAGCGACCTGTATTTCGTCGATCCCTCGCCCGGGCCGGGCCAGGAGGGTGCCGAGCGCGGCGTCCGGCTGGAGGTCAGGATGCTCGAGCAGGGCAGGCTGACCGGGTCGATCTACTCCGCCCGCCCGATCAAGGTCGGCCAGCCGATCTGGCGGGCCGACCTGCTCGAGACCGCGGACGGCCCGCCGGGCAGCCTGAACCGGGCGCACCATCACCCTGGCCTGCGGAACTGGGAGCCCGGCAGCCGGGTCTTCGACCCGGAGCTGTCGGCCAGCCCGGTGCAATGGGTCGCCGGGATGCTGTCGGACCTGGATCGGCTGCTGGAGCTGTCCGGTATCGAGCCGGACGCGGCGCTGCGCGCCGATGCCGAGAGCCTGCGCGCCTGGGTCCCGCAGATCAGCCGGGCCCTGGCCGAGCTGCTGGAGAAGGTCAGGGCCGGCGAGCTCGCGGCCGCCCCCGCGGGCGAGCTCGTCAGCGCGCGGGTCAGCTGGCTCTAGCGAGGCAGCGCGCCGCCCCCGCGCCGCCTTCATGCCGGGGCGCCTGACCGGCTGGCCAGCGGGGCCGGCCGGCGGCTCGGAACGAGTTACCGGCCAGCCGCTGCCCGAGCACGGCGGCAGCCGGACGCTGCGCGCTCTATCGCCAGACCGGCCGGGTCGTCACACTGGAGAGCGTGCATGACTTTGACCTGATTGTCATCGGATCGGGCCCCGGCGGGCAGAAGGCCGCGATTGCCGCGGCGAAACTGGAGCGCCGGGTCGCCATCGTGGAGCGGCCGAACATGCTCGGCGGCGTCTGCCTGAATACCGGCACCATCCCGTCCAAGACGCTGCGGGAGGCCGTGCTCTACCTGACCGGCCTGGATCAGCGCGAGATGTACGGGCAGAGCTACCGGGTCAAGGACGAGATCACCATCGCCGACCTGACCGCCCGCACGCAGCACGTCGTCAGCCGGGAGAACGATGTCGTCCGCAGCCAGCTCACCCGCAACCGGGTGACGATCCTGACCGGGACGGCCCGCTTCGTCAGCCCCACGGCCATCGAGCTCGACGATCCGGACGGCCGCGCCCGCCAGGCGAGCGCGGCGAGCATCGTGATCGCCACCGGCACCCGGCCGGCCCGCCCGGCGTCGGTGGCGTTCGACGAGCGCACGATCATCGACTCCGACGGCATCCTGCACCTGGATCGGGTGCCCCGGTCGATGGTGGTGGCGGGCGCGGGCGTCATCGGCATCGAGTACGCGTCCATGTTCGCCGCGCTCGGCACGAAGGTGACGGTCGTCGAGCAGCGCGACCGGATGCTCGAGTTCTGCGATCTCGAGGTGGTCGAGGCGCTCAAGTATCACCTGCGGGACCTGGCCGTGACGTTCCGGTTCGGCGAGACGGTGGCGGCCGTGGAGGCACGGCCCGACGGCGCGATCGCGTCGCTGGCCAGCGGGAAGCGGATCCCGGCCGACACGGTCATGTACTCGGCCGGGCGGCAGGGCCAGACCGACGAGCTGAACCTGGCGGCCGCGGGCCTCACGGCGGACCGGCGCGGCCGGATCGCGGTGGACGAGTTCTTCCGCACCCCGGTGCCGAGCATCTACGCGGTCGGGGACGTCATCGGCTTCCCGGCCCTGGCCGCGACCTCGATGGAGCAGGGCCGGATGGCCGCCCACCACGCCTGCGGGGAGCCGGTGCACACGGCGCACCTGCTGCAGCCGATCGGCATCTACAGCCTGCCCGAGATCAGCTTCATCGGGAAGACCGAGGACCAGCTGACCGAGGAGTGCATCCCGTTCGAGGTCGGCGTGTCCCGGTACCGCGAGCTGGCCCGCGGCCAGATCATCGGCGACTCCTACGGCGTGCTGAAGCTGCTCGTCTCGCCGGAGGACCGCAGGCTGCTGGGCGTGCACGTGTTCGGCACCGGCGCCACCGAGCTCGTGCACATCGGCCAGGCGGTGATGGGCTGCGGCGGCACGATCGACTACCTGGTCGACGCGGTCTTCAATTACCCGACGCTGGCCGAGTCCTACAAGGTGGCGGCGCTGGACGCGACCAACAAGATGCGGCAGGTCGAGCGCTTCTCCGCCTAGCAGGCGACTAGCCGGCCGGCCGCGTGCGCCCGGCCGCGCGCCGGGCCCGGCGCCCCTCGCCGGGGGCCGGGGCGGTCGGTGCCAGCGGCAGCCGGGAGGGCGGCTTGACCTCCTCCAGCCGCAGGTAGGTGACCAGCCGCTGGCCGCCCCTGGTGGCCAGCGCGGCGAGCACCTGCTGCAGCTCGGCGACGTCCCTGGCCACGACGGTGAGCAGGTAGTCCAGCTCGCCCGCCACGTTGTCGGCCGCGATGATCTGCGGCAGGGCCCGGACCTCCGCCTCGAAGATGCTGGTCGCGCGCGGGTCATGACGAGCCAGGGCGGCCATCACGTACATCTGCAGCGGGAACCCGGCCGCCGGCGGATCAAGCCGGGCGCTGATGATCCGGATCACGCCGGACTCCTTCAGCCGGCGGACCCGGTGCAGGGTCGCGGCGGGGGAAAGGCCCACCTGGCCAGCCAGCTCCAGGTTGGTGCGGTCCGCATCGGCCTGCAGCAGGTTGAGCAGCTCAACGTCAATTTCATCAAGTTCAACGGCCATGTTACTGAATATTAGTTGGCTGTTCTGCCTAAGCGTCAAATTCGTGCCATCAGCAGGCACTATGGCGGCATGACCACCGACCGCCGTCTCGCCATCGCCGCGCTCGCGGGCGCCGGGCTGCTCTGGGGCACCACGGTGCCGCTGTCCAAGCTCGCCCTGACCTGGCTGCCGCCGGGCTGGCTGACCGCCGTGCGGTTCAGCGCATCCGCCGCGATCCTGCTGGCCGTGGCCGGCCGGAGGGATGCCTCGCGGCTGCGCCGGGCCTGCAGCCCGGCCGTGCTGACCTCGGGCGCGGTCGGCTACGGCGGGTCCGTGATCCTGCAGAACGCCGGCGTGGCGCGCACCAGCGTCAGCCAAGCGGCCCTGCTGATCGGCGCCGCCCCGGTGCTGGTCGCGATCATCGCGGCGCTCTGGCACCGCAGCGTGGCCCGGCCGCTGGCCTGGGCCGGATTCGCGGTGTCGCTGGCAGGGGTCGGCGTGGTCGCCGGCGGCCGGGCCGGCGGCGCGAGCCCGGCCGGTGACGGCCTCGTGCTGGCGTCACTGCTGCTGTCGGCGGCCTTCACCGTGGCGCAGGCGCGGCTGCTGCGCGGGCGCGATCCGGTCGCGCTGACCGCCGTGCAGTTCGCCGGCGCCGCGCTCGCCAGCCTGCCGTTCGCCATGCTGACCGAGCACGCGCCCGCCGCTCCGGCCAGCCCGGCTGCCGTGGCGGCCACCGCCGCGCTGGTGGCCGCGGGCACGCTGGTGCCCTTCACCCTGTTCGCCTACGGGCAGAGCCGGGTGTCCGCCGAGGCCGCCGGGGCCTTCCTCAACCTCGAGCCGCTGGTCGGCACCGTGGCCGGCGTGGTGATCTTCGGCAACCCGGCCGGACCGCGCCAGGTGCTCGGCGGGGCCGCGATCCTCGCGGGCATCGCGCTGGGCAGCCTGCCGCTGCTGGCCGCCCGGCAGCCCGGCGCACCGGGCCGGCCCCATCGCGGCCGGCGGCCGCGAGGCAGCCTCGCGGCCCGGGCCCGGCAGCTAGCGGCTCAGCCGCAGCCGCAGGCGCCGCCGCAGCAGCCCCCGCCGCGCGGCGCGGCCTGCTGCGAGCCTGCCCGGCCGCCGACCGCTACCGCGGACAGCAGCTTGACGGTGTCGTCGTGGCCCTGCGGGCAGGTCGCGGGCGCGGACGCCTCGGTCATCGGCCGGGTCTGCTCGAAGGTGTCCCCGCAGGACCGGCAGCGGAATTCATATCGCGGCACGCCACCATGGTACGCGGTCCGCGCGGCCCGGGTTCGTCGCGCTGCCGCGGGCGCGGCCGGCGACGGGCGGCCCGGAAGCAGGCGGCCCGGCGGGGCGGCCCCTGGCCGCGGCGGCCCGCCGCGGCACGGCCATCACTCGGCGTCGGCGGGGGGCAGGCGCACGCCCGCCGGGGCGGGCCCGCCCCGGCGGGCGCCCCCGCCCGCGACGGGCCGGCTGGCCGGCTGGCGGCCGGCCTGCGGGCTGGCCGCGGGAGCGACACCGGCCAGGCCGTCCTGCGCCGCCGGCGGCGCCTGAACCACCGGATCCTGGTAGTAGAACTGGCGGCCGCGCAGCAGCGAGACCAGCGCTCCGAGCACGGACATCGCGATGGCCGCGGTGAAGACCACCACCAGCCCGTGGTGGAACGGCGCCTCGATCAGGTGCGGGAAGTACTGCTTGCTGGTGAGCGCGGCCGCGTTCCTGGCCGGAAGCCTCGCCAGTGCTCCCGATGACTGGAGCAGGCTGCGGATCGGGTTGTAGCCCAGCAGCGCCGAGAACAGCGTGCTCACCGGCGGCAGGCCGGCGATGTGCGCGGCCTGCGCCGCCGGGACGCCCTGCGCCCGCAGCCCGCTGCCCAGGGTGCGGGGGAGCGTCGACGCCAGGCCGGCGATCATGAGCGTGAAGAAGATGCCGATGGACAGCGACATGCCGGAGTTCTGGAACGTGGAGCGCATCCCGGACGCGGCGCCGCGGTCGCCCGCGGGCACGCTGCTCATGATCGCCGAGGTATTCGGCGAGGCGAACAGGCCAGAGCCGAGCCCGTTGCCGAAAATGATCAGCGCGAAGGCCCAGTACGGGAAGTCCACCGGCAGCAGCATGAGCCCGGTGAAGGCGCAGGCCGCCACCAGCAGCCCGGCCGTGGCGAACAGGCGCGGGCCGTACTTGTCCGACAGCCACCCGGAGACCGGTCCGGCGATCAGGAAGCCGGCGGTGAGCGGCAGCATGTAGATGCCGGCCCACAGCGGGGTCACGACGAAGTCGTAGCCGTGCAGCGGCAGCCAGATGCCGGCCAGCCAGATGACCAGCATGAACTGCAGCCCGCCGCGGGCCATCGAGCTCATCAGGCTGGCCGCGTTGCCTGCCGCGAAGGCCCGGATCCTGAACAGGCTCATCCGGAACATCGGCTCGGCGATCCTGGTCTCGATGATGCCGAACACGACGAGCAGGGCCGCACCGCCCGCCAGGCCCGCCAGCACCCACGGGCTGGTCCAGCCGGTGGCATGCCCGCCGTAGGGCTGGATGCCGTAGGTGATGGCCGCGAGCAGGCCGCCGGCACCGATCGCGAAGGTGATGTTCCCGGCCCAGTCGATGCTGGTCCGCCGGGTGCTGGCGACCTCGCGCAGGCTCCGGTAGGCCCAGACGGTGCCGAACACGCCGATCGGCACGTTCACCCAGAACACCGCCCGCCAGTCCCACGCCGCGAGCAGGCCGCCCAGCAGCAGGCCGATGAACTGCCCGGAGATCCCGGCTATCTGGTTGATGCCCAGGGCCATGCCGCGCTTGTTGGCCGGGAAGGCGTCGGTGAGGATCGCCGCCGAGTTGGCCATCAGCATCGAGCCGCCGACCGCCTGGATCAGCCGGCCGCCGATCAGCCAGAGCGCGCCGCCGCTGCCCTCGAGCGGGTCAAGCGACAGCGCGATGGAGGCCAGGGTGAAGACGACGAAGCCCAGGTTGTAGATGCGCACCCGGCCGAACATGTCGCCGAGCCGCCCGAGCGTGACCACGAGCACGGCGGTGACCAGCAGGTACCCGATGATCATCCACAGCAGGTAGCTGATGTTGCCCGGCGCGGTCGGGTTGAGGTGGATGCCGCGGAAGATGGCGGGCATCGAGATGATCACGATGGACGCGTCGATCGTGGCCATCGTCATGCTGAGGGTGGTGTTGGACAGCGCTATCCAGCGGTACCGGTCGGGCCTGCCGTCACCGTGGCCCGGGCCGGCCTGGCCCTGATGACCTGATGCTCGCTCCGCGCCCGCCTGCCCCGGTGTCTTCCGCACGTCCGGCAAGCCTACCGCGAAAAGGTTGCTTGATCACAACTATTTAACTCCGAGCCGGATCCGGTGCGTCCCACCGCGATCTCGCGCACGTGCCGGAACAGGCCGCATCGTCCGCCCTCCTCGATAGCTCGTCATCAAGATACTCGCCATCAGGACACGGCCATCGGGGCAACGGCTATCAAGGCACCGGAGTGAACAGCGATGGGATCGCGGGGGAGCCGCCGGCGTGACCGGGCAGCGGACGGGCGGCCGCGCGAGCGGCGGCAGCGCGAGCGGCGGCAGCGCCGCTAGTCCTGGCGGATGCTCGCCACCGTCGCGCAGTCGCCGGCGAAGGTGACCGTCAGCCGCACCTGCTCGCCCGCCAGCACCCTCGGCAGCCAGTAGCGGGCGTCGTCCCACATCCCGTCCAGCGGCAGCTGGTCGTGACGGAACCAGCGCGGCGCGACCTCCTCCGACTCGGCCGGCTCGCCCTGCCAGACGCCCGTGGTGTAGACGTCGGCCGTCTGGTCCCAGGCCGGGCGCGCCGGGAAGAGGAATGTCAGGGCGGCCATATGGGCGAGCGTGTCAGCGGATACGAGCAGGCCGGATTCCTCCTCGACCTCCCGGACGGCTGCCGCCACCGGTTTCTCGCCCTCCTCGACGTGCCCGCCGAGGCCGACCCACCGGCCGGAGCCGAAGCCGGTCTTCTTCAGGCCGAGCAGCACCTCGGGCCCGGCGGCAGTCACCCGGCTGATCAGGCACAGGCAGGTCCTTGTCATCATCGCGGCCAGCATATGCCCGGGCCACGCCCAGTAACGGCAGGCCAGGCCCGCGTGTCACAGCTCGCCCCGGACCAGGGCGAGCAGATGGTCCAGCACGATCCCGCTGCTGACCCGCAGCCCGTCGTGCTCGTACTCACTGGTCACCCACTGCCGCAGCCCCCGGACGGACCGCGCCGTCGCGAGCGACAGGTCCCGCGGAACGTACATGTCGTCGAAGTAGATCGCGGCCGCGGCCGGCACGTCATTGCGCCGCAGCCGGGCGGGGTCATACAGGTCCGGCCACGCGTCCCGCTGCGCCAGCAGGTCAGCGGCGGCGGCCAGCGGCCGCAGCACGGGATCGGCCTCGAACATCCAGGGATAGATCATCTCCCCGGTGAACAGCACCGGATCGTCGCTCTCCAGCGCCCTGGCCGCGTCGAACTCGCTGAACTCGGCCCGGATCCGCTGCGCCGCCCAGCGCGTCGCGCCGCCGCGGGCGTAACAGGCCTCGTGCAGCAGCGCATAGAGCGGCCCGGACGCGAAACTGAGGTGCGACTGCACCTGGTAGCGGAAGTCGTCGCTGAGCTGGTCCCCGTCGAACGGGTTCTCCAGCAGGTAATGCAGCGTGTGGCTGCCGGTGGCCGCGCCCAGCATCGGGCCGAGCGCCTGGAACGCCTGCACGGTCAGCAGCGCGCCGTTCGGCAGCCTGGTCTCGCTGCTGAGCAGCCTGCTCGCCACCCGTCGCACCTGCGCCACGTCGCCGGGATACCGCTGGTAATGGGCCAGGTTCTTCTCGATGACCGTCGGATAGGTCAGCCGGTACACGTCGTCAGCGGTTGCCGTCAGGCCCGGCAGGCCGCCGGTGATGATCGCCTCGCGGATGCCGTCCGGGGCCCTGGACAGGTAGGTCACCGTGCAGAACCCGCCGAAGCTCTGGCCGAGCACGGTCCACGGCCGGCCGCCGGCCACCCGGCCGCGGACGATCTCCGCGTCCGCCACGATCGAGTCCGCGCGGAACAGGGCCAGGTAATCCGCCTGCGCCTGCGGGCTGCCCAGCCGGGCCAGGGTCCGGCAGTTAGCGGGGGAGGACCGGCCGGTTCCGCGCTGGTCGAGCAGCAGCACGCGGTAGTCCTGCAGGGCCCGGTCGAGCCAGCTGTCCCGGCCCACCGGCCGCGGCGCGCCGAAGCCGGGGCCGCCCTGCAGGAACAGCAGCCAGGGCAGCTCGGCGCCCGCGTGCTCCGCGGCGACGATCTCGCGCGCGAACAGCTCAATCTGCTCGCCGCCGGGATCCCGGTGGTCGAGCGGGACGCGGAAGGTCAGGTCGGTGACGACCGTGCCCGGCTGCCGGTAAGAAGACATGATCGACACGTTACTCAGGGCTGCCCGGCCTGACCCCGGTATGGTCGCGGGGAAGGGCAGCCGCCGGGGCACCCGTGAAGGAGACCGCATGCAGGTCCCGCAGCCAGCGCCTGATCCCGCGCCAGGTCCGGCGGCCCGCTCAGGGCCGCAGCCAGCGCAGCGGCAGGCGCCGGCGTCCGCCGGGCCGGTGTCCGGGCCCGCCGCCGCGATGTGGGCTGCCGACCAGGCATCCAGGCAGCTCGGCATGGAACTGCTGGAGGCGCGCGATGGCACCGCCGTGGTCCGCATGCCGGTCACGCGGTCGATGGTGAACGGCCACGCGATCGCGCACGGCGGATACGTGTTCCTGCTGGCCGACAGCACCTTCGCCTGCGCCTGCAATAGCCGGGGCCCCGTCACGGTGGCCGCCGGGGCCGACATCACCTTCATCGCGCCGGTCCGGGAGGGTGACCTGCTCGTCGCCACGGCCGCCGAGCGGGTCAGCTACGGCCGCAGCGGGATCTACGACGTCACGGTCCGGCGCGGCGATGAGGTCGTCGCCGAGTTCCGCGGCCGCAGCCGGGAAATCGGCTCGCCGCAGGGCTAACTGGCGCAGCCCTGGCCGTCCTGCCGCCGCCCGCCATGCCTACGCTGCAGGTGTGCACATCGAACCGCAGCCCGACGTGCTGAGGCAGCGGGCTGGCGCGACTGGCTGGACCAGGTCACGCCCACCGTGCTGGCCCGGCAGCTGCCGCCGATGGGAGTCAGGCAGTGGTCGGCCAGGCTCAGCCCGGCGCAGCGAGACTGCTGCGGCGGCCTGGCGGTGCCGCAGGCCGAGGCCGGCAGCGTGCTCGCCGCCATGCAGGCGGCCCGGACGGTATTCCGCCGCGAGGCGCGGGCCATCATGACGGCCCGCCAGGCACCATGGCCGGCAGCACTGGAGGAGGCGGTCCTGCGTTATCAGGCCGCCGAGCTGGGCTGGTAGCCCGGCCGGGCGCCCGCGGTTGCGGGCGGCCGCGCGGGCTGCCAGCCTGAGGACCGGGAGGTCGGATGCACATCAGGGAGCTGAGCCGGATGGTGATCGAGCGGTTCCGGGATGACCGGGCGATCCCCGAGATCGCACTCATCAGGGCGTGAGCCATGCCGTACGGATACATCGGATCGATGCGGACGCAGCCAGGCCGCCGTGACGAGGTGGTGGCCATCCTGCTCAGCGGCGCGGACGGGCTGCGGGCCGCCGGGTGCCAGCTCTACGCGGTCGGCGTGTCGGAGGCGGACGACCGCACGATCTGGGTCAGCGAGATCTGGGCTACCAGGGAGCAGCATGACGCCTCGCTCCAGCTGCCCGAGACCAGGGCCGCCATCGGGCAGGCGATGCCGATGCTCACCGGTGAGTTCACCCGCCAGGAACTGACGGTCGTCGGCGGCCTGGGGGTGGGGTGACGGAGGCTCCCGGTCCAGCTCAGCCGGAGCCGGTCATGCGCGTCGCGGTGTTCCTGGGCAGCTCGATGGGCCGGGCCGAGAAGTACGCGACCGCAGCCAGGGCGCTGGGCCGGTGCCTGGCCGAGGCCGGCGCGGGGGTGGTGTACGGGGGCGGCCGCGTCGGCTTGATGGGAGTGCTGGCCGATGCCGCGCTCGCCGCGGGCGGCGAGGTCATCGGCGTCATCCCGGCGGCCATGATGACAGCCGAGGTCGCTCACCATGGCATCACCAGGCTCGAGGTCGTCGACTCGATGCACGCACGCAAGGCGCGCATGGCGGAACTGGCGGACGGCTTTGCCGCCCTGCCCGGCGGCCTCGGCACGCTTGAGGAACTGTTCGAGGTGCTGACCTGGCGGCAGCTCGGCCTGCACGTCAAGCCGGCCGTGCTGCTGGACGTGGGCGACTTCTGGGCCGGCCTGCTGAGCTTCCTGGACGCCCAGGTCGCCGAGGGATTCGTGCGCGCCGCGAACCGCGCGGCGCTGCGGCGGGTGACCGACCCCGCGGATGTCCTGGCCGCGCTGCGGGCAGGCTGAGGCCGCGGGGCGCCGCGCGCCAGCAGACCGGGGCGAATGACGGCCCGGCGCGGGCCGGGCCGCTCCCGCGGTGCCTTAGCAGCGGGCGGCGGCACAGATAAGGCGCATGCCCGATGCCGGGCCGGGGGCCTTACCGCGAGGGTCAGTGGTGCGGGGCCAGCAGAGGCGGCCCCGCACCGGAGGAGGACCTCATGCACCCCTACGTCTCCCAGGCACTCTCCGCCGAGAGAGCCAGCGACATGCGCAGTCGCGCCGCCCGGGCCCGGCTGGCCCGGCAGGTCCGGCGGTCCCGGCGCGCCGCTCCGGACCCGGACCCGGTCCAGCCCGCCGCCGTGATCCCTGACACCTACGAGGAATTCCTGACCCAGATGTCCGGACTGCCGGTGGCCGGGCAGGCCGCGCGGCCCGAGCCGGCCGCCGCCGGGCGTCCCGGCCGGCAGCCAGAACGATGATCACCGGCCGCCGGGCGGGCGCGGCAGCTCAGCCTTCCCGCCCGGCGGCCAGGCCGACACCCTCGGCATAAGCGATGGCGGCGGCCTCGGTGCGGCTGGCCGCGCCGAGCTTGGCCAGGATGTTGGACACGTGCACGCTGGCCGTCTTCGGCGCGATGAACAGCTCGGCGGCGATTTCCCTGTTACTGCGGCCCGCCGCGAGCAGGCGCAGCACCTCGGCCTCGCGAGCGGTCAGCCCGCGCAGCGCGCTCGCCGAGCGGGTCGCGGCCGGGTTTGACCCGCTGCTCAGCCGGGAGCGGCGGCCGAGGTCCGTCAGCGCCGACCGCAGCGGCCGGGCGCCGAGGCGGTCAGCGACCTCGACGGCCAGCCGCCATTCACGTTCCGCCTCGTCCCGGCGCCCGGCCTCGATCAGCGCCTCGGCGAGCCGCCATCGCGTCCTGGCCGTCTCGTAGACGAACGCAGGGCCGAATTCCGCCAGCACGGCCTGCCAGGCGCCGGGGTCGTTGGCACCCTGCGCGCGCAGCCATTCCGCCTCGGCGCGCGCCAGCCAGGCCCGGCCGTCGACCCCCAGCACCCAGGCGGGCCTGCGCCGGAAGGCTGCGCCCTCGCGGGCCGCCTCGATGAAGGCGCGGGCCGCCTCGACCGAGGCCGCGGCGGTGACCTCGTCGCCCCCGGCCCTGGCCCGGCTGGCCCGGTCGGCGAGCGCGGCGACCCCCACCGCGGCCACCCGGATCAGCTGCGGGGCAGGGCCGCCGAGCCGGTCCACCTGCACGCTGATGGCGGCGGTCGCGTCGGTGACCGCGGCGTCGATGTCGCCCTGCCAGAGCGCATGCTCGGCGAGCAGGCCGCGGGCCAGGTACTCGCTGAAACCGTCCACCGGCCAGAACGGCTCCAGCCAGGTCCGCCGGTCGGCGACAGCCGGGCTGCCCCGCGCGACATCGATAAACAGCGCCATGGCCGAGAGCACGGCCTCGCGCGGCCCGGTGACCCGGACCGGGAAGCCATCAGCGAGCTGCTGGGCATGATCCCAGTCGCCGTCGTTGTAATGCGCCAGGTAATGCAGGTACTGCAGGTCCAGCCCGAACGGCGCCAGGCCGAGCCCGGCGGACTCGGCGCGCAGCAGGCCGGCGTGCGCGGCGGCGCTCGCGTCGTCCAGGTCGCCACGTTCCAGGTGCGCCCTGGCCTTCTGGAACGCGGCGCGCAGGGCCACGTGCAGGCCGCCGTCCAGCGACTGCCGGTACGCGCTGGTGAAAAGCTCGATCGCGGCATCGGTGCGGCCGGCCCGCTCCTCGAGCTGGCCGAGCGACACCAGGACGTCGGCCTCCATGGCCGCCGAGCCGGCCGCCCGGGCCGCGGCCAGCGCTCGCTGCGCCCATTCGGGTGCGCTGTCCTGGTCGCTGGTGTGCATGAGCGCCTGCACGTAGGTGGCCAGCGCCCTGGCGCGCTCCCAGCGGGCCGGCTCCTCCGGCAGCGCGTCAATGGCGGCCCTGGCCGCGTGCACGGCCGCCTCATGCTCGCCCAGCTCCACCAGCAGGTAGGCGAGCCGCTCGCTGGCCTGGCTCAGCAGCACCGGGTCATTGCCGTCAGCCAGGAAGCCGAGCAGCCGGCGCAGCTGCTGGACCGCGCGCGCCACGTCACCGCTGGCGGCCGCGCTCGTCGCGGACTCAAAGGCCAGCCGCCCCCGGTCCAGGCCGGCCAGCTTCTCCGGGTCACTGACCCGCTCCCACAAGGCCAGCGCCTGGTCGTAGTGGCGGTGCGACTCAGCCGGCGCGGCCAGCCGCTCCGCCTCGTGGCCGGCCCGGACCGAGGCGGCGAAGGCCCCGGCGACGTCATGGCTGGCCAGGCTGTGATGGGCCAGCGCGGCCGCGGTGCCGGGCACGGTCGACAGCCGCACCTCGTCGGCCAGCAGCTCAGCGAGCCTGGCATGCAGCCGGGTCCGCTCGCCGGGCAGCAGGTCGGCGTAGACGGCCTCGCGCAGCAGCGCGTGCCGGAACGTGTAGCCCTGGTCCCCGTCGGGCACCAGCAGCTGGCTCGCCACCGCCTCCCTGATGGCCAGGTCGTACTGGGCGGGAGCCTGGCCACTGGCCGCCATGACCGTGTCGTCGTCGACCCGGCGGCCGGCCACGGCCGCCGCCCGCAGCACCTGCTGAGCCTCGGGTGACAGCCGCTGGACCCGGTCGAGCAGCAGCTCAGCCAGGCCGGCCGGAAGATCGGAGCAGCCATCGGCTGCGGCGGCCAGCAGTTCCTCGGCGTAGTAGGCGTTTCCCTCCGCCCGCTGGATAATGGCCTCCAGCTCGGCCGCTTCCAGCCGGCGGGGCGCCAGCGAGCGCAGGTGATCAGCCATCGCCTGGGCCGACAGCGGCCCGAGCTCGACCGCCGTCACCCTCGGCAGCCGCACCAGCTCGGCGGCGACCGCCCGCAGCGGATGGCCGCGGTGCAGGTCATCGGTCCGGTACGTGCCGACGAGGGCAACCCGCTCGCGGTGCAGCACCCTGCTCAGGAACGTGAGCAGGTCCCTGGTGGACCGGTCGGCCCAGTGCAGGTCCTCCAGCACGAGCAGCACGGGGGCGCTGTCGGCCAGCTCGGCGAGCATCCCGAGCACCGCGCCGAATAGCTGCTGCTGCGCCATGCCGGGCGACTCGGCACCGCTCGCGGCCGCGGCGCTGCGGTCGGGCAGCAGCTGCCCCAGGATCGGGCGTGCCGCGAGGGCGTCCAGCAGCGAGGCGGCGGATGGGCCGGGCGCGGCGCTGCGCAGCGCATCGGCGAGCGGCAGGTAGGGAAGGCTGTCACCCAGCTCGGCGCACCGCCCGGACAGGACCGTGAAGCCGCGCTGCGCGGCTACGCCGCAGAGCTCAGCAGCCAGGCGCGTCTTGCCGACGCCCGCGTCACCGCTGACCAGGGCTACGACGGGCTGCCCGGCAGCGGCCTGATCGAGCAGCCCCAGCAGGCGCCCCAGCTCCGCCGCCCTGCCAACGAGATCTCCGGCCCGACGCTCAAGCATCCCCTCATTATCCCGGGCGGATCTGACGTTTCGGACGCCGTGCCTGACCGGACGGCCCGGCCGGCAGTTCCGGGGCGGATGATGTCCGGGCAGGGCAGGCCCGTTCGTCCCCTGGAACGGGGGCGGTCGAGCTCCGCCCGGTCATCGCGTGGACCTGATCGCGTCGTGGCAGCTGCCGAGGGCCGGCTGGCCGACACGATCCGGGTGGAGGGCGCACGGATCCTCGCGACTCTCATCCGGACGGCTGGCAGCATGCCGGTGGCGCGGGACGCCGTGCAGGAAGCGGTGCTCGCCGCGCTGTGCGACTGGCCGCGGTCCGGATGCGAGCCCGCTGCTATTCGAGCCCGGTGCCGGTGGCCGGCCGCCACCGCCGCCCCGATGATCCGCGCGTCCGGGTCCACCTGGGCACCGTCGACCAGCACGGTCGGGTTGGCAGCCACGCCGCGGGCCATGGCCCGCTCGGTCACGTAGCCGGGCCAGTCCAGGTAGCGGCGGCTGACGACGCAGTCCCGGAACTGATCGCGGGGCAGGCCCGCCCAGACGCCGATCTCGATCAGCTCAGCGTCGGCTCAGGCAGACCCGTACCGGGTGGCATGGCCCTTGCGGGCGGCTCGCCTGGCCTTCTCGTCCTCGACCTGCCGGATCAGTTCCTTGCGCGCCTCGACCACGCCGCGGTCAAGCTCCGGGTCGGCCACCGTGGCCACGACGGAGGGCCAGCCCGGCAGCCAGGCCTCCAGGGTGACGCGCTGCTCGGGACCGCCCCGGTCCTTGACCCGGATCTCCAGGTTCACCTGCTCGGGATCCCACCGGGCCAGGTGCCGCTCCAGGCTGGCCAGCAGGTCCAGGACATGAGGGCGCTCGGATTCGGCGAAGCCGGCACCCAGCCGAAGACGGTCAGCAAGAATCTGCGTTGATTCCCCAGTTTCGCTCATCCACCCAGCCTTCCACGATCCGCGCGGCGAGGCGCGCCGAGGTGCGGTAGCTGGCGAATGCGGCCGTATGACGCCGTTACTCCACCGTGACCGATTTGGCGAGATTCCGGGGCTTGTCGATGTCGAGCCCGAGCGCGAGCGCCGCATGATAGGCCAGCAGCTGCAGCGGGATGATCAGCAGGATGGGATCGAGCTCCCGCTCATTCTTCGGGACCGTGACCCCGGGGACATCGAGCTCGCCGGCGGCGACGCCGGGATGCGTGATCGTGACGACCGGCCCGTTGCGCGCGATGATCTGCTGGATCGCGGCCAGGTTGCGGTCGGCGAGCTCGTCGTCCGGCAGGATCGCCACCGTGGGCATGCCCTCGTCGATCAGCGCCAGCGGCCCGTGCTTGAGCTCGCTGGTCTGGTAGGCCTCGGCGTGCCGGTAGGACACTTCCTTGAACTTCTGCGCGCCCTCGCGGGCGACGGGGAAGCCGCGCACCCGGCCGACGAAGAACAGGCTCTGGGCGCCGGCCAGGCCCTTGGCCACCTCCGCGATGTGCGGCTCGTCGCTGATGATGTCGCCGATCTGCTCCGGGAGCTTCCGCAGCCCCGCGATGATCCGCTGGCCATCGGTGATCGACAGGTCGCGGACCCGGCCGAGCGCCAGGGCGAGCATCGCGAAGCCGATGGCCATGTGCGTCAGCGCCTTGGTTGACGCCACCGCGACCTCGGGCCCGGCGTGCAGGTAGATCCCCCCGTCGCTCTCCCGCGCGATGGTCGAGCCGACGACATTGACCAGGCCGATGACCTCGCCGCCCTTGCGCTTGACTTCCTGCACGGCGAAGGCGGTGTCGGCCGTCTCGCCGGACTGGCTCACCGCGATATACAGGGTGTCAGGCTCGATGATCGGGTTCCGGTAGCGGAACTCCGACGCAGGCTCGGCGTCAGCGGGGACGCGGGCCAGTTCCTCGATCATGGACGCGCCGATCTGCCCCACGTAGTAGGCCGATCCGCAGCCGAGGATCTTGACCCGGCGGAAGCCGCGCAGCTCGCGCGGCCCGAGGTTGAGCCCGTCCAGCCGGGCGGTGCCGAACCGGTCGTCCAGGCGGCCGCGCAGCATCCGCTCGATGGAGGAAGGCTGCTCCAGGATCTCCTTATGCATGTAGTGCTGGTGCTCCGCGAGCTCGACCTCGGCCAGATCGAGGTCGATGCTGGTCGGGGCCTTCTCGGTGTTCTCCTCGTCCCGGCTGAAGGTGCGGAACCCGGATGCGGTCACCGTGGCCAGCTCGCCGTCGTCCAGGTGCACGACGGACGTGGTGTGCCGCACCAGCGCGGACAGGTCGCTGGCCACGAACATCTCGTGGTCCCCGACGCCGAGGATCAGCGGGGAGCCGTTCCGGGCGGCGACGATGCGGTCCGGGTTCCGCTCGTCGATGACCGCGATGGCCCAGGTCCCGGTAACCCGGGCCAGCGCGTCGAGAACCGCCTGCTCCAGCGTGGCCGCGGGGGAGCGGGCCACCAGGTGGGCGATGACCTCGGTATCGGTCTCGGAGGCGAAGGTGACTCCCTGGGCTGTCAGCCGCTCGCGCAGGACGGCTGCGTTGTCGATGATGCCGTTGTGCACGACGCTGATCCGCCCGTCCTCACTGGTCTGGGGATGCGCGTTCTGCTCGGTGGCAGGCCCGTGCGTGGCCCAGCGGGTATGCCCGATCCCCACCTTGCCGGCCGCGCGCCTGGGCAGCGACGCTTCCAGGTCGCGGACGCGGCCGACCTTCCGGTACACCTGGGTGCCCCTGGCAGCGATGATCGCGATGCCTGCCGAGTCGTAGCCGCGGTACTCCAGCCGGGACAGGCCCTCGACGAGGATGGGAACAGCGTTCTGGTTGCCGACGTAGCCGACGATTCCACACATATCTTGATCCTCCGGGTTCTCAGCCGTACATTTCTCAGCCGTACACGATGCGGCGCAGCTGACGTTCGGACAGCGCGGGCGCGGCCACGACGCGGCCAGCCAGCTCGGCGGATATCAGCGCGAAAATCTCCGGATTGCGTTTCCCGAAGACCTGGTAATGGGCATGACGGCGACGCACGTAGTCCTCGACTGGCTCGCGGTACCAGGCCAGCACGTCGGCCACGACCCGGGCAGCTTCCGCGGGCGTCAGGCCTGCGGAGCCGGCTACCCGGTCGATGAGGTCGCGGTCAAGCACCCAGCCCATCTTGCTGCCTGAGGCGGCCTAATGCCAAGTTCCTGCCCGGATCCGGGCAGGAACTTGACTTTGACGTGGCTTTCGCCGGCTCGCATCGGCATTTCTCCCATCCTCGGAAACCTGGCTTGGTTACCGTGGCGGGCAAGCCGAGCGCAACCTTGAAGCCAAAGACCGAAGCAAGCATCCTGATGCAAGCGGGCCTGCGAAAGGAGCGGCCGCGAGGGGTTATGTGGTCGTCTTCGAGGGAGATCAGGAGGTCGGCTATTCGGCTTACTCTCCCGGTCCGCCGGGACAGCTTGGTGAGGCGGTGCAGCGCGGGCCGCGGGTAGTAGCAGGTCCTGCTGCCGTTACTCCCTGGTCCAGTGCGGCCGGCGGAACATCCGGCCCAGGCGCTCGTGCAGCGAGTCGCCCGCCTCCCTGAGCGTGTCGACGTGATAGACCGGCGGCCCCTCGGGCGGCGGCAGCCGGGCGGCCTGCGCGTCGTCGATGCTGCACCGGATCGAGGTGGTCGTGATCTGCTCGACGTTGTCAGCATCGACAAACCGCAGCCCCGCGTCCGTGCTGATCACGATGCCGTCGAAGACGTCCAGCTGGGGCACCTCGAGCACGTGCTCCAGCCGGCCGATCTCGGTGCCGCTGGAACTGGTCACCGGCGTGCCGGGGACCGCTGCCTCGTACGAAATGGGGGTACCGTCGGCCACGCCGGCCTCCGCTGATAGGTGACGGGTGCTGAGTCCGTAGCTCAACCTACGCCGGCGCCGGGCTGCGGGTCGGGAGCCGGGGGAGTTATCCGTTTCGTCACGAAGGCAGCTGCGGCTCGCGCGGGCAGGCTCAGGACCCGGCCGGCGCGGCAGCCGGGGACTCCTCGCCAGCCTCCCGCGCCGAGCCAGCCTCCCGCGCCGAGCCAGCCTCCCGCGCCGAGTCAGGCTCGGCGAGCAGGTAGGCCACGGAGGCGGTGGTCACGACCGCCATCACGATCAGCAGCAGGTGATAGTTCACGATCGCGATCAGCGCGGCGCCCGCGCCGATCGAGATGGCCTCGGGCACCGTGGCCGCCAGCGTGAGCGCCGAGTCGACCCGGCCCACCAGGTGCGGCGGCGTCCGCCGCTGGATCAGGGTGATCGCGCCCACGTTGACCCACATCAGGCACAGCCCGAGCATGACGCAGGCGGCCAGGACGACCGGCAGCACGGCGATGGTCAGCAGCAGGCAGGCGGCCGCGGCCGCCAGCAGGCCGGCCGCGATGAGCGCGCGCTCGCTCGTGCGCCGCATCACCGCTGGCGCCGCGACTGCGCCGGCGATCGCCCCGGCCGCCTGCACGGCGATCAGCACGCCGAGGAACGGCGGCGTCCGGTGCAGGCCCTGGCTGACGACCGCGAAGCAGATCGTCTCCATGAAGCCGAAGACGCTCAGCACGAGCACCGCCGTGACCAGCAGCCTGCGCAGCGCCCTGGTCCGGCCCATGTAGCGCAGGCCGGCCGTGAGCTCGGCCTTCCAGTGCGAGCGGGCGGGCGCCGCCCGCGCGGGCAGCCGGGCCCGCCGGGGCCGGCTCGTGCACCAGGCGGCCGGCGGCGGCCAGGTGCATGAGCGGGTAGGCGATGCCGAGGATCTCGACCGGCGGTGCGCCGCCCGGCCGCAGCTCGGGCTGGTCAAGCCGGTCGTTGTAGCGGCCGATCAGCTCGTGCAGGTCCGAGCTGAGCTGGCGGGCCTCGTCCAGGGTCAGGTAGCTGATGGTCTCGCCCGAGCCGAGCGCGTCCGCCCAGCCGTCCGGCCAGGAGCTGCGGGCGGCCAGGGCGCTGCGGGCGCGCTCCAGCAGGATCGCGGTCAGGAAGTCGGCCAGCTCGCTGGCGGCCCGCGCAGCCTGCGGATCGTCGAGGCTGGCCGGGATGTCGATCTCCTGGTGCGCGCGCCGCCAGGGCCGCTCCCGGCCGCGGCCGCCGCCGGCCTCCTCCACGTACCCGTAGCGGGCCAGCGTCCGCAGGTGGAAGGCGCAGTTGGCCGGGGACTCGCCGAGGACCTCGCTGGCCTGGGTCGCGGTCAGCGTCCCGACGTGGGCTCGAAACATGCCTTCCGGCAAGGGCCAGCTGATGGCTAGCCGCCTAGGTGGAGAATCCCATCAGGGCGGTGCGCGGCAAGGCCGGGACCGCCCGTGAGTCGCTTCGCTGCCGGAGCCTCATGACGAGAGGACACGTGATGGATGACTGGTGCTATCCGCCCGCCGGAGGCACGCAGGACGTCTTCTTCGACCGTGCTACGGCGCGCTCGCTGCCGACGATCGTCGCGGGAGAGGGCATCTACCTCATTGACGACCGCGGCAGGCGCCTGCTCGACGCCTGCTCGGGCCCGTTCCTCGCGGCATTGGGCCAGGGCAACGAGCGCGTTCTCCAGGCCATGCTGGAGCAGGGACGGAAGCTGACCTACACCTATTCCCGGACCACCAGGCATCCTGCCAATGCAGCGCTCGCCGAGCGGCTCGCGGCGCTGGCCGGCGCCGGGTTCGAGCGAGCGCACCTCACGTCCGGCGGCTCCGAGGCCGTGGAGATGGCGCTGAAATTCCTCCGTGCTCATGCCGTGGCGACCGGAAGGCCACAGCGCAACCGGGTCATCTCGCTGATGCCCGGCTACCACGGCGCAACCCTGCAGACCCTCGGGCTCAACGGCGACGTGCAGGCGCCGGCGCTGTGGGGGACCATGGCCGTGTACTCGGAGAAGATCCCCGCCCCGCTGACCTTCCGGGCGGCAAGCCCCGCGGCCGCGGCGGCCGCGAGCCTGGCCGCGCTGGAGTCGGCAGTCGACCGTATCGGCCCTGACCAGGTCCTCGCGTTCGTGCTGGAACCGGTGGGCGGCCAGGCCTCGGGCGTCAATGTCCCGCATCCCTCGTTCCTGACCGGTGCCCGCGAACTCTGCGACCGCCATGGCATCCGGCTCGTGTTTGACGAGAGCGTCTGCGCCTTCCGGACAGGCCGCTTCCTGGCCGCCCAGCACCTCCCCGATGCCCGGCCCGACGCCGTCGTACTCGCCAAGGGCCTCGGGGCCGGCTACGCCCCGCTGGGCGCAGCGCTCCTGCCCGCGCACCTCGTCGAGGAGCTTTCCGCGGCCACCGGTTTCGGCGTCTCTCACTCCTACGACGCGAATCCCATCGCCTGCGCGGCCGGCGCCGCCGTGCTCGACGAGATCACCGGCGGCGACTTGATCGGACGGGCCGAGCGCAGCGGCGCCCGGCTCCGGGCCGGACTCGACGCGATCGCGCAGCGCTCTGCGCTGGTCGGCGACGTGCGCGGCCGCGGACTGCTGCTCGCCATCGAGCTAGTCGCCGACCAGGACACGCTGGCCCGTTTCCCCGCCGCCGTCGATCCGGGTCTTGTTGTCCTGCGTCATGGCCTTGATCACGGGCTCCTGCTCTACTCGCGTCGCCAGAACAGCGGGCGCTTCGGTGACTGGCTGCTGATCGCCCCGCCGCTCGTGACCACCCCGCAGGAGTGTGACGCCCTGCTCGGCGGCCTCGAGGCGGCCCTGGCCGCTGCCGCCGGGGAACTGCTGCCGAGCCGCCCTGCCTGACCCGAGTGGACGTCGGTCGCTGAGGTGCCGGTCAGGCGGGGTTCCGGTCGGTCCAGGCGTCGATGAGGCCGAGCACGGTGCGGGGCGGCTCGGGCGGCACGAAGCCGAGCATGTCCTGCAGCAGCGGGTGGACGACCGGGTGCAGGCGGTTCTCGGCGACGGCCTCGTAGTCGTCCTCGGCCTGCCAGACATCGGTGTAGCGCAGCCCGGTGTCCGTTGGTCGGCCAGCGTGCCTCGAGCCCGCAGCGATACGAGCGCTTCCTGGCCGACACCTGGCACCGCCTGCTCCTCGCCGAGTGAGATGGCCTCGCCGGCCCGCGCCAGTCCTTTTCGAGGTGGGTGCGGTATCGCCCGCGGACCGAGGGCGCTACCGTCTGGAGATCACTGCTGCGGGGCGAGCCGCGGCGGGGTTTCCGGCGTTCTGGCCAGCGGAGCGGACGTGGTAGCGATCAGCGCGGATACGCAGGTCACCGACCTGACGCTCAACGACCATGCCTGCCTGACCTTCGGCGAGAACGAGGAGCTGCTCGACCTGACGGCCGCGTTCGTGCGCGACGGGCTCGCCGGGGGCCTCAAGGTCGTGTGGCTGAGTGACTCGGCTCCGCCCCGGGCGCTGGCGGAGCTGGCCCAGCGCGGGGTCACCGCCGAGTCAGCTGCCGCGGCCGGGCAGATGGTGGTGGCAGCGAGCCAGGACAGCCTGCTGGCGGACCACGCGTTCGCCGTGGAGCACGCGATGGGATGGCTGGCCGGGCAGGCATCGGCGTACCGGGGAGAGGGCTACCCGGGGCTCCGGATCGCGGTGGACATGAGCTGGGCGCTCCGGCCGATCGCCGGTATCGAGCACCTGCCCTCCTTCGAGGAAGGCATCGCAGCGGCACTGGCCGACACGGAAGTCTCGATGCTGTGCCAGTACGACCGGGAGCGCTTCGATCCGGTCACCCTCGCGTCGGTCGCGGCCTTCCACACCCGCTCGGTCGCCGCGGCCACCTACCACCATGACGCCGTGCTGCGGATCTGCCGCCAGTACGCCCCGCCCGGAATCCGCCTGGCCGGGGAAATTGATCAGGCGGCCGAGGAAGCTCTGGCCCTCGCGCTGGCCGAGGCGATCCGAGTCGATGGCGACATCACGATCAACATGGCCGAGCTGTCGTTCATCGACGTCTTCTGCGCCCGCACGATCATCAATGCCGCGCGCAGCCTCCCGCCGCCCCGCCGCGTCGTGCTGCGGTGCAGTCCCGCGGTGAGCGGCCGGTTCGTGCTGCTCGGTGCCACCGAAGTGCCGTGCGTCAGCCTGGTTCCCGCCCATGACCGGTGACGTGCCGCGGGGCAGCGCGCCGCTCTCGCCAGGACGACCGGCAGCGGGCCGGGAAGCCGGCCCGCCTCCGATCCTGGACCAGATGTTCGCGGCCGACTCGCTGTACGCGCTGCGGGCAGCGGTGGAGGCACACGCCTCCGCGGCTGGTATGCGCGAAGGCCGCAGCGTTGACCTGGTCATCTCCATTCACGAGCTGGCCGCTAACGCGGTGCGGCACGGAGCCGGCACGGGACGGCTGCAGATGTGGAACCGGGACGGCGCGCTGCACTGCCAGGTCAGCGATGACGGTGCCGGCGATCCGCGCTGGCAGCCGGAGCACGGGGACCCCCGGCCGCGAGCGGACGGGGGGGAAGGCGACACGGCCGATGACCTGGCCGCGGCCTGGCCGCGGGCGCATGGGCACGGCCTGTGGATCGTGGGGCAGATGGCCGACCGGTTCAGCCTGAGCTCCGGCCCTGGCGGCACGATCGCCGCTGTCGCTTTCGCGCTGCCCGCGCCCGAGCCGCGGCCGCCGTTCCGCCTGACCCGCTGGGATCGAGGTGGCCGGACGGTCCTGGAACTGTCCGGCGATCTCGACCAGCAGTCGGCGCGCGAGCTCATGGACGCCGTCCGCGCCCTGACATCCGCCAGCCCGGCTGTGCAGCTGGTGATGGACCTGACGGCCATGACATTCTGGGACTCGTCCGGTATCGCGGCGCTGATCATGGCCCAGCAGCAGATCGACGACAGCCCGCAGGCCACGATGGTCATCACCGGCCTGCCCGGCCGGTTCCGGGAGCAACTGCACTCCATGGACGTCATCAGCCAGTTCACCCTGGCCGACAGTGCCGGTCCTGGCAGCACGGGTCCCGACAGCGCGGGTCTCGGCAGCGGCTGTCTAGCCTGACCGGCCGCCCCGAAGCAGGTTGGCGTCGACCGTGGCCCGCCAACCGTCCTCGGGGATGTCCTCCAGCGGCGCGGGCGGAGTCAGACTCGCCCCCACGTTAGCGACCAGGATGTCGACCGGGCCGAGGCTCTGCCGATGAGCTACACGACCTGGATCTGCTCCTGACGCAGCTGCGGGACGAGCCGCCTGCACCACCGTCACGTGTCCCGTCTCACTGACTCTGAGCGGCGGCAGGTCGCAGCTGGCATCGCCCATGCTGCGGCCCGGGGTGTCAGTCGATCGAGCGGGTCGGCTGACCAGCCAAGGCAGCGGCCGCCGGTAGCCGGCCAGCCACGGTCTAACGCACTGCAGGGACCCAGGGCGTTTCATTGCTCCTGCGTGCCGTGGAGGCGGGCGAGGAATTCAGGCGGCGACGGGCCTTGGGTCCTGCGCGCCTTGCAGGAGCAGGACCGGGATTTATTCACCCAGCGGACGGCAGCCCACGCGCCCTGTGCGTGTCGAACTCACCGCGAGACAGGATCGCGCAAACATCGAGGGCGCGGCACCCGTCAATCGCCCAGATCGCGAATGGGCAGCCACCCGGTAGAGACGGGACGGCGAGCAGTATCATAACGATATGGACACCTATAGTCTCGCGGCAACGGCCCGGCTGCTCGGAACCTCGCCGCCGCGGGTAAGGCGTGCCGTGGACCGCCTGGAACTGGCGGGTGGACGTGATTCCGCAGGTGTCTTCCACCTGACCAAGGGCGAGGTGGGCGAACTAGCTCGTGAGCTGGGTGTGACTCCGCCCGTACCCGGCTTGTCACGAACCGAGACCCAGGTACTGGCGGCTTTGTCACGGGCGCCACGCGGGCTTGCCTCGGTGCGCGAGACCGCGCGAAGGGCGGGAGTCAGTCCGACCGCTGCGGGGCGTGCGCTGGCACTGCTTTCGGCGCAGGGAATCATCACCCAGTCGCCCGTGATGCTCGCCAGGGGACGAGCCAGCCAGGCGCCGCTCTACCAGGTACGGTTCGGAACGGCAGAGTGGGCAGCTCTCGCCCCCGCTGTGGCGAAGGTACGGCTGCCCGCACGCACCGGCAGTCGTCGCGTCAAGAGGGTGCCCCCGCATCTGCGGCACCTGTTCTGGAATACCGCTCCTGCCCAGCTAGACCTCGCGACATCGGCACCGTACATTGCCAGGCGGCTGATCCGCACTGACGACCCGGACGGCCTCGCCTGGGGAGCGGCCAGCCTTCCGGCTAGCGCCTGGGAGCACGCAGCAACCACTCGGGGCCTCGATCCTGCCCACCGGGCGCTAGCTCATAACCTGGCCAGGCACGCGCATGCCGTCGGCTGAGCGGCTCCGGGCCTTCTTGCCGCCAGAGACAGCCGCGACGTGGCGGGCCATCGCGCCACTCGTCCCGCCTCACGCGTACCTAGGCGGAGGCACGGCCATAGCTGTTCACCTTGAGCACCGGACCAGCCGGGATCTGGACTTCTTCTTCCATCATCGCAGCGTGGACCTTGACGAGATGGCCCTGAAACTCTCCGAGGCTGGGCCGTTCGCGGTTACCGAACGCGCCCCCGGCACGCTGAACGGCCTGTTCTCAGCCACCAGGGTGCAGTTCCTGCACGCGGACGAGGTGCGCCCGCAGCGGCTGCTCGAGCCACCCCAGCAGTTCGACGGACTAAAGGTCGCGCAGATCAGCGACCTCATGGCGATGAAGCTCAAGGTCGTCGGCGACCGCGGCGAGCTGCGCGACTACTTCGACCTGATGACAATCGAGCAGCGCACCAACCGCACGGTCGACGAGGGGCTGGCGCTGTTCCTTGAGCGCTTCCAGCCCGAGTTCCCCGAACAGGCACTTAACCACATCGTCCTGGGCCTCGGGTACTTCGACGATGTCGACCCAGACGATGCGCTTCCCGTTTCCCGCCAGCAGATCGTGGATTACTGGACCCGCAGGCAGCCGGAGATCATCGCCGCCCGCGGCCGATGACCACAGACTGCCCTAGCGGGTCATGCCAGCAGCAGCCCGGCACCGTAGCGCTCGCCGAGATCTGCACCCTAGGGCACAGGGGCCGGCTCGAGCACAGGGGCTGGCTGGGGCACAGGGGCCGGCTGGGGCACAGGGGCCGGCAGGGGCACCTGGAGTCGCTCCCGAGCCGTTCCGCAGTAATACAACCGCTTCGTTAGCTGGGTGCAGTGGGTGGTGATCCACCGCAGCCGGGGGTCGGTGGCGGAGCCTATCCAGACGAGGTGGAACAGGCCATGCCGGATGTCGGCCTGCAGCTGGGCCAGGGTCGGCGACGGAGTCGTACCGTCGTACCCCCCGATGGGGAGCGCCTCGAGGCCGGTGTCATAGATGATCACCGACGGCAGCCCTATGCTCTGCGCCGCCATCAGGTAGGGGGCTCTGTTCTCGATGTGCTGCCAAAACGGGATCACGGCGCGCACGCTGACGACCGCCTGCTTCCCCGTGCCGATAGCGACAGCCTGCTGCACCCGCGCCGACTCGAACGGAGTATCAAAAGCGCCTTGGCTGTGAGCCGCCAGGCTGACCGAGGCGACGGCCGGCGCCAGCGATACGGCGGCCAGGCCCGCGAGGAGGGCCGCGGCGAACGGGACAGAGCGGCGGCCCGCCAGCGACCAGACGATCAAGCCGGTCGCGGCGGCGCCGGCGGCGATGATGGCCGGGACCAGCCAGCCTGGCGCGCGGGCAGCTGACGACACCAGCCAGGCCGCATAGACGGCTGTGCCCGCGACGATGACCGCCAGGCCTATCGTCCAGCTGACCGGGGCCCGGTCCCGTGACCGGGCCGCGGCGACGCCGGCCCCGATGATGGCGGCGGCCGGCGGGGACAGCGCCGCGGTGTAATAGGGCCGGAGGACGGTGACCACCGAGAAAACCGCGAAGAAGGTCACCAGCCAGCCGCCCCACAATATGAAGCAGGCCCGGAGCGGGTCACCGCGTGGCTGCCGGCGCCGGCTGGCGATACCCCACGCAGCCACGGCGGCGGCGGCCGGGATCAGCCAGCCGGTATCCCGGCCCAGGCTGCCGCGCAGCAGGCGGTCGGCGGCACGCGCCGGAACGGGGACCGCGGCACCGGGATCCAGCTGTGCGGCCCGCACCTGCACTGGAGTCTGGTCGCCGAACCTGCCGAACCCGTTATAGGCGAAGACCTGCTCGAAGACGGAGTTGTCGTGGCTGCCGTCGACATAAGGCCGGTCTGCGGCGGGCACCAGCGAAACAGCCGTCATCCAGGACACCGAGACCAGCGCGACGACCACGCCGGCGACCGCGAGCTGACCGGCGCGCCGCAACACCGGGCCGGGCCCGGACAGCAGGTAGGCCAGGCCCAGCGCGGGCAGCACCATCCACGCCTCGATCTCCTTAGCCTGGAAGGCCAGACCCGCCCATACGCCGGCCAGGATGAGCCGGCCCAGGGTTCCGCCGGGCCGGCGGACGCGGGCGGCGCGGCCGCCCGGGCGGCCGGAGTCGCCAGCGCCGGCAACCCGCCGGGCGGGAGCAGCTCGCTCACCGGCAACCAGGTGATCACCGCCGGCGGTGCCGGGCGACGGCCCATCCGGGTCGCTGGCAGCTAGCGTGGCGTCACGGCCCGCGCCGCCGGCGGCCAGCCCGGCGATAGCCCCCGAGACGGCGTCGGCGGCCAGGACCAGCAGCAAGATCAGCAGCGAGTCGGAGATGTTCTCGCGATCCAGAGCCACCGCGGCCGGGCTGACCGCCAGGACCAGTGCGGCGATCAGGCCGGCGGCCGGCCCGGCCAGCCGCCTCACCGCCCGGTAGAGCACCAGCACGGTCAGGACGCCCTCGATGACCTGCGGAAGGATGATCGCCCAGGTGTGCAGGCCGAACGCCCGCACCGAAAGCGCCTGGATCCACAACGCCCCCGGCAGCTTGTCCACGGTGATGGTTCCCGCTGGGTCGAAGGCGCCGAAGACGAAGTTATGCCAGCTCATGGACATGCTGCGGTCAGCCGCGGCGTAGTAGTACTCCAGCGTGTCCTGGCCCATGGCCCAGGCGTACAGCAGGCCCGCCAGGGCCGCGATCGCCGTCAGGGCAAGCCGGCGTAGCCATACCCGCTGAGACATGCGGCGCCAGGCCGGCATACCGCGCCAGCTTCTGTGTTTCTGCCTTTCCCGGAGCGAATCCTGCGTGGTGGCCGGGGCTGCCTGTGTGCCGGTGACCTGCGGGGCGGGTTTAGCAGCCTGGGGCGGGTCTTCGGGCGCAGCCCGTCCGCCCAGGTCAGGCCCAGGCATGATCAGACGCACCGGTGTGCCCGCGTCGGGCGCCGGCCCGCTTGGCAGGCAAACCCCTACGGGATGGCCGGACAGTAATCATCTGGCCTCTTGTCTAATCATCTTGCCTCTTCTACGCCAGCCTCCGGACGGGCTGGAGACTCTTCGTCGCCGGCGTGCGGGGACCAGATTCAGTGAGACGATACTGCGAATCAGGCCAAGGTTCAGTGAGACAAGGCCAACTTCAGTGAGACGGGACAACAGCGCTGAACCGCTGACCAGCCCTGGCAGGGCCGGAGCGTTTTACTTAACATAATGCGCATTATCGGCGTTGCATACATTCGGGCTGAGCCACCCCCCTTCGGCAACGTCACCGATCAGGGACAGTACCTCGGACGGCTCGTCAACCGGGATGTGGCGGAACTGCCTGGCCGCACGGTCGAACCAGCCGACCGTGGCATGCTCGAAGCCGCCCACGGCAGTGACCTGCGAGGCCTCCAGGCGCTCGGCGCGGGCGAACTGCGCCAGAGCCGCGACGTCACCCGGCTCGCACACGACGACATAAGTGACGACGTCCGCGTCCTCGACAATCTTGGCTTTCATCACCGGCTCCCCACGGAGGCCGGGCCAGGGGCCCGGCCAGGATTCGCGGCCCCGGAGCGCCGCTGACGCCGCCGGCAGCCTGCCGCTCCCCCTGGTCATCGTGCCCGGGCCCGCGCAGGCGGACACCGGATCAGCGCCCCCCGGTTCCGGTGCCCGCCTCGGCACCGGGTGCGCGCCTTTGCGCCGAGCGTCCGGCGCGCCCTCTTTGTGCCAGGCCGCCTACGTGGCCGCCACGCACGGGCTGGAGGGCCTGTCGAAAGTGATCGCGCTGGAGGGCGGCCCCCGCGGCGTCACCTCTAACACCCGTCCTGTCCCCGGCTACGTCCGCACGCCGCTCGTCGAGAGGCAGATTGCCGAGCAGGCCCGGCCGAGCACTGGCCGGACCGGCTCAGCCGCGCGGCCAGGCCGCGAACCGCTTCCGCAGCCTGGCCACGTCCGGCGGGCCGAGCCCGAAGGGAGCGAATACCTGGTCGCCCCACCGGTCCAGCCGCTGGCCCGCGTCGGCGAAGTCCCGGTCCGTCAGGCCCGGATCCAGCCGCCGCGCGAAGCCGATCACCTGCTCCAGGCTGTAGCGCCCGAGCGCGGCCGCCGTGTCCAGGTAGTCACGCGGCTCGGCCCGGCTGGCCAGCGCGCACACCTTGCCGCCGACCACATCCTCGAGATCCAGGACCGGGCCGATATCCATCATGACCGGCCGCCGGGCCCGGTCGAAATGGGCCAGCTGCAGCATCATCTGCTCCCCGCCGGGCCCGGTGATGATCCACTCGGCCAGCGCTTCGCCCATCCCGTAGAACAGGTCGCCGAGACCGCCGGCCTGGTCCAAGCGCTCGGTCCCGAAGCCGGCCTCGCGCAGCGCCGCTTCCACCGCGTCGGCCGCGGCCTGCACGCCGCCCTGCTCGTCACTGAAGACGTCGACGTCCTGGGTAGCGCGCTCGATGATGCCATGGGCGATCAGGGCGTTGCCGCCGGCCAGCGCGAAGCCATGCGGGGCGGCGGCGCGCAGCGCGATGGCGGCCACCTCCCGGTGGAGTCCGCTGACCGGCATCAGCCGGCAGTTACCGCGGCGGCTCGCAGCGCCGGGTGCTGGTCCTCCCACGCCTGCCGCACGCCCCTGGGCAGGTACAGGTCCGGCCACAGGTCGATGAGCGTGTCACCGTCCAGGTAGGCGGTGAGATCCTCCAGGCGGCCCGCTTCCCGCAGCACGGTCTCGTAGAGCCACTGCCGCATATCCGGGTCGCCGAGGTCGAACACGTGACCGGGGCAGCTCCAGAACAGCCACAGCGGCAGCTCGACCGCGCCCTCGGCGGGCCCCCGCAGGTCCGCCAGGCTCGGCGCAACCGTCACCCAGCGCCCGGGACGCGACTGGTACCGGGCCGGGGACGACGCGGCGTGCACGGTGGCCATGCAGCCAGGGTAACATCCCCGGCGCCTGGTCGAAAATACGCTCGATAGATGCGCCCTGCCGAGCCTGCTAACCAGAAGGCCGGCCGGGCTTGCGGCGGGGGCGGGCTTCTGTGTGGTCACTCGCCCAGCACGGAGCGGGGGCTGCTGCGCTGCCGGGATCGCACTGCGATCCAGAGATACACGGCCGCGAGCAGCACCAGGCACGCCGCCCCGGCCCCGATGGTGAACCAGCTGTCGCCGTCACCCGCACCGGGCAGCGTGACGACCGACGGACTGGAAGGATCGTAGACGACGGTGATCTCTGATCCGATCACGTAATCCAGTCCTTCGTCAGGGGTGTCGAGGACTCCCTCCTCGTGCTGTCCGGTGATGGTGGTGTAGCCGACCAGCACCGCGTTCCTGCCGACCCCGTTGTTCTCGAGCACGACCGAGAACACCCTGATGCCGTTCTTGCTGATCTGACGGGCATGTGCCAGATCGGAAAGGCCGACACCGATGGAGGCGAACCCGATCACCAGCAGCAGCACCGTGCCGAAGATCGCTCGGGTCCGATTGGGGTTGCGCCGGCCGGTCATGGTTCTGTCCGCTTCCCTTCACCGTCGCAGGCGGGCGTGACGCAGGATAGACCCGCCGGTTCCGATGATGTGAACGGACTTGCCTGGATCAGCCAGCATCCTCGTCCCCGGCTGACTGCGCTGCGCGATCAGCTGCCGGGCCCGCCCAGCCTGATCGCGCCGAAGCCGGTGTGAGCCACGGTGTAGAACTTCGGGCCGGTCTGGTAAAGCGACTGCTGGTCGTAGTAGAAGCAGCGCCACGCTGCGGCATTGACGTCGCACAAGGTCGACATGGGGGCGGCATGCGGGCTGCTGGCGAACAGCCCGTCGCCCATCTGGGTGAACGGGGGCACGCCATTGTTGGTCGCCACTTCACCGAACCACTGGACCTGCTGCGAGGCCTGGAACTGCCCGTCCCACAGCGAGCCGGGGAAGTAGCCAAGCCACTGGTCGTTGAACCACGCCCACCAGCTGCCCTGGTAGAAGACGTACCCGTCGTACACCTGGTGACCGACCAGCGGGGAAAGGTCCATGCCCGGGTAGTAGGTGTTGCTGTACTGCTGATAGCCGCAGCCGTCGTAGCACGTCGGATTCCAGTTCAGCCAGTGGAAGACGAAGAGCTCGGGATCCGGGTCGCCAGAGGAGACGCTTGACCCGATTTCCACGATATTGCCGTCGCTCTTGCCCGCCTGCACCGATAGCTCCTCGAGGGCATGGCCGGCCCCGACGACGACCGGCTTCTCGATGGTCATCGTGTGACCGCCGCCCTGGTCCGTCCTGGAATCGGTCGCCCCGGCCCAGTAGTAGCAGTATCCGTCCTCGAATGTGCCGTCACACGGCGGTCCTGCGGGCGCCTGCGGGCCCCGTCCGGCGAGACCCTGGTCGTGCCCCCGGGCCAGCCGGGCCTGGTCCGGGTTGCCGTTGGGCAGGCCTTTCCGCAGGGCCCTGACGACCGGGATCTCGCCGACCGGGCAGACCGGCTTGATCGTGATCGCCGGCACCGCCGCCTGCACCGTCTGTCCGGCGCCTCTCCTGGCCAGCACCGCCTTGAGCACGCCTAGCGGCGGCGGCTGGATCTTAGGCCGCCTGGTGCAGGTCACCTTGCCGCGGTGCACGATGACGGCGCTGCGCGCCGATGCCGGGGCCGCCATCGCGCCCGGCGCCAGGACGGCCAGGCTGACGGCGGTGACGAGGGCACCGGAGGCGGCAAGCGCGCCCACCGCCCGGCAGCGGCTCCGCCAGCCGGGTCTGATGATCTTGCGTGCCCGCCGCCGGGGCGAAGGTAGGTTTCCGGACATCACCACGTCCCTTTCGTGCCTGGAGGTTGCTGCTCGTCTGCCGTACCGGAGCAGGCAGCGCTCATCCAGATACACCCGGGCGGCGGACCATGGTTCCGGCGGACGCGACGCTGAGCTGCCCGCGGCCGGACCGGGTCGGGCCTCGAGGTAGCGCAGCAGGGCCAGCACCAGCACCGCGACGGCCAGCAGCGCCGCGCCGGAGCCTGCGCCGGCTTCCCGGTCACCATCACGCGCGCCCCGTCTCCCGGCGCGCTCGGGGGCGGGGCCGGCGACTACCACGCTAGGGATCGTGCGGTACGGGCGGAATCCGGCTGCCACCCGCCTCGGGCCGGGGGATATCCCCCGGCCCGGCTGCCGCGCAGGACCGCCTCACTGATACGAGATCATCACCGGCTGCGGGGACCTCGCCATGGTCTGCACGGGACTGAGCATCGGATGATCTTTCCGGTAGAAGTTCTTCCAGCCGAAGAACACTCCCGGCGGAGCGGCCCCGGTGACGGCATCCCACGTCTGCTGCTTGTCGCCCGGGCTGCCCTGGCCGTCCATGTGGATGACGATCGCGAGGTCGTCGTGATGAGTATTGAGCTGGCGCTCGCCGCGGATCATCGACAGCTCGAACTGGTGCAGGACCAGCAGCTTCTGCGGCAGGTGGTAGCGCGCGGTCAGGGCAGCCAGCCAGCTGATCACGGTATTGACCTCGGCGATGCGGACGCTGCCGATCTGCTTCAGCGGCAGCTGTCCTGGCTGCAGCTTCCACTCAGGGTCCAGGGCCAGGCCAACATCGGGCAGCTTCAGCAGCGACCGGTACCTCTCGGCCTGGGCGAGCAGGCTGGCCCGGCCTGGCTGCAGGTCGAGGACCACGTACAGGCCGGCCGTTATCGCGCGCCGCACCCAGGGCCGCAGCGATGCCACCGGCGACTCGTAGGAGTAGCTGCCGTCCGGCCCGGGCGATCCCTGCGCGACGGTGGCGATGATCTCGAAGGCGGGCACGACAGGCACGCGGCTGAGCGCCCGGTACGGCGCGGCGGCTTCCCGCACCCGCCTGATGCTGGCGCGCAGGCCCTGCTGGCCGAGGGCTCCGAGTGCGGCAGCGCCCGGGTGGCCGTAGAGGGCGACCAGCCTGTGCAGGGGGAACAGCACCTGGCCGCCGCCGGGTAGCTGCACGCCGGTCACCGCGACGGCGAGCCGGGCGGCCAGCCGGCCTGGCGGCCCGAAACCCGCTCCGAGGGCGACGACCTGGCGCGGCCTGGCGGCGCAGAGCGCGGTGATCGCGGCCGGGTCAGCCCGCGGGTCGTAGCCGTGCACGCTGATCAGCCGGGCTCCGGCCAACTGCGCGGTTGCCGCGGCCGCCATGGTCGCCGCGGCCGGCCCGCCCTGGTGCACGAGCAGGACGACGCGGTGAAGCGACCGCGGCGCGCCCGTCGCGGGCAGCCTTGCCGGGTCGGTGACGACCCGGATCCCGGCTAGCTCAGCCGAGAGCGCACCCGCGGCCACGCCGGCGGCGAGCACTGCGCGGGGATGCAGGGCCATGATCTCCGCCCGCGTCACGGCGCTGATCGCGGGCGGCTGCGGCCGGCCGGGCCCGTCCGCCGCGGTGCCGCTGCCCGCTCCGGCCCCGGCCGGCAATGCGGCGAGCAGCAGGGGCGCATGAGCCCGCTCGGCCCGGGCCGCGGCAGCGGCCAGGCCAGCGGGGCTGGCCGCGCTGGCCACGACGACGACCGGGGCGGAGGCCAGTAACTCCCGTGCCGCGCCCGCGGCGAGCGTATCGGCCGGGCCGGCCAGCACCGATGCCGCCGGTCCGGGCAGCCGGGTCCGTGCTGCTGGCGGGGCGGCGGCCGGGCGCGACTGCGCCGCTGCGCCTGAACAGGATGCCGCGCAGGCCGCCGCGGACAGCAGCATGATCATGCGGACGGCGCAGTGCAGACGGAGGCGCCGTCCGCCGGCCCGCCGGGTCGTCCCATGGCATCCAGGTAGCACGATCGCAGGGCCCCCAGCCTCACATCGGTACATCGGCACTTCGCCCGAGGCGAGGTTACTCCGGGCCGGAGAATCTTACCGCCAGGAAGCCAAGCATGGCCTGCCGTGTCCTGGCGGGCGAGCCGCGCACTGCGCGGCCGGGGTGCGGACGCACTGACGGCCTCCGCCCGGCCGGGCCAGATGATCACCTACTGTGACAGAGGTCCCGGCAGAACGTGACGTAAGGCCGTGATGAACGCGAATGCCGAGCGAGACGCTGATTCTCCTGGACTGTGCAACCCCCGGCACGGATCACGAGAGGGGGCGCGGACATGGCACGCAGCGATATCCACCGGGACGCCATGCTCCGTCATCTGGGCGTCACGTATTACGAGTCCCTGCACGGCAGTGCCACTGCGGCCGATGTGTCCCGTGCGGTCAATTCCGTCGAGGATCACGCCTGGCAGCACTCAGGGGATCGGCCCGCGGCAGCCGCGTCCTCGACCGCCGCTGCCCACGGCCGCTGCGAGGGGAAGCAGCATCACGGGCGATGGCACTCCCGGATCGGGGACGTCATGACCACGAACGTGGTGACCGTCGAACGGAGAACCCCGTACAAGGAGATCGCCGCGGTGATGGCGCAGCACGGGATCAGCGGCGTGCCGGTTCTGGTCCTGGGGCGCCACGTCGCCGGCCTGGTGTCCGAGGCCGATCTGCTCAGCGTGCAGGACCAGCGCGCGCGGGAGGCCCAGCTTGACTCGGGCAGCCACCACCTCCACTGGCACGCCGGCGACAAGAAGCACTGGGGCCTCACGGCGGGTGAGCTCATGACCTCGCCGGCCATCACGATCCATCCGGACGCCACGCTGCCGGCCGCGGCGAGGCTGATGAACAGCCGCCACCTCAAGCGGCTGCCGGTGGTCGAGCCAGGAACGGTGTTCGGGGGCGGCGTCGGCGGCAGGCTGATCGGGATCGTGAGCCGCTGCGACCTGCTGAGCGTCTTCCTCCGGCCAGATGAGGACATCGCACGGGAAGTGCGCGAGATGCTCAGCCAGATCCTGCTCGCGGACCCGGCCAGCGTCACCGTGCGGGTCCGGGGCGGCGTCGTCACCCTGGCCGGCCAGCTCGGGTCCGCCGAGCAGCATGACCTGATCAAGGTCGCGGCCCGGCTGACCTGGGATATCGACGGCGTGGTGGACGTCGTGAACAAGCTCAGCGCCGTCGAGTCGTCCACGCAGTCGGTCCAGGCTCCCGGCCTGCGGTACAGCGGCGCGCCAGCCACGCCAGCGGACATGGTGGCCAGTGCCTACGATTTCGCCGGGCAGCTGCTCGCCTCCCAGCGGAAGTTCGCGCAGAACGTGATCGAGGCGACCATGCCGGTGCTGGGCGGCAGGCAAGGCCCGGCACCGCCGGAAGGCCCGGCGGCCGGGGAAGGCCAGGAAGACCCGGCGCGCGCAGAGGGCCCGGTGGCCGGCCAGGGCGGCGCCAGCTAGCGGCCCGGAAAGCCGCCGCCTAGACCTCCGCCATGGCCTGGGCGAACTGCGCCGCGTACAACCGCGCGTAGGCGCCGCCCGCGGCGAGCAGCTCAGCGTGCGTGCCCTGCTCGACGATCTGGCCGGACTCCATCACCAGGATCAGGTCGGCATCCCGGATGGCGGACAGCCGGTGCGCGATCACGAAGCTGGTCCGGCCGCGGCGCAGCTTGTTCATCGCCCGCTGGATCAGCACCTCGGTGCGGGTGTCGACCGAGCTGGTGGCCTCGTCCAGGATCAGGATCGCGGGCCGGGCGAGGAACGCCCGCGCGATCGTGATCAGCTGCCGCTCCCCCATGCTGACATTCGCGCCCTCGTCGTCGAGGACGGTCTCGTAGCCGTCGGGCAGCGTGTGCACGAACCGGTCCACGTAGGCGGCACGGGCGGCCTCGATGATCTGCTCGCGGGTCGCCCCGGCCGCGCCGTAGCCGATGTTGTCCGCGATCGTCCCGCCGAACAGCCAGGCGTCCTGCAGCACCATCCCGGTCAGGCCGCGCAGCTCTTCCCGGCTCATCGCGGCGATGTCGATGCCGTCGATCAGGATCCGCCCGGAGCTCACCTCGTAGAACCGCATCAGCAGGTTGACCAGGGTGGTCTTGCCGGCGCCGGTCGGCCCGACGATCGCGACCGTCTGGCCGGGCTGCACGGTCAGCGACAGGTGCTCGATCAGCGGCCGGTCCGGCACATATCGAAACGACACGTCGGCGAACTCCACCCGGCCGCCGGCCAGCGCCGGGCGGGCCGGCTCCGCCGGATCCGGCTCCTGCTCGCCGGCATCCAGCAGCGCGAACACCCGCTCGGCCGAGGCGACGCCGGACTGCAGCAGGTTGGCCATGCTGGCCACCTGGGTGAGCGGCTGGCTGAACTGGCGCGAGTACTGGATGAACGCCTGCCCGCTGCCCAGCGACAGCTGCCCGGTGGCCACCTGGAGCGCCCCGACCACGGCCACGAGCACGTAGTTCAGGTTGCCGATGAACATCATGGCGGGCTGGATGCAGCCGGAGATGAACTGGGCCCGGTAGCTGGCCTGGAACAGTGCCTCGTTGCGCTCGGTGAAGGCTGGGTTACCTGGCGCGGACCGCGGACAGGAACGAGGCGTAGCTCCAGGACAGGTTGCTGACGCTCTTCTCGTAGCCGGTCGAGGCGTCGAACTGCTCGCTGAGCTCGAGGTGATCGCTGTGGAAGATGATTGCCTGCAGCATCTGGTCGCCGGCGCTCTGCAGGGCCGCCGCTGCTGCGGCCGGCGTCGTCTGCGCGCCGATTCCGGCCTGGCTGAAGAAGCTGGCGGAGTTGGCGTCGAGGGGAACCGTTCCGGCGGCGGTGATCGCGCTCGCCAGCCGGTAGCAGAGCTCGGCGAAGTTGGCCGTGGGCACCGCCCAGGGGTGGTCACCCACCTGAGCATCGGTGTCACCGTCGTAGAGGTCCCCCGGATAGCGCCCGAGCAGGGGACCGATGCCGCGTTGCTGATCGGGCCCGTTGATCGGGTAGAAGTAGCTCGAGGCCGGGTCGGCCCACTGGCTGCGCAGCAGCGCGGCGGTCGCCAGCAGCCTGGTATCGGTCACCGGCACGGCGCCGTAGATCGCGGCCATGACGATGTCGATGTTGGGGTCGTAGGGAGTTTTGTCGGTCGGGACCGGGAGCAGCGACTGGTAGTACTGACCGTTCCAGTGCTCCTGGAGGGCGTTCTGCAGCCAGGGTATGGCGGTGCTGAGCCACCCCGGGACCGGGATCTCGAGGGTGTTGCCGGTGATCGCCTGGAAACACTGCAGCTGCACGGCGCGGGCGAAGAACGAGGCACCGGTCTCCTCCTCCCACAGATTGACCGTCTCGCCCTGGTAGGCGCCCTGCAGGAAGTTCAGGTTCGCTGCGATCACGGCGTTCGCCAGGGTCTGGGTCGGCGCGTCGAGCTGGGAGAACAGCTGCAGGATCGCCAGCGTCTGGAGGGCAGGCCCGTCGGTCTGATCGCTCCAGTTCCGCGGCGCGCCGTTGATGAAGAACGACCCGAGATCGAAGTCGCCGCCCGAGTTCTGGCAGATCTGCGCGAACTGCACGTAGTCGATCAGCGGCTGGCTAGTGGGGACCGTGCCCGCCGCCAGCTCGATCGCCACGATCGCCGCGTCGCGCGTCCAGTTGTAGACATAATCCTGGGTCACGTTCGTGGCGCTGTTCTCCCACGACGGTGAGGCGAGCACGCACCCGGGCTGCGACAGGACATGCGCGTTCTCCGGGTCCTCGAACACGAATCCGTCCGACGCGACGTTGCGGAACATCAGCCAGAACATGTACGGAGCGATTGCCGTCAGGTTCGACTGCGCCGCCGCAACCTGCACCTCGCTGTACTGTAATTCGCCCACCGAAGGCCACCCTCTTTTGTCGGCGCGAGCGTAACGCGGGAAGCGCACGGCCACAAGCGCCGTGTTGGAACCTATCTCCCTTTCCGAACTCCCAGGGGTTGGCAATTCGCCCCCATAGGACTGTCCGGCGATCTGCTGGCGATACTGGCGCTTGAGGTGGTTTCTGCGAGCCCGACCTGCGCGAAGGACGCGCGGGGGACCTGAACGACCTGCGGCCGGGAACGGGAGCCCGCCAGGCGCCTGAACTTCCGTGACGGCTCTTTCATCGCTATCGGCTTCGAAGATTTTTCTCACGCGATCTGACTGGGCGTACCGGGAAGTGCTCCGGGCGCGAGCGGATACTCCGGCTGGACAAGGCCTGACCCTGGCTCTGGGAAGCCATTCGCGCGAACGCACCGCTACCACCGGCCTGCAGAAGCGCCAGGCTCGCACTCTCCCGATCAAGGCCGCCGGGCGGAATCACGATGCCGGAAGAACCTAGCTCTTCGACCGGTATCTTCTTAGCAGGTAATGCAGCGGTGTGGCGAGTCTTCGTGATCGCCTACGCTGCTGGCATAAGCGCTACCTCTAATCCCTGAGGAGGAGTGAGACAGTGGCTCAGCGGATGCAGATCCTGTATGTAGACGACATTGACGGCAGCGAGGCCGAGGGCACCGTCAGGTTCGGTTTCGACGGCGTCGACTATGAGATCGACCTGAATAACCAGCACGCGGACCAGCTCGCCAGGGCCATCGGCCCCTATGTTGATGCCGCGCGCAAGGTGTCATCAGCCCGGCGGCCCGCCCGCCGATCGCGCCCGGCTCGTCACAACCAGTCCGACGTCCGAGCGTGGGCTCGCGCCCAGGGCCTCAAGGTCTCCGACCGCGGACGCATCCCCGCGGACGTGCTGGCCAGGTACGAATCCGCGCACTAGGCCTCGCAGCAGGCGCTAGCACGGCAGGGATAACGCCATCCGGCGCCTGGCATTGTGCAGCCGCTGGGCCGTAGCGCTGAGGGTGAGGGCCCGGCTTGCCTGCCAGCTCGGGCACGCCGGCCACGATTCGGTGCGCCGCAGTAGACCGGACGCGCCTCAACCCTGGTGCCCCCGGGACAGAACCCGTACCTGTGCGGCGCGGGCCCCCGGCGCAGCCACCGCAGGGCAGATCACCACAGTGGGTCAAGGCTCTTGCCATGACCGCGGGACAGTGACCGAACCCGACATCGGACACCTGCCAGTGCCGGCAGCAGTACGCGGCGTCACACTCGCCGCACAATCCCGCATCGTCGTGAAATCCCGCAGCGCGGACCCGAGCGAAAGACCACGGCCGCCGGAACGCCTCGGCGATCCGCCGCGCCCGGCCAGCCTCGATCGGATCACCGCCCCATCCGTTCCCGGCGGCTACGCCCTCGAACAGCAGATGCCATCGAGCGGGGTCGCGGCGGCGCCGGAACGCATCCCGGCGCCCGCCATCCCACCGATCCCCTCCAGCAGGCACCTGCCCGGGCGCGACAAGCTCGACGCGGGCCGATGGCTGCCCGCACACCACGCACGGCGGCGCTGCCACCATGCCCGCCGCCATGGATGAAATTATGACCCCCATCGGGCTGTGCCGCTGGCGGCCGAACCCTCGCCGTAACGCCCGTGATCGGCGCTCGAGCACGAGCACCTGCGACACAACGTGACCGCCTCTCGATGACGCGACGCACCCGATCCGCCGATCTGAGCTTGCTGGGCTACCCGGCTGCAGACGAAAGAAGCCATCCGAGATTGGGGGTTATGGGCGCCACCTCTGGCAGCAGTCGGTTGTGACTCCGCCACAAACTTATGCATACCCTGGCTGACCATTGGCCGGCCGCTTAGGGGTGCGAGGCCCCGCACGTCACCGGTGATTTCCGGGGTCCTGGACGGGTCGTGAGGCGACAGCCACGCCGGCTGCCCAGCCCGGTGCTCTCCCTCTCTTGGGCGGTCTGACCTTCTCCGTCTCGATACCGGAGCGTTCCAGCAGCCATGAGACCACCGAGTTCGGGTTCCGCATTTCCCTGGTGCGGACCTGGCCGCGACCCCGCGCAAGCACTGGGATCGCGGCCGCCACTTCCAGCAGCCGGCTTGCCTTATTGACGTCGGTGCTCAGTAGCGCGGGGCTGTCCCGCCGCTACCGGCGAAGGTGAGCTTGCGGGAAGCGATCCAACGGGGGCCAGCGTGGCCCTCGGTGAGGCCCTGTGTGCGAGGCGTTGCTGCCTCGCCGCGGCGGGAGACCCCCAGACGCGCGGCGGCCTCGCTCAAGGATCCTCAAGCTGCGCGCGACGCCCCGCCCGCAGGACCTTTGGCCTCTTGAGCGGCAGTGACAGCCGCAGGACGGTTGTGGTATGGCGATTGGTCGCAAGCTTGCCGGGCTGGCCGGTCTAACCGCCGCCGTTTACGCGCTCGTGCTGCGCCCTCGGATGAATCGCTGGGGGGCCACCGACGAGGAGGTGGAGGACACCTACCCCGGGGGTGAGTTCATCCCCGGCGGCGTTCGATCCTCGACCATGGCCGTCACGATCGAGGCTCCACCCGCCAGTGTGTGGCCGTGGCTCGTCCAGATGGGATATGACCGAGCTGGCTGGTACTCCTGGGATCGCC
>Ga0187864_10000478_pt1 | contig 43828 bp, 38 predicted proteins | sample June2016WEW_11_4_FD_132985 | JGI IMG/M metagenome (GOLD analysis project Ga0187864, IMG submission 132985) | Peatland microbial communities from SPRUCE experiment site at the Marcell Experimental Forest, Minnesota, USA - June2016WEW_11_40 | ecosystem: Environmental > Terrestrial > Soil >...
GTTACCAAATGGCCGTCGATGTAAACTGCTGTGCTCAACCCGTCTGACGTAACTGTCACGAACAATCGCTTTTTTCGAAAGACCTCGTCCGCAAACATCACCCCGAACTGGTGCCGATGATGCGGGTCCTCAATGTCACGCTGCAATGCAAGATCGGTGTAAGTTTGCTGCAGCGAGAACTGTCGGGGAGGGAATGGGCTGTAGAATGCAGCCAGAGTACCGCCATTCCCAGGAAGCGCTGGTTCCAACCAAATCTCAAGGCTGCAAGATGGCTCGTCCGAACTCGCGCTCGCAAATATGCCGGAGCTCAATATCGTGCCGTAATCACCGAAACGGAGACCGTTCTCATTGTCCAACCAATACACCTGATTCTTGGGAGAATGAAAAGGCCAGAGTCCGGCGACCAGAATGCCGCATAAGGTCAACATCGCAAGAGCACCTATGGCCTGTCGCGGAATACAGGTGTGATAAAAGGGCCAGGTCATGATAAGTCGCGTGGCAAGTTGCGGCGAAGCCTTCTTTCTAGACTTGCAGCGCACAGACTGCCTGCTATTGGGCTCTGGAACAAGGGACAACGCGGTCTCCCGGGCCAGGTCGAGTATGCTGACTTCCTCGGGGTTGCCCAAGTTGACGGAGCTGGTATCGTTCGGGACAGCGCCGCCAGCGACCAAGGTTCGACAGTGGGAGCTCGCGGGCGGAAGAAGAGATGGGTCGGCGCTGGCGGTCGGCCCGGGTTGTGATCTTCCATTGTTCGCGGTCACGTTACGATGTGCTTTCAACCGCGGCAACCCACTGTTTGGCGCGACTACTCCGGCCCATGTCCACGTACTCAAAGCCAGCTGATCGCACTGCTTCGGGATTGAGCAGATTGCGGCCGTCAACGATCACCGGAACTTCCATGAGTTCATGTAGGCGTGCGAGATCCAGTTCGCGGTATTCCTTCCAGTCCGTCACGATCAGCAGAGCGTGGGCCTCGCGTGCTGCTTCGTAAGGCGAGGGACAGTACTCCAGGCGCCCGGCCTGAGGTGGGACTTCCTGCCGGGTGGCCTCCATGGCTTGGGGATCATGCACTCGCAGCCGGGCACCTTCCTCCAGCAGCGCTTTGACGATGCGCAGTGCTGGAGACTCACGAATGTCGTCCGTTCCGCCTTTGAAGGCCAAGCCCAGCACGCCCATCCTCTTGCCTTGCAGCACCCACACCGCGCGCCGCACTTTCTTCAGAAATAACGCGGCTCGCTGTAGGTTGATGTTCTCCACTTCCTTCAGCAGCCCACAATCGACACCATGCTCGCGCGCCAGATGCATGAAGGCGCGAAGATCTTTGGGGAAACAGTAGCCTCCGAAACCAATGCCGGCATTCAGAAACTCACGCCCAATACGGGGATCGAGTCCCATGCCGAGCGCCACCTGGGTGACGTCGGCACCCACCTCTTCGCAGATGTCGGCCATCATGTTGATGAAAGAAATTTTGGTGGATAAAAAGACATTTGCCGCGTGCTTGGTCAGTTCCGCCGTGCTGACGTTGGTAAACAGGATTGGGCACCCGAGCGGATGATAAAGTCGCTCCAGCAAGGCGCGAGCCCGTTCCGATTCTACTCCCACCACTATGCGGTCGGGATGGAAGATGTTCTCAAGCGCTTTTCCCTCCTGCAGGAACTCAGGATTCGAGGCTACGTCGAACTCGGCGGCCTGCCTCCCTGACGCATCAACAAGCTTCGCAAACCGGGCCACGGTCTTCTTGATCCACTGAGCCGTTATCGCCGGCACCGTGCTCTTCTCCACAATCAGCTTGTATCCGCTCAGGTTGCGCGCGATGACCCGGGCTATGGCTTCTACCTGGCTCAGATCGGCTTCGCCCGTCTCTTTCTGCGGGGTGCCGACGCAGATAAACAAGATTGTGGCAGTGCGCACGGCCTCCTCGACGGAATAGCTCAGGGTCAGTCGACTGCTCGCCAGGCCGCGGGCGAGCAGATCGTCCAATCCCGGCTCATAGAAGGGGACCTGGCCGGACCGGATCTTCGCCACCTTGGACGCGTCTTCATCGGCCCCAATCACCTCCCAACCCATCTCCACAAAACCAAGGGCCGTGGGAAGACCCACATGCCCGAGACCTAGTACCGCAAGGCGTGGCTTATCGAAAGTGTACTGATCGCTCATATCGACCTCCCTATTTTCTCACGGCTACGATCTCCGCCCGGCGAGAGAATATTCACCGCTTGTCGTTGCGGACGGCAATACTGTTGAGCTAAACAATCACTCATTCGTCTCTGGGCTCCTTTCTTCTGCCTATCAACTGAACAAGGAGAATCTGATTCCACACGTTTTTACTGTGCCTTTCGAGGAACCCAACGAATTGCAGGAAATCAATTGCGCGCACTCCAAGTCTACTGAACACGACCCAGTAAAACACAGATTTCGGATTCTGCCGTACAAGATGCAGAAGTGTCCCGCCGCAGCTGATTGCGATGTCGTCCGCATGCGCCCCCAAGCATGAGGATGTTAAGAGGAGATGCTTTATCATAGGGCAGACTTAGAGGAAACATGGAGCCACGCTCTCGACGGAACTCTTTCTGACGATCATTGCTATTCGTGAGCTCACTTGCACAGGATGAGGCCCGTTTTTCGAGAAATGTTATAGGCCGCTGGATATAACGCGCCGAAGGCTGCCGATACGAGTGTGCACAAATGAACTCTTCCAGTCGCTTCCGCATCTGAGCTTTGCGTTCATACACGCGTGAGTTTCTCTCGGTTGTGCCCAACGTCCCTCGACTGGCGGTAGGATTCGACTATCGTCCCGGCAAGCAACCACACTGCGAGCCTGCAGTTGAATCGTTGCGAGGGCTCGAGGGTGACCATCCACCGCAGAGTTCCGACGGCAAGCTTGCGAAAGAGATAGAGTGGAATTCCGCTGACGAACCACTTTGTATCTGCCGGGATGCCGTTTTCCCGGATGCCAGCACGGCCTTTGTCATACCACCACCTCAAAAAGTAATCTCTTTGAAGCCTATTCTGCGGCACTGAGTGATGGACGACAGCTGTCGGCTCATATTTCAGCCGCTCACCTGCCGCCAGCAACCGACGGCCAAACTCGGTGTCCTCGTCGCGGATCTCGCTGTTCGGCCGAGGGCCCAAATCAGTTCGGAAAATGCCGTACTTCTCAAACACCCTACGATGAAAGGCCATATTGGTGCCAAATGGAGCCACGGTGAGCGGACCAGCTTCCAGGCCCAGGTCGAACATCACCAGAGGGGCCATCCCGTACCACTCTTTCTCCGGAAGCCAGGATGGCGGTGTGCAGGGCCACTGGGGAAGGATACGCCCGCCGGCACCCGCCCACTCGCCGCCGCACAAACCAGCTGTGAGATTCCGCAGCCAAGTGGACTCCACGGTCACGTCGTCATCCATGAAGGCAAGAACCTCCCCCTGAGTTTCCCGAATCCCGGTATTGAGGGCATACGACTTGCCTTGCTGTGGCTCTAACAAGTAACGGAAGCGGCCGGGGTATCGGCGGCAGAAGTCCTCCACCACGTCACGAGTTCGGTCGCGCGAGTTGTTGTCCACCACCAGGACTTCCCATTCGATGGACGTAGGCAGAGTGGAGACCGCAACACTACCGAGAGCCTTCGCCAGACTCTGGCAACGGTTATAGGTACACAGGATGACTGTGATGTTCATGGTGAGGCCATCACGCCCGCGAGTCCCAGTCTATCTCCGGCACGGCATCGTGCTTCGGATCCGTTGAACTGACTAATTGGCGGTAGATTTCCACAATCTGCCCGGCGGTCATCCAGACAGAGCCCTTATAGAAGAAGCGTCGTTGGGAATCTAAAGTTAGCATCCATCTCAACGCTCTGCTCGGTAGCATCGCTCCGATTTTGAGAATCCAAAAGTATTGCCGCGGAACTCCCAAAATATCGGGCCCTTTCTTCCACACACGGACTGACGCTCGCCCGTGGTCAAACCAGAATGCCAAGAAATAAGGTTTCGCGATCCGGTTCTCCGGTACCGCGTGGTAGACAATCGCTGACTGTTCGTACCGCAAACGCTCTCCGGCGGCCAATAGGCGGCGGCCGAACTCAGTGTCCTCATTGCGCATCTCGCTACCCGGGCATGGGCCCATATCGGTACGAAATCCCCCATACTTACCAAACAAACTCCTACGAAAAGCCATATTTGTACCGAATGGAGCCTGACGCAGTTCACACGAGCGATCACCCAAGTCAAACAGGGCGAGCATGCCAGCCGTGGAGTATGGGCCTTTGAGCGACAACCAACTGGGAGGCGAGAAGGCCTGCGCTGGAAGAATGCGCCCACCGACACCAGCCCATACCCCGCTTTCCAGGGGCGCGGTCAGAATCCGCAGCCACGTAGGCTCTACGGTCACGTCGTCATCCATGAAAGCCAGCACCTCACCGCGAGCTTCGCGAATTCCGGCGTTGAGTGCATGCGACTTACCTTGACGCGCTTCGAACAGATAACGGAAGCGTCCGGGATGCCGACGACTGAACCCGTCTACTACCTCTGGTGTCTGATCCTTCGAGTTATTGTCCACCACCAAGACCTCCCATTCCACCGAATCAGGCAGGACGGAAGATGCGACGCTGCCCAGAGCCTTAGCCAGGCTCTGGCAGCGGTTGTAAGTACAGATTATGACGGTGACATTCACAAAGCCTCCCACTCGGCATCAATGAGAGCTCGACAGGTCGCTGAACGCCACATATCAGCTTGCATTAAGCTCAGATAGACGGTCTGCTTAGTCGTATCTATGTGTTTAGTAAGATGGTAGAACTCTTTAATTTCCCCGGCTGTCATCCCCGGTTTCCAACCACGCTAAAAGAGCGTGCCATCCACGTCTCCCCAGGTTAAGGAGCGCGTCTCCGGGCCCAAAAGGTAAACGCCGAAGCAGATCCTTCGTCCACCAACCTAGCGACTGCAACCTAAGCCAACGCTCATAGCGAACACTTCTTAGGTAGTCTGGCGAGTTTGCCAATTCTTCAAAGAATGCATCTTCGTCAGCCGTGGTGCGAGATCGTTCCTCCGTAGTCGGGCAATCAAAGAGGGGGCAGCCCTTTGTCAGGAAATCGCAAATATGATCCAGGGAATCGTCTTTTCCAGGGGCTAGATCTTCCCGATGGACATAGTTCAACTTGGCCTCGTAGATGCCTAACACGGTCACTGCAGGGAACGGGAGTTCGAATGCGAAAATGTAATAATACGCCAGTCGAAACGCTTCACGTTGAATCTCTCTGTTACTGGAAGCCTGCAGGCATCTCTCCAGCATTCCAGGCAATGATTCCTTTGAGCGCACAGTCAAAATCTGTGAGCCATTCTCGTACAGGGCCCTCGACGCCAAAAGCACTGGTTTGCCCAGCATCGCCATCTCGAGCCCCATGGTCGACCCAAAGGTCAATCCAACATCGGCTTCCTCCGCCAGAGAATACGCGTTCACCGGATCTTCCGGCTGCACGATTCGAACATTGGCTGGTAATGCTGATTTCATCTCCTGATATATCCGTAATTCGTCAACTGCCTTGCCGATGTAATAATTGCCGCCCAAATTGGGATGTACTTTGATAATCAGCTCCACGTCATCCCGTAACCCCACCCACTGCACCACCTCGCGTACCCAGGCAACTTGCGATTCATAAGATCCCTGCATGAGCGGATCGCCGGCAACCTCGTCAGTCGAGGAGGTGAACAAGACCCAAAGGCGCTTGTCTTGACTGAGATTCATTCTTGTTCTCAGTGTGGAATCGCCGATGAAAGAGGTATTAAATGGAATCCAGGCCAGATTGGCGCCATACCGCCGTTGAATCAGCCATTTGAGCGTAGCATCCAGTGATTGTCTGTTGAGGGGTACCTGCCCCCACATGCTCCAGAAATCCTTGAACGGTTCCGGGCTCATGCAATGCGCATTGGGTTTCACGTTGATGTGCCCACGTTGGTATTCAGCTCGTTCGTGGGTCAAAACCCGGATGCCGCGCTGCTGAAATATTTCAAGGGCAACCCGGGTGATGGACTGCCGCCCGTTGAACAAAATCGCCCCATCAATCGCGTTTGCCTCCAGATAGTTCCATAAGCCGGTCGCCACGATCGCTGCGCTGAAAAGAAACCCCCGATGTACATTGACCACGTGCCAGTTGTTCAGGTCGGGCGGGTACTGCCGGAAATATGAAATCACAGAAGAAAGTACCCATTCCCCGGTGGGAGTTCCCTTGAATGAAGCCTGGCGCAATTCAGCCGGTGCCACATCCTGAGCCCATGCAAATGCTGCCGCTTTTTCAGCGTCACTTACAAAGGCTCCCAACCAGCGGTAAGGAAGATCAAGATTATCCAGGCTGGCCTTTGCCGCGGTCTGGCAGCGCTGGCAAAGGTCAAAGGGACGCGGAGAATTCGTTTTGGAGTCCCAGTGCTGATCGCATTCAGGCAATAAACCATCGCAGAGGAGGTACTCAACCGTTGCGCCCCGGGTCTGACAAGCCTTCGCGATCGTCTCTTCGTAGATGGTGTGGATCCCCCACAGTTGATAAGGGGAAAATATCAGGATTCGCGACATGGGTGTGACTCTTTCATTGGTGCCTCTTGTTTGGCGCGCAATAGCTAGCCCACGATCCACACAGAATCAACATCTCCACGCTGCGTTATCCTCAAATCTATAATAGATCTATTTAGTTCCTTCTGATAAAACCGGGTGCGTTTGGCTAGCCTCGGAACTTAGCAGATCTTTGACGCGCTGGTATGCTCCTCGACTCCCTTCGACCTGACGGAGCGCGGATTGGAGCAGAGGCAATCGCACGGTTTCTGCTGAATTCCATGTGCTTTCGATCGCGGCCGCTAACTTGCCAGGCATATCGGGCTCGCCTAACATGACAGTTACGCAACCGACACCGAAAAGGTCTTCCAGCCCCTGGAATTTGGCCAGATAATAGGGAGAGTTGGACAAGCATACGACCGGTATTCCCTGGGCTAGTGCAAACACCGCAGCATGATAAGCCCCCGTCACCACTATCTTGCAACGTGCTGTCTGTCTTATTAGCGACAGCGGTGTGTCCAGAGGCAGGCCACCATCCGATTTGTCATCAAACCCCGCCAGAAGTCGTTGGATAGTCTCTTGGTCAAGAGCATATTCATGAAACGCGATGGGGATTGGCAGGAGAGGGGCCTTGTGCCGCCGGGCGAATTCTTGCAAGACTGATCCGACCTTCTCGATGGCATCCGTTTTCACGTCTGAATACGATGCGATCCGCAGGTTGATACCGACTGCGCTGCCGGGTTCTTTGACGCGCGCTGCGTAGGCGAGTTCAATCGCTTCGTCGCCAGTTGTCAGTACCCTCGCTGGAATGATTCCAATCGATTCGAGTAGTGGCAGTCCGCCCCTGCCGCCCCGCAACGTGATCAGAGTGACTCCAGGAAGTACATCTCTGGCCCTGGACAAAACAATCGGATCGTTGAGCGGTCCCATTCCCTGCCCAAACATGACGACGGGTATACCACGCCGTATGGCTGCCTCCATCGTACCCAGGATCGAGAGGTTCCACTCTCGGCAACTGTCGGCAAATCCACCTGAACCGCAAACGACCACCAAGTCACTGTTCTTAAGCGCTTCCAAGAAGACTTTGAAGTCCCTGCGTCGGCCATTCCCATCCCGAACGCTTAGTCTCAAACAGATCAACAGCTCGAGCAGTGTCGGCCAGTGCAGTCCAACGGCCCTTTTCAAAACGCTTAGTCGAACTGAAACCCACTTCGGCAGAAACTGGTGATACCGTCCAAATAGGACCCGATCTCCCACTAAGCACGAGCAACCTGCACGGGGCAACGGTTTGGCACCCGGGCAATACCGGGCCAGATTGGACGGAGACTCGGTCAGGACTTCGATGCGGGCAGCCGGCCACAAGCTCAACAGTCGGTCAACCGCCACCTGCAACATGGCGACATCGCCCATGTTCTTGTATTCCGCAGCACCTAAATTCAAACCGGTGGCAACGATGACACGCATTTTTACCAAATTCCAGTTCTTCGTGATGGCCGGGCGGGGGAGGCGCGTTCCAGAGCATCCAAAATGGAATGATATTCGGGATAGTGAGGCCACCTCCCTGACCTTCCGCGCATTTCGCGGGACAACGAAAGCATTGGCCACTCGCACCCAGGGCGCGTTGGATTGTCGGCCAGTTCGATGGGATTCGCAAGAACAATCTGTAGAGTCTGGTGAAGAGTCGTTACCGCGTCCCCGCCAATGGGATTCACCTCTGGGGCCGTTGGCCCGGGCCAACTCCGGCCGGAATGGCGCTGTTTTGAACCCGCTCTAACAATTGACATTAGCCATTATCGGAGACTATCCCCGCACGCGGCGGGCGTGTCAACCGTGGCCAGGTATCCCTGCTCGCTCTGGAACAGGGTTACTCAGGTGCCGGCATATTCGACCAGGCCAAGTTGACGCAATTCTTCCACCACGCGATGGGTGGACTCGATGGGAACTCTGCAAATACGGGCAATCTCGGCCACGGACCTGGTCCCATCGATCAGGAAAATAATATCGAACAGGGCCCGGTTACCCCCAGGATTGGCGTAGACATCAATATTTAGACCGTATCGCGAGCAGAAGATCTCTCCTCGATACCGGTTTATCGGCACTTGGTTTCCCTCGACGGCATCGACCATTTTCAAGACCATATCCCGTGACTCGGCCAGCCGGGCGGGGGAGGCAAGCTCCGGAGTATCGTCACTGGAATGATATTCGGGAAAATAGGGCGTGCTACCCGAGTTTCCTTGCATTGCGCGGGACAACGAAAGCATTGGCACTCGCACTCCGGGCGCGTTGAATTGTCGCTCGTCATTTCCCACCACCGTGCGGAAGAGGCCGGTCCATCCGTGGGGGTCGGACTCCTTGAGCGCCTGAATCAGGCATCGATCCACTTCGCTATCACCTGCAAACGAAAGCTGCAGGGCGTGGGGATTCTCCAACCCTAGCATCTCAAGGAACAGCCCGCCTATCATTCTTGGAATGAGCTCCTCCTGATGACTCAGATAGGCTACTGACCCGATAGTTTCCGGCAAGACAAGGAAGCGATAAGTGTAGCGCAGATTCCGTCGCTTAAGCAGTTCCTGCATCACCTGCAGACCGACCACGACACCCGACAGATCATCGTTCACCATCGCCGGGTGGCAAAGGTGTGCACACAGGATAAAGGTCTCGGAGCTCTTCCCCGGAACAATCACTTCTCCCACCTTCATGGTCCCGTAGCTGAATTCGGACCTGATCACGACCCGGTAACGATCATCCTGCAAGGATTCCTTCAATTTCCTACTGCAGCACAAGCCCCAGTCCCGCTCGTAGTACTTGAAAACAAAGGGAATGGCATCAGGCAGCCCCGGATGGACGTGCAGGTGTTCGAAGAGTTCTTCCCGCGAGACCTCACGGTCGGCTGGCAGCGAATAGGAGACGACGTGCAATGGACTGTCGTCGTAGGAAAAGAGGCGGCGTCCGTCGAGCGTTTCGAGCCAGGCTTCCTGGCAAGTCCATTTCTCCGGTACGAGCCAGGTCCAGCATTCTGTTCCCGTGGGATATTCGTGAACGGTCAACGGCACTTGGGTGGACAGTGCGCGCAGCGCTGCATCATAGCCATCAGATACGATATCCCGCGGGAGTCTCCATAGCGCGGAAATCAACTCCTCCATGGATGCATTCTCCGGAATCTGAATGCGGGCGTCTTTGCCGCTGGTCCGGGCATTCTCGAGTTCGACCGGGTCACCGGCCGGTCCCAGGGCCGTAATCCACGGATCTCGGGCGATCTCCCGACTAATCAATCCGTAGAAACTCGTGCAATCAATGGAGACAACTTCGCCCAACCCGACATCGGCGACACGGCACCAGCCCTCGGATCGAGCCATCTTTGCCAGACGGGTTCCATCCGGAAGACCATTTGCGGCCTGGATGGGCACGCTCGAAATCCATCCTTGTTTACTTAGTTTGCCATTCTGCCCAATGCGGCCGGTGAATAGTTTCTTGTACCTAAAAGGCACCCCCAAGGCCTCCTCAACATAGTGGAGAAATTGTGCCTCGGCGAGACCGACACCGATGCCGCATATTTTCCCCGCAATTTTCACAAGCCGTTCATGCAGGCAATCCTTCCCATAGCTGGTATTCGGCAGTCCGGTGAGGAGTTTCTCTGCCGTGGGCCCCAAACCGGTAACCGAATGGATCGGATCGGCGGATCGCACAACGCCCGGTAGGCGCCGGAAGTACTCGAGAAACTCCAGAGAAGAACTCCATGCTCCTTCAATGATCGGCGTGGCTTGAACGTCAAAATCCTCATTCCTATGAAAGGAAAAAGAGAATGCCGGCAGCAGAATGGTGCCTTCGGGCCCGACCACCTCCCGCATCGCTGAATAAAGCAATTTGCACACCTCATTTCCGGAAGACGCGCACTCCACCGGACCCAAAGTGAGGTGGGACACTTGAAAAAAAACGATGTCCCCCGGGCGTAGACCAGTCCGTATCAAGCCATTGACAAGATCGGTCCGGCCGTAATTTGTTTTGCTCGGAGACATGTAGGTCAATTTAGAGAACACGGAGGGGCACCATGAAATAGCCTATTTGGAGCCCAGGCTGTCATCAGTTGCCTCCCTAGGTTCAATCCAGAAAGACGATCCTCTTCTTGGAGAGGAAATTCCAGCAGGTCACAATCGTCAAACTAGCGCACTTCGCCAGCAGGTAGTTGATGCCTGCAATTCCCACGAGCACCCACATGGTGAGCTGGTTCAAGCCCAGCCCCACCACCGTGGTCACCATAAAAATAGCGAATTCATCGGCCCTGCCGAAGCGGCCAGCAAGAAAGACATATTGCACGCTCAAGAGGTAGTTCAGGGTCGACGCCGAAGTGAAGGCCACAAATGCCGAAAGGAAGTAATTCAGGTGCGCGACGTTGACCAGCACGTACAAAAGTCCGAAGTCGAACGCAACTGTGCAAGAGCCGATGACTCCAAAGCGGGCCAACTGGGTAGCAAAAGGCAACCCCTTGACGACGGTTTCCGATTGGGTTTGCATTTCAGCGACCCCACAGCAGGCACACGCGCAACGCCAGCAATTAGCGGAAGCAGCGTGACCCGACCTTGATCCACTTCCACAATCCACTGAGCGACTGTTCGCCGCCGCGCCGAGGCAGGTGCTGTACAACGACCTCCCTGACACGATACTTCATCTTCCGGCAAAGGATGGATAGCATAACCATGGGGATGAACGAATCACGCGGGATGCGCACCAGCACCTTCTCCAGGGCCTGGCGCCGCATCAGCTTGAAAGGGCAGTTCGCGTCGCTAATCCACATTCCCCAAACGACGAAGTTCGCCAGCCGCATGACAGTGGTGATGAAGACACGCACCGGTCCGTCGGCGCGCGTAGAACGCACACCCAGCACAAAGTCGCTCGTTTCCCGCTGTTCCCAAACTCTCCAGAAGTCCGAAGGAATGTGCTGCTGGTCGCTATCGGTTTGGAACACCCAGTCCTGGGTGACTTGGTCAAAACCATACCGCAACGCCCTCCCATGGCCGCCGTTGCTCTCGGGAGTCAGGGGACGAAGCCACGGGATTTCCTGGGCCAGCCGCGCTAGCACCTCACCGGTCATGTCCTTGCTGCAGTCATTGACTACGATCAACTCGGAACCCGGTATCCGAGAAATCACTTCCCCATACCACTCCCGCACCGTCTTTTCGATGATTTCCTCCTCGTTGTAGGCGGGCATGACGATCGAAACCATAAAGCGCACATCCCGATCAGTGCCGGCTCCCATTGGCAACCGCCGGGAACCAATAGGTTACCTCCGGGGTCCCGAAGGCCAGACGATTTACCAGCTCGACGCCCTGCATCAAGGAGTGGTCTTGATTGGACACTTCGTATTTCCATCCGCCGAAGCGTCCACGGCTGTAGATGTTCACGTTGTCCAGTTCAGCCAGAATCGGCTCTACCAAGCGGTCGCGGCCTAGAAACGGAGTCGGGTAACCGTGGCACGCGGAATGCATCCAGACGCTAGCGACGTCGTTTGGCGACCCGATGAGCTTCGTGGCCAAAAGTCCCGCAATGACCGAATCGAGCAGGCCGGTGCGTTCCACGGGCTTGTACAGCGACTCCGAGACCTCGACCATCAGCGACCAGAACCGAGTGATGTCGGGCACATTGTTTGGCGAGTAGTTTGAAAAGACCGTGGCTCGGTAGAAAGGGCAATTGTCTTCCGGAAAGTACATCCAGCACTTCGTTTTCAAGTGCGGCGGCGGTGCCCCTTTCAGGCCGATACCTACTACATGCACGGTGGAGTAGCGGAACTGTTCGATGTACGGTTTCAGCGATTCGATATCGGCCAGAGAGATAAGCACGTCCAGCGGAATGGTTGAAATCAGCCGATCATACTTTTCGTGGGAGCCGTCTTCGAAATGGACCGTGTGCTTCGCTGTCTCGATGCGCACGCAACGGTGGTTCGGCTGGAAAACGCCCTCCGGCAGCCGGCTGGCGAGAGTCCTCCAGATCTGTCCCGTCCCGCCGCGCAGCGGAAAACGAAAGCGGTTGTTGGGTCCCCAACTCTTCTCTTCCTTTCCGTCGAGCGCGTTGGAAATGACGCGCATCAGATCGACGGCGGCCACTCGCTCTCCCACCCAATCGTAGGACATCGAGGCCGGCGGATGCGCCCAGACCTTAAAGTTATACGGCAGCAGGAAGATCTCGGCCAGCCCCGCGCCGAAACTGGCCTCAATCCAGTCGCGGAAGTTCCCCAAGGGCGCAGTTCCGCGCTTCATCGAGTCGATCAAGCCGCGAACGCATTGCTGAAACTCATCGCGCGGCAGCAGGTGGATGTTATTCTGCAGCGGATAAGGAATGAACCGGTCGCGCATCCATACCCAGGATTCCCGCATATGTTCCAGCCACTCATCGCCGACCAAATCGTTCATCAGGTCGTCAAAGTAGCGATAGTGCGAGAACTGGACATGTCCACCAATGTCCCAGGTGAAGCCATGGTTATCGACGAATGAAGAAGCGAGGCCACCAGCGCGCGGATTCTCGTCGAATACCCAGACTCCGACCTCGCCGATCTCCGTCAGACGGCGGGCCGCACCCAGACCGGTCGGTCCTCCGCCGAGAATCACCACAGCCTGATTGGTAAGATCGTGCATGGTTCATTTAAGGTATGATTCGCGCTGTTTCTGGCAAGCCTTGCCCGGCTACGCACGTGTCGAGGCGCAAAGCATTCGCGCCCGTTGTGGATCTGCATGGCTGATGCAAGCGTCTGCCCCAAGCTAGCGACGAGTTGCGAGAGTATCCGTCCTGTACGCGGCAACACATCCATTTGGCATTTCCGCTGTAACCTCTTCGGTGTCGCCCTGTTCGCAGAATCGATAGGAACCGGTCGGTACGGCGGGTTAATCGATCCGGTAAATTCTAAGGTCTCCGCAATTTTGCTGCTGAACCAGCCATGCAGGCAAAGGCCTAGGCACGGCGATGTCAGTGCCCGGTCGGCCGACCAGCCATCGGACCTGCCAGATCCTGGCGATGTCATGCAGAGTTTCCGGGTCGGTGGTACTGAAGAGTAAGTCGTTGTCGTAGAGCAAGGTCTTAAACCATGGGAGCGCTGACACACCCTGATACAAGTATCCCTCGAGAAGCACGGGACGTTCGGATAGGGTGGCGTAGGCGTAAGAGCGCTCAGGCAGGATTACAAAGCTATCCACGGCGTGTTTGTTCGTCGCAAACCGCTCGCCCGGCGCGGCGAGCTCGGCGAGACGATTCAAGCCCTGAACCTCGCCGGGCGTAAGAGTTATATCCCTCTTTGCTCGTCCCAGATCGTAATTGAGCCAAGGCGTAATCCAGGCCAGAAAGCCGATCATCAGCACGCTCATGAGAATTGCCGAACCAACCATAGAAAAGCGGCGGCTCCGCTTCATTAGTACCGATGTGGCGGCCAGGAGTGAGAGCATTACGAAGGGTAGGAAGATCTTGAGGCGAAAGGATGCAATCCCCGTGTGGCTATGAGTCGCATAGCCGACGATGCCAATCAAGACCCCACAGGCCGCGAAGAAGATCAAGCCCCTTTTCGCCAGACTGAGCCACTCCGTGATCCATTGTGAGCGCTCGATGCCGTGCCAACATCCGGAAGTTAGGCGGGAAAAGGCAAATATGCTGAACATGCTTTGCAGAAAATATATGCCGTAACGCTGCTGCCCCTGCCCCTCGAATTGGAGCAGGAGGTTAAACGACAGCAGGCACATGACACTGGCTAGCACGAGAGCCGAAAAAGGATCCTTTAAGGGTTGTGAGATCCACCGGAATCCAACAATCCGAAATCCCAGGCCAATCATGAACCAAACCGCAAGCATCCACCATTGCACACTCGGGTTTTTATTGATCGTCGCTAGCCCCGCGTCCGGGGCATGTCCATACCCCATAATGTTCCAAGCTCCTAGAAATAGGCAGAACATCAGCATGATCAGCAGCCACGAACGTACCGCCATGAGACGCCCCCAAAACAAGAGAATGCCCACTACGCCGATGCAGCACAAAGCAGCCACCGAGTGTACTGCGACCGCAAGAGCCGGCAGTCCCACCGAAATAAGCCCCCCCCAGCTCAGAACCTTTCCCCGCTCCCTTTGGACCAGGCATAGCCCCATGATCGCCGTGATGGCACCAAGGCCGTGAAGCACCGAATGCCCGAGGATCACATGGCTGAAAGGTCCCCCATCCGCGAGTACATCAACCTCGGGTATCTTGAAAAGAATGGCTCCGGTGACATAACCGGAGCTAGTTGGCTGGTCGGTGAAGAGGGACAGCAGCGACCCGTAGAAGAATAGTCCAGCAACGGACATGATTCCGCCGAATTTTTCGCCGGTGGCCTTGAGTGACAGGAGCGTGCCCAGTCCGAAGCACGAGAGCACTAGCGCCCAGAACGATGCGCCGCGCGTAACGCGAGCGAAGGCGTCGCCCAAGTTGAGTCCGTCGAGGCGGGAAATGGCCGCGGCCGGCGCATAGGCTCCAAAATGGTAGAGAAGTTCAGCGGTCGCCGTTCCGGGTTCCTTCGGCGGGCTGACGCTACTCTTGATGGCCGCACCAATCGCGTGGTTGTATTGCGTATCAACGTAAATCCAGTTGAAGCTCCCGTCTCGCCGCAGGACGGCGTCGTTGCGAGCCCCCGGCAGGAAGTACACTGAGCAGATCAGCACGGAAAGGACGACGAGCGCCCCACCGTAGGCGACGGTGCTTTTCGCCCAAAGGGCGCGATCGGTCCAAAGATCCAGTGTCCCGACTGCCATCAGTCCGATCCATAGAACCGGAACCCAAACAAGCGGAAGCCCCAACCTCAGCCAGAACGCGGTCAGAGACGAGATCGCAAGTATGCCAATCGCAGGAGCGAGAACGATGGTCTGGATTCGGGCGGGAGCAGGCAGCGCGACACTGACGATACTGTAGCCGGCCGCAAGAACTATAATCGCGTACCCGAAGAAGTTAAGGGCAGCCCAGCTTCCTGCGGTAAAAAGCACCACCGCTATCCAAGGCAGGAACACGAACACCATTACGACTAACATCCGGCGTTCGGAACTGAAGAAATTAAGGCTCATATCCGTACTCACCAAGCCCTCAACCACCGTCGACCACCAGACAGTGACCTGTCACATAGCTGGAGGAACCAACGCGCCGTGGGGTTTTGGGTCACGGGACTCGAGGTAATGGCTGGAGCGACCCGCATCCGCTGGCTAGATCTCCTTTCCATTACGCGGGAGCAGATCGATAAAGATTGCTACTTTTGACGCACCACACTACACGAGAGATTTCAGGTCACATGTGCACGTTAGGTTTCTGTGTGCGATCCCTTTCGTCCAAGGTGGCTAGAGCCTCCTCCTGCCGCGCGCCAGAATTTGTAGAAAATGCAGCATGTAAGCTTACGGGAAAATTCTGCGCAGGAAATCGACTAAGCGAACGCCTGAGCTCCCAAACAGTCTTTAATACCTTGGGCACACGGAGCAGGACCGTCACGGGAGCGGTCCTGACCTCAGAAATGTTGACCGGGATTTCATCGATTTTGATACCGAGCTGCCATGCGAGTAGCACGATCTCTGTCTGGAAAACCTCGTCCGTGGTGAGCGCCTTCCCGCATAGTTTTTTTGCACAGTCCGCCTCGATACTTTTTAAACCGTGCGTGTCGGTTCCCGGATACCCGATGAACAACCGCAGCAAAATAAGGTTGTATATCGCTGTCAAAACTCGACGCTTGAGGGGCCGCCGGTCAATCGACTCACGATGCCTTTTTGAGCCTACGATCAGCTCCGCTTTGTTGGTCCGAAACAGTGCAATTGATTTCACGACAAATGCCGAATCCAAGAAGTCACATTCTAGGATAGAGAGATGTGTGCCCCTGCTCTCCAACATTCCTAGTTTAATCGCCTCGCCGTAACTACCTCTCGGAATCGTAACAATTCTAACCAGGTCCGGAAAGCGTTGTTCAAGACAGCGACAGACGTCTAAGGTACCGTCAGTTGAGCCATTCTCGACGATAATTACCTCTTTCAGGATTTCGGCTACCTCACTCGGGAGGTTTTCGATGAATCTAGTTACGTGGGCGTCAATATTAGCGGATTCGTTATGGGCAGGGATGACTATAGTGTATTGCATCATGCGACCCCCAGAACAGCGGTTCTCGCGGACTCCATGGAGTCTTCCATGCTGGTGTAGTCCCATAGACCGTATCGTCCAATGGGAAAGACGTCATGTTTCCGCAAAAGCTCGAGAATTGAACCGACCAATCGGTCTCGCTTGTTCGTATGATGAACATAGGCATGACGTATGATATGGGTGACTACACAAACAACATCTCTGCTACTAATCCAGCCGAGCTTTTCGAGCCAGCGCAACACGTCTGGTTGCAGGTCCTTGACAAGATTCAGGCGATCTGCATGTTCCGGTGATACTCCGACTTCTACATAAAGCGCGCTATAGCCTGGAGCGCACGCTCCCTTACTGACGTTTGAGTAGAAGCCTAGCCGATAGAAAGGAATGTCCCGGTCGGGCACGTAGATCCAGTGAAGCTCCTGAAATTCAAGACGGAGCGCTCCCCGCAGTCCTATGTTGAAGCTGATGGTAGAACTGTGGGATAGCTCTCTGGCTGCCGCAAGCAATTTCTCATCGGCTGTGATCTGACACAGCCCTTTTAGAGGCATGCTCGAGAAAAGCGCATTCCAACGATAAGTCTCTCCACTGGTGGTCACAAGTGTCCTGGCGTTGAGATCGATAGCAGCGACGTTTTGATTGACCATGCAATTTTCGACACCCTTGCGGAGTCCATCCACTAGATGACCGATACCACCTGACCTGGGATACCAAAAGCTTGCGTTATAGCCGGTATCTCTGGAACCGATACGCATGCCCTTTCGAACCAAGTCCTCATCAGGCATAGGGAAAAAGCGTCTCACGGCGGCGTTCGACAGCCGGTCGAGCGAAATTGCCATGGTTTTCTCATTCTGTGGAATTAGAAAAAGATCTGCCAGTCGCTCACCAAAACCGTTTACGATGTAGTCTCGAAAGCTTGCATTCTCTTGCTGGATATTCTTCGGTCTCTTTTCGTAGGATTCCACACACTCGGCGAGAATAGAAGGTGGGAGTTCGCCAAGATTGTATTGGATAGGAGCGGTAATTAATTTCCCTCCTACAAAACAGCAGGACCTGCGGCGGACTTGAATCCAGTCCTGGTTGTCTAAACCAGCAAACGGAATATCAGACGGGGTCGGGTACCGACTGAGGTGTAAGAAATGTCCCGTATAGTCGAAACAAAACTCACCAACCTCGACGGTGCGAGTTAATCCCCCAAGCGTTGGGCATCGTTCCAAGAGGATAAAGTTTCGGCCTCGTTGCTGAAGGGTTCGCGCGGCGGCTAAGCCGGAGATCCCTCCACCAATTACGATTGCCGGGATTTCTGTCGGACATCTCATGTCATTTCCTTGAAGCAAGCACGGGGGACAGATGAAGCCGGGAGGGCTCGACGGCGACTATCCATCGAACGCTCCACGCGGCCAGCCTGCGAAACAGATACAGCTGAATCCCGGCAATGAACCGCCGGCTAGGAGTGAGTCTAGTCCCAGTTGGCCACAAAGAGAGCCATAACGGCAATCGCGGTTCGAGAGACCAAGTAGGCGGTGCGGTGGTATTCGAGCGATAACGATAGCCAACGTAAGCGCCGCATAGTAGAGGAGCCATATTCGTAAAGCGCGGCGGATAAGAAAGAGGCTTCAAGCGATCGTCTCCGTCTGCTCGCGCTCCCGAACGAGCAAACTGTAAATCAGATATGCGCTCAGGAGGAAAAGCATCGACAGTCCGAAACCGCCAGCCGAACAGACAAACCAGAGAAACTGGCGGCCTTGAGGCCCGCAATGCAGCAAGACCGCCAAGAAAGCGAAGAAACTCAGAGCGTCCAATTCGGGTCGCTAATAGCCCTTTGCGGCTGCAGGCTTGGGGCTCTCCGCAGCGATGGCCGCGGGGGTCTCCGTAGCAATGGCCACGACGATCCGATGTTTCGGAATCACGAATCAAAATGAAAATGCGGGTGAGACCGTCATGCATACTTTACGGAGATGCCCTTCGATGTGCGACGTAAAGCTCAGAGTTTGCCGGTGCGAACACGCTGTGCACGTCCCAGCCCGACCGCAAAGAATTAACGATCAACTGCTCCTCGGCACGATCACTCGGCTGTTGGAGGTGCGAAAAAACAAGCCAGATCCGATCGCTGTGCGAATCAATCGACCGAAGTAATTCAGGGATATATTCCTTGGGGTCTGCGTGAAATTTCCCAAGAACGAAGCGAGGATCCTTTCCCTGCAAATAGAAGTCAACCGCTTCCACTGCGTCGTGATTGACCCACACTTGGTCACTTGGAGCGCTCGATTTAGCCAGTTCCCTAAGGATACTCAGGGTGTCTTCGTACTCCCCGTAAGGCCACAACCTGAGCATGCCTCGATAGCCAGAAAATAAGATGAGGGCTAAGAAGCCAGCGGTTACGATTGGCTGCCAAGATCCTCTGATCCGTTGCAATAGGTCCGCGATAACGACTCCCGCGAACAGGATTAACCCGGGAGCCAAGAACAAACATTGCCGAATTCCGCCGTACGGATAAAGCTTTACCACCGAAGCGCAGAACGTGATTGCAAGGGAAGTGAATACCAGCAATATAAGAGGGTCGAATTTCCGATTGCGAGCCTGCGCAACGCAGAAGATGACGGCGGCAACTAGAAGACACAGGGAGACCAACTGCCCGGGGATGAAGAAACTCAATAGCCCCTTGGAGTTTGTGCCCAGATAGCGGAGGAGGCTCATCGTCTTGGGATCAAAGTAGTTCGCCGCCAGATACCACTGGCCTTGTCCTGGGTGAAACTGGTAGCGAACGGTTAGAAAAAAGGACAACAACCCTCCCGCGGCGAGAGAAGCAGATCCAACGATTACGTGAGATATTCTGAAGCGAGTATCTCGAGCCAACAAAAGGCGCAGGACGATTGTGCTCAAAACGGCAGCTGCAAGCAAAACCAACCCATATTGGACGAGTGGCACCAGGAACAGGACTCCATATAACAAAACTGGATGACGGCTTCGAGACCCCGTGGCCTCCCACTTGAGAAGACAGTAAACCAGAATTGTCGCGAACAGAACAGAGAGAGAGTATTCGCGCACTTCCTGGGCGTAGCGGATCTGTGAGGCCGAGACCGCAAGAATCGCAGCCGCGAACAGCGCGGCATTTTGGCTCACCTTGGCGCGAACCATGGCTAGCATCATGAACACCGCGAGAAGGCTCGCCAGCACAGAGGGCATGCGCACCGCAACTGCGCCCTTTCCGACTTTCTCCACCAAGTACAGAATGTAGGGATGCACAACCGGCGCGCTCCCTCGCGCCCGCTGCGCCTCCATCATGTGTGTCAATGTGCTGCGCGAACTATTCGCGGTGAGAGCTTCGTCAAACCACAGGCTGCGGTTGCCTAGATGATAGACGCGTAATGCACCACCGATTGCGAGCACTAATAGCGCAGCGACTATAAAAAAGACTCCGCGGAATGAAGTCTTCGGCATTTCGGCGGATTCTGCGACGGGAGCGCTCATCAATTCTGACATTTTCAATGATCTCTTCTAATCAGCCATCAGGAGAGCGGCGACAACCCTGTCCTGCTGAGGCTCGGTAAGGCCAACCGAACAAGGGAGACTCAATCCCCGCCGGGCCAGTTTCTCGGCCACCGGCATCGCCACAATGTTTTTCGAAGCGTGGGCGGGAGACTGATGAATCGGCTGCCAGAGCGGTCGGCATTGGATTTCTTGCGAAGCGAGCGAGCGCATCAACCCGCGTGAATCCATGCCGAACCCGTCTTCTTCGATGAGGACGGTATACATCCAGAAGGTACTCGCCGCCCACGGGGCGCTTCTCATCGGCACGACGCCCGGCACGTTCTGGAGTTTTTCGGTATAGCGGGCGGCAATCTTCCGCTTGATGGCAACGTAGGCATCCAACTGTTCCATTTGCGCGCAACCGACTGCCGCAAGCAGATTGGTCAAGCGATAGTTGTAGCCCACTTCCCCGTGGACGTATTCGATCGGATCGTTCTTGGCCTGGGTGGTGAGATACTTGGCTTTCGCGGCCCACTCCTCGTTACTTGTGACGAGCATGCCGCCGCCACCGGTGGTGATGATCTTGTTGCCGTTGAAACTGAAACAGGCGATATCGCCAAGACAGCCCAATCCACGCCCTTTATAAGTCGCACCCAACCCCTCGGTGGCGTCTTCAATCACTTTGAGGCCGAATTTTTTCGCGATCGTCAGAATGGGGTCGAGGTCAACGGGATGGCCCAGTATATGAACGGGAATCAAGGCCGTGACGCGGCGTCCGGTGCGCCGGTTGTACAGCCTGCCTTCGCTCCAACGGCAGTCGCTCTCGAGGAATTCCACGACCCGCTCAGGATCCATCTGCCAGTAGGTTGGCTCGGCATCGATGAAGACCGGCCAGGCGCCGACATAACGGATGGCGTTAACCGGTGCGATAAATGTCAGGGTGGAAACAAGCACCTCATCCTCGGGCTGCACTCCAGCCACCATGAGCGCGACATGCAGAGCCGATGTGCCGTTCACAGTGGCCACGGCGTGCTTCGTTTCCGCTTGCTGCGCCACCAGTTGCTCGAACCGGTCGACGTAGGAACCTCCTGACGAAACCCAGTTGGTATCGAGGCATTCCTTCACATAGCGCCACTCGTTGCCACGGATTTCGGGCACACTGAGCGGAATGAAGCCTTCGGCGGGCGGGACGCCGGGTACAAGTTTTTCAATCGATTTCATTCACGTGAACGGTTACGAGAAGCATTCGAGAGCATAAGAACTGAGACTCAGGTGATTCAATTACAACCTGTGGTCTCTCTTGCAGAATTGACAAAAAGCTCAGCGGCTTCTCGGAAGAAGCTAATTGCGATATTTCTCGTCTCCGAAGTTCCGGACGACGTTCTCCTGCACTAGTCGTGCCACCTCTCCGATGCCTTGGGCGACGGTGCGAGTCGTTTTGAATCCCAGCTGATTTGTGATCCGTGCAAAAGAAACGCGGTAGTCCCGCGGGTCCTCGTTTTTGCGTACAAACTCAACCGAAGCTTCAGGCGCATAGGGACGGATCAGATCAACCAGTTGTTGTTTTTGGAAATTCTGATCTGTCGCCCCCACATTAAAAACACGACCTCCGACACTAGCCGGCGGCAAACCGAGGATCAGTTGAATTGCCCGGGCGGCATCATACACGTGCACGTAAGGACGCCAGAATTGCTTGCCAAATACCGTAAGGTGCTTCTTGGTCAACATCTCCATAGTGAATTCGTTCACCGTCAGGTCGAAGCGCATCCGCGGCGATACCCCGTAAACCGTGGAAAATCGCAACGGCGTCGGACACCAGTCAGTGTTGCAACCGCTCCTTAACAGAGACATTTCAACAGCAACTTTAGTCTCGGCGTAGAGGGAAACCGGCCTCAACTCAGATTCCTCGTCCACGTAGTCATTGGCGCCTTTCATCTTGCCGTAATTACTGCACGTGGAGGCGAAAATGAATCGTCCGACTCCGGCGCGCTGGCTCTCCTCGATCAGCGCGAGCGATGCGTCAATGTTGGTGGCGCGGGCCAGATCGGGCTTGCGGGCACAAGCTGGATCGCCGACAACCGCCGCGAGATGAACGACTGCATCCCGTCCCGAAACCACGGTTCGCACCGTCGCGCGATCACAGACATCTCCGCGAACGAATTCAAATCCTGGATTGCACCAAACGCCAAGAAGTGATTCACCGCCATACGCCAGGTGATCCAGCACACAAACTTGATGCCCGGCTGTGAGTAATAATGGAATAAGCTTAGAGCCGACATAGCCAGCGCCGCCAGTTACAAGGATGTTCATAACAATAAATTGCTTAAGCTATTGTGGTATTACGTCTACGACAATCATGCTTCTACACTAATCGTTAGCGGAGGACAACAAAACGCATGTGGTTTGCGCACCTCGCAGAATCGATAACAGCTTAAAGGATCGAACCTCGTTCAGCGAGGAAATCGGCTACTGGCTGAATATGCGCTACATCTCGAAAATAGGAGTACAAATCGGGGATATCCATACCTTTCGTCTTAAAATCAAGAATATCGAGCGGTGTCTCCTCAATCATTCGACGTAGGGACGTTGGAGTGAAGTAAAAAAGATGTTCGGCAGGCATCACCAGGCTGGACAGCTCCCGCAAGACAGTAATGCCCACTGAATCGAGGTTTGGAGTGAAGAGCAAACCGATCCCGCCTGGATTCAAGTGGTCGCGCAATGCCTGAGCAGAAGTCGTGGGTCAGACACGTGTTCCAACACATCGAATAAAGTTATACCGGTCGAACGTCTCGGTCGCCGGCCTATGTAATCACTAAGCGCCTTTGTGAGACTCATACGTTGATCGCTTCCAACGGCCGCATCAGTTGCCGCTGCTATCTTCTGGTGAACTTTCCGCTAAGCACGTCTTCCTGCGCCTTCTGGTAATCCTCATGCCGGCCAACATCGAGCCAATACTCCATAATGGGAAAGCCTACCACCGTCCGTCCAGCTTCAAGCAATTTCTGCATCAGATCGGTCATATCGAACGGCCGCCCTTCCGGAATGTAGTCGCAGGCTGACGGCTCAAGCAGATAGGTTCCCGCATTGATAAAGAAGCTGAGTGAGGGCTTTTCCTGAAGCTTCGTGATTCGCACATCCTCGCACTCCACGACACCGAAAGGAACCTGCATGTCGTATTTGCGAACTCCCACGGTAAGCACTGCCCCATGCTTCCGGTGGTACGCCAGCATTTCCTGGAAGGGAACCCCGGTAAGAATGTCACCGTTGATGACGAGAAACGTGCCATCGGGCCTTTTCATCTGCTTCAGTCCGCCCGCGGTACCCATGGGGTGATCTTCTTTCAAATAATTCAGCCTGACCCCGAAGCCTTCGCCATCCCCAAAATGGTTCACTATGGTGTCCGGGAGATAGTGCGTGGTCAGGTTTACATCGCGGATTCCGGAGCGGCGGAGCTGTTGAATGGTCAGTTCCAACAAGGGGCGGTCACCTATCGGCAGCATGGGTTTCGGAACAGTTTCCGTCAGCGGGAGCAGTCGCTTCCCGTATCCGCCCGCCATGATCACGGCCGAAAGATCCAGGCGCACATTCGGCACCAGGTCCTTGCGCAATAAAAATTCCACCACGCGGTTCTGTGCATCCACCAATGGCAAGTGATGAATGTCATGCCGATTCATGAGATGCAGCGCTTCCCCCGTGGAAATAGAGCGCGGCGCGACGACCGGTTTTTGCATGGCAATCGTAAAACAGGGGGCATCCATGGATTTGCCCTGCAGGATAGCCCGGCGAATATCTCCGTCGGTCAATAGGCCGCAGAGAATCCGGCCGTTTGTGCACAGCGCCAAAGCCCCTGTACCCGCCTTGTCCAGAAGGGCGATGGCCTCGGCAATTGAGGTTGTTGGAGAAATAACAACGCTTTCGAGACGTTGCCGCGCGGTTGCTTCGAACTCAACCTCGGCTCCCAGATCACTGCGCAGAATGAAATCATGGAGTACTCCGTCTAGGTCTACCACGGGTAGATGATCGATGTCATGCAGGTTCATCAGCCGGAGCGCGTCGGCGGAGGCAACCGGCTGTAGGGCTGTAATCGGTTCTAGGGTGCAGATCGTGCCACAGGGATCATCCAGCATCCGGGACTTAAGAATCGCTCGGCGAATATCACCGTCCGTCAGGAGGCCGACAAGCTTCCGGTTGCTGGAGCAAAGGGCCAGCGCCCGGGTTCCAGCCTTGTCCAGGCGCACAATGGCCTCGCCGATGGAAACAGACGGGGAGATGATGACGCTTTCGAGGCGTGCTTCGTGGTTGGAATAGGTCATGATATGCAACCGATGTAACCGATTGTCCCCTCAGTTACAGAACGGATCAGACAGCGCCTAAGAAGGTCGGCACGAGAAATCATAAGAGCGAACCGAAAGGGGGCTTCATTTACGGCACAGACTCTTCTGGCAGCAGGGTTCAGGCATGCTCACACGGCAAATCGAGGCAGATTCCAGTGCTGTCTGGAAATGTTTGCTGTCGCCGGGTTCATCACCGCCACAGTCGTTGTTCCGAAGGCGTTGTTCGCTGCGACTCCAATAGCATTCACTGCGGACAAAGGGAATGTTTCTTCATCAAAAACATATTGCCACTGGCGGAACGGCGTATCGATATCAAAGTTGTCGAAATGATAGGTTCCCTCAACCGTTTTCAATGCAAGCCAAGGCTGCGGACCGAAGGTAGGCGTCGTCGAATGTACCTTGAGAACGTGGGTGGAATCGTTGACCCTCTGGATCTCCAATTCAAGCTCGCAGGGAGGGAGGTGCACGAGATTCAACGCGGACCGCATTGCCGTCACGGCTTCGGAAAACAGGAAAGGTACGTCAGGAAAATCGGCGGCAACCCGCTGGAGCAGTTCCCGGATAGCATTGACATCCGGGCCCATGTTCCGGAAATCATGATTCGTTATGGCCAGTATCACCGGCTTGCCTTGGGATGCTTCCTTGAACGCCTGGCGCACATCGCGCTCGTCGAGCAACCGGTAGCGCGTTCCCACATTCAGGCAGCGCGCGATCCATCGGCGGGAGTTGCCCGGGACCTGATAGTCGTCGGCGGACGGATGATAGGGCTCCCAGGTGGCCGGCGCGCGGCGCCAGTCGCCGAAACGACCGCCCAGTAGCCCGAACTGGGCTCCATCCACCCCGTTGTCCACCATGGCCTGGCTCGAGAAATCGAACGGAATATGCTGTTCCAGAAACCAATGGCTGTCCGGCCGGATGACGTGAAACCCCGGACGATGCGCGGCCGGAAACCAATGATGATCGATTACCCGGCGGGACAAGATCTGGTGCAGACTATCGGACGACGACCACCAGTGAGTAGCGCAACGGTGGGCTTCCCGGCGGAACGAATGCGGATGATAGTGGAAATGCAGTCCGTCCTGCGACGAGCCAGTCTCACGGATCAGCCCGCGGTAATGTTCAAAGATATTGTGATATCCAATGTCCCTGCGCCGCGGATTCAAATCGTAATCGACGTGATCAACGCAGAACCAGTTGTAGATCCAACCCGCCCCGGCGGAATCGCGAACCTGCGTGCGAAATGATTCCCGCATCAGATCGGCCAGCATGGCATCGACCTTGTCCCAAGTATCGTGATAGGCCAGCAAATGAGGATCCACCACCTTTTGAACGGCGGCCTCCTGTCCGCCCAGATCCACTTTCCCGGCCTGCAGACGGCGCAGCAAATCGACGCTCGGTTCTAGTTCGAGATGAAAGATCGCGCGCAACCGTTCAAAGGTCACATCGACGGACTCGTGCAGCGGTCCTTCGGTGTCGACGCAATGTACGATATAAACGGTTTTTTTTGTCACGCGATTCTGTCCTACCGGGGCGCAATCCGCCTTGCCACCGATCCGGCCGGAACGCCAACGACGGTAACTCCCGCCGGCACATCGCCGACCACGACCGCCCCCGCCCCAACAATGCTGGCAGCTCCGACCTTGATGCCTTGGATGATGCTGGCCCCGGTTCCGATGTGGGCTCCTTTCCCGACGTGGACATGACCGGACAATGTGACCCCCGGCGCGATGTGCGCGTGAGCGTCGATCAAGCAGTCGTGGTCGACGCGGGCCCCTGTGTTGATGATCACATTTGCCCCCAAACAGCTTCCCGGTTGCACCACAGCTCCCGCCATGACCTGGACGCCATCCTCAATATGTACTTCGGGAGCGATTATGGCGGACGGATGGATCACGGTCTCAAAAATATATTGTCTCTCCCGGAACTTTTCATAGACTGCCCGGCGCGAAACCGTGGAATCGATCGAGCCCACACCGTTTACCAACCGCACTTGGTCCGGCGGATAAAGAAAAACCGCGCCGTCGTCGCCGAGGTGCGCAATGCCCAGCAAAGGGGGCAGCGAGGGTTTCAGGTCGACGAAGCCGAGAACTCTCCGATGTTGCAGGAGCAGCATGCTGACCAGTACCTTGGCGTGACCACCTCCTCCAACCACAATCACCGGCAGGTTCAAGGTGTAGTCCTCATCGATTACTGCAGGTGGTTCCAATGAAGCACCTGGTCGGCGGCAACGTCAGATGCCAACCGGCGGCCGAGGACATAGGTTATTTCGTTGGGGGCGATCCCGGTACCGGGGCGCTTGGCGTCGAGGTCGACCTCGGTTAGCATGTGGCCTCGTTCCAGTTTTCGCCTGGCGACGAGACTCCGGCGGAATTTCTTCCGCTTTTCCATCTCAGCCGCACCAACCACCCGTCTATTTTCTCCGAGCGCGGAGAAAATATTATTTCCCTCCACGGCGATGGTATGCAGTTGCTCGGGATTGGCCGAGATGGCGTGATCCCATCCGGCCATTTCCTGATCGAGGGTGAAATGTTTTTCGATGACACAGGCGCCTATCGCGATTGCGGCGAGGGGGATGACGGTGCCCAGGGTATGGTCGCTGAATCCCACCGGCACGTCGAACGCTTGCTCCAGGGTCGCCATATTCCGCAGATGAATTGTGTTGTATTCCGGAGGATAGATTGAAACGCAATGCAGCAGCACGATCTGTTCATTGCCCTCGGCGCGAACAGTTTCAACGGCTTGCTCTATTTCCGCCAGAGTCGCCATGCCGGTCGAAATGACCACCGGCCGTTGTTTGCGGGCCACGTACTTCAGCAGGGGCAGATGCACGACGTCCATCGAGGCAATCTTGAAAAATGGCACCGCCAGCTTTTCAAGGAGATCAACCTCTTCCATCGAGAAAGGGGTCGAGCAGAAGGCAATGCCCCGGGCCCGACAGTGGGCATGGGCTTCAAAATGCTGGTCAGCGGTTAACTGGTAGGCCGTCACCATCTCCCGTAACGAGCCGAAATGCTTTTTCTTGTCCGAATACTCAGTATTGCGGGCATACTCTTCTTCGGCAATGAGCGAGGTATCGGTCCACGATTGGAACTTGACCGCGTGCGCGCCCGCCGCTGCGGCCGCATCGATCAGTCGGCGGCAAAGGTTCATATCGCCGTTATGATTGGATCCCACCTCGGCGATAATGTAAGGGGGATGGCCGGGCCCGATTTCCACGTCTCCAAATTTGATGGTTTTCATATTCAAAGTTTCCCCTAACTCCACATATGCCCTAAGGCCGGATAGGCAACGCAAGACCACCAAAGCGGCGGCGGGTGCAGGGCGTTGAGGGCTTCCACGTAGTCGTCCAACTGCGCAGGATGAAGGACAATGCGCAGGTGGAATTCTTCGACCTCTCTTGTCACTCTCCTAAGTGCGTCGTACCGGTCAGCCACGTAATCTGACCTGGGTTCCGCGAGCAAAAGCTGAAAATGTCGCCGTACCAACGCAGTATCGAAGATGACCTGATCCCGGCTGAACGGGAATCTGACCCGAGCTGTATTGGCAGGATGCTGCCTATAATCCATTCGAGGCACACGATCAAAGGCCAGCCTGGCGCCCAAGAGCCAGGCCCGGGTCGCAAGGAACCAGTCCGCTAGGACTGCGCCAGCCGGGATCGGCAAACACCGCCTTAGAAGGTCGGAACGAAAGGCTGAGTTGGAGAAACCAAAGACATTGTTCCGCGGAAACACGTCCTCGGGTCCTAGCTGCGGCGGCAGATCAAACGTCAAGTCGAGATCCTTCCCTTGCTGATCTACAAGGCACAACGCACAGCCCGCAAGTTCGCTAGCCTGTAAAGCCGCCCGGGCTGCCGCCACGCGTGAGGGACGGAGCAAATCATCGCTGTCTACAAGCACCACCCCGGAGCAAATTTCCACAATCCTGGCTAGAGCCTGCTGCCTGATCTGTGCGGGGGTGGCTCCGGAAGGAGCCGCCACCCAGCTCGCCTTCAGATCGGATCCCAGCATGTTCTCGACGGATTGGCTTCTCAGTTTATCCAGGCCTATCCAGAGTTGGAACTCCTGATCCGTCTGTTGGCGGAGAGAGCGGTACCAATCCACCAGATAAGCCTCAACGCCGGGATAAATCGTCGTGTAAACGGCGAGAGTCCCACCAAAATCTGCCAGTGTTGGGGTCCCTTCCTAGCGCCTGTCCGCGGTTGGGCTATGATTGCTGCCTGCTCTGCGCCATCGATTCATCAATTCCGCAAGTAGGCGGTCTGATTTTCCGGGGCCCGGTGCCAGATATGCCTTGCTATGCATACTCCCCGCCGTCTTCCGGCCGGAACGACGGAAGCCTGACAAGAACCTCGGCCATGGCCCAGTCCTCAAAGGTATCAATATCAATACCCCGCTGCCAGGGGATTTCCCACCCCGTTCTGTTCTCCAAATGGAATGTCCTTGTCCGGCGCAAAACCCCAGTCCGGGCCCACCAGATGGCGCCGGTGGGGCAAAAAAGCTCCGGCAGGTCCTGGCTGCGCGCGGTCATTTGCTCTTTAAAAACTGGTTCCAATTCATGCCGTTCATTTTGACGCATGGCCCACCAGGGATTCTGCCAGCCGTAACGCACCACTGAAATCTGCGATTCAGCGCCGGTTTTTTCAAACTGCCTGTAGCTATCGCTGACATCACCTGCGGTTCGCAATGGGCAACACGGCATCAGCTGGGCCACCAAATGAAATTTGTCACCGACGGGATCAAGCCGGAGCAGCGCGTCGGCTGTGACCGAAGACACCGGGGTAAAATCATCGGCTAGGTTCTCGTCACGCAAAAAAGGAACCTCGGCGCTGTATTGCCGGGCGATCTCGGCAATTTCCTGACTGTCGGTGCTGACCACCACGCGTTCAAATAGGCCGCTCTCGCGGGCCGCGGCAATGGTGTATGCAATGATTGGCTTGCCGACCAGAGGCCTCAGGTTCTTGCCCGGGATTCGCTTCGAACCGCCGCGAGCTGGAATTATTGCGATGATTGTTCCTGCCATGATTGGAGTTTCGGCGGGTTCTGAATAATGGGAAACGAGCAAGTCTTACGCGACCAGATCGAGTTTGAGACGTGACCCCGCCGTTTTATAGGTCGTGCTATTTTCGGAGATGCACTAGGGACACAGGAGCAATTGTCCCGTCGGGCAGGCGCCATTCATAAGGCACCACGACCGGGGTTGAGTGGGAAGCCCGCGACAAAAATTCTCCCTTGTAGCCGTATTCCGCAAGATCTCCCACTACGCTGAAATGGGCGACTTCCTGGTAGTTAACAATCATGTCATTGCCGTTTTTTGTCCTGACCGACATTTTGACAGAGTAACTTTGTGGGAAAAGGGGCAGGGATTTGAACCGGCAGGCAAGCTTCCCTGTGCCAGCCAGGGCTTCGGGCCGGTGCCCGTCAAGCAGCATATTGGCCGTAAAACAAGAGCCATTGATCCCCTGCACACCGAGCACAACATAGGGCTCCTCCAGGCGCTTCTGCGCGTCATAGCTTATCTCGACGATCAAATCCTCCCCTGGGGGAAACTGGCTGCTTTCCTCCCCTCGGTCGTTTCTTAACACGACCTTCTGAATGATCAGTCCATAATCCGGATTCGCGCAGGAAAAAGAGAGCGCATTGGAGGTGCTGTTGAAATAGTCCTCGACAATTTCATCCACCTTTCCGTCTTTATGCAGCCGGCCATCCTTCAGCCAGACAACCCTTTGGCATAAGCTCCGGACGGCCTCCATATTGTGGCTAACGAACAGGACCGTCCTTCCACTCTGGGCAAAGCTCCCCATCTTTCCGAGGCACTTCTTTTGGAAGGCGGCATCGCCGACTGCGAGCACCTCGTCGACGATCAGGATTTCGGGGTCAAGGTGGGCGGCCACCGCAAAAGCCAGGCGGACATACATGCCTGAGGAGTAGCGTTTGACGGGCGTGTCGAGAAACTCTTCAATTCCCGAGAACTCGACGATCTCGTCAAATTTGCGGATGATCTCGGCGCGGGTCATGCCCAGGATGGCACCGTTAAGGAAGATGTTCTCTCGTCCGGTGAGTTCCTGATGAAATCCGGTGCCGACCTCGAGGAGGCTGGCGGTCCGGCCATCGATGCGTATTCGTCCCTCGGTGGGAACGGTAATCCGGCTTAGGATTTTCAACAGGGTACTCTTGCCCGCACCGTTGCTGCCGATGATGCCGACCACTTCCCCCTGTTTGATCTGAAAAGAAACATCCTTCAACGCCCAGAAATCCACCTGCTGCAGCTTTTTTTGCCGGCCGGACCGAAGCCAGGCGAGCGGCGCGCGGATCGCGCCCTCGATGGCATGGCGCATGCCGTCACCGTTGGCCGGTTGATGGCCGATGGTGTACCGTTTGCCGAGATTCTCGATAGTTATGGCAGGATCGGGCATGGCAGGGGTCGTGGAAGGTGCCTCAGCATCGCTCATATCACATCGGCAAAGGTTTGCTCGGTCTTTCTGAAGTACCAGATACCCGAGGCAACGAGGACGATCACGTCAATCACCGCGACTGCGAGCCCCGGCCAGTAAATGCTGTTTTGTGCGCCCAACAGGCACCAGCGGAACCCATCTATGACTCCCACCATCGGATTGAGCGCGTACAGGAGGCGAAAGCGTTCTGGAACGACGCTGCTCTGGAAACCGACTGGCGAGATATAAAGGCCAAACTGGACTATGAACGGGACAATGAAACGAAAATCACGATACTCAACCATTAGGGCGGCGATCCACAAACCGACCCCGAGCGAGGCGCCGAACGCCAAAAGCAGAAAAAGCGGCAGAAACAACACGGCCGCAGGAGGCGCGAAGCGGTACCAGATCATCAGGACAACAAGGAAAACACCGGAGATCAGGAAATCCACAGCACTGGTGATGACGCTGCTGACAATAATGACGAGCCGCGGGAAATACACTTTGGAAATCAAGTTGGAGTTCATTACGAGGCTGTTCCCGCTTTCGGACATCGCGGTAGAAAAAAACTGCCAGGGCAGCATGCCGCAAAAAACCAGCAGCGGATAAGGCACTCCTCCGGAAGGCATTTTGCCCAGCTTCCCAAAAACGACTGTAAGCACAATCATGGTCAGGACCGGCCGGATGAGCGACCATCCCACTCCCACGAAGGTTTGCTTGTAGCGCACGAGCAGATCGCGCCAGGCGAGGAAGTAAAACAATTCCCGATAGCGCCAAAGATCCCGCCAATACTGCCGCTCGGTGCGGCCGGCTTCGATTAGCAATTGACTCATGCGCGGTGCATCCGTTGTCCCGAAGCGGGTTTCGTGCCGGCCGGGGTCGTGGGCTTGGCTGCGAGATTGTTCATGACCGGCGGAACTCCGACATCTGATAGAAAACCTCGGTCTCGTCCTCTAGCGTTAGAAATCCATGCGCGCAACCTTCGGGCACATAGAGCATGTTGAGTTTTTCGGTCGTCAGAACCACTGCGACCCAATCCTTGAAGGTGGGTGACTGCGGGCGCAGATCGACGACCACGTCATAGATCGCTCCTTTAGTGCAGCGCACCAGTTTCGTCTGGATACGGTGTGTGCTGGTAATGGATGCCTCGCAACGTCCCCTTTCGCGCGTTAAAAGAGACGCTGCACTGCACGACTTTAGGATTCAGGCCCTGGTCTTCAAATTCCTTTTGGCACCAGGAGCGCGCGAAAAAACCGCGATCGTCGCTATTGAGTTCGAGGTTGATCTCGACAACTCGCGCCAGCTTGGTCTCATGAAAGGTCATTGCTAGGACTGACGGCTGTTAAGGTTCCGGATATTCACACAATCTTTCCGGTAAAGCTCAGCTTGCCCCGCGTCACGGAGCGGTCAAGCTGTTCTAGAACTCTTTCGTTGGTCAGACCCGCAGGACACAGCGTAATGTCCAGCCGCTCCTTTGTAGCAATAGCCCTCATCTGTTCAACCGCCTCTTCGTTGCGGAGATAATTTGCGATTACGTCTGCACCTGCCCGCCCGAAGCAAAGTGAAATCTTGGCCTATGTCGCGCGTACCCCCAGTAATCAACCTTGTCTTATTGGTCAACGAAAACAGCTTATTGCCGCTTGCGCTCATTCACGGTCGGTCCCACTTCTGTGACAATCGCCCTGCAAAACTGAACAACTACTCGGTAATCGGAACAACCAGTTCTTCAGACGTTCCAATGGATCTTTTCGAAATCGCACCAACTCGCCAGGCACCTTTCTCCGGATCGTATTGTTTAATTATCGTCGCGGGCGATCCAAAAACCACCGAGTAAGGCGGAATACTTCGCGTCACGACCGAATTCACGGCGATAACACAATTACGTCCTATTGTCAGCTCGCCTCTTGGGCAAATGATGGCCGCCCCACGGCCAATCCAAGATCCTTGACCAATTCGGATTCTCCCGTCCCCCGTAATACCCTGATGGACGATTGGTCTCGTGATATCTTCGTATGCATGATTATGATCGATGATGAGCACCTGCTGGCCGACGAGCACATCACGTTCTAAATGGATGCGATTCTTCGCGGATATGATGCTGCCATAACCGACGTGGCAATTATCATCAATCACAATTACGGGCTCGCCCGATGGGTCCTCGCTGGCGACGTTGAGCCAGGCGTCTTTTCTCATGATTACTGAGTTACCCAGGCGGACCCGAACTGCCCGTTGCCTGTCCACTTGACTCGTGAAATGAAATGAAAGATTCCGTCCTTTGGACGCGAATGGATACGTCAAGCTGACCCAGATGCTATACAATTTCGTAAGTCCTCTAGGTAAGAGACCTAATGGGTCCGCAAATCGTCGGCGTTTAGTTGGATGTTGCACGTTCTTACTCCTTATAAGTGGTTTCCGATCGGACGACATACAACTGGTCGGCCGTCACGACACAGGCGAGCGCTTGGTGCTGAATTCCGGCGTTAGTAGAATCTCACTTTCGGCGCCATACTTCTGGCTAATGTGGGCGCAACGTGCGTCAGGATCCACTTGATTGCCAGCGTAGCCGTGAACTCGTACTTCACGGCCTTGGATACTGCCTGCCGCGCTTCTTCGTATCGTTCGTGTTCCAGATACCAGTTTGTCCATGCACTGTGAGTTTGACGCAAATTCCCCACAATGATTTTCCGTACGTTCCCTGCTAGATTCGAATTCGATGTTAACCACTTCTCGAGCATCGATTGCCGACACCGGAGGCGTACCTCCACTTGGTCCCATGGCCGGCTAGTCGAGCCCGGAGGGGAACAGCTCCGGTCGATTACCGACAATGGTTTACTGACATAACAGTAGGAAGTGGCGAGAGATAACCGAAAAAGCAAATCGTGATCCTCGGCAAACTCAAGATGAGGGTCAAACCGTCCGACCTGCCGAATCAAGTCGGTGCGGGCCATGAGGGTGGAAGTCCAAAAGTGGTCAAAGGATTTGGCAAGATTCTTGGTGGCTTCAGCCTCAATTCCCAAGGTTTGCCGATATTGTTTGCCGCTTACGTGGAAAGCAGTAGTATCTGCGCCTAAGTCGTCGACTAACCTCGCATCTGTTACGCAGGCGCAGCATTTGTCCCCGAACTGCTCGATTGCTCGCAGTTGCCATTCGAGCTTATCCGGCAGCCAGACGTCATCCGAGTCCAGGAATGCGACCCATTCTCCGCGCGCTTCATCAATCCCGTTGTTCCGAGCGGCGCTTTGACCCTGGTTAGGTTGAAAGCAATAACGGACTTGCTTTCCGTTACTACCTTGTGGGCTAACGATTTGTTGAAGGGTCTCCCGCGTTCCGTCCGTGGACCCGTCATCAATGACGATGACCTCGAACTCTGGATAGGTCTGCGTCAGGACACTCTTCAGGGCAGCCTGCACCTGTCGAGCTCGGTTGAAAGTCGGGATGACCACCGATACGAAAGGTCTGTAGCTCATCAGATGAAGTCTCCGATGACCCTAGGGTTGCGAGGTTTCATCGTCATTCGGCTAACAAACGATTGGGCGTCGTGCTGCTGGTTACCCCTGCGACGTCCGTCTAATCCTTATGAAGGCCGGCACGCACAGAGCATAGGCAATAAGACAGGCGCCCGCGCCGAGAGCGATGTTGGCTACCGGCCTAGTCGACAGGCCGAGGAAGCGGGCGCCGAAGCCGGCAACGAGAATCCCCGCGGACACAAGCGCTGCGGGCGCAAAGGCCTTTCCATAGCGAACCAGATTTAAGCCGGTGAGCTCACGCATGCGTATAACTTGAAGCAGATAGCTGACGAGAATCGCCAGCAGGGCTGCGACCTGGCCCCCCATTACTCCCAATAACTTGCAGGCAGGGTAGATTGCGATCAACATGACCACCGCGGATGCGGCGACCGCTCGGCGATGCAGGCCTGGACTGCCTACAGCGGCAAAGACGCACGTGATGGCGGCGTTCAGAATATTGAAAAACACCACGGTGGCGGCGACCGCCAGCGGTCCGGCGGCTGCGACATATCGAGCCCCGTAAACAACCGAAAGCAGCGAATATCCGCACAGGTAAATGACAACCACGCCGGGAAGCCCGAGGAGAATCAGCCAAGAGGTGACTTCGATAAGGATGCGGTTGAGACGTTCCTTATCCTCCTGGACGTGTGAGAATGCGGGAAACAGGGCTTGCCCGAACATGCTGGTAAGGAAAGTTGAAGGAGTCGTGACCAGAGCTACGCCCATCGTATACAACCCCAATGCTGTTGTGGAATAAAGCTTACCCAGTACGAAAACGTCTGTGCGAGAGAAGATAAGGTTTAGAAGCGACAATCCGAATGCCTGCCGTGAGAATTTGTAGAGATCCCGTACAGCATGACGGTCCCAACCGAACGATGGCAACCCGGGGTACAAAATGTATGACAAGAGACAACGGAAGACATTCTCGCTGGCAAAGCCGATGGCAAGGGCCCACACATCGCGAATAAGAAAACTGAGAGTCACCGTCAGGATGACTCCGCAGATGGCGCCGCCATTGCTGATGGCCATCCAGCGTCCGAACTTCATCTCTTTCTGCGCAAGAATGGACCGTGGACTCATGGCGCCATCAAACAGAGAGCTCAGCAGGGTCACTCGAAGTAACGCAGACAACTCTGAGATCCCATAGAAATGGGCGACCCATGGGGCCATGGCAAAAATAATGATGTACGAGCTGACCGCACGGGCCATCCCCATCCACCAGCCGGCGTTGAGATACTCTTTTTCCCCACCCCTGGGATTTTGAATTACCGCATGCCTCACTCCTACTTCGGTCAGCGCCCCGACGATTGCGGAAGAGGACATGACAATCGCCATGGCACCAAAGGCGCTTGGGGCCAACAGCCGTGTGAGGATCATGTTGCGGGCAAAGCGACTGGCCTGCTCAGTAACGCTGCCGCTTCCCAGCCACACTCCGCCACGCATAGCCTTAGCCCTGAGCGTGCCACCCGCCAGCAAGTCGGCAACAACTCCCCGGACGCGATCGTAGATTCGGTCGAAATTCATTGTCTTAATTTAACGGTACGGGTTCAGAAAGTTCGTTTGCGAAAGCGCGGCAGTCAGTTCTAGCCTATGTGCCGGTAGAGGAATCTGCCAGATGCAACCAGGACTGAGTCCGGAATGCGGGAGAATATCCCTCTGGCAAATTGAATCTGCCACGTGGGACGTACGGGGTCAGCGGTCTTCACGCTCGGATATCGCCAATAAGTCAGCGTCGTCTTGACGGCGCCTAGACGATCTTTGAAGTCAACCAAACCTGCATGGTTTAACTCCGAGCGCCCGAGATCAAGTTCGCGCATCCCAGCATTCTTGGCTTCCTGAATGGTTTTCCAAAACAGAAACGGGGTTCCGCCGAGACTGTGGAATCTCTCGTGGGAGCAGCCATACTTATAGGTGACAGTGGTGTTGTGGGACAAGGTGAGCATCGCCGCCGCCGGACAATGATCCTTGGAGACTATACGAATGGCCAGATTGTCGCCCATCGATTCCATGAGATTGCGAAACCAACATAGTGGCTGCGGCGGCAGGAGGTGGCGCCGACGCGTGCGAAGCAAGAGGTTGTAAAACTTGCGCAGCAGAGATTCGGAACGCCCGGTCTCGTAAGTCAAACCTTCTCTTTCTGCTCGCCGAATCTTGTGCTGGATACAGCTCTTATGCAAGCCGCGAAACAAAGTGCCGAGTGGTGCATCCAACGATAACCTGTGTAGATAAAACGTTTCCGACGCCAGCAGGTTCATGGCTCTGAACGGCTCATGCTCCCCGATTGTCATCGACCGTATTTCCGCGTGTCCATAGCCATCACGGGCAACCCGCTCGCATACGTGTGCCAGCAACTCTTCCTGTTCTGCTGTAGAATCGGCCAGTACGTCGCAGTGATCAGAGAATGGGAGCGATACCAAGCGCCGGCCGGTAATCCAACTCTTCACCTTGCAACAAATCAGTCCATTTTTCAGTGGCTCACTGGGCGGACTAGTAGTGAATGCAACTGGTTCGTAACCGTAAGTTAGCTGCAGCGCCGACAGCCAGCTCGAACTATGAAACACACCTGCGCGATGGTGTTTGCTTATTAGTTCATCCCACCTGGCATCGGTCAGCGGATAGACTGTGAAAACAGACAACTTCGATCCTTAGAGTTGGCCTTCTGCGGTTATGAGAGAGGCTTTAACCGGCTTCCCTGATTCCTTGCGGAAAATCGCATGGATCGACTCCCCTCCCCCTGCCAAGGGAGCCATAGCCAACAGAACGCGCAAAAGGGTCATACGCACCAGTTTTCGCACTGCCCTCCAGGGAAGGCTCGGCTCCGCTCGGTACGCTACCGGTGTTCGCCGGATGCTCACGGCGCTGAAAACATCATCCCACACATAGCGCAGGCTGGTCCCCACTGTGGGATTCCGCCATGTCTCCAGCGAAACCTCCCTGAGTCCCACTGACTCGGAGAGGAATTTGAGAGATGCCGGCGAGTAGTGGAACAGATGTCGCGGCAGCTCCAGACCATGCCAATAACTTCCAAAGACGCGCCCCTCGGCGGAGTCCACGTTGGGTACCAGGACGTAGAAAATTCCACCCGGCTTCAGCCATTCACCGACGCGGGCCATTACCCGCCTCGGCTCATAGAGATGCTCAAGCACGTCGAAACAGGTGATCACGTCAAAGGATTCGCGCGGGAAGGGCGCGTTCAGGATATCCCCGACAAACACCTGCGCCTCGCTCCGCGATTCGGCTGTTCTCGCACCCTCGGCAGACATCTCGATTCCATAGAGTTTCCACGATTCGCTCCGCATGAACGCCAGGAACGATCCAGAGCTGCACCCGAGGTCGAGCAGCGTTCCGAACTGCTTATATTGCGTCAGCGCAGCTTTGCGGTCCCTCCAGCGTTCGGGCGAGTTCTGGCCTGCCGCCGAAATCAGCCGGTGATACGCATCCGTGTAATGCAGGTACATTTCTGCGGGCTTGGGCGGATGGCTGAGCCAAACGAGCGAACACGCCGGGCAGCGCACCAGAGTGTACTTCTCCTGCCCGCCGTGGAATCGGTCCGGTCCCCGCAGCCACTCCTGCGCGCCTGCTTGCCCGCAAACGGGGCACGGCTCCGGCCCGTGATTCCTGGGCCCGGCCCCGTCCTGGCGGTCCGCAACCCAGTCTGCCTCTGGAACAGCGGCTAACCTCATACCGTAAACGAGTCCTTCCCTCTTTCCTTGCGGTGTTGCACCGTTCGGAGCGCCAGTCGGGGATTAATCCACGTCAGCAGCCATTTCGCTGCGACGTTGAACGTCAAGTCCAGTTGCGCTGCTCTGGAGATGGCTTCGCGTGCCTTTCCATACTGCCCGGTTTCCAGATACCAATTGGTCCACCCGCTGTGGACGTTGCTCAACCGCTCCCGAACGACCTTGCGGATTTTCCTCGGAAGCCCTTCGCTCAAGCGCAAGAGCCCTTCAAGCCGGAGCTGACTATCCCGAAGCCAGAATTCAAACTTGTTCCATTCTGAGCTCACTCCCACATGGCGAATTTCCGCCGGTGATCGGTCGAACCAGACGAGCGGGCGGTTGACGTAACAGAATTCCGTGAGCATAGCCAATCGGAACATGAATTCACTGTCTTGGCTGTACAGCAGGTTGGGATCGTATCCTCGCGTTTTTCTCACCACATCGGCACGTGCCAAGAGAGAGGACAGGCAGACGACCATACCTGCGCCCCCTGGTCTTACCAGCAGTCTCAGCACGTCCGTGTTGACGCCCATCGTTCCTTCATGCCGATAGCTCTCTTCAGCCATTTGGAACATAGTCCGTGTTTCCGGGTGGTTGAAAAATCGTGTGTCTGTATAACATCCGCCGCATTGGGAGCCAAATCGCTCCTGGGCCTTGAACTGCCACTCCAGCTTATCGTTCTCCCAGAGATCATCGGAGTCCAGGAAAGCAATCCACTCCCCCCGCGCTTCCGCGATTCCCTTGTTCCGTGCCACACTGGCGCCCTGATTGGCCTGGGCGTAGTAGCGGATACGATCGCCAAAAATCTCCCCAAGGATCTTCCCCGTGTCATCCGACGATCCATCATCCACCACAATGACTTCGAGGTCGGTGACGGTCTGGGCCAGGACGCTTTCTATGGCGCTCCGGACCTTGGCTGCCCGGTTATAGGTTGGAATAACGACGGATACTTTTGGATTCATGAAACTCGTTCTCTGCTGATTTGCCTGCTTTGCTCGCCCGGAACCAGGTTCTTACTACTACCGGCCATGACCTATGGGACGATGGCACCGGTACGTCTTAACTGCTGGGTTCCCGTCATTGCAGACACTGCACGCAACAACATCACTGACCCGCGTCTCCCTGAACCCCTTGAAGATCGGAAATGTAACCGTCACTCAACTGAGTTACCCTTCACAACCACGGGCATTCGTCGGAAGTCGTGCTCGGTCGAACTGGCTTGATCTGGGTTTTCCTCCATCGAAGCAAAGCTGTCTCGCAAAAGGTCTTTTGGATCGGAAATCTTGCTCCCTTTCGACTCTTTGTCACGCCAGGTAAATCTCTTGTTCAGTTCGTAGTTGAAGACCGTGCCGACGAGAATGGCAACGAGCTGAAACCCAAGGGCAAGGATGTATGATTCTTTGGCTGGTTGAACAGTGTGCAGGTAAGTGTGATAGGCACCGGTAAGGCCCGCAAAGGTTAGCGTTGAAGCGGACATTCCGACCAAGGAAAATCCAAGATAGATAACATACCCTCGCAAGAGATACCAACCGCGGTGCCCCCGATCGACAAAAGTCCAAGCATTATTGAAGATGTAGTTCGTGAGGTTTGCAAAAAGCGTAGCCAAGGCTGAAATCCGCCAATCTCGCAGTCCGAGTAATCTGGCAAAAGCTAAGAAAGCGCAAAGGTTGACGATTGTTCCCGATGCGCCGACGACTGCGAACTTGATGAAGCGAACGGACATGTAACGGCTGACAGAGGAGAGCCTCCAAAGTTGTCCCAGATACTGGAGAACGACTTTTGAGGACAACTTGGATTGACCAGCGACACGTGTTCGAAATGTGTAGGGAACTTCCTGCAGCCTCGATGGGGCCAGTCTAGCGATAATCTCCAACAAAATCTTGAAGCCGCTGGAATCGAGTTGCTTATGAATTCGGTTGAAGTCACCGCGCGGCAGAATAAAATATCCGGACATCGGATCCGTCAGTTCCACACCAAGAAAAGTCTTAGCCAATTTCGTGGCGACCCAGGATTGAAACCGCCGAGCAGCATTCCATGTGCCAGTTCCTCCGCCTTTTACATAGCGGCTACCAACCGCAATCTCCGCGCCAGCGTCCAAAGCAGCGATCATCTGCGGCAGGATTGCCGGATCGTGTTGAAGGTCAGCGTCTATGACTCCAACATAGTCACTGGAAGACAACAAAAAGCCCTCTATCACAGCTGGACTGAGGCCGCGATCCGCGGTCCGGCGAAGGACCCGAATGCGCCGATTCTGAGTGGCCAATTCTTGAGCAATAGCCCATGTGCGATCGGGCGAATCGTCGTCTGCAATGAGCAGTTCATAGTCAATCCCAGATAGTACAGTGCCCACGTCATGAACGAGGCGTGGTACGTTTTCGGCTTCATTGTATGTCGGAGAAACTATAGTTACTTTCATAATCTTTACTCCGTATGAAGTATGCTGCGCCAAAAATACTCCCATGCTCAGGTTGGCGAAACTGTTGACGGCGCGGCTTTAGATTTCCGTATTGAACTGGACTACGCACACGATGTTATTAATTGCGCTTTTCCGTCCGCTCGAAAATGTCCTGAGCTCCGCTGGAGATTAAGCGGCGGTTCTCAGACCGGATTCGCATAGAATCGGGACCGGAATCCTTCAGAGTAAGGAGAGAACCGCCAATGCAAGCTCGATTGCCGTGCGGGGAGCACCGAGTCGACGGAGGGAATAATTTCAGCCGCTTCGTTCGCAGGATCGAGAGATGCGGCGCTGGGTATCGTCTGGCTCATTATGCCTGAATACCTCGCGATTGGTCATGGCTGCTTGGCCTGATCTGGCACTTCAAAAAGGTACAAGCTGTGGTTCAGGATCAACTTCATGGGATATTGCAGCACCCAATGGTAGCCATTTGGATCAGGGAGGCTCTGCCCGGACAGATAGGTCGCACTGATAATAACTGTTCCCGAAACGCGCTCGTTCGGCATCAGAGGGATGGCCCGTATCCCGTATATGGCCGGTGCAACGTTTCCGTAGTATGCGAGATGAATCGGCACGCTTGGGTGCGCTTGCTGATAATGGCGCAGCGCAACCAGGCCTTCGCCCCAATCCACGTTGCTGTCGCTCAGAAGTTTGTAGCTGCTGGCAGGGCTGACGAAGAGATTGAAGTACGAGAGATAGTCTGGCGCGTAGCTCAGCACGTCTCCGACGTGAACGGCCAGAACAACGAGGAGGAGCACCAGCACTGCACGGCGACCTCTTGTGAATTGCCAAAGGCTGCCGCAAAGCAGCAGAGCAAACGGGTAAATGGGCAAAATATAGCGTTCACCGAGATTGAGACTGGAGAATTCCGCAAAAACAAAATACAGAACCGGGAATGCGGCCCACAAGGCAAGATCCTGCGGACGCGGAGTTCGACGCAAGAACATAAGTGCCATGGCTACCAGGAAGAGCGGCAGCACGATTGTGGGCCATTTGAGAACAGTCACCATCGGGAAATACAATGGTGATCCGCCTTGGTAACTGCGGCCTAAAAGGAATCCGAAATGGCCTTTCTTGTTGTGCCCTAATTGATATACGAGTCCTTGTATAAATTCAGAGGCTGGAACCGGTATCGAGATGTGGAAGGCGCGTGAGGAATGGCGGATGATCGGATCTGGCCGTTTGGGGACGGCAAGGCTCATCTGTATGTCGCTTGCCGCGATTGTAGCCCTCGAAACATGGAAGCGGTAAGCCCCCCAGACGATCAAAAAGGAAATTAGAAAGGCTGTTACCGCTTGTCTCCAGTTCCATTCTGCGGGACGAATCGCAATGGAACCGGGCTTGAGGACCAGAATGAGAACAATTGCCGCCTCGAATAACGGGAGCGAAGAGGCCTTGGCAATCAGCAACCCGCCCAACACCAATCCCAGCAGCACTGTTTGGGGCCAAGATCGGTCGTGACGCCAGCGACAGAGCTGGAAAACAGTAGCAAACAACATTAGCGTCATCGCTCCATCATTAGTGGCCGCGAGAGAAAAATGAGCGATGAGAGAAGGTGAAAAAGAGAACAGCGCCAGAACAAAATTGGCTGCATTGGTTGAATATAACGATCGGGCAGCCAGCCAAAGCAGCAACCCCAATACCGCACCCAGCACCGAGTTCACCGGACGAGTGTGCCAGGCCATGGCTCCGGGGTTGGGAAGGACACTCCCGAAAGAGTCGAAGTCTGAATTGTGCCAGGCCACGGCGTCGGGATTGGGAACGACCTTGTTGCCAATTTGAAATCTGGAATTTATCGCTGGAAGGGTACACAACAGCCGGGCCAGCGGAGGGTGATCGTTCATCCCTAGTCCGCCGCTGTACTGTCCGGTTCGCCATTGCTCGAGTCCCGACAAGATATCGATTGGCTCGTCAAACGTAAACGATTGCGACTGGATAAACCAGGCACATTGAGCCAGGTACGCGAGCAACAGGATGGCAGGCAGAATGACGGTCGAAAGAGTCAAACGCTGAGCCGCATCGCGCACCGCTCTGCCGGATGGAGCTTGCCCGCCGATCTGCTCTCGCACCGGGATAGATTGGACCTCTGTTGCCGCTTGGCGATTCATTCAGAGAGAAACCCTGGGATACACTTTATAAATTTTGCCGCAAATCGAGCAATTCTGACTCCCACGGCAGCCGGATCGGGCGACCGGCTAGAAGCTTGAGACATCGTCCTAAATCAATCAAATCGCTGTCAAAACGCCGCTTGACGAGGTACGGTAGTGTGCAAACTATGATTTGACGCAGATGCCTTCTCGAGCCCGGCTGCTCTCCCACAGCACTCCCGCCCTGTGGGCCGCGATCGTTTCGCGATATGCATCGAGGAGCATCCGCCCGGCGGAGGTCCACGTAACTCCCGGAGCGGCTTCGAGACCTGCGGCGCGGAGTCTTTCGAGCAGGGCGCGATCTTCATAGAGCATCGTAATGTGTTGGGTCAACGTCTCGACATCTCCTATGCGATGCATGAGCCCCGTCCTCATATGACTGCAGATTTCGGTACAGGCGTCCGAGGCCAGCGGAACGCATCCGCTGCCCATGGCCTCCGTAATCACTAGGCCGAAACCTTCCTCAATGCTCGGGAGCACAAGAATGTCACTCTTCCGCACCAGTTCCGGCACGTCTTTCCGGTGGCCCAGGACTTTCACACTCGGATGCGCGAGCATTGATGCCAGTTTTTCCTGATAGGCCGGCAGGAATTCTCCGGCGATGAGAAAAGTCCCGTCTTTTGAGGCCGAAGAGCGGAGCCATGCCTCGAGCGCGTAGTGCACGCCTTTCCGAACCGCGCACACACCTACAAACAGCATCGTCAATCCGCGCTTCGAGTCTCGTGGTTCGTTGCTGGGGTAGTACACCTTTTCGTCATATCCGTAGATGTGCCGCACTAATTGTTCTCGGGCATATCCCTTGTCCAGAAAGGACTTAACCACAAACTCCGAAGGACACAAGAGTCGCGTGGCCAGCCTATATTCCTCCTCCTCAGTGCGCAGTTTTTCTGCGTTGTAGGCGTGCTCGTGGTCGGGTGGCAGCATCACCCCCAGGCGTTCGCACTCCTTCTGTACCACTTCCATCGCGAAACGCGTATTGGCGTTTGGTCTTTCTAAAACGGTCGGAATTCCCAACCTCGCGGCAGTCTTTAGCGTCTCCAGTGCTCCCAAGGGCCACGTATGGATGAGGTCAATCTGCCCTGCCAATTTCTCGATTCGGCGCGCCACTATCCAGTCGTGCAAGGCCA
>Ga0187864_10000479_pt1 | contig 43766 bp, 31 predicted proteins | sample June2016WEW_11_4_FD_132985 | JGI IMG/M metagenome (GOLD analysis project Ga0187864, IMG submission 132985) | Peatland microbial communities from SPRUCE experiment site at the Marcell Experimental Forest, Minnesota, USA - June2016WEW_11_40 | ecosystem: Environmental > Terrestrial > Soil >...
CCTCCATGGCATTGCTCCTGTAGGACGGTAAGTGCTTCGCAACACGCACCGTACCTTAACGAGCAATGCCTAATTATTTGGGTTGCGGGCGAAGCCCGCGCCAGGCACTCTGCGGTTCAATTGGACTTTGGAATTAAGGAACTTGCGCGATTGATGAAAAATGTTGTGGAAAGTCGGCGCGATGAAATTCCGTTTGGGAAAAGATATTTTTCCAAAAATTTCTGGTTGGGGATGGATGGGGGACAAGTCGCTTGGCGTCACCCATGGGTGGTACAAAATCTTCCGGGCGCGGCGAGTTTGTAATCCCGACTCGGAAAAAGTCGCCAAGTCGCGCTTGAAAAGTTGACGCGCAAACAGGTAAGTTGGCGTCATGCGTGGAACGACGCGCTTCGGGAGTACGGGTGGCAGTCACGCAGGAACATGTTGTGTTCGCGGGAAGAATTATCGCGCGTCCGCCAGGGATGTTAAATTGATTTTTTGACTCGTGCGGGAACGGCGGGAAACATTTTGCCGGTTCGCGCGCGGGAAATGAACGAGCACTTTTTCGCTGAAGATTTGCCATGTTAAGCGCACAATCGCCGATCAAGCGTGACGCTCCTGCGCGCCGCGCGCAAGAGCCTGTTTTTGACCCGGCCGTCTGGCAACTGATCCTGCGGGACGTCCGCGCTCAGCATCCGAGCCTGAATCGCGTCTGGTTCGACCAGATGGTCCCTCGGCAACTGACCAACGGCGTGATCCAGGTGACGGTCCCCACGCCGGCGCAACTTAACTTCTGCCAGGGCCAGTGCCAGACGCCGTTTTCAGCCGCGGCGCAAGGGGTGACCGGGCGGCTGGTGGCGGTTTCGTTTCATTGCGAGAACCTGGGTCGGGGCGGAATCTTCAGCGAGAGCGACCAGCCGCTGCCCCTCAGCCCGGATTACACCTTCGAGCAGTTCGTCACCGGTCCTTGCAATCAGCTTGCCCATGCCGGCAGCATTGCGGTGGCCGAAAAACCGGGCAAGACGTACAACCCGATGTTCATTCACGGCGGCGTGGGGCTGGGCAAGACCCATCTTCTCCAGGCCGTTTGCCAGAAAGTGCTGGAACGACAACGGGATGCGAGAATTCTCTATCTTTCCTGCGACAACTTCATCAACCAATTCATCAACGCCGTCGAGATCGGGGACATGCAGCAGTTCCGCTTCCGATTCCGCCATGTGGACCTGCTGATCATCGACGACATCCACTTCCTGGCCGGGCACGACCGGACGCAGGAGGAATTCTTCCACACCTTCAACACGTTGTATCAGCAGCAGAAGCAGATCATCCTCAGCGCCGACAGCCCGCCGAGCGAAATCCCGGAATTGGAAGAGCGGCTGGTGAGCCGATTCAACTGGGGCCTGGTGGCCCGGATTGAAAAGCCGTGCTACGAAACGCGCGTGGCGATCGTTCAGAAGAAGGCGAAAATGCGCGGGTTATCGCTGCCCGAGGACGTGGTATGCTACATCGCGAGCAAAGTTGAGAACAACACCCGCGAGCTGGAAGGCGCCATCACCAAGATTCAGGGTATGAGCCTGCTGCAAAGCGGCCGGATCGACATCGAGTTGGCCAAGAGCGCCCTGGGCGATTGCGCCTCGCCGGATCAGAAGCGGATCACGATCCAGCAGATTTACGATGCGGTGACCAAATACTACAGCGTTCGCCAGAGCGACATCCAAAGCAAAAAGAGGCACAAGAGCATCGCGTTTCCGCGCCAGGTGTGCATGTTTCTGGCCCGGCGGCATACGGGCTATAGCCTGGCGGAGGTCGGCCTGTATTTCGGGGGGCGAGACCATACGACGGTTCTTCACGCGGTTCGCTCGGTGGACGCGGATCGCGCCAGCGACAAGAACGTGTCGGATCAATTGAGCCATATCGAAAGCCAGCTCACGGCGTAATCGCTGAATGCCGAACGCCGATTGCCAAATGCCGAATGAATTGCCGAAGATTTCGCCTTTCATTCGGCATTTGGCATTCGGCATTGCCTTCCCATTCGGCATTTTGATTCATCGCACCCCTCGCAATCCTTTCACCCGTCCCTAAAATCGCCGCGACATGGCCCTGATCCTGACCTACACCAACAAGGTCCGAGAAGCCCTCAAGGCGCCGGCGCGGATCGGTGTTGATGTTCTTGTCCTCGTCGGCATCGCGGGCCTGATCGCGGCGCTGGCGATGATGATCGGCCAGGCCAGCACGCCCATGAGTAGGCCGGTCGAAATCGACCTGTCGTTGTGGGCGCTGCCGAAATACACGATGCTGAGTCTCATGCGCGGCGTGGCCGCGTATGTCCTGTCGTTGATTTTCACGCTCATCTACGGAACGATCGCCGCCCACAATCAGAAAGCTGAAAAGGTCATGATCCCGGCGCTGGATATCCTTCAATCGATTCCGGTGCTGGGGTTCCTGCCGGGCCTGGTGCTGGCAATGATCAGCCTATTGCCGCACGAAAGATGGGGCCTGGAACTCGCCTGCGTGGTCATGATCTTCACCGCGCAGGTGTGGAACATGACTTTCAGTTTCCACGGCAGTATTCGCTCGATCCCCACCGCGCTGCGCGAAGCCGGCGCCCTTCAGGGCCTCAGCGGCTGGCAAATCTTCAAGCTGCTGGAAGTTCCCGCGGCCATGATCGGATTGGTCTGGAATTCGATGATGTCGATGGCCGGCGGATGGTTTTTTCTCACGGTCAATGAAGCCTTCCAACTGACCATCCACGGCGTCAACCACGATTTCCGCCTCCCCGGCATTGGGTCGTACATGTCCGAAGCCATTTCCCACGGTAATCTCCGGGCCGAAATCGGTGCGGTCGTGGCGATGACGATCATGATCATCGCGGTGGACCAGGTGATCTGGCGGCCGATCGTGGTGTGGAGCCAACGGTTCAAGATGGAAGACACCGCCGCCAGCGACGTGCCCCATTCATGGATCGTGGAGCTGTTCCAGCGATCGCGCCTGCTGCGCATCGCATCCCGAATGCTTCATGGTCGTCATGACGATCGCGCGGTTTCCGCCGATTTTCATCTGGCGGCCCCGGCGGCGCCACATGGAGGGGCCGTCGGTGGCCATCGCCTGCAATGGGCCCAAAAGATTGGGTCCTGGTTGATGGTGATTGCGCTCTGCTTTTTTGCCGCGCTGGGCGCATTCAAGCTCGCGATGCTGCTGGTCCATCTTCCCATTCACGATGCCGCGCCCGAGGTTCCCTGGACCGAGCGACAGGACTGGCTGACCGTCTTCATCGCCCTGTTCGCCTCATTCGGGCGGGTCACCGCGGCGGTGGTGTTCGGGGCGGCGTGGACGCTGCCGATTGGAATTCTCATCGGACTATCCCCCAAGTGGTCCAATCGGCTTCAGCCGATCAACCAGGTGTTGGCCAGTTTCCCCGCTCCGATGCTTTTTCCCTTTGCGTTTTACGCGCTGGTGCATTTTCACGTTTCATTTTCGTATGGCTGCATCGTCATGATGCTGCTGGGCGCGCAGTGGTATATCCTCTTCAACGTCATTGCCGGCGCGACGTCGATTCCGGCGGAACTCAAGGAAGCCGGCATCCTCTACCACATGAGCCGGCGCCAGCGATGGAAACAGCTTTATCTGCCCAGCGTCTTCCCCTATCTGATCACGGGTCTGATCACCGCCGCAGGCGGCGCCTGGAATGCCACGATTGTCGCCGAGGCCCTCACCGTCAAGGACCAGACTTACTATGCCTTCGGCCTGGGTTCGATCATCAGCAAGGCGTCGGGCGAAGAGAAGTATTCGCTGCTTGCCGCCGCGGTCGTTGTGATGTCCCTGTTCGTCGTTTTGCTCAATCGGGTGATCTGGAAGCGTCTGTACGGGTTGGCTGAATCGCGCTATAGTCTGAACGTGTGAGCGCCGGGCGAGGAAACAATGGATAACGGCTCGAACAACGCCGCGATAATCTCCGAAGCCATCGACGTCATCGTTGAATTCGCCCAGGACGAATCGGGTTCAAAGCTTCTCGTGCTGGACAAGGTATCGCTGGCGATCAAACCGGGCGAGGTGCTGGCCATCCTCGGCCCAAGCGGCTGTGGGAAAAGCACCTTGCTCCGCGCCATGATCGGCCTGCTCACGCCGACCAGCGGGACCATCCTGGCGCACGGGGAACCGCTGGTGGGGATTCACCCCGGCGTCTCGCTGGTGTTCCAGAATTTCGCGCTGTTCCCCTGGCTCTCCGTCCGCGAGAATATCAAAGTTGCGCTCAACGGGCTCAATCTCGACGCCCCCACCGCCACCGATCGCGTCCGGCGCTGCATCGACGTGGTTGGACTCGAAGGCTTTGAAGAGGCCTACCCCAAGGAGTTGTCCGGCGGGATGAAGCAGCGCGTGGGCATCGCCCGGGCCCTGGCGCGCGGGCCCGAGCTGCTCTGCATGGATGAACCCTTCAGCGCCCTGGACGTTTTCACCGCCGAAAGCCTTCGCAGCGAGGTGTATCGACTTTGGTCCGGGGGCAGCAAGCTCCCGTTCTCGCTCAAGAGCGTGGTGATGATCACGCACCTGATCGAAGAGGCGGTTTTTCTAGCCGATCGCATCGTCGTCATGAGCGCCCGGCCGGGGCGCATCCGCACCATCATTCAGAACGATGTGCCGCATCCGCGCGAATACCAGTCGCCGGCGTTCTTGAGAATGGTGCAGCGCCTTCACGATGTCATCACCAACGAACAAATGCCGGATCTGCCGAAGGAAGCGGTGGTTCCCGCGCCGGCCCCCGGCGGGATTCCCGAACCGTCGCCGCTGCCCGCGGTGACTGTCGGGCACATCTTTGGACTTATGGAGATCGTCCGCGATCAGGGCAACCAGATGGATGTCTTCAAGCTTGATCAACTCACCGAATACGATTTCGGCCACACGATCGCGGTCGTCAAGGCGGGGGAGCTTCTGGGTTTCCTGGATACTCCGAAGAACCAGGTGCTTCTGACCGATCTGGGCCGCCGATTCCTTGACGCCGATATCAACGGCCGAAAAATCATCTTCCGCGATCAGGTCCGCGCCCTCGGGACGTTCCGATTCATCCTGCATTTGCTCAAGGAAGCCAAGGACTACCGCCTGAACAAGGAAATCATCGAAGAGGAACTGGCCGTCCGACTCACCGCCGAAGACGTGGAAAAGGTCTTCAACACGGTCGTCGGCTGGGGCCGGATGGCGGAAATCTTCGGCTACGACGCCTCCTCGGAGGAACTTTTCATCGACACCGAGCCGTCCAGCTCATCGAACGAGAATGTCCGGCCGGTCCAATGACTCCTCCGCGAATTTCCCGCGCACCATCGGCCAATCCGCCGAGACCGTGGTGATCAGTTCAATCCCCCCGCTGCGGCAGAGAATGGTGTCTTCGCTCTTGACCCCGGTGATAGAAGGGTTCCACGCGAAGGCCTGGTTTTCCAGCACGCGCACTTGCGAAGCGGGATCGGCAAACGCCTCCCGCCCGGCATAGCCCGTCGATCCGCCCTGGTGGTGCAATGCTTCTTCACCCGGAAATCCGTTGTCCGCATAGGCCTTTTCAATGACCTTGAACATCTCGCCGAGGGTTTTTCCCGGCTTTGTGGAAAGATTCACGGTCGCATCGACGTTGCAGACGGCCTGCTGTTTCTTTTTGATCTCGGCGGAAAGCGGCTTGAAGCTGACCAAGCGAGTGATGTTCGAGATCAGCCCGCCAAACGATGCGCAGGTGACGAGCATGCAATAGCGCTGGGCGCGCAGATCGGTGGGGATGGGATGGCGGAATTTGGCGACCCGATCGTCCGCCGCCACGAGGGTCACGACCGGCAGAAGGCTGCGCATGCGCACCTCGGCATCGAGTACGGCGGCGATTTCGTGCTCGGTCATGTTGGGCGAGATGAGGCGGCATGCGGCCTCGATCGCCGCGGAGGTTCGCCGGCCCCCTTCCCGATAGCGCTGAATCTCCGGCTCGGTCAGGACCCAGCGCAGTTGCACGAAATCGTCCGGCAGAGGCAGGCATCCCGAGGCAAAGCGGTCGAACTCGCCGCTGTCGGTGACATCGGCGGCGATCTTCCTTCCGGCGATCAGTTCCTTGAGCTTCTTCTGGCCGGCCTTGGAATCCTGCCACGGATAGGTGACCACCTCGATTCCGGTCCCGGCCAATTCCTCGTTGGCGAATCGCGGCCCTTCAATGGTATTGGTAAAGCAGATTCGCGTGTCTCGGGTGGCGATGATCCCCGCCACGCCGTTGGGTGAGTTGCTCGCGACATAGTTGTTCTTTCCGGCGGTGATCCATGCGAAGTTGGCCCGATGATTCAAAAACACCCCGTCCAGAGCGTGCCGATCCAGAAACTTCCCCAGTCGGTCCATTTTGACCTTGATTTCGTTATCCATGTGTCACTCCTCAAAACCGGCCTTTTGTCCAAAGAACACGGTGGCTTGACCGTGGGGTTTGCACCAACTACGGTTCTCCCATGGCCATCACGCAGCTCAATAACGAACAAATCAACCGCTACAAGCGGCACCTGATCCTGCCCGAAGTCGGCATGGAAGGCCAGCTTAAGCTCCTCAACGCGAAAGTTCTGTGCATCGGCGCGGGGGGCCTGGGTTGTCCCATCAGCCTGTATTTAGCCGCCGCCGGCGTGGGAACCATTGGACTGGCCGACGTGGACGTGGTCAGCCCCAGCAATCTCCAGCGCCAAGTCCTCTTTGGCGTTTCGAATATCGGCCAGGAGAAAGTGAAGGCCGCCGCCAAGCGGCTCAAGGACGTCAACCCGGATGTTCGGGTCATCGAGCACAAGATGGTCGTGAACGGCGATACGGTCATGGGCCTGGTGAAAGATTACGACATCATCGTCGACGGGACGGATAACTTCCCGACGCGCTACTGCGTGAACGACGCGTGCGTGATCCTCAAAAAGCCAAACGTGTACGGATCGATCTTTCGGTTCGAGGGGATGGTGACGGTGTTTGCCCCGCATCTGCCGAATCCGAACCGCCCCGGCGAACATGGGCCGTGCTACCGCTGCATGTATCCCGAGCCGCCCGAGCCGGGCTCGGTGCCGAGCTGTGCCGAAGGCGGCGTCGTGGGCGTCCTGCCGGGCATCATCGGCACGCTCCAGGCCAACGAAGTCATCAAGCTGATCCTGGGCATCGGCCGGCCCGCGATCGGGCGCCTTACCACGTTCAGCGCGCTCGATTTGGAATTCAAAACGTTCAAGGTCCCGCGCGACCCGGCGTGTCCGGTGTGCGGAGAGCATCCCACCATCACCAAGCCGATCGACTACGAGCAATTCTGCGGAGTCCCCGCGCTCGATCCCAAGAGCCTGGCTGAAACCGAAGCCGAAGTCCGCAACGCCAAATTGCCCGGCGGCAACGGCAGAGCGGATCCTTCGCTGGATTCCAACGGACTGCCGCCCGGCTACGCGTTCAAGCCCGATTGGGAAATCACGCCGCGACAGGTCAAATCGCTGCTCGACAAGAGCGAGAAATTCGTGTTCATCGATTGCCGTCTGCCCAGTGAGAAGGCCATCACCGACATCCCCGGCACCACGCTGATTCCGCTGCAGCAATTGGCGCAGCGAATCGGCGAACTCAAAGGCCGGGAGAACGAAGAGGTCGTCGTGCATTGCAAGAGCGGCGGCCGATCGATGCAATTCACGCAAATCCTTCGCCAGCAGGGATTCAAGAACGTCAAGAGCATGGCGGGTGGGATTCTGTTGTGGAACATGGACATCAACCCCGGCGGGCCGCAGTATTGACCATCAGAACGTGAATTTGCATGTGATCCCCCATTTAGCCCGGCGTGACACACGCCGGGAACCCCGCGGTGTGTTCACCGCGGGCTAAATGGCGTAATCGTCGGTTCATGCCAATCTCGGATGAACTTCCACGGCCGCGGCGGAAGATGGTCTCGAACGTTGTGGCGTTCGACATAATCGATCCTGGTGCGCACCGACATCGGATCGAAACAGAATCGCTTGTCGTAATCGGTCGCCCATATCGGCCGGTCTGGTTGCAATTTCCATCTGGCCGCGTCCTTGGCGCATTTGACGATTTCCGAAACATCACGTGGAGTCGCCGCTGTCACGAAATGTGCGTGCCATGATTGCACACACAACGCGAGAATGATGATTCCCATTCGCGAGATCAGGGATTCGCCGATGGCTTGGCCAACTTCGAGGCGGAGGTCACGCGGAAAGTAATACGGAGGATATTTGAGCCGCTTGTGATCGGCGTGCTCGAGTTGAGGATCGGGGGGAAAGACGATTCCGTCATTGACCCAACCGCGTGCGTCGCCGCGCAACCACGTACCGTACGTCGTAACGGTAAACATGATGGCGAGCGTTGGCATAACGGCATTTTATCTCAAAGTGATGCCGATTCCCCATTTAGCCCGGCCCGGCGTGAGCACACGCCGGGTGTTCCCCGGCGTGTATCACGCCGGGCTAAATGGGGGATCGGCGTGACATGCGCCGAGTCCGCCGCATCGCCAATCCTGCGCCGACCGCGCACGCCACGCTCGCCGCCCCGGGCTCCGGCACATCGGCCATCAACCCGTTCGCCGCGGCGTAGGCGTCAATTGCGGCGTAGTCGGCGGCGGGCAACACAATGGCAGTCCCGTTGGCGGTCTTGCCGAGATTGATGGCCAAGGCGGTGAAGTCGGAGCCGGTAATCGTGCCGGTCGCGCTGTAAAAGAAGTTGCCCTGGTCCCAGGCGAATTTCCCTGACTTGCCTAAGTTGGTGGCCAAGATGGTGAAGTCAGCGCCGGTGACTGTGCCGGTGAGAGTCGCATCGCCGAGCAGTGTGTATTTGATCTCAATCTGGCCGGAGGGGAGTCCGGCGGGGTTGCCGGGGTCGGCCGAATCGGCATAGCCCAGGGCGTATTGTCCGCCTGCCACGACGGACGAGCTTGAAATCCCCGTGCCATTCCACGCGCCGTTGTTGTATCCGCTCTGAAGGTACTGCCGAATGGTCGCCACGGGATCGGCCGCGCCGGCATAGTTGATGAACAGATGGTTATTGGTCAGATCGAGCGTCGAGCCGGCGCCAATGGTGAGCGACGATACGCTGCATCCGCCGGCGCCGACGGCGATCTGTAAGGTGTTTTTCGATGATCCGTTTCCCACGGTCAGCCGGCCGGCTCCGGTGATTCCGGCGATGGAGCTGTTCACGTTTACGGTAAGCGAGCCGTTGTTGACGATGGCAACGTGATTCGAGCTGGTCAGGGAATCGGTGAATGGATCGGTGCTCCCGCCAACCATCACAGACGAACCCGCGTTGATGTTCAGGGCCGAGCCCGGGATCACGTACACGCTGGCGCCGCTCAGGGAGAACGAAACAGTCCCGGTGTCGGTAACATTCAACGTTCCGCCCATCCACGTCAGCGACGCGGGGCTCAGCGCAAGCGTGGCGGAGGGCGCGGCGTCGATGGTTCCTCCCGCTGCGCCGACTTCCATCGGCCGGCTGGAGCTGAATCCCGCCGTTACCGCCAGGGTTCCACCGGTGAATGCCACTCCCAGGCCCGCGGAGCCGATGGCGCCATTGGAGGACGCGGTCAGCCTGCTGCCGGTGGCGATTTCCACCGGCTCGTCACCCGTCAGGGTCAATCCCAACAATCCGTTGGGCTGATCGAAGGTCCCCCAGTCAAACGCGCCGGCATTGATATCGAACGAATTCAAATCCAAAGACGCGACCAGAAAATTCATCCCCAGGTCGCCATCCAGGGTCAGCGTCTTGCCGGTCGTCGGGTCCTGCATGGATATATCCAGCACGACCACAGGGGCATCGACAAAATTCAGCGGCTCACCTTCGATCGTCGGTATCGTCAGAGAATCCAGATAAAAACCCGCGGCGTCCACTTGTCCGCCGGTGCCTTGAACCGGCACTGCAAAATCACTGGAGACTTCCGTCCCGTTATCGGTGCTGATCAAATAGGGATCGCCGTTGGAATCCAGCAATTGATTCCCCTTGGAATCGGTGGCGTATTCCACGTGCATTTTGGCCGCCTCCGCGGTCGAAAGGAACGACACGTCCGCCCCGGTGTCCAAGAGAAAACTTCCCGTCGAAGTATGTCCTTCATAGGAAATGGCAATGGGCGGCGTGTTGTCCGGCGGCGGGTTGGATTGCAACTGCCGAAGCGGATTCGGGCCGATGAACGGATTCGCCGCCGTTGCCGGCCTTGGCGCCCCCGCCGGTGATACGGTCGTGAATTGGTCGAAGGAAGCATAGCTGAGCTTCACGTGATATTGCGTCTGCGGAATCCCCGGATCGGTGTCCAATGTGGAGGGATTCAGCGGCGTGCCCGGCGCGCAAAGATACGTATGCTCCTCGTCCAGTTCATTCACCGGCCGAAGATCAAGCACGGCAACCTTCCCCTGCATGACCGGCATGCCGGCAATGTTGATCTGATCGGAAGGATCATCGGCGGGAACTGGATTCAACTCGGCCCGCAGCGGCGGGAGGTTCGTCGTATAGTCGCTGACGTCCGGAGCGGTGCCGCCGTACTCGACGTCGTTGTCGCTGCTGAACGGGGCCACCGAAAAGTAATAGGGCGTGGAAACGTTGTATGCCGATGTTCCGCCTATGCCTATGTCGTTGTATTGAATCTCCGTCCCGTCGTAACTGTCGGCATTCAGAGCGAAGGATTGCCAAACCTCGTTGCTGAGCAGGACGGTGCTTGTGCCCGTGTCGAGGTAAGCCTGTATGTCGTACGACGAGTTTCCCTGTACATCCTGCCCAATCATCGGGCTATCGGTGGGATTTTGGCGCACGATCATGTGGGTTTGGGGCTGATCGATCGCCGCCGGCAGGACGCCCTCAATATCCACCGCGCGCGCCGCCTGCCAGACGGCGCAGATACCCAGCGGAATCAATCCTCGCGATATTTGCCGGTTGAAACGTCGGGACATCGAGCGCACCAAAGATTCGCTCTATAGCATCCCCCGGAGGATCGCCCCAGCCGCCAACAGGTTACCATTTCCCCCGACCCACGACAACGTTATTTTTCCGCCGCCAGATCCAGCACCAGCACCGAATCGATTGCGTCCGGCGCTAAGATGGGAAGCTTGACCCACACCTGATCCCCTTGCTGCTCAACCAAAAGGCCGCTTTGCAGATCATCGGCCAGCATATATGCCCTGGTCACCGAGCCGGCGACTCCCTTCAGCATAAAGCCACGCGCCGGCCAGTTGAACAGGTGGATGAAGAGCTTTCCCGGCTTGGTGGTGCATCGCCAATCCCACTTGGCCGTCCAAATCGGCTGGCCGTGCTTGTCCGTTTTCTTTGAATCAAATTGACCCGCTTCGTCTCCGAAGGCGGTGGGCCCGGACCCGTAGATCGAATCGCCGTTCACCTTCAGCCAATCGCCGATCGCCGTGAGCCGATCGACCTCCGGCTGGGGAATGATGCCCTCGCTGGTGGGCCCGACATTGAGGAGGTAATTTCCGCCTTTGCTGGCGATATCCACGAGGTTGCGGAGCAGCGTCGCGGTGGATTTGAAATTCGTATCGTTGGATTTATATCCCCAGGTATCGTTGATGGTCATGCACGTTTCCCAGTCCCGGCCGGGATACCCGTGCGGTGGAATGTGCTGCTCGGGAGTTTCGGTATCCCCCTCAAATCCGCCGCCCAGACGGTTGTTCACGATGATCTGCCTCTGGAGGTCGAGCAGGGGCAAAAATTCGGCGGCGCGCTGCGGCGTCATCAGCTTGCCCGGCGTGTCGAACCACAACACCGCCACGGAACCATAGTTCGTCATCAACTCCCTCACCTGGGGCACGGCGACGTTTTTCAAGTAGGCATCAAAATCCCCATCCTGCGCCTTGTCCCAATGGCCGCCCCGCGCGTCCCCGCCGGGATGATGCCAATCCTGGCATTGCGAGTAATAAAACCCCAGCTTGATCCCCGCGGCCTGACAGGCCTCGGCCAGTTCCGCCAGCGGATCGCGAGCAAACGGCGTGGCATCGGTGATGTTGTAGCCGTCCACCTTCGTGTGAAACATGGCGAAGCCGTCATGGTGCTTGGCGGTGATGACGATGTATTTCATTCCCGCCGCTCGCGCGGTCCTGACCCAATGGTCCGAGTCGAACCCGACCGGATTGAACCGCTCGGCGTATTGCGCATATTCGGCGACAGGGATTTTTGCGCGGTTCATGATCCATTCGCCGATGCCGGGAATTTCCTTGTCGTTGTAAACGCCGGCGGGCACGGAATAGACGCCCCAGTGAATGAACAATCCGAATCTCGCCTCGCGCCACCATTTCATGCGCGCCTCATGCTGCGAGGGCGTTTCCTTGCGCTCCAGAACGGGTTGGGTTGAGGGCTGCGTGGACGGGCCTGTTTGTGCCATAACGCCGCTCGTGAAAATGAACCCCGCTAAAATCGCTCCTAGAACATACGAATGATTCATGCGGGCCGGAGTATATCCATCAATCGCGCGGTCCGCACACGGAATGCGGGAGGGACTTTGTGATGCGCCTAAAACCGGAAGAAGACTTTGGCCCTGGATGAAAATCGGCGGAATCCGAACCGATCCCCCCTGAACTGCATGAAAAGCCTGGCCGATGTTCAGAACCCTCCCCCTCTAATCCGATAATCAAAATAGGTCCAATGCGTCTTCCCGCCCATCTTCTGCAGCAGATTGTCGGGCATCCGGTGGCCCATTTCTCCGGTTCCGGGCATAAGCGTGCCCTGGGCCGTGTGACGCTTGAAACCCAAGCCACGGTTTCCCCGATCCACGACGATCTGTTGGACAATCCGATCGACGTAACCGTGCATGACATCTCCGTCGATGCCATCGGACTGGTCAGTCCCCAAGCCATGATGCCGTCGGCGAACCTGGCCGTCCGGATTCCCCTGTCCGATGACGAATCCCTGGCGATCCACTGCCAAGTCACGCGCTGCGTGCGTCAGGCCGACGGGCGATTTGCTCTTGTCGCGAAATTCATCCGCCTTATCGGTGTCCAATCGCCCGAGTTGCAATGCCCGTCCGGCACGTCAAAGCACAATGAGCCTGCCGATTGACTGCGAGCCGGAACTGCATTTTTTCAAATTGACGCAGCACCACTTCGCCATTGTTCTTTGACTTTCGATTGATCTGAAAACAAAATGCAACCCCGATTACATCGGGGTTGCTTTTTTCCGGAGGGCTCATGCCTTCAATCGACATGCCGTTGGAGCAGCTTCGGCAATACAAGCCGACGCTCTATCGCCAGGAGGATTTCGAATCCTTCTGGAATACGACCCTGACGCAATCGGACAAGCAGCCGCTCAATGCGGAACTGATTCCGTACGATCTGCCGACGCGCGGGTTGCAATGTTTCGCCGTTCGTTTCGATGGATTCGGCGGCGGGCGACTGGCTGGGTGGTATCTGCGCCCTGACGCTCGCGGAAAATGTCCCGGGCTTTGCGTGTACCATGGATACAGTGTTCGGGCGGCGCGGCCGCTGGATTTGGTTCCTTTCGCTACGCAGGGGATTTGCGTTCTGAGCATGGACTGCCGCGGCCAGGAGGGCCAGTCACAAGATGGCGCGGTGTATCCCGAAGGGCATCACCTGGGCTGGATGACAGCCGGCATCCGCGATCCCCGATCGTACTATTTTCGTTACGTTTACGCCGACGCCGTCCGCGCCCTGGAAGTGCTGGCCCATCGCGAGGAAGTGGATGCAAGCCGACTGGCCGTCACGGGCGCCAGCCAGGGCGGGGGGTTGAGCCTCGCCGCGGCCGCGCTGTCGCGCAAGCCCATTCTCGCACTGCCCGATATCCCTTTCCTTTGCGATTTCCGGCGATCCATCACGATCGCGACGGCCGGCCCGTATCCAGAAATCACCGGATTCCTGAAATCCTTCCCGCACCTCTATGAGCAGACGATCCGCACGCTGAGCTATTTCGATTGCCTGAACCTGGCGCCGTGGATCACCTGCCGCACGATTGTTTCCAACGGCTTGTGCGACGAGATCTGCCCGCCCAGTTCCATTTACGCCGTGTACAACCACATCACGGCCGAGAAGCAGATGGAGGTTTATCCGTTCCACAAGCACGAATTCCCGCACGAACACCACGAGCTGAAATACCGGCTGATCACGGAAATCCTCAGACCGTGATGGCGTCGTGAGCCCCGCATGTATATGCGGGGCTTCGAGCGATGTGGCGCGTACTCGAACCGGAACCCGTATTACTTCCAATGGCCGATAGCTTCTTCGATTTTCATGAGCGCATCGCCAAACAAAGGGCTGCCGCGCGCTCGCCGAAGCCGGCCGCCGGAGGCTCGGACGGGACCGCGGAGCCGCTGACGGTCAGCCAGCTCACCGCGGCGATCGAAAAGGCGATCAAAACCGGCGTGCCCGGGACGATCACCGTCCGCGGGGAGGTCAGCAATGCCAGCGGCCGGCAGGCGTCGGGGCATCTTTATTTTACGCTGAAGGATTCCGCCGCGTGCATCAATTGCGGGATGTGGCGCGACGCGGCGTCACGACTGAAATTCAAGCTGGAAGACGGGCTGGAAATGATCGCCACCGGCCGCGTTTCGGTTTACGCGCCGCAGGGACGATATCAGCTTCAGGTGCAGAGCCTTCAGCCCGCGGGCCGTGGAGCGCTGGAACTGGCATTCCGACAATTGCAGGCCAAGCTTGCCGCCGAGGGACTTTTCGCCGCGGAGCGCAAGAAGCCGATTCCGCTTTATCCGTCGCGCATCGTCCTGGTCACGAGCCGAGCGACCGCGGCGTTGCAGGACATCCTCAAAGTTCTTCGCCGATATTCGTGGCTGAAACTGATGGTCTACCACGTGCCGGTGCAGGGCGAAGGCAGCGGCGAGCAGATCGCCCAGGCCATTGCCAACCTGAACCGGCACGGAGCGGAGATCGGCGGGGTTGACGTGATCGTGCTGTCTCGCGGAGGCGGTTCGCTGGAGGACCTCTGGTCGTTCAACGAGGAAATCGTCGCCCGCGCGATCGCCGCTTCACGCATCCCCATCGTGACGGGCATCGGACACGAAGTCGATTGCACCATCAGCGATCTCGTCGCCGATTATCACGCGCACACGCCGACCGAAGCCGCCCAGGTGATCGCCCGTCATTGGAACCGAGCCGGCGACACGGTGCTGCAATTGGACGCAAGGCTCGATCGCGCCATCCGCCAAGTCATCCAGGATGCCCGGCAGCGCCTCAGCGGCATCGAGCGTCACGAATTCCTCCGCCGTCCGCTGGATCGCATCCAGATGTTGGGCCAACTTCTCGACGAGCGGCAGAAGTCGGCGACGTTGGCGCTGCGCGCTCGTCTGGGCCAGGCGAGGCATCGGCTTTTCGCCGTTGAACCCCGGCTTTTAGTCGCGGCCCAATCCTCGCTGAAAATCCGCGTCGCCCGCCTCGATGCGCTGGACCGGCAACTCCAGGCCCTTTCCCCCCAGGCCGTGCTGAATCGCGGCTACACCATCACGTCGATGAAGAAAACCGGCCAGATTCTGCGCAGCTCGACGGCCGCGAAGACCGGCGACCGTTTGCTGACGCGATTCGCCGACGGCGAAACGGAGTCCATTGTCCAGGATTCCCGGCAGATGTCGTTGTTTGAATGAACCCTCTACACCAATCGAACGCTCTGACAGAGCCGCACCCGTGTCGGCCCGGAGCGGGGCGACACGCCCCGGCTCTGCAATTTCAACAGCTTCCACATATTCCTTGCTCAACCGCCCGACAACCTGTAAATTCCGTTGTTTCTTCACGTAAACCGTTCCTTTGGAGGAGCCTCCGATGCCCCCCGAATTCCGCCGTAGAAGTCACTTGTTCACCAGCGAATCCGTCACCATGGGCCATCCCGATAAGGTGGCCGACCAAATCAGCGACGCCGTTCTTGACGCCCTTCTGGCTCAAGACCCCCACAGCCGCGTTGCCTGCGAAACGCTGGTGACCACCGGGCAGGTCGTGCTGGCCGGCGAGATCACGACCGAGGCGTACATCGATGCCGCCCAGGTGGCGCGCGATACCATCCGCGAGATCGGGTACACGCATCCGGAGATCGGCTTCGATTACCAAAGCTGCGGCGTGTTGACGGCGCTGCACTCGCAATCGCCCGACATCGCCCGCGGCGTCAATCATGCCGAAGACGACGCCAAGGAACAGGGCGCCGGCGACCAGGGCCTGATGTTCGGATACGCCTGCGACGAAACCCCCGAGTTGATGCCCTTGCCCATTCACCTGGCTCATCGCCTGGTGGAGCGATTGGCGGAGGTGCGATCGAGCAGCAAGCTTCCCTGGCTTCGCCCCGACGGGAAGAGCCAGGTCACCGTCGAATACGTGGGCGAGCGACCCACGCGCGTTCATACGGTGGTCATCTCGACGCAGCACGATGAAACCGTGCTCGACAAGAAGCACGACCGCATCAGCGAAAAGGCGCGGCGGCAAATCATCGAGCAGGTCATCAAGCCCGTCATTCCCAAAAAGTTCTGGAACGACGACATTGTTTTCCACATCAATCCCACGGGCAAATTCGTGGTGGGCGGCCCGAGCGGCGATACCGGCCTGACCGGGCGAAAGATCATCGTGGACAGCTACGGCGGGCGCGGCGCCCACGGCGGCGGCGCCTTCAGCGGAAAAGATCCCTCCAAAGTCGATCGCAGCGCCTGCTACATGGGCCGGTATATCGCCAAGAACATCGTGGCCGCGGGCCTGGCACGCAGCGCCGAAGTGCAGCTCGCCTATGCCATCGGCGTGGCTCATCCCGTGTCCGTAACCGTCAGCACCGAGAACACCGCGCTGATCCCCGAAGACCAGATCGCCGCACTTGTCAAAGAGCATTTCCCGCTCACGCCGCGCGGCATCATCAAGTATCTCGATTTGCTGCGGCCGATTTACAAACAAACCGCCCGGCACGGGCATTTCGGCCGTCCGCCGGGAAGCGACGGCGGCTTCAGTTGGGAAAAAACCAACAAGGCCGAGGCGCTTGCCAAGGCCGCCGGAATATCGATGAAAAAGGCGGGGTGAGCTGGAAAACCAGAAATCCGAAACCAGAAACCAGAATCAAACCCGAATGACCAAAACCCGAAACGAAGGCCGCTTCAGTCATTCGGATTTCGGATTTGATTCGTCCCCGGCGCGCCGGGACCTTCGGCATTCTGGTTTCGGGTTTCTGGTTTTCTAACGCATCCAGCGCGCGCAAATCGTCGCCAGGCCCAGCAGGGTGGCGAACCCGGCCACATCGGTGATGGTCGTTGCGAAGATCGTCGCGGATTGGGCCGGATCGAATCCCAGCCGGCGCATCACAAACGGAATGGCCGCTCCGCTGACGCAAGCCAATGTTTGGGCGATGATCAGGGCAATCCCCACGACGACGCCCAGGGCGACGCCGTGATGGAATTGCCAGATCATGGCGACGATCGCGGTGGTGATGCCGATGACCACGCCGCTGAGCAACCCTACGGTGGCCTCGCGCATCAGCACGTGCCGCAGTAATTTGCGATCGGTGCGTCCCTGGGTGATGCCGCGGATGGCGACGGACATCGCCTGCGCCGCCGCGTTGCTTCCCATGCTTGAGACGATGGGAATATAAATCGCCAGCACCGAGAGCCGGCTGAGGGTTCCGCCGAACATGGCAACGACGATGCCAGCCAGGAATGCCGTCGCCAGGTTGACCTGGAGCCACCAGATTCGCTTGGAAAAACTAAATTGCCAGGAGCTGCCCAATCGTTCTTCGGCGCCCGCCCCGAAGAGGCGCTGCACGTCTTCGGTGGCTTCTTCCTGAATGACATCCATGACGTCATCGAGCGTGACGAGCCCGCAAAGTCGCTGATCGGCATCGACGACCGGCAGCGCCAAAAACCGCGAAGATCGCATCTGTCGGGCCACTTCCTCCTGGTCCATGCCGGCCGGCACGGATTTGACGCCGGGGATCATGATGTCGCCCAGCAAACTGTCGAGCCGGGCCAGCAGCAGAGTGCGCATCGACAGCACGCCGACGAGCCGGCGCTGCTCGTCCACGACGTAGACGTAGCTCATTTGTCCGAGTTCCTGGTGAATGCGGCGGAGTTCGGCAACGGCCTGTTCCACGGTGATGTCCTTATGCAGGGCGGTCACCTGCGTGGTCATGATTCCGCCGGCGGTGTCGGGGGGATACTGCTCGAGTTGGCGCGACTCGGCGGCCTGTGACGCCCCAAACCGGCGCATCAGCCCGTCGTGCACGTCGCGATCCAGATTGCCGAGCAGATCGACGCGATCATCCGGGGCCATGGCGCACAAGATTCCCGAGGCCGCCTCCGGCGGCATGGTGGAAATCAACTTCGCGGCCCGGGCCGGTTCCATGCGGCGGAAGATTTCCCCCGCGGCGTCGGCGGCCATGTTCTGGGCGACACCGGCGGCAACCTCGACCGGCAGCAGCTCCAGCGCCACCACCCCTTCTTCGGCGCCGAGGCTTTGCAGTTGATCGGCGATTTCGCGCGGATCGTAAGCTTCTCCCTCAAATTCCCGGAGCAATTCCTCGCTCATGGCGGCCTTTTAGTTCAGTGCGAGATAGAAGAAAAGCACGACCGATTCCTTGACGAGGTCGTGATTCGACCAGTAATGGGTGTCGAGACCGGCGGGCTCAAATCCCAACTTGGCCAGAAGCTGGATCGCCGGGAAATCATCCGCCGGCGCCTGTGCGGCCAGGGCCCGCAGGTTCCTCTGGCGGGTCTCATGAATCATCTGAAACATCAGGGCCGACGCCAATCCCTGGCGGCGGAATTCGAAGTCCACGCGAAGGTCGATGATTCGCAAGACGCCAGCAAGGGGATCGAGCCGGGCCGCGGCGGCGGCGACGGGGAGGGCGTCGTGCTCGGCCACCAGTGCGACGCCTTCGTCAGCCCCCGTGACGATCTGCTTGATAGCGAACGCCTGCTCGATCCCCAGGGCATGGCGCAGCAGGCGCTTTTCCCGCAACGGACGCAATTGCGTCTTCCACGACACCGCCAGGGCCTCGCCGGCGCGATCGATGTGAAGATATTGCGACGACTCCGCCGTGGCGTCGATGTCCTTTACCGCATCGAGATCGGCCATGGTCATTGCGCGGATTTCCATGCCCCAAGGATATCGCGCCGCGGGCAGGCATAAAACCGGGTCGTCCGATTTTGATTTTTGTTTTCTAGTTTCCGCTTTTCGATTTTCCGATACCATTCTTCCCCATGGCGGCGATAAGTCTTGACCAGGCCATGAAGCTGGCCGATCAATTCAAATCTCAAGGCAACCTGGCTGAAGCTGAGAAGGTTTATCGCCAAATCCTCTCGGCGGCGCCGGCGAATGCGGGGGCCCTCAATCTTCTGGCCACGGTCGTGGGCGACTGCAATCGGCTGGGCGAGGCCCGCGATCTATTTCGCCAGGCCACTCTGGCAGAGCCAACCTATCACGACGCATGGACCAATCTAAGTCTGTGCTGCGAACGGCTGGATGATTTGGATGAGGCGATCTCCGCCCGCCGCAGGGCCATGGAGCTGAAATCCGATTGGGCCGAGCACTGGCATCGTCTGGGCATTTGCCTGGCAAAACGCGGCGATGTGAAGGAGGGGATCGTTGCCTTGGGCAAGTCGCGGGAAATGGACCCCGACGCCGAGGGCATCTCTCACGATCTGATCATGGCCCTGTGCAAAGACAGCCAGCATCAGGCCGCAGAGGACCTGGCATTCCCGCGGCCTCCGGCCAAGCCAGTCGGGGACCTGACCATGAGATACCTGGCGGACAGCTTGAAGAAGGCCGGGCGATTCGAGGACGCGACGGAAATCTGGCGTCGCACGCTGGAGATGGATCCCTCGCGCACGGAAGCGCGCGGGCAATGGGCGATGTGCCTCATCACCCTCGGCGATTACGAGCGCGGGTGGCGTGAATACGAATCGCGCTGGGATTGCGATACGTTCGAAGGCAACCAACGCCTCGATCCGCTGCGCCAATGGGGCGTGCCCCCCACCGGCCATCCCGACGTCGCGGGAAAGACGGTTCTCCTTTACGCGGAGCAGGGCATCGGCGACGCCATTCAGTTCGTTCGATACGCATCGATCTTCGCCGCTCGAGGGGCGCGCGTCATCGTGCAATGCGTTTGGCCGCTGAAGGCCCTGCTGGAAAAATGCGTGGGCGTCCGTCTCGTTTACGGGGACAAGGAGACTTTGCCGAAGTATGACTGGCACATCCCGTTGATGAGCCTAAGCTGGCGCTCGGCACGACGATGCGAACGATTCCCGCGGACATTCCCTATCTGCAAGCCGATTCCGCGCGGTGCAAGAGCTGGCAGGCGCGCGTGGAGTCGGCGGCGAGGCCGGGAAGCCGGCTCCGCGTGGGTTTGACCTGGGCGGGCAATCCCAAACACAAGAATGACTCCAATCGCTCGGTTGACCCCGCGCTGCTGTCAGGTCTGGCCGCGGTGGAAGGCGTCGATTTTTTCAGCCTGCAAAAATCGAAGGAGAACAAAAGGGCGGAATCGCCGCCCGGGCTTCGGCTCATCGATTTCACAAACTCGTTGTACGACTTCGCCGAGACCGCGGCGCTCATCGAGCAATTGGACCTTGTGATCAGCGCCGACACCGCCGTCGCCCACCTGGCCGGGGCGCTCGGAAAGCCGGTCTGGACGCTGATTCCAAATCCCCCGGATTTTCGCTGGCATGTGCGGGGCGACCAAACCGCGTGGTATCCGACGATGCGGCTGTTTCGGCAGGAATCCTACGGCGAATGGGCGGATGTCATGGAGAGAATCGTGCGAGAGCTGAAGATCCGGGCCGCCACGGCCCGCCTGTGATTGCTGTGGACAATCGCGCCGGAATCGCCACAATACCCGGCCTTCAAACAACAGGAGAATTATGGCAGAGGATACACAAGAAACTGGACAGCCCAGCGTTCAGGTCCTTCTGGACGAACGCGAGTTGCGGCAGATTTACAGCAATTCCTACCGCATTCACGCCACGGCCGACGAAGTGATCATCGATCTGGGCTTCAACATGCCGAATCCCAATCCCCAGTCGGGCCAGCAACAACTGCTGCTGAAAATCACCGATCGGGTGGTGATGTCTTATCTGAACACCAAGCGCCTGGCGCAGTCGTTGCAGCAGCTGATCAAACGTTACGAGCAGCAGTTCGGCGAACTGGTGCCCAGTAGCCAGCGTCCGCCGGTCAACCGCTAAGTGGCCCAAGGCGAGTGTGAAGAGGGGGGCTCTCACGACGCCAGCCGGGCCGCCGCCGCCGAGCGGTCGTTCAGGGCGCCGGCCAGTTTGTCGCTGGTCAGAGGATGATTTCCACTTTGCTGGATCTCAAGGGCGGCCGCGACGGAACCTAAATAAGCGGCGGCATGCAACGATCCTCCGCAGGCAAGCGTCAGGCTCGCCGTCGCCAACAGCGCGTCCCCGCAACCGAGCGGATCGACGACGCGGTTGGACAGGGCCGGAAGATACTCACTGGCCAATCGACCCAAAGGCGCATCACCGGAGCGCTGGGGCGGGCTGAATGTCACCAGGCCTTGCTTGCCGAGGGTGATGATTGCCTGGCGTGCCCCGGTCTCGCTGAGCAGCCTCCATACCGCCGCCCCAAGTCCGCTGGAGAAATCGTGCAGTGTTTCGCGCATCTCCCGCTCGGTCGGGCAGAGCAGGTCCACGGATTTGAACCACAACAAGCTGCTCTGCCGCCCGCTGACGTCGGCCGTCAGGATCGGCACGGTTTTTCGCAGCGACGGCATGATCCGCTCCAGGAGCGATTGAGTAATCAAACCATATCCAAAATCGGCGAACACCACCGCCGCGGCATCCTGCGCCGCCGCCAGGATTTTTTCACCCAGATCGCCGGCGGCTTGCGAATCGATCGGATCGATGGCTCCCTGGTCCACCTTGAACAATTTGGTTTGATCGGCCAGATACCGGCTCTTGGCGACGAGATGCCGGCGATGCCCGGAAGATTCAACCGCCAGACCGCGGGCCTTGAGCCGCATCTCGGTCTGGTGGGATTCCTGATCCCCGCCCAGGGCGGTCACGAGGGTGGCGCTGGCGCCCAGGCCGGCCAGGTGGAGGGCGATCACCGCCGCCCCGCCGTCGAAATCCTGGCTCTGGAGCTGGCGCAGGGCGATCATCGGCCCCTCGCCGGCGATTCCCGATGCGTCGCAGAAGTGGTAACGATCCAGGATGTAGTCCCCCACCACCACCACCTTTTGCCCGCGGAATTTCTGCAACAGCAGGCCCAGCGATCTGCCCGACAGATCGAATTTCTCCCTGAACCGCAGGACTTTTTCATCCGTAAACGCCTCGCGGTCTTCCAATGCATGAATCAAAGCCGTTGACGAATAGACCACGTCGCCGCTGGAAAAAACGACCCGGCCGCCGTGTTTTGCAACCATCTGCCGCTCGGCCAAAAATCGCGGATCGTGGTTTTGCTCGTACTCCTTGCCTTTGACGTAAATATCCGGCTGAAGCTGTTCGAGCAGTTCCACCGCCGACGGATGGGAGTTGACGTGGACCCAATCGACGCATTCCAGCGCCGCCAGGCTGACGGCGCGCAGATCGTCCGGGATCAGCGGCCGATCCACCCCTTTGCCCACCTGCGAATCCGCGCTGACGGTCACGACCAGTTCGTCGCCGAGGGATTTGGCGTATTGCAGGTGCTGAATATGTCCCGGATGAATGATGTCGAAACACCCGTGACAATGCACGACAACCCGGCCGGCCCCGCGGGCCTTGCGCCGAAGGGCGGTCAGCCGCTCCAAATTGCAGATTTTTTGATTCGCCGACATGAAAATATTTATCGGACGAACGGGCGATAGAACTAAACTCCGGGGGTTCAACCGTCCGATAATTCAGTTAAGTCATGCGACTCAGCTACATCCTTGTAACGCGAAATCGCCGCCAGGCGGCTTTGGATATTCTGCGGTCCTTATCCGCAAACACGCCCCTGCCGGCCCAGGAGTGGGAGGCCTTCTGCATCGACAATGCCTCCACCGACGACACTGCCGCGGCGGTGCGAGCGGAATTGCCGAACGTTCGCCTGTTTTCCAACCGCCTGGATAAGGGGCCGGCCGCCGCCAATCAGGCCTTGGCCGCCTGTCGCGGCCGGCAAGTGATCAAACTGCGCGAAGGCGCCTATCCCGCGGACGGCGCGGCGATCCTGTCGCTGCTGTCGCATTTGGATTCCGACCCGGCGATCGGCGCCGTCGCAGGCCGGATGATCCTGCCTGACGGAAGCGCACTGGCCAGCCCACTGCCTTCGCTGGCGACGCCCGGGGCGAGTTGCTTCCGCAAAACCGTTCTCGACCGCATCGGGGGATTTTCCACACTGTTCGGCCAGGCCGCGGAATATGATCTGGGTTTCCGCATCTTCGACGCGGGCTTTCGCATCGACAAGCGGGACGACATCATTTTTCGCAGCCAGGGCGTCGCCGGGGGCGTCGCTGAGGGCAAAGATGCCGATCGGTCAGAACTTCGCGCCCGCATCCGCGACCATCTGATCGTCGCCAGCCGCCGCCTGCCCGCCCGCCTCGCCCGCATTTACTGGCACGATTGGTGGATGCGCGAGAAAGCTCTCGCCGCCCATGCCGGCCACAGCCGCGCCGCCTGGGCCGGGTATTTCTCCGCCTGCCTGGCCAGGCTCGCACAACTCTACACCGCTCCGCAACCCATTTCCCGGCAAGCGATCGAGGACGTATTCGAATACCGTCGGCACGCCGCCATGGTCGGCGACTGGGCCCGGCGCAACAGCGTCTGGCGCGTCGTGCTCGCCGACTTCAGCGAAAACATCTGGGCGACCTACAACGCCTGCCGATCCACGGGCCTGCAAATGCGCTGCATCGCCGACAGCAATCCCGCGCTGGCAAAGCTGGTCTATCGCGGCCTGCCGATCGTGCCCGCCAACCGCGCATTCGAAGGCGGCGGCATCGACGGCGTCATCATCACACATTCCGATCCCGCACAGATCGAGGCGAATTTCAAGATCCTCCGCAACCACTTCCACGGCCCGATCCTTCGGCTCACCCAAACGCCCAGGGTCGCCACCCGCGTCCAGGCGACGGCGGCGTGAGCACAATCCGAAGTTCCCTCAAGGAAAAATTTAACCGCAGAGATCGCTGAGATCGCGGAGACAGACGCAGAGAAGAAGACGGCTGGAGATCTTCTCCGTCTGTCTCCGCGATCTCAGCGTGCTCCGCGGTTCAATTTGGCCTTAGGATTAAAGAAAACTTCAGATTTGTTTTCCGCCGCCATCGCGTAAACTTCTCCCAACCATGGCCGACGCCCCCCGAAGTCCGCTTGCTGAACTCCTCGCCTTGGCGCTTCCCACCGTGGCGCAGATGGCCTCGTACACGGCCATGCAGTTCATCGACACGTGGATTCTCTCCCGGCTCGGGGACGCCCCGCCCACCGCCGCCTCCAACAGCGGAATGCTCGCCTTCGCCCCGCTGTCGCTGGGAATGGGAACCCTCGTCATCGTCAACGCCCTGGTCAGCCAAAGTTTCGGCGGGCGAGATTTCAAGCAATGCGGCAGATTCCTCTGGCAGGGAATCTGGTTTGGCCTGGTTTTCAGCCTGTTCTTGCAGCCGCTGGCCCTCGTGGCCGATCCCATCTTCAAAATATTCCACCATCCCGCGCCCCTGGCGGCCATGGAAGCGACCTATTTCCGCATCGTCATGCTTGCGGCCACGGTCAAGCTCATCTCCACGTCCATCGGGCAATTCTCCCTGGGCATCGACCGCCCCAACAATCCGCTCGTCGCCGCCATCATCGGCGTCAGCATCAATGCCTTTGCCGCCTGGTGCATCGTCCTGGGCCATTGCGGATTTCATTCCTGGGGAATCGCCGGGGCGGCCTGGGCGCAAAACCTCGGCTGCGCCTGCGAAATGATCGTCCTCATCATCCTCGTTTTCCAAAAGCAGATCAGAATCCGGTTCAACGCCCTGGATCTTCGGCCGCGCTTCAGCGAGTTCATCACGCTCATCAAAGTCGGCGTTCCCTCCGGCCTCCAGTGGTTCAGCGATGTACTCGCCTGGTCGATCTTCTGCAACGGGGTGATCGGCCTGATCGGCCCGGCCGCCATGGCCGCCAATGCCTTCATGTTTCGTTATCTGGTTCTCAGCTTTCTGCCCACCGTCGGGCTTTCCGCCGCCGTCACCGCGCTGGTCGGCCGCTACATCGGAAGCCGCCAGCCCGACGTCGCCGCCCGCCGCGCTCATCTGGCCTTTGTCGTCGCTCTGGCATACGTGCTGATCTGTGGAATCGCCTTCATCGCCTTCCGCGCGCCCCTCATGCGATTCTTCACCTTCGACCCGGCCGTCATTCGCATCGGCTCGATCTATCTCATCTTCGCGGCGATTTATGAGCTTTCCGACGCGATGTACATCATCTACACCGGGGCTTTGCGCGGGGCCGGCGATACATTCGTCCCCACCGTGGTCATGGCCTGCCTTTGCTGGTCGATCAGCGTCTTCGGCGGATACGCGATGGCGCGGTGGGCGCCCGGCGCCGGCGTCGCCGGGCCGTGGATCATGGGCTGCATCTACGGCTGGATGCTCGGCCTGTACATGCTTCTGCGCTTCACCGGCGGAAAGTGGCGGAGAATTCATCTCCTGAAAACCGAAAACGGCGGCGAGCCGGTTCAGAATGGAAACGCACCGGCGCTCATTCTCCAATTCCCGCTGAACCAAGACAGGTCGTGATCGGTCACATTATTCTTTCAGAAAGGACTTTATATGGCGACGATTTCCATTGCGGAAGTGCTGTGTGGGCAATTTGAGCGAGCTTGGCAGACGTTCCGAGACGCTTTGTCACCTCTCGACAACGAGCAGTTCTCCTCCGCCGATATCGAGTGGCTCGTGCCGCGAAACTTGGCCTACCATATTCTGGAAACGGCCGACTTTTATTCCTCGGACTGCAACCCGGACGGGTTTGCTTGGGGGCATTTCATTGCCAAGAACAAGGACCAGATTCTCGATTATGCCCAGCAAGTTGAGGCCAAAGTGAAGCAGTGGTTGCTCAAGCATCGCGACCCGCAATTCCTCGAGCGGCAGTCGATCCTCACGGGAACGGGAGCGACCGTGCTGGATCGATCGCTCTATCTCTTGCGGCATACGCAGCACCACCTGGGACAGATAAATTCCGAGCTTCGACGGCGCGGGCTGCCTCGCGGGCAATGGCGGTAACGGTTGACCAAGAACGTTCAGAATAGTTCTTCCCGAACCAGCGCGGTTCCTGGCAGCCCGTGGTTTTAGTCGTCGATGACCGAGTTATCCACTGGAATCTTTATAGACAGGGCGCGATCCTTGGCCTGTGGATGCTCCGGCGCTTCACCGGCGGAAAGTGGCGGGCCATTCATCTCGTCGAAAGCGAAATTCCTTTTATTGACCCGCCCGCTTTTTCCGATACAATCCCGGAGATATGCGAAAAGTCGCCCTCATCGGCCGAGTGATTATTATCCCGCGACAACTCGGGTAGGGCCGATCTTTCATCCAGAATTACCAAGCCCTGCCCGACGGCAGGGTTTTTTATTGGCCCGTTTTGCTAAACTCTGAGCGATCCAATGGAAGAGAAAAAGAATTACAAAACCACGCTGAACCTCCCGCAGACGGCGTTTGCCATGGAGGCGAAGCTCACCGTCAATGAGCCGACGCGGCTGAAGCGCTGGACCGAATCGCGCTTGTACGAAAAACTGATGGAGCGCCACGCTCAGGATCCAAGATGGATCCTGCACGATGGCCCGCCGTTCGCCAACGGCGATATCCACATCGGGCACGTCATCAACAAAACGCTGAAGGACGTGATCTTGCGTTTTCGCTCGATGCAGGGATTCCAGACGCCTTATGTTCCCGGCTGGGATTGCCATGGCTTGCCGATCGAGCACAAAATCCAGCAGGACCTTGGGCCGAAGCTGCGCGAGATGAGCGTGCCGGAAGTGCGCCGGCTCTGCCGCGAATACGCCGAGAAATATGTCGAAATCCAAAGCGAGCAGTTCCAGCGGCTGGGGATTCTCGGCCAGTGGGGCGATCCGTATCTCACCATGAGCCGCGGGTATGAAGCGGACACCCTGGAGGTTTTCGCCCGCTTCGTCGAGGCTGGGCTGGTGTACAAAAAGCTCAAGCCCGTGCCGTGGTCGATCGAGAACCAAACCGCGCTGGCTGATGCGGAATTGGAATATGCGGATGTTTCCGACCAGAGCGTGTATGTGGAATTCCCAATCACAGGCCGGCCGGGCGAATATCTCCTCGTCTGGACGACGACGCCCTGGACCCTGCCGGCAAACCTCGCGGTGGCCGTCAATCCGAAGGTGGAATATTCCTACGTTCGGTACAGGCGAAATGACCAATTGCGCTGCGCGGTTGTCGCTTCGCAACTGGTCGAGCGCGTGTTTGCCCGAGAAGGATTGCGAATCGAAGGAGAGAAAAAGGTAACGGGCGCGGAATTGAACGGAACCCTTTACGACCATCCCTTCGCCGACAATCGCAAACGCCATGTCGTCTTGGCTGATTATGTAACCACAACCGACGGCACGGGACTCGTGCACACGGCCCCGGGCCACGGCGAAGATGACTTCGAAACCGGCCTTCGTGAACAACTGGAAGTTTACAGTCCCGTCTTGGCCAATGGCCGATTCGACGACACCGTCCCCCAATGGATTCGCGGCAAGAAGGTTTGGGAAGCGAATCCACTGATTGTTCAGCATTTGAAAGATGCCGGGCTGCTCTTTGCCCAAGAAACGATCACGCACAGCTATCCGCATGACTGGCGGAGCAAAAAGCCGATCATCTTCCGCGCCACCGAACAGTGGTTCGTCAACGTCAACCAGCCGTTTTCCGTTTCCGGCGACATCAGTCAATCGTTGCGCCAGCGCGCATCGGAAGCGGTGAGCGGCAAAATCGATTTCGTGCCCAAATGGGGACAGACGCGATTCGCCGGAATGATCGAATCCCGCCCGGATTGGTGCGTTTCGCGCCAGCGGGCCTGGGGATTGCCCATCCCCGTCTTCTACAACGAGAAGGGCGAAGCGCTTCTGACCCCCCAGTCCGTACGCGCGGTGGCCAAGCGATTCGCCGAAAAGGGAAGCGAAGCTTGGTTTACCGATTCGCCGGCGGAACTGCTCGGCGATTTCAACCCGGGAGCGAATTTCCCGAAGGACAAGCTGCGGAAGGAAAAAGATATTCTCGATGTCTGGTTCGAATCCGGCAGCAGTTGGCACGCGGTGCTTCAGAAGCGGCCAAATCTGCATTTCCCGGCCGATCTTTATCTGGAGGGATCGGACCAGCATCGCGGTTGGTTTCAGCTTTCGCTCCTGCCCAGCCTCGCGGTGACCGGTCAGCCGCCGTTCAAGCAGGTGCTCACGCACGGCTTCGTGGTCAAGCCGGATGGGACCAAGGTGAGCAAATCCGACAAGGATTACGTCACCGCGACGCAGGAGATCAACAGGCACGGGGCCGATCTGCTGCGGCTCTGGTGCTGCAGCGTCGATTATCAAAACGACATCCCGGCCAGCCCCGCGGCCATCCGGGAATTCGGCGACAAATACCGCAAAATCCGCAACACGTTGCGATATCTGCTTTCAAATCTGTACGACTTCGATCCGAAGACGGATGCCACGCCGATCGATACGCATGGGCTGGATGGCTGGGCGCTATTCGAACTCGATCGGCTCATTCGCGAGGCGAAAAAGGAATACGACGCTTATCAGCTCCATCGGGTTTTTCGCCGCCTGCACGATTTCTGCGCCGTGCAGGTCAGCACGATCTACAGCACGGCGATGAAAGATCGGTTGTATTGCGAGTTGCCGAATTCTCCGCTTCGGCGGCGATGCCAGCGGGTGATGTACACAATAGCTGATTCGCTGATTCGCTTGCTCGCGCCGATGCTCGTTTTTACCGCCGACGAGGCGTGGGAACATTTGCCGCACAAGTCCGGCCAAGACGCGAGTTTGGAGAGCGTCCATTTGCTCTCCTTGCCGACGTTCGAGCTGAAGCCGTCGGACCAGGATATGAGGCGTTGGGCTTTGCTCAGGGAGGCGCGCGATCAGGCCACGGCCCAACTCGACGCGCTGAAAAAATCGGTCGGCTTGAACAAAGCGCTCGACGCGGAGATCGTTTACCACGTAGGCGATGAAGCGCGAAAGGCATTGGAAGCATGCGGTCCGGATTTGGAAGATGTCGTCGGAGCCGGGTGCCACCGTTTGGTGAGCAGCCCCGGCGATGCCTGGCGGGTTGAAGTTGTGGACGTGCGTGAAAAGTACAAAGCCTGCGCCCGAAGCTGGAAGCGCCGGCCGGATGTCGGCGAGGATCCCGAATATCCGGACCTGTCGCGGCGCGACGCGGCGGCCGTCCGGGCATTGGCGTCAAAGTAAACTGAAATGAACCGAGCCCCCATCAAACTCGCCGTTCTGATCAGCGGGTCCGGGACCACGCTGCAAAATCTCATCGACCGCATCCGCGCCGGCTCGCTCGACGCGAAAATCGCCGCCGTCGTCACCTCGCGCGCCGGCATCAAGGGGATCGACCGCGCTCGTGATGCCGCGCTGCCCTTCCACCTCGTCGAACAATCAAAATATTCCGATACCGCCGCGTTCAGCCGAGACATCTTCAAAATCTGCACGGACGGCGGTGTTGAATTGATCTGCCTGGCCGGCTGGCTTTCGCTGCTGGACATCCCCGAGGCGTTCGCCGGGCGGATCATGAATATTCATCCGGCCCTTCTTCCGAGTTTCGGCGGAATGGGAATGTACGGACAGCGCGTTCACCAGGCAGTGCTGAATCACGGCTGCAAGGTGAGCGGCTGCACGGTGCATTTCGTCGATCGCGCGTATGACAATGGCCCGATCATCCTTCAGCGCACCTGCGCGGTGATGGAAGACGACACGCCCCAAACGCTGGCCCATCGCGTTTTTGAAGAAGAGAAAATCGCGTATCCGCAGGCGATTCAGCTTTTTCAAGACAACCGCCTGCGCATCGACGGGCGGCGGGTGCGAATTATCTAAACCCGGATTTCCCGGATGGCATTGGGCTCCACGTATAATGAATTGTCGTTTGACCGCGTGAATGCCGGCTTTTCGCGATTTTCGGGACATGAAGTCTGGAGAATCCAAAGGGTGAAAGCAGCAAGGATGCTCTTCGGGTGGGTTTTGACGGCAGTCTCAAACTCGAATTCCACGGCTCGAAAGTCACCAGCGACGCGGGATTACTGGTCTACCGGGAATTGGATGACGCGCTGGGTTTGATGACCATGGCCGGAACCCTGCTCCGCGACTGGCGCACCCGGAAGAACACTCAACACACGGTGGCGGGACTACTTCGTCAGTCTATCTACAGCCGTCGTAGCAGTGGATCAAGGAGGGCAAGAATGCGGTCAAGTGGACGCGGCTGAGTTGCTACGACTTCGCTGACAACCAGGTGAGGCTGCAACTGTTTGCCTTGGCGTACAACCTGGGGAACTTCCTGCGGCGACTGGCGCTGCCCAGCAGCGTGAAGCACTGGTCACTGACCACGCTGCGGGAGAAGCTCATCAAAATCGGGGCGAAAGTTGTCTCTACGGCCAGGTACGTGATCTTCCAAATGGCGGAGGTCGCCGTCCCTCGAAAGCTGTTCCGGCTGATCCTTGAGCGAATCTGGCGGCTCCGACTGCAAACGGCGGCCTCGGGATGATGACGGGCAGCGTGAAAGGCTTACGAAATGTCTGGGGCGACGGGGACAGTCTGCTCGCATGTGGTCGGCAAACGATCCGACGCGTCAAGATGGATAGCTTGCCATCCCAATCGTCGAGATTTTGGTGGCTGCGAACCCAAAAAGAGTTGGGCCGGACACACAAGACCCGGTATCCTACGCAAAACGGCCGACGACGTTCGTCGGTCGAGGTCCATATGGGAAATCCCGGATAAATGGATGCGCGCACAGATATGTAGGAAGGATCAGCCTTGGAGAAGAAGTTTGGCGACGCATCGGGGGCTGTGCCTCTAACGTCAGCCCATTCATCGCCTGCCGTTTTCCCATCGATTCGGAAACGAAGATTTCTCCTTAGCTTAGTATGGATCATGATCGGGCTTTGGGCGGCGCTTTGCATCGTTCAGGGTGCGCGAGTTCGGCGATGGACATACGACATCTTTGATGCGCTGCGATTTCACTCGGATTTGCAACGCAGGTGCATGTGGGGATTGGAATGCGTTGGGCCGGAGGGGTTTCTCAATCAATACGAGAAAATGGCGATCGAAGAGCCGGATTGGAGAACATTTCTCGATTATTCGCCGCTTCGGCTGCTGGCGGTACGAGAATGGGCAATCTATCTTCAGCGGCATTTTCCCGAGATAACGGCTGTTCCTGCGGAGGAGGCGTATGATCGTGCGATGCCGCCGGAGGATCGCAACAGCGGTTCGCCGGCGCAGTTAAAACGCTCGCTGGAATTTCAATTCCCGTTGCTTTGCTTCGGTGCCCTGCTCGATCTCATCGGGGCGATTTCCGCGTTTTTTCTTACTCGCCTCTGGGTTCGCCGCACGAAACCCCTGACCACTTCGTCATGGCTGTTGCAACACCTCCACGGGACCTGGCAGGGACTGATCGCGGCGACACTCTTCTGGTTCAATCCCAACACTCTCCTGAATGCCTACGGCTGGCCGACATGGGACACATGGATCGTCCCCATGTTTCTTCTGGCCGCGCTGCTTTCGAGTTTGGATTACTGGTTTTGCAGCGGGCTTGTGCTTGCAACGGGAATGATGTTGAAAGGGCAGCAACTGGCCGTCGTGCCGGTCTTCATATTGTGGGCGCTAATTTCGGGCGGCTTGGGGCCGACATCGCGATGGATTATTGGATTGGTGCTTGGCGTCGGGTTGATTGTGTCGCCCTGGATGATCACCTACCTTCCTCCCGAAAAAGTTCAGGCCGCTCGGCTCGAACAATTCCAGCCGGCGGGAGATTGGTCGCCGACATTGTTTGCAATCAATCGGATGCCGGACTGGCCGGCAATGACCTGGATATATTTCACCGCGGCAGTAGTGGCGGCAGCCAGGTATTTTCGACATAAAAAGCGGCATATCGCTGCTGGCGCGGCGGCGGTTTTCATTCTCGCGTATTGGCCATGGTTACTGCGACGGAATCGGGAATGGTGGGCGATTGGAGTTCTATGTGCCGCGGCTCTGTCTGCATCAACGGCGCTAGTGCCACGGCGCGGGCAGTGGTACAGCATCGCCGCGATTTTTGGCGGGGGCTTGTTGCTCTGCATGCTGATATTTCATGGGTCTACCGCCTGGTGGCTTTGCTCATTCCACTTCCCCTCGATTCAAGCCCCCTTTCTGATCTACGGACCGGCCAGCAATATCCCGGGCATCTTTGAGTTGCGCTTTGGGTGGCCGCCCGAAATCGATACTGTCGCCTTCACCCTGCCTGCGCTGATCGCGTTTTCACACGGATGGTTTACCCATCTCGCTATATGGCCGGCCGCGCCGCTTGCGGTCACCAGCGGCACACTGTTCGACAGCATCTATTTTGTGCTATTGATTCTGAGCGGAATTGGGATCGGCCTCCACGCCCGCCGGCACGATCCTCGATTTCTGGTGGCGCTGGTCACACCCTGGCTGATGTTCTTCCTCTTTCCCGTTCGACTGCACGAGCGCTATCTGCTTTTCGCAGCGGCTACGGCATCGATCTGTATCGGACATGGGCTTGGGATGACACTGCTGGGATTTGTTCTTACCGTCGCCTCCAGCGTTATGACGCTCGATCAGATGTGGGGGAATGATCTGCCGCGCTGGGGAAGAGATTTGGCTCAGCAGTTCCCGTCGATCTTCAGTCCTGACGCGGGCCTCACGATTCAAAGCTATGTGCAGAACACACATCCAGATATTGGGTGGGGTGTGTTGGTCGCGGCGATGGTGTTTTTCTATCTGACGATGATGCCGAGCCCAAAGGCTTTGAGGAAGGCAAAATCATTGCTCCGGTCTCCGCCTTCGGTATGACAATACCGGTCCTCGTGCAATTCAACATTAGCAATTCTCTCAAAATCAGTTACCTTGCTCGTCCGACTAACTTCTCGTAGGCGATACAAACGGAGGAAATATGCTAAATGATGAACCGTGATTCAGGGACAACTCAAACATAGTTAGCGGCGGTGCGAAGCACCGCGGGTTCCGCCAGTCTCGTAGAATCGCGGTCGCCCATTTACCTATCATTGCGTCACCGGCTGTGTTTCCCATCCGCCGCCCAGGGCTTTGTAGAGGCTTACCAAATCCAGCGAGATTTCGCTATCGCTCTGGGCGAGGACATTTTCCGCTTCGAGGAGCGATCGCTGGGCGTCGAGCACTTCAAGAAAATCGATCACGCCCTTCTCGTATTGCTGGCGGGCGAGATCGGCGGCCTGGCGGGAGGCGTCCACGGCGTCGGCCAGAGCCTTGCGGCGAAGCTGCTCCATTCGGTAAGACGCCAGCGCATCCTCCACTTCCCGCAGCGCATTGAGAACGGCGGATTGATACGACGTGGCGGCCTGGCGGGTCAACTCCTTTTGCACTTCGACATTGCTCTTGATCCGGCCGGCGTCGAAAATCGGCCACGATACGCCGGGGCTGAGCGCGAAATAGCGGCTGTTCCAGTCGAACAACTGCTTGATCTGCGAACTGTCCAGACCGAAGGAGCCGGTGAGGCTGAATTTCGGATAGAAATCGGAGGTGGCCACGCCGATGCGGGCGGAGGCGGCGGCCAATTGCCGCTCGGCGCGGCGGATGTCCGGCCGGCGTCGCACGAGATCGGCGGGAACGCCGACCGGCACCCGCGGCGGCACCGGCGGGATCGGGGCGGTCGTCGATAATTCCGCGAAAAGCGCATCGGGGTCCTGCGCCAGCAGAACGCCCAGGGCGTGAATCGACTGGCGGATCGAAGCCTCCAGCTCGGGCAGGGTGGCGGCGGTGGAGGCCACCTGGGCGGCCTGGCGGGCAACGTCAAGCTGGGTGGCGAAGCCGGCCTGGTATCGCGAGCGCGTCAGCTCCAGCGTGTCCTGCTGATTGCCCAGGTTTTGCCGGGCGATTTCGGCTTCGAATTGCGCGGCGCGAAGCTGAATGTAATCCCGGGCGACTTCGGCCAGGAGCGAAACCTGGATATCACGGCGGTCCTCGATCGCGGCGGCGGTGTCGGCGCTGGCGGCTTCAACGGCGCGGCGCTGCCCGCCGAAAACGTCCACCTCCCACGATGCGTCAAATCCCGCCTGGTAAAGATCGGTCGTGACGCCGGGAAATCCCCCTTCCCCAAGCGGACTCTCCGGCCCGCCCAGCGGCGCTGATGATCCGCCGCCCGCCCCGCCGCCGGCGATAACTTGCGCCGGAGTAGCGATAGGCCCGGCGGATGAAACGGCAGGGGTGGCCCCCCCGCCGCCGGTGAACGCGGCGGCGGGAATGACGACATTTTTGCTGCCGCGCGCGTGCTGGTATCCGCCATCCAAATTGATTTGCGGCCAAAGCGCCGATCCCACCACGCCGCGCTGGGCCCGCGCCTGCCGCAGTCGGGACTCGGCGCCGCGGAGATCGAGATTGCTGGCCAGCGCGCGGTCGATGAGGGAATTCAACTCCGGATCGTTGAATCCACGCCACCATCGCACCGCGCTGACGCGGCTGGAGTTGACGGAAGCGGCCGGCTGCGTCGCGGCCGATTCGCCGTAGGACGGGGCGACGGTGATATTCGGCGGATGGTAATCGGGGCCCACTTCGCAGCCGGATAAAACCAACACTGACAGCACGAATTTGATTTTCTTCATCATGGCAAAGCTCCAAAAGCTCGCTCGATCAATGGCCCGCCGGGATATGTTTTCCACGGGGAATCCGTTTCAAAAACACGACCAGTCCGATCATGCAAAACGCGGCCACGCCGAGCGTTTTGAAAACATCGATATAGGAAAGCATCGCGGCCTGATTCTGGACGGTTTCATAAAGGACGGCGACGGCGCGTTGTGCGGCCACGGCGGGATTCAGCCCCCGATGCACCAGTGTCCCGGCAATGGAATTGATCGCCTGCTGATAAGACCTGGCGTTGAAGTTGCTGGCGCTGAGAAGCCTGCTTTGGTGAAACTGCGAGCGGCGAATGAGCATCGTGTTGGCGAGGGAAACGCCGAAGCTGCCGCCGAGATTGCGGGCGAGATTGATCAGGGCGGAGGCGTTGTTGGTTTTGCCCCTGGGCAGGCCGATGTACGCGGCGGTATTGATGGGAACGAAGAGGAATGCCAGTCCCGCCGACTGGAAGACGCGCGCCGCGGCGATCGTGAAGAAAGACGCCTGGGTATCGAAATGGGTCATGTAGAGCATCGAGCATCCCTCGATGAACATGCCGAAGGTGATGAGCCATTTCGGCTGGTAATGGGTGACGAGGTACCCCACCAGGGGCAGCATCGCCATGACCGTGAATCCGCCGGGTGAAATGACCAGTCCCGCTCTGGTCGCGTCGTAGCCCATCAGCGTTTGGGTGTACTGCGGCAGGAGCTGGGTCGTGCCGAACAGAATGAATCCGACCGAGAACATCACCACGTTGGTGAATCCGAAATTGAAACTCTTGAGCAGCGGTAAATCGACGATTGGGTTTGGGGTGATGAATTCCCAGATGATGGCGCCGAGGATTCCGCAGACCGACAGGGTTGTGAATATGAGAATGAAATTGGAGCTGAACCAGTCGTCTTCCTGGCCTTTATCCAGGACAACCTGAAGCGCGCCCAGGCCGATCGCCACAAGCCCGAAGCCGAGATAATCGACTTTCAGCCCATGTTTGAGGGTTTCACGGCGTTCGGCGATGGCCTCGGCGGATTCACGGAGCAGCGCGTAAACGAGAAGAAGGCTGAGAATTCCGACCGGAATGTTGATTAAGAAAATCCATCGCCAGGAATAGTTGTCGGTGATCCAGCCGCCCAGCGTGGGACCGATGGCCGGGGCGAAGACAACGGCGATGCCATAGATGGCGAAAGCTTGTCCGCGCTGGCGCGCCGGAAAGGTGTCGGTGAGGATTGCCTGCTCGCTGGGCTGCAAGCCGCCGCCGCCCATGCCTTGCAACACGCGGAAAAAGATCAACCACGGCAGCGTGGGCGCAAGCCCGCAACACAGCGAGCTGATGGTGAAAATCACCACGCACGTCATATAGAAGCGCTTGCGGCCGAGGACCGAGGAGAGCCAGCCGCTGATCGGGAGCACGATGGCGTTGGCGACGAGATAGCTGGTCAGGACCCAGGTGGCTTCGTCCTGACTGGCGGCCATGCCCCCGGCGATGTGTTGGAGGGAAACGTTGGCGATGCTGGTGTCGAGCACCTCCATGAACGTCGCCATGGAAACGATGACGGCGATGAGCCAGGGATTCACAGCGGGGCGGTCGTCAGCCATGGCGAATTATTTGACCTTGATGCTCGGATCGACCGACATTCCCGGGGAAAGGAGATGGTTCGGATCGTCGTTTTGATGGGGATCGAGCACGATCTTGACCGGGACGCGTTGAACGATTTTGACGTAATTCCCGGTGGCGTTTTCCGGCGGCAACAGGGAAAAACGCGAGCCCGTCCCATTTTGCACGCTCTGCACCTTGCCCGTGATCTTCCGCCGGGGAAACGCATCGACGGAAATCTCCACCGGCTGCCCAGGCTGGATGCGATCGAGCTGCGTTTCCTTGAAGTTCGCCACCACCCACACGTCATATTCGACGATCGAAAACATCGGCTGATCGATCTGGATATAGATCCCCGGGTCCACGTTCTTGCGGGTGATCACGCCATCCGTTTCAGCGTAGATTTTGCAATAGCTGACGTCATTTCGAGCCTGCTGGAGCGCGCCTTCGGCCGCCTTCAGATTTCCCTCGGCGGTTTGCACGGCCATCTGGGCGTTGACGACCTGGGCCTTGGCGGCGGTGAGCCTAGCCTTGGCGTCTTCAACCTGCGCAGCGGTGGTGCGCTCGGCCGCGATGGCATTGTCCATTTGCTGTTTTGAGCGGGCCCGTTCGTCCAGGGCCAGAAAACGATTCAAATCGCTTTGCGCGTTCTGTGCATTGGCCTGGGCGACAAGAAGCTCCGCCTGCGCTTCGCCGACATCGGCCTGGCTGACCTGCACCTGGGCCTGGGCTTCCAGCAGCTTTCCTTGAGTCGAGGCGAAATTGCCCTCGGCCTGAGCGAGGGCGGCTTGGTAATCGCGCGCATCCAGTTCAACCAGAAGATCTCCCTTCTTGACTTGATCGTTGTCGTTCATGTAAACGCGCTGAACAATGGCGGAAACTTTCGGGCTGACGGCGATGACCGTGCCTTCGATGAAAGCGTCGTCGGTCGATTCGTATTGCCGCGCGTTCAGCCAGTAGATCAGGGTGGCGATCCCGCCGACGACGATCAGCGCGATCAGAATCAACCTACGCACGGGCGGCTTACGGATTTTCGCGTCGGTCGCGGTAGGCTCGCGAGGCTCCTGCTGATCCGCTGCCGAATCGTTATTTTGATCGGATTGCTCCGACGGACCGGGAACTGCGGATGGGGTTTCATTCACGCGGGTCATGTTTGGCTCTGTTGTGCTCGGTACTATAGGGGCAAAGCGGCGTTTGGGTCCAAGTAAATCCGAGATGATATCCGGATGCGCAAATCAAATCCGACCCGGGACAGTTTTTAATCGTGTACAATCCGGGGCATGTGGCAGCGATTTCCACCGCGAATGCGGCGGACCCTGGTATCGGCGCTGGATGAGGCGGCACGCTCGGGACGAGAAGCCGCCGACGTGGAAGATCTCCTCACCGTGATCGCCGGCGACCGCGAGAGCGCGGGGGCGTATCTGCTGGAACAATGCGGCGTGGACGTGGAACTCATCCTGAACCGCGATGACGCTCCCTCGCTTGAGAATCCCCCGCCCTACCAGCGTGCCCGGCGGCTGGATGGATCGGCCCTGCGAATCCTGCGGGCGGCATCGGTGGAAGCAACCCGGTTGCGCCACGCCCATGTCGGGACGGAACATGTCATCGCCGCGCTGGCCCAGGCGAGCGATCTGGAACTGGGAAAGAAACTGAACGACGCGGGAATGACGCCCGCGCACACCGAAGCGGCGATGCGGCGATGGATCGCCGACGGGATGCCGCGGCGGCGCCGCGGATGGAGCTTTGCGCGGATTCGCCCCGCGGCGCTGGCGGCGGTGGTGCGCCCGGTGCAGAAAGCGGCGCGAATTCCACGCCTGGCATGGAACATATACGCCAAAAAAAGCCTCGGCCATCCCGGATTCGTCAAAAATCCCTATCCGCTGTATCGCTGGCTGCGGGAGCGCGATCCGGTGCGGAAAGACCCGCTTGCCCCCGCGTGGGTGTTCACGCGGTATGACGATGTCCTGGAGATGCTGCGCGATCCGCGGTTTCGCAAGGACCCGTTCGCTCCCGAGCGTCTGCCCCGGCTGGTGCGCAAGCAGCTTAATGTCGGCAGCGAGGACACGCGCGTGGAGATCGAAGCGGTGTCGATGCTCTTTCTCGATCCGCCGAGTCACACGCGGGTGCGGGGGATTTTTGCGCGCGCGTTCACGCCGGCGTCGCTGGCCGAGCTGCGACCCAGGATCGAATTGATCGCCCGCAAGCGCATCGATTGCGCCGCGTCGAGCGGAAAGATGGATATCGTCGCCGACCTGGCCTATTCGCTTCCGGTGATCGTCATCGCGGAAATGGTGGGATTTCCCGCGGAGGACTACCCGCGGATCAAGATCTGGTCCGACCAACTTGCCGCGGCACTGTCGTTAAATCCCTCGAGCGAGCAACAGGTGCGCGCCAATGAGGCATGGACGGAGATCCGCGGCTATTTTGACCAGGTCGTGTATCGGTCCAAAGGCAAGCCAAGCAACACGCTTTTGTATCGCCTCCTGCAAGCGGAGGACGAGCCGGACGGACTCAACCGCGAGGAAATTTTTTCCAACTGTGTTCTGCTGCTGTCCGCCGGGCACGAGACCACGACGAACCTGATCGGCAACGGGATGCTGGCGCTTTTGCGAAACATCGACCAGTGGGAGCTGCTGGTTCGCCAGCCGGATTTGATCGAATCGGCCGTGGAGGAAATCCTGCGTTATGACAGCCCGGTCCAGTGGACGAGCCGGCTGACGGGCGAGGCGATTGAGATCAGCGGCCGGGTGATTCCGCCTGGCGAGATCATTCTGGGATCCCTGGGGGCCGCCAATCGCGATCCTGCTCATTTCACCGATCCGGATCGGCTGGACATTCGGCGAACGGACAACAAGCACCTGGCGTTCGGCTCGGGAATTCATTTTTGTCTGGGGGCGGCCCTGGCGCGGATGGAAATGCAAATCGTCCTGAGGGAACTGAGCAGCCGATTCCCGAAAATGAGGCTGGCGAAAAAGCGGCTCCAATGGCTCAAGGGATTGACGTTCCGCGGGGTTAAGAACCTTCCCGTGATCGTTCGCTAGGTGATGCGCGATAACCCGCGGCGCTTGGCGCGGCTAACCGGAGGTTTGCTGGTCTGGGGCGGAATCGTCTTCTTCGAGCGTGATCGATTTGACGACATCCTCGGCGGCGGTTTGCCGATTGGTGGCGGCCTTGAGATCGCTCGTCTTGATCCTGGGTTCCTTCTTTTCCTTCACTTTGTTGACGGCCAATTCAACGGGCAGATCGTCGGGAATATAGAGGATGCGCTTGCAACTGGGACAAAAGACCAATTGGTCGCGGGTGTGAAGCTTGTTGTAAACGTCGGTGACCAGGTCCATGTTGCAGGCGGTGCAGGCGTATTCTTCGCGGCGGCGGTCTGGTTTGGCGAGGGCGCTCATGGCCTCGCCTTCAAAGCGCTCGGCCAGACGCTCAAACGCCTCCAGGGCCTTGTGCGGAACGGCCGCGGCGGCGGCTTCACGAATGAGGCGCAGGGAATCGACCTCGGCCTGGAGCTGTTTGACGCGGTCGTCAATCTCGCCGCGCATCGCTTGCGGCTTTTTCCTTTCGACCTCGAGTAGAGCTTTCAGCTCCCGCGTCTCGGCCTGGAGCTTTTCCACCGATGCCATGACATTGAGCAATTGGTCCTCGACCTTGGCCTTGTCCAGTTTCTCGGTATTGATCTCGACGAGGAAGGCCTGGTATTCGCGATTGTTCTTGGCGTTCTGCTGCTGGGTGCGAAGCCGCTCGATCTTGGCATCGCGGGTTTTCACGTCCAGGTCGAATTGGGCGACCTGGGCCTGCTGCTCCTTGAGGGTTGCCTGGCTCAGGGTATGGCGCTCGGAAAGCTCGCTGACTTTTCGCTCCTGAATGCGGACGTTCTTGCTGACGGCATCGAGACTTGACTGGGCTTCGCGGAGTTTCTGATCAGCTTGATAAAGTTCCACCAGGGCAATGTTCGTTGGACCCATAAGGCAATACCTCTAACAACTTCGGACCCACCATTATGGCGACAGCGGCGCGGATGAAAAGGGGTGAAAGGTCAAAATGGGCCAAGATCATCGTCAAGCAGGGGCAATTCGAGTAGAATTCCGCGGCGTCGGCGACGGTGAGCCGAAGCTGCTGATGCTTCATAATCAAAAGGTTATCGTTGTTCTTCCAGCCTATCGCGCCGCCAAAACGGTCGAGCGAACCTACCACGATTTGCCGCTGGACGTGGTGGATCAGGTCCTTCTGGTGGACGATGCGGGGGGCGACGACACCGTGGAGATTTCCCGCCGCCTCGGAATCAAGACGATCCTGCATCGCCAGAACCTTGGCTATGGAGCCAACCAGAAGACCTGCTATTTCGAAGCGTTGGCCGCCGGGGCGGACATCGTCGTCATGGTTCACCCCGACTACCAATACGACCCGCGTCTGGTGACGGCGATGGCTGGGATGGTCGCTTCGGGTGTTTACGACGCGGTTTTGGGATCGCGCATCGGCACGGCCCGGAAAGGCGGGATGCCGATTTGGAAATATGTGGCCAACCGGGCGCTGACGGCCATCGAGAACCTCCTTCTCGGCGCCAAACTGACGGAATTCCACAGCGGCTACCGCGCCTTCTCCAAGAAAGTCCTGCAAGAGCTGCCGCTGTTGGCCAATTCCGACGATTTTGTATTCGACAACCAGATGATCGCCCAACTCGCGGCGTTCAAATTCAAGATTGGCGAGATTTCCTGCCCGACAAACTATTTCAGCGAAGCCAGCTCGATCAATTTTCAGCGCTCGGTGACGTACGGACTGGGCGTACTTCGCACGAGCGTCGAGTTCCGACTCTGGAAATGGGGGCTTATCAAGCCGGCGATCTTCACGGCTGATTCCGCATCGCGGCTGAGTTCGGCCGAAGGCCAATCACGCCACGACGCCACCGTCACTGCGGCGTGAAACGCCTGGAACACGCGGCGGAAAAACGCCGACCACGCCTGAAAGCGAGCGCACCGAAACGAGCGCAGAAAAAAACCGAAGCAAGGTGTCTCAAATGATGTCGGCGCTCCGGATTACCGGATTGATTCGCCTTCTAAGAGGCATTGTTCTGACGCCCCGGCTCCCGTAGGCATCACGCCGGAACTTGAACCCGGGGATCACCTGCTTCGGCGAGGGAAATTGTACCAACGTTTGTCCCAATAATGCCAGAATAATTCCCGATTTGAACATGCCCGGATACTGCCCCCGAGGCCCTCACACCGGCAACTTCCGGCGCCGCGACGCCCGACCGGCCAGTCGGCGAAGCAACTGCTCCAGCATCGACGCTTCCATGCATTTTTTCATCGCTTGCGTGATTTCATGATCGGGGGCAATTTCGGTCATGGCCTCGTAGATCGGTTCCGCCGCTTCGAAATTCCCCTTAAGCATGTAATAATCGACGGCCACGCGAGCCATCGCCACGAACTCCGAAACATGGAAAACATCGCGGTCGGGGTACATCAGCTTGAGGTCCCATTTGTTCTGCATGACGGCCTCGGCCTGGGCAATCTCGCCGCGGCGGAGATGAAGTGCGGCCAAATTAACTTTTGCAAAAAGGTAATCGGGATAACGCTCGTGGCATATTTTAACCAGCCGTTCGGCCTTTTCGTCCTCGTCGACTTGCTGATATGCGGCCGTCAGCCAGTTCATCAGCAGCTTCGAATTGGGGAATCGTTCCAGCAGATTCTCCAACTCCGGAATCGCTCGATGAGGATGGTTGTGGGTCCAATCAAATAATTTCTCGCGCCGGTCTTCCATCACGGCGTCAAGCTGGGGGTCGCTCTCGTCGGGCAGACAGACCGGCTCACTGGTAATGTCGTATTCAAGGAAACGAAAAGCTGGAGGAACATCAACGTCCAAATGGGAGATCGTCCGGTCGCTCCAGGAAGCCCTGCTGTACTTCCGTTCCTTGCGGCGTTTTCGACGGAGTTGCTTGTCGGCGCGAGACATGCGTCCTCCTTGACGGATTGCGACCAGCTCCACTGCTGTGGCGCCGCGAATATACCACGGCTTGTTGCGAAACAGAAATCGCGCATGAAAAAAGCCCGGCCTGCAAGCAGACCGGGCTTGTGATCTTTGACAAGTGAATAGTCGGAAACCAATCCGCAACGTTGCCGCTGCGAATCCCGCCCTTCGACAAGCTCGGGGCAGGCGAGGCTGTGCTGACCGTGTTCGTTCAGATCGCTCTGAACGATATTCTAAGAATCCCTTAGAAAGGAGGTGATCCAGCCGCAGGTTCCCCTACGGCTACCTTGTTACGACTTAGTCCCAGTCACCGAACCTAGCGTAGACACCACTGAAACGAGGCGGCTTCGGCTATTTCCGGCTCCCATGACTTGACGGGCGGTGTGTACAAGGCTCAGGAACACATTCACCGCGGCGTAGCTGATCCGCGATTACTAGCGATTCCAGCTTCACGGAGGCGAGTTGCAGCCTCCGATCTGAACTGAGGGGTGATTTCTGCGATTTCCATGAGCTTGCGCTTTAGGTTCGCTTTATGCACCCCATTGTAGCACGTGTGTAGCCCTGGGCATAAAGGCCATGAGGACTTGACGTCATCTCCACCTTCCTCCGGTTTGACACCGGCAGTCCCCTTAGAGTCCCCGGCATAACCCGCTGGTAACTAAGGGCAAAGGTTTCGCTCGTTAAGGGACTTAACCCGACATCTCACGACACGAGCTGACGACAGCCATGCAGCACCTGTACTAGTTGTACCCCGAAGGGCCTACCCTGCTTTCACAGGGATAATCCTAGCATGTCAAACCCAGGTAAGGTTCTGCGCGTTGCTTCGAATTGAACCACATGCTCCACCGCTTGTGTGAGCCCCCGTCAATTCCTTTGAGTTTTAGCCTTGCGACCGTACTTCCCAGGCGGTCCACTTAGCACTTTGGCTTCGACCGCAATACCGTCAGAGGTACTGCGATCTAGTGGACATCGTTTATGGCCAGGACTACCGGGGTATCTAATCCCGTTTGCTCCCCTGGCTTTCGTGTCTCAGTGTCAGCAAACCCCCAGCGAGCTGTTTTCACCATTGGCGTTCCAAATGATATCTACGCATTTCACCGCTCCACCATTTGTTCCGCTCGCCCCTAGGTTGCTCAAGACCAGCAGTATACCAAGCAGTTCCCCGGTTGAGCCGGGGGATTTCACAAGGTACTTACCCGTCCACCTACACACGCTTTAAGCCCAGTGATTCCGCCTAACGCTTGGCACCTCTGTCTTACCGCGGCTGCTGGCACAGAGTTAGCCGTGCCTTCCTCTGGGGTTGATCAGAACTTTCTAACCCCTGACAGTGGTTTACATCCCGAAGGACTTCGTCCCACACGCGGCGTCGCTCCGTCACACTTGCGTGCATTGCGGAAGATTCGTTACTGCAGCCCCCCGTAGGAGTCTGGGCAGTGTCTCAGTCCCAATGTGGCCGGCCAACCTCTCAGTCCGGCTACGCGTCGTCGCCTTGGTAGGCCGTTACCCTACCAACTAGCTGATACGATATCGCCCGCTCCCAGAACGGTTTCCCTTTGAGATCC
>Ga0187864_10000487_pt1 | contig 43549 bp, 37 predicted proteins | sample June2016WEW_11_4_FD_132985 | JGI IMG/M metagenome (GOLD analysis project Ga0187864, IMG submission 132985) | Peatland microbial communities from SPRUCE experiment site at the Marcell Experimental Forest, Minnesota, USA - June2016WEW_11_40 | ecosystem: Environmental > Terrestrial > Soil >...
ACGACCGGATTCGTCCAACCCATGGTGTCGTGGCCGTAGGGCTGGATGCCGTATGTGATCCCGACGAGCAACGAGATCACTCCGACAGCAAAGCTCACAGTCCCCCACCAGTCGATCCGAGCCGCCCGCTTCAGGCCCCGCTCCTCGAGCCTCAGGTAGGCCCATATCGTGCCGCCGACGCCGAAGGGAACCGAGACCAGGAACACAAGGCGCCAGTCGAGCGGACCGAGCAGGCCGCCCATCACGAGGCCGACGAAGGACCCTGATATCGCGGCCACGTTGTTGATCCCGAGCGCGAGGCCCCGCTGGCTCGCAGGGAAGGCGTCTGTCAGGATCGCCGCCGAGTTCGCCATGAGCATCGCCGCCCCGAGGCCTTGCACGACTCTCATGCCGATCAGGTACAACGCCCCGGCAGCGCCGTACAGCCAGTCGACCGACAACAGCACCGAACCCAATGTGAACACGGCAAAGCCCAACTCGTACATGCGGACCCTGCCGTAGATGTCCCCGATACGGCCGAACGCGACGACGAGCACGGCCGTCACGACCAGGAAGCCCATCAACATCCAGAGCAGATAGCCCACGTCGCCGGGAGCGAGAGGATCGACGCCGATCCCACGGAAGATGTCCGGGAGCGCGATCAAGGTGATGGACGAGTTGATGGTCGCCATCAGCATCCCGAGCGTCGTGTTCGAAAGGGCGATCCACTTGTAGTGGACCATCTTCGGGCTCGGAGTAGGCGCTGAGGGCAGGGTCGCGCCAGACTTGGCACCTGACCCGGCCCGCTGCAACAGTGCCATCCACACACCTTTCCGGAAGCCGTCCCTCCCTCGCGACCAGAGCTTCCGGTGTGAACCGGGCACTGCGGAGTGGTGCGGCCCTCTAGAGAATCATCAGAAGGGGGCTTGTGCCGACCCAAGCTTAGGTCTTGGCCGTCCGGTGCCATTCACCGACTCGGGCCGGGGCCCCGACCCTCGAACGAGGTCAGCTCGTCGCGCGCTACCGCTCGCTGTCGTCGGCCGGGGCGAAGCCCTGGCGCAACGTGTTCTCGGTCACGAACGGGCGGGCAGCACCGCGACCACGGGGCCGAAGATCGAACTCGTCCGGACTGGGTGAGCCCCCAGGCGAGAGGGCCGGGAAGGACCTCTCCCCCGAAGTACTCCTCGACGTGGCGGTAGAGATCCGCGTCGTCGGCCATCGCAGGCAATGCGTCCACGAAACGGAAGAGCTGGGTCCGAAGCGCAATGTTCCCCATGGCTCGCCGTATGAGCCACTCGGTCCCGGGCGTGATCCCGTAGGCCCGCGTCTTCGTGCCACTCCCGAGCTCCGCGATGCGGGCGACAAGCTCGCGCACCTCGGCTTCCGGCGGGGAGACGCCCGGGCCCTGGTCCTTCGGACGATGCCTTGGCACGTGGTTCGAGGCCAGCCGCCGTCCGTAGTGCGGGCGGCCACCCGCAGGCGGCTAGCTCATCGTGCTGCTAGCTGATCGTGCGGCTGAACGGGAGACATGCCAGCGTCCCGGCTCTTGGCGTGCAGCCTCGGTACTCCGGGTCCTCCGGGGCACCTCGCCTCAGCTACACGTGCAGCCCGCATTCGGTCTTGGCGGTGCCCGCCCACCGGCCCTCGCGGGGGTGCCGGCCCTCCGGCACAGGGACGGTCGTGGGAGCGCATCCGATCGAGACGTAGCCGAGGTAGTTGAGCGGGTGGCGAGGCAGGTCATGGGCCGCGACGTACGCGTCCACGTCGTCGTCGTCCCAGGCGGCGACCGGGTTCACCTTCACCATCTTGCGTCTCGGGTCCCACGCGATCACCGGCGCCGTGGCCCGCTCCGGGGTGTCGACCCGCTTGAGGCCCGTGATCCAGGCGCTACGGCCCTGCAGCGCCTTGGCCAAAGGAGCCACCTTGCGCAGCTCGCAGCAGCGGCTCGAGCCACACGGGAACTCGTCCGGTGATATCTCGGGATGGGTGACGACGAGGTTGAGGTCGTAGCGGCGGCGAAGGCGCTCGACGTAGGCGAGAGTCTCGGGGAAGTGGAACCCGGTGTCGAGGAAGATCACCTCGATGGCAGGGTCGACACGAACGGCCATGTCGAGCAGCGCTGCGTCCTGGAACGAAGCCGCCAGGGCCACGCGCCCAGGGAACCGGTTCACGGTCCACTCGACGATCTCGACCGGATCCGCCTCGTCGAGGCGCGTTGAGGCCTCCTCGAGCTCCGCGAGCAGTTCCACTGACGGCTCGTAGTCCTCGGACTCGACCTCCATGTTCCTCCGTCTTGGTCTGTCGGGCGCGACAAAATCACGATCCGTCACCAAACTTATCGCCTCCCCGGTATGTGGCGATGACACCCGTACTGAGCAGGGCAGCAATATAGCGAAAATGTGACGTTCGGCCCTTCCAGCACAAAGAAGAAGCGAGTTACCTAGACCAAACCGAGTGAAATGAGGACCATATGTCGAGCCCGGGCCGGTCCGGTTGGGTTGACCTGCCAGAGGAGTTGATGTCGGCGCGCAGTCGTGAGCTGCTCGACTGCGCCGCAATCAACAAGGACACCGCCTTCGGTGAGAACGAGCGCACGGCACTCGGGCTTCGGGGCCTCTTGCCGTGGAGGATAACGACCATCGAGGAGCAGGTCGCCCTCGAGCTCGAGCATCTCCGCCGGAAGGCCGATGACCTCGAGAAGTACATCGGTCTCGCCGCTCTGCAGAACAGAAACGAGACTTTGTTCTACCGCATGCTCGTCGATCATCTCGAGGAGCTCGCCCCTATCATCTATACGCCGACGGTAGGGCGTGCCTGCCGGGAGTACAGCCACGTCTTCCGCCGGCCGCGCGGAGTGTGGATCACCCCGGACGATATCGAGCGCATCCCGGAGCTTCTCGGCAACGCCGGACAACCCGGCGTGCGGCTGATAGTTGTCACGGACAACGAGCGCATCCTCGGCCTCGGCGACCAGGGAGCCGGAGGCATGGGCATTCCCGTCGGCAAGCTGGCGCTCTACGTCGCGGGGGCCGGTCTCCATCCACTGCTGACCCTGCCGGTTTCGCTCGACTGCGGGACGGACAACGAGGAGCTGCTGCGGGACCCTCTTTACCTCGGCTATCCCGAGCGCCGGCTGCGCGGCGAGGCGTACGACGCCTTCGTCGACGCCTTCGTCGACGCGGTCAAACAGGTGTACCCCGACGCCCTCATCCAGTGGGAGGACTTCAAGCAGCACAACGCGATCCGGCTGCTCGACCACTACCGCCACCGGATCCCGTGCTTCAACGACGACATCCAGGGAACCGCCAGCGTCGTCAGCGGAGGCATCCTCGCGGCACTTCGATACCGAGGCGAGAAGCTCTCGGCCCAACGCCTGGTGCTGCTTGGAGCCGGTGCCGCGGGCATCGGCATCGCCCGACTGGTCCAGTCCATCATGCGCGCAGAAGGAGCCACCGAGCAGGAGGCTCGGCGGGCGGTGGTGATGCTCGACTCACAGGGTCTGCTTTTCGAGGGGCGTGACGCAGTGCAGGACGACAAGCGTCCCTTCGCCCTCACCAGTGACGACCTCAGCCAGTTCGGTTTCGAGGCGGGCGACAGGTACGACCTCGAGACAGTCGTCCGCCATGTCGCTCCGACGATCCTGATCGGGACCAGCGGCAAGCCCGGCGCCTTCGCCGAGGCGGCGGTGCGCGAGATGGCTGCCCGAACGCCGAGGCCGATCATTCTCCCGTTGTCCAACCCGACGGCAAATTCCGAGGCCACGCCCGCCGATGTGCTCGCTTGGACTGACGGCCGCGCCATCGTGGCGACCGGGAGCCCATTCGACCCCGTCGAGCTCGGTGGGCGCACACATGTCATCGGACAGGCGAACAACGTCTTTGTGTTCCCGGGTGTGGGACTCGGCGCGGTCGCCAGCCGAGCCTGGGAGGTGACCGACCGCATGTTCCTCGTGGCGGCCACGACGCTAGCGGCCATGGTCCCTGCGGAGCGGATCGAGCAGGGAGCGATCTATCCGCGTCTCACCGACCTGCGGTCGATCTCGAGAGCGATCGCCGTCGCCATCGCCCGCGAGGCCCGGGCCGGGAGGGTGGCTCCGATGGCGAACGACGCCGAGATCGAGGCAGCAGTCGATGCCTGTGTCTGGTCGCCCGAGTACGACTCGTTCGACCCGAAAGTGCAGTAGGGCGCGCCAGCCGAGTGAGCAATGGCCCACAGGTGGCCGTTGTCGTAGGCACCGGCGTCATCGGGACTATCTATGCTGCCGTCCTGGGTGAGCAGGGCTGGGGCGTGCGCCATCTCGTGAGGCAGGGCACCTCGAGGGCCAGACCGAAGTCGGTGGATGTCGATCTGCTCGACCTTCGCAAGGGCCACAAGCGCCATCGCAGGTGGAACCACGAGTTCTGCCTGACCGAGACGTTCCCCGCCGATGCGGAGTTCGTGCTGGTCCCTGTTCGGCTCTACCAGCTGGACGGCGTCTTGAAGGACCTCGCCGCGATGCCCGAGAAGGTGACCGCGGTGATCTTCACGACGAACTGGGCCGGCCTGAGCCCTCTCGATGAGGCACTACCGGCGGGCAACTACATCCTGGCCGATGCCATCGGCGGCGGCGCAATAACTGGCAACAAACTGACTGCCACGATCAAGCCCTTACTGCCCCTTGGTGCTGTCCACCCCGACGCTGAGACCCGGGCCGAGTCCATGAGGAATGTCTTCACGGTGGCAGGCTTGGCGCCAAAGCACGAGCAAGACATACTGCATTGGCATTGGATTCAATACGCCCTCAATGCCGCTATGTGGCCGGCACTTGTGGAAGCCGGCACCGTCCGGGCCCTCGTCAAGGACAACGCACAATTCCAACGAATGCTGGCGACGGTCCGTGAGGCGCTGCGCGTATGTGAAGCCCGGGGTGTGCTTGTCAGAGAATACCCAGAGGCTCGCGTGTTCCTCAACGAGGGATCTGGCGTCACTGGCCGCGTCCGAAGCTGGATTATGCGTGAGGTATACGGGACGGCGGTCGTGCATAGTGACTATCACCGGCGCTGCATGCTTCATGCCCTGTCGGACCCCGCCGAGATAGCAACGGCTTACGGTGCCGTGCTCGCGACGGGCCACGAGCTCGGTTGCCAGATGACGGCGTTCGACAGCTTCAAGGACTCGATCACCAGGTTCCGACAAGCGCGGCGCTGAGGGTCGGGTCCGAGTGCACTTTCAGCGTCGGACGCTTGTTCAGTCGTTCTGGTCGAGGGTGAGCCCGCGGCGTTCGATCTCCTCGACCACCGGCTGAGGGATCGGCCGACACCCGCAGACCTCGGCGTGCTCGAGGTGCCAGCGGACACGATCCTCGAGGGAAGCCCCGGTTCCCAAGCGATGCCGCTGGTGCCACTCCCGGTTCATACGGACCAAGCTACCGCCGGCCGCGTTCACCGTCGACAAGCCCGAGACTGCCACCCGTCGGGAGGGCCGCCTGACCCGCCCCGACGTTGCCACCGGTTGAGCGCGTTGCCGCGCGCCCTGATAACGCGTCGCGGTCCTGGCATCCTTGCGGCGGGGGACGAAAACGTGGCTTTCGTGCCGTAAAGGTCGGTGGCGGCGTAAGGAGTAAACGACTGGTGGATGAAAAAGGAGGGGGAGCTATGGGAGATAGGGAGATCCCGGTCGAAACATTCGACGCTCTGTTGCGCGACCTCGTCACGTGGGACCTCGTGGTCCCAGTCGCAGGAGACGAGGCGCGGGCGTGGCATCTAGTCCCGCGGGCTCAACAGCGCCTGGCGGAGCTGACCATTGCCCGAGGACCGTGGCCCGCCGAGCGTACGGCCTACCTGGGCCGGCGATGTGCCAACTGCGGCCGCAGAGAGCTGACCTGGATGCGATTCGGTACTTATGTCTGCGATCCGTGCTGGCAGCAGCGTCTCGCCCGCACGCAAGACGACGAGCCCGCAAAGGCGGCCCCGGCGGGACGAGGCCCTCGCTGGGCCCGCCGTCATCGAGAACGAATCGCCTGAGCGACGCCGGTCACTCCTCCAGCGCTCCGGTCGGGCTGGTCACCCCGTTGTACTGCGGCACGGTCCTGTGGTAGTCGCCGTCGAACAAAGGCGACGTGATCAGGAAGTCGGCCGTTGCGCGGTTGCACGCGGCCGGAATGTTCCACACGACCGCAATGCGGAGGAGTGCCTTCACGTCGGGGTCATGCGGCTGCGGCTCGAGCGGATCCCAGAAGAAGAGCAGCAGGTCGATCTCGCCTTCGGCGATCTTGGCCCCGAGCTGGAGGTCGCCACCGAGCGGGCCACTGTGCAAGCGATGTATCGGGAGCCCGATCTCGGCTTCGAGCACCGCACCGGTAGAGCTGGTGGCGATGAGCTCGTGGTGCGAGAGGAGCTCTCTATTGGCACGTGCCCACTCGACCAGATCCCACTTCTTGTTGTCATGGGCGACGAGGGCGATCCGCATCGGAGCCGCCGAAGATGGTCGTGATCGTCTTGTCGGATAAGCGGTAACGGAAGGATCGGTCACGTCACTGTTCTAGCAAGGAAAGACGCTCTTCCACGCCGGTTCTCCTTCTCTTGCGGTTAATTGCATGTAAATCCACGCGGAGGTCTTCGTGGAAGACCAGCCCCGGCCCCCCGCCGTCCTGCTGCCTCACGAGAAGGTCGCCTTCGAGCTGCGCTCGTACGAGACGGCCGGCCCCCGTCACCGGGTTGCGCCGCCTCGAGTCGGTCCCGCCCCGAAGTCTCGCCGTCGTGCCCACGTCACCGCCCATGGCTGGCGCAGAGAGTGCGACCCTGGCCGCGAGGTCGTAGTCTCTCGGCGGGCGGAGGGGTGAGAGATGCGCTGCATGGCACGTGGAGTCGAGAGTCGCCCACGGGCAATCTCTGGCTACCTCACACTCGCCTGCTCAACTACCCAAGACTTCGCGACGGCGAGCGTAACAGCGTCGCAAGAATATGGAGGAAGTTTCGTCTTATGTTGTCATCGTCGCTGCCGAGGACGACAACACTTTGAATCTCCCGCAGCCCATAATTAGCTCCGTAGCCGGCCGACTGCAGGTCCCGATGGGGACATTGGAAACACCGATCGGAGCGACGGGGTGACGCTGCCAACCGCAACCTCTCACGGCCTCCCCGGAGAGTCCGTGATTCGCCGGCGCCAGGGGCCCGCGACCCGTCGCCTCAGGCTCGCGTTCGTCGCGGGCACGCTCGTGCTCGGTGTCGCCGGCACCGCCGGCATCGTGCAGTACGCGCGGACCTACTGGCTCTACCGCGGCTTCAGCGCGCCGCGCAACCCGGCCACGGTTGTCAGCCGCGGGGGCAAGCGCGTCGAGCGGGTCAAGGTGGGTCGAGGCACACAGGAGGTGATCTACGTTCGAAGTGCGGCCATCGGCAACCGGAGCGAGGCCGTCTACGTGTACTTGCCGCCGGGCTACTTCCACCACCCGAAAGAGCGGTACCCCGTCTACTACGCGCTGCACGGCAGCCCCGGCGAGGCGATCGACTTCGACCGGGTCCTCGACATGGGGGTGGCCGAGGACGTCCTGATCGCCGAGCACAAGATCCGCCCGATGATCATCGTCAGCCCGACCGGGGCTCCGTCGCCCTTTGCCGACGACGAGTGGGCGAACGGGGTGCGACGCGGGCAGGACTGGGCGACCTACGTCTCGCGTGACGTCGTCAGGGCGATCGACCGTCGCTTCCGGACGATCCGGAAAGGGTCGGACCGTGCGATCGCCGGTCTCTCCGAAGGTGGCTACGGAGCACTCAACATCGCCATCCACAACCCTGGTGAGTTCCGTGTCGTCGAGAGCTGGTCCGGCTACATGCTGGCTGACAAGGTGACCGCCGTGTGGGGGGCCCATCCCTCGGCGTCCTTGCTCGCCTACAACAGTCCTCTGCTGCAGGTGAGGCACGTCGCTCGCGAGTTGCGACGTGACCAGTCGTACTTCTGGTTCTACTGCGGCAGCGGTGACACGCTCGCCACACAGAACGTCCTTTTCGCCAGAGCGCTCCACAAACTGGCGATCCCTCACAAGTTCCAGGTCCGCCCCGGAGGCCATTCGTGGAAGTTGTGGCGTCCGATGGTCAACAGTGCGCTCATCGTCGCATCGGAGCACTTCGCCGGTGGCTGACCCCCTCGCCCCGAGGTCCGTCCTGCTGAAGACGGTGCGGGCGGTGGCATTGCCCATCGCCGTGCCGATCGTGATGCTGGTCACCACCGGCTGTCTGTACTGGGCGCGGGCCGCGGTGACAGGGGTTCCGGGCCCGCGGGTCGCCGACGCGCTCCCGTTGGACGAGCTGGCCGGACACGGGTCCATCCCCCTTCTCGTCTACGTGGCGAGCTATCTCCTCGTCGGTTGCCTGCTCGGTCTGTTGGCGAAGTGGCTGGGAACCGACCGGTTGACGGCAGGGATCGCTCTGGCAGCAGGGGCGGGAGTCGTCACCTTCGGCCTCGATTCGCTCTCACTGTTCATCGTGCGCCAGACGGGCTACGGGCAGGCGCTGACCGCAGCAGGTCACCTGCAAACGGTCTACCTCACCGCCCTGGCCGTCGGAATCGGTGGGGCCCTGCTCGGTCGCGAGCGCGGGGTCCGTGCCCGGATCACGACCGTGTTGGCCTGGGCGGTCGGCCTTGCAGGCCTGCTCGACCTGGTCTCGGCCATCGCCCCTCGCTTCACGGACCGCCTGCAGGTGCTCGACAGCCTCGTCACCACCACCGTGCCTCCCGTCGCCAATGCCCTCGTCGTGCCGGTCGGAGTCGTCCTGTTGTTCAGCGCACGACGCCTCGCAAGGGGGAGCCGCCGTGCCTGGCGACTCGCCGTCGCGTTGCTCGCCGCCTCCTCCGTGCTGCACCTGTTGAAAGGCCTCGACTACGAAGAGGCGATCGCGACGGGCCTGCTCGCCCTTGCCCTCGTCGCCAAACGGCGGGACTTCTCCGCCCCCGGCAGCCCTGAAGGGCAGCCAAGAGCGCTGTTGCGCCTCGTCATGGCGCTGGCCGTGGCTTTCGTCTATGGCTTCTTCGCCCTCTTCGTGAACCGGACGGCCTCAGGCCTGCCCTTCGACTTCGTCGCAGGCGTGCGGGGTGCCGCTCGGGCCATGGTCGGTCTGGCGCCCCGCAACGGCCAGTACCTCAACGGCGACTTCGCCGCCTGGTTCTCCTGGTCGGTCGTGTCGATCGTCGCGATCGGTGTCGGATGGTCAGTCGCGGCGTGGGTCGCTCCCTGGCGCGATCTGCTCTCGAGCGATGCGCTGCGGCGAAACAGGGCGTGTGAGCTCGTACGGCAGTGGGGCACGGACTCCTTGGCGTCTTTTTCCCTGCGCCACGACAAGTCGCACCTCATCTTCTCGGTCACGGACGACGAACCAGGCAAGGAGCCAGGCGGTGAGCCGGCGGGGGAGGTCCTCTTCGCCTATCGAGTCGTTCGGGGAGTGGCGCTCCTCACCGGCGATCCGATCGGTCCACCGGCCGCCGTCGGTCCCGCCATGGAAAGATTCGTGGCGGAGGCACACCGGCGGGGATGGTACGTCGCCTTGCTCGGAGCCTCCGAGCGGTACCTCGATGTGTACCGCGCCGCCGGCCTGAAGGCGCTCTATCACGGCGACGAGGCCGTCGTGAACGTCCCGGCTTTCTCACTCGAGGGTGGTGCGATGCGAACGGTACGTCAGGCCGTGCACCGGGTGGAGCGCTGGGGCTACCGCTCCGAGGTGGTCTTCGTCGGCGACGTCTCCCCCGAGCTCCGCTCAGAGCTCCTGGCCGTGGAGCTCGACTGGCTAAAGGGCCGTCGCCGCACTGGTTTTGTCATGCAGCTCGACGACCTGTTCTCCCTCGGCGGCCACGACGCCCTGTTCGTGGTCGGGCGCTCCCCCGAGGGGCGAGTCGGCGGCTTCCTCCATGCGGCTGTCTGTGGCGCCAGCGCCTCGCTGTCGCTCTCGTCGGTGCCGCGACGAGACGACACGCCGAACGGCTTGGCGGCCTGGCTCATCACCGAGACCATCCGCTGGGCCGACGCGCACAGCTTCGAGAGCCTTTCGCTCAACTTCGCACCGTTCGCCGGCCTGCTCCGCGACGACGCCGGGCTGTCGGCGCTGCAGCGCCTCGAGCGGGAGGCACTTCTCGTCCTCAAGCGGCGGCTGGAGCTCCAGCTGGACAACCTCAGCATGTTCAACCGCAAGTTCAGTCCCACATACCAACGCCGCTACGTGGTCTACGAGCGGCGTTCGGACCTTCCCCGGGTGGCCATAACCGCCATGGCCGCGGAGGGGTACCTGCCCTTCTCCGCCCTGGCCCGGGGAAGAAACTGGGACCGGCGACCAGCCGGTACGTGCCGGGACGAGGTGCCCTTCCCGTCCGAGCTCGACCTCAAAGAGCCGCGGTCCGAGGAATTGCTGTCTGGATGAGGACGGCCGCGGGTCTCCTCCTCGCTGTGGTCTCCGCGATGATGCTCAATTGGGGCTTCTTCGTGCAGCACGGCGCCTCCAACAAGCTGCCGGCCCTCTCCTTGCGGCACCCGTGGACGGCCCTCCGGCTCCTGTTCACCAACGGCCGCTGGCTTCTCGGCTACGTCGTCGGTCTCGCCGGCTGGGGCCTTTACATCGCGGCGCTGCTCTTCGCCCCGATATCGCTCGTACAGGCGACTTCTGCCGGTGGGATAGGCCTGCTCGCCCTTTTCGTCTGGCGCGTCGCCCGCGTGCGGTTCTCCCGTGTCGAGCAGGTCGCCATCGGGGCCTGCGTGGCTGGACTCGCGCTGGTCTGCATCTCGTTTGCCGCCGGAGTGCCGAGGCCGGTGGTCGCGGGAACACGGACGGTCGCGATCTGGTTGGGTGTCATGCTGGTGGCTGCGGGCGTGGCCTGGCGGCCCGGTTCACGTTTCATGCGACCCGGAGCCGGCCTGGGGGTCGCTGCCGGGCTGTGCTACGCGGCGGGCGACGTGTCCACAAAGGGGGCCGTCAGCGGCGTCGGCCTCTTCCTCGTACCTGTGCTGGTCGCCTGCCACGTGATCGGGTTCGTGGCGCTGCAACTCGCCTTCCAACGGGGCGGGGCGCTTGCCACCGCGGGGATGTCGACCTTGTTGAACAACGCCCTGCCGATCATGGCCGGGATCGTCGCCTTCCACGAGCGGCTGCCGGCGGCGCCCTTCGGCGTGGTGCGGGCCGCGGGTTTCGTCGTGGTGGTTCTGGGTGCCGCAATGCTCGCCAGGCCGGAGCGGCCAGCTCTCCAGGCCCTGGAGGACGGATCGGCCTCGACCGTGGCCTCCCCGGGCCCGCCGGGCTGAACCGTGCCCGGCTACGAGGGTGCGGCCCCGGCCGGGAATCGGGCGCGCCCGGTGTTGCTGGCCGCGTGCAACTCGAGCGTCCGCCCCCGGCCAGAGCTGAAGGGCCCGCGGGAGGAGCGAAATCACGTTCTTCTGGTCGGGTCTTTCGCCTCTGTTTGCGTTGTGGGCGACTGCGGACAATCAGGATCAGAAGGTTGTGGAGGGACCACTCCAAGACCCTGACGTACAGAGCGGCATGGCCTGGAAGCCTGAAGATCGGAGGACACCATGATCGCCGCTATGTCCAGCACAGTCGCAGGTGTGATCGGAGTGGCGCTCCTGCTGGCCGCCGTCGTGGTCGGCCTCGTGGTCGGGCCGAAGTGGTGGAACTGGCGGTCGTTCGTCGCCCTGACCCTCGTTCTGTTCATCCCGTTGATGATGTCCTTCTTCATCCCGTTGCCCATCGTGATCATTCTCAATGTCGTCATAAGTCACGGCATCTGGCAGAGAAAGCACGGTGCGCCCCCAGTGGAGGCATGAGCGGATCGAGGTGATCAGGCCGAACCGCATCGGGCCTTTGTAGCCGGCCCGCCGCTACAGCGTTCCGTGCACCTCCTGCAAGCTGACCACGGACATGCCGTGTCGCTTCCAGTCCGCCATTCCCGCTGCCGCGGCGCGTGCCGCGGCCAGCGTCGTCAGGCACGGCACCTGGTGGAGCAGAGCCGAGGAGCGGATGCGTGCACCGTCCGCGCGCGCACCGCGACCTCGGGGAGTGTTGACCACGAGCTGGACCCGGCCCGAAGAGATCAGCTCGACCACGTCCGCCGCACCGATCTCGCCGATCTACCCCGCCACTGTCCTCACCGGCAGGCCGCCGGACTCCAGGAAGGCCGCCGTCCCGGAGGTCGCCGCCAGATCGAAGCCCAGTTCGGCAAGGGCACGTGCCGCCTCCAGTCCTGCCGGCTTGTCCCGGTCCGCCAACGACAGCAGGACGGTGCCCTGGGAGGGCAAGCGGTTGCCCGCGGCGATCTGGCTCTTGGCAAAGGCCAGGCCGAAGGTCCTCCCGACGCCCATGACCTCGCCCGTCGAGCGCATCTCGGGACCCAGCAACGTGTCGACACCGGGGAAGCGGCTGAACGGCAGCACGGCCTCCTTGACGCTCACCCAGCTCCCCGTGGCGGGAGGACGCACCAGCTGTTCTGCGCGCAGCTGCGCCAGCGTCGCCCCTGCCATCACCCTCGCCGCCACCTTGGCGAGCGGCACACCTGTCGCCTTGGCCACGAACGGCACCGTGCGGCTGGCACGCGGATTGGCTTCGAGCACGTAACCCACTCCGTCGCGCACGGCGAACTGGACGTTCAACAGACCGATGATGCCGAGGGCCTCGGCGAGGGCGCGGGTGTGGGCCTCGAGCGTCACGATCACGCCTGCCGGAAGGCTCTGTGGCGGCAGGGCGCAAGCCGAGTCGCCCGAATGGATGCCCGCCTCCTCGACGTGCTCCATCACTCCCGCCAGGAGAGCCTCACCCGATGCGTCACGCACGGCGTCGACGTCCACCTCGATGGCATCCTCCAAGAAGCGGTCCACGAGCACGGGCCGCTGTAGCGAGACGCCGCCCTCGGACCTAAGGGAGCTCGAGAGCGCCAATATTGCCTGCTCGAGCCGCTCGTCGTCATAGACGATCTCCATGGCGCGCCCCCCGAGTACGTAGCTCGGCCTGATGAGCACCGGGTAGCCGACCTTTGAGGCAACAGCCAGTGCCTCAGCAACGGTCACGGCCGTGCCCCCTGGAGGCTGGGGGATGCCGAGTCGCCCGCAGAGCGCGTTCCACTGTTCGCGATCCTCCGCCAGGTCGATTGCGGAGGGCGAGGTGCCGAGCACGAGACCCGGGTCGATGGCATGCGCCAGCTTGAGCGGTGTCTGCCCGCCGAGCGACACGATCACGCCGGCGAGTGGGGCGGCGTCTCTCCCCGAGGCGTTGATCCCGGCCGTGCGCTCCGCGTCGATCACGTTCCCGACGTCCTCGGCGGTGAGCGGTTCGAAGTAGAGCCGGTCGGAGGTGTCGTAGTCAGTCGAGACCGTCTCGGGATTGCAGTTGACCATGACGGTCTCATATCCCGCCTCCCGCAGCGCCATCGATGCGTGCACGCAGCAGTAGTCGAACTCGATGCCCTGGCCGATGCGGTTCGGTCCGGACCCGAGGATCACGACGCGAGGCCGGTCGCTCGGACGGACCTCGTCCTCGTCCTCGTAGGTGGCGTAGTGGTAAGGCGTGTCGGCCGCGAACTCGGCGCCGCAGGTGTCCACCGTCTTGAAGGTTGCGCGCACGCCCGCGTTGAGGCGCGCCGAGCGGATCTCGCCCTCGCCGAGCACCTGGCCGCTGCCGGGCGAAGCCTCTCCGAACAGATAGGCGATCTGCGCGTCGGAGAAGCCGAGACGCTTGAGCTCACGCCAGGTCCGGCGATCGAGGCTGTCGGCGCCCTTGCCGGCGCGCCCCACCGCCTCGATCCGCCGGCGAGCAGAGGTGATCGCCTGCAACTGGTCTACGAACCACGGGTCGACACCGGTGGCCTCTGCGACTTCGTCGGGCGTGATGCCACGCCTCAGGGCTGCCTCCATGTGAAAGACCCGTTCCGGTGTCGGCTCGCACGCCCTCGACATGAGCTCGTCGTCGTCGAGCAGGTCGTAGGCGGTCTCGGCCGGATCCGCGTTCAGGCCGGCCCGGCCCTGTTCGAGGGAGCGAAGCGCCTTTTGCAGGGATTCCGGGAAAGTGCGGCCGATGGCCATCACCTCTCCCACCGACTGCATGCGGGTTCCAAGCCGATCGACGCTTCCGGGAAGTTTCTCGAAGGCCCAACGCGGGACTTTCGTCACCACGTAGTCGATCGTCGGCTCGAAGCTGGCGGGAGTGGCACCGGTTATGTCGTTGGCTATCTCGTCGAGCCTGTAGCCCACCGCCAGGCGCGCCGCGATCTTGGCGATCGGGAAGCCGGTCGCCTTCGAAGCCAACGCGGACGAGCGCGAGACGCGCGGGTTCATCTCGATCACGAGCCGGCGACCGTCCTTCGGGTCGAGCGCGAATTGGATGTTGGACCCGCCCGTCTCCACACCAACGCGCCGGATGCAGGCGAACGCGTCGTCCCGCATGGCCTGGTACTCCACATCGGAAAGCGTCTGCGCCGGGGCAACGGTGATCGAGTCGCCCGTGTGGACTCCCACGGGGTCGAAGTTCTCGATCGAGCAGACGACCACGCAGTTGTCTGCGCAGTCGCGCATCACCTCGAGCTCGAACTCCTTCCAACCAGCGATCGAGCGCTCGATCAAGACCCGAGACACCGGACTGGCCGCCAGTCCTTCGGCTGCGACCCGGGCGAGAGTCTCGCGGTCGTTCGCAGTGCCGGTCCCGGCCCCCCCGAGGATGAAACTTGGACGCACCATGAGGGGGAATCCCACCGCCTCCCCGACCGCCATCGCCTGCTCCAAAGAACAGGCGAATCCCGACGCCGGAACTTCGAGCCCGATTTCACCCATCGCCCGCTTGAACAGGTCACGGTCCTCGGCCGTTGCGATCGCCTCGGCGTTCGCCCCGATGAGCTCCACTCCGAATTCTTCCAACACGCCCCGTGCGCCGAGCTCCATCGCCAGGTTCAGGCCAGTCTGGCCGCCGACGGTCGGAAGGATTGCGTCGGGGCGCTCGCGCTCGACTATGGCGGCGAGAACCGCGGCGTCGAGTGGTTCCACATAGGTCCGGTCCGCGAGGTCGGGGTCGGTCATGATCGTCGCTGGGTTCGAATTGACGAGCACGACGCGGTAGCGCTCTGCGCGAAGCACCCGGCACGCCTGGGAGCCCGAGTAGTCGAATTCGCACGCCTGGCCGATGACGATCGGCCCCGAACCGATCACGAGAATCGTCTCGATGTCACCTCGCCGGGGCATCAGGAGGTGGCCTCGATCAGGGAACGGAACTCCTCGAACAGGTAGCGGGCATCGTGTGGGCCAGGGCCTGCCTCGGGGTGGTACTGCACGCCGAACGCCGCCAGATGGTCGCAGCGGATGCCCTCGACGACACCATCGTTCAAGTTGACATGGGTCACCCGAGTGGCGGTGGCGCCTCTGTCGGGCAGGGAGGCCGCTTCGACGGCGTAGTTGTGGTTCTGGCTCGTGATCTCGACCCGGCCCGTGTCCAGCCGCCGAACGGGGTGGTTGCCCCCGTGGTGCCCGAAGGCAAGCTTGAAGGTTCGAGCCCCGAGCGCCGCGCCGAGCAGCTGGTGGCCGAGGCAGATGCCGAATACGGGCACCTTCCCGAGGAGCTCGCAGATCGTGCCGACCAGCGTTCCCAATGCAGCGGGGTCGCCGGGCCCGTTGGACAAGAGCACGCCGTCGGGCTCCAGTTCCAGGGTCCTCGCGGCCGGGAACGAGGCCGGGACGACTGTGATGCTGGCGAGTTTGCCGAGGAATCGCAGCATGGTCTCTTTCACGCCGAAGTCGTAGGCCACCACCCGAAGCCTCCCCGAGCCTCGCTCGTAAGGCGTCCCGGTTGTCACGCCCGAGACGAGGTCGCGCCCTGTCGTGCCCGGCTCTGCCGCCGCGGCCGCGCGGAGCTGGGACTCGTCGGCGGTACCGAAGGCGCAGCCCAGGGCGCCGACCTCACGCAGGTGCCTCGTGAGCCTGCGCGTGTCGACACCTGATATCCCAGGAACACTGTTTCGGACAAGGAAGTCCTCCAGCGACCCGGCGGCGCGCCATGACGACGGCCGCGACGTTAGATCGCGCACCACGATGCCCCGGCACCACGGGCGGCGAGCCTCGTCGTCGGACGGGCTCACGCCGTAGTTGCCGATGTGGGGATAGGTGAAGGCGACGACCTGCCCGGCGTAGCTCGGGTCTGTGACTACCTCCTGGTAGCCGCTGAGCACGGTGTTGAACACGACCTCTCCGTGAGCCAGGCCCCCTGGCGGCGGTGCCCCGACGGCCTCACCTTCGAACACCTCCCCATCGGCGAGAACCAGCAGCGCCCTGGAGCGCTCCCTGTCGGTGCGGCTCCATCGGCCGGAATCGTCGGTGCCGCCGTTTGGGTCAGTCCGTGTTGGCAATTGCGATCCATCCCGCCCAACGATTTGCTTCCCTCCCGAGGCGGACGTTGTCCATGCCCATGCCGGTGAGCCACACGTCTGGTGCCTCAAAGCCGTACATGGCCAGATCACACACAATAGGTGGCTTCTTCAGCTTCTTCACCAGCACAATACGCTCAACCTGCAGGGCGCCATATCCGTACAGATGCCGCTCGGTGAAATCGGTGGTGCCGCCTCCGTCGACAAGGTCGTCGAGCAGAACGACGTGCCGGTTCGTCAGCTCCCTGTAATCAGGGGGAAGGTCGGTAACAAGCCGAGGCTGGCCACCCTCGCGGCTTGAGCCATAGCGGCTGACGATCATGGACTGAACATTCGGGTGGAAATAAGGATCATGATGCTGGATCGCCCGCATCAACTTTGCGGTGAAAGGCTGGGCGCCATTGAGCAAACTTACGAAGAGGGTGTCTGTACCCTTATAGTTGCGCGTGATGTCCACTGCCATCTCGGCTATCCGAGCATCGACCTCAGACTCGGTGTAGAGGATCTCTTTGTACAGTGGCGTCTCGCTCATACTTGGTTCTCCACTTCGGGCACGTCACTCCCCACCTGGCGGGATCTCGACCGTTCTGTCCTGAGTGCTGGCAACATTAGGCAGTGGCTCGTCATCGTGACGTCCAGGCATTCGATGAGCGGTCGGCCGACTACGAGAGCGGGCGCCTCGGCGGGTGCCATGAGCGAATCGCCGAGTGGACCGCGGACATCGCGCTTGCCCATCACCCGACGCCGTTGCATGTCTTGGATGTCGGGTGCGGCACGGGCTATCTCCTCCGCCAGCTTGCCCTCCGCTGTGTGATCGGCTCCGCCCGCTCTTGCGGGCTGTCGCTCCCGTGACCGCTGGGCGCTAGCCGAGCTCGCGGACCGCGGCCTCGAGGTCGGCCATGTCCGCCCCCCGCTCCCGCAGGTCGCCGAGGTTGATGACCACGTTGGCGAGTGAGCCCTCCCGGGCGGCGTTGAGCAGTGCGAGGGCCGTGCTCCAGTCGCTCTTCATGACCGGTCGGACCCTGTCGGCCAGATCCCGGAGCTCGCGCGCACAGCTCCAGGCGAGCCGCGCAGTGTCGAGCGGCACCTCAGCGGCGTGCCGGATGGCGGCCGTCCAGGCCTGCTCCGCCTCTGGCCCGGGCTGGCTCTTCGTCGTCCGGCGCGCCGTGATCGTGTCCGCGTACGCCTGCGCGTCCTCCTCGACCAAGCCGAGAAAGCGGCTCCGGGCAGCGGTCAGCTGTTGGCGGGCCGCGTCCGGCGCGGCATCGTCGCTGCCGGCCGAGTAGGCGAGCACCATCTCGCCGAGGGCGGCGCCCATGGCGCCGGCGGCCGCGGCCGCGCTTCCGCCGCCGGGCGTGGGGGTTCGCGCGGCCAACCGGGCGGTGAAATCGGAGAGGGACTCCGCCCGAGGCTGGCTGCCCCGCACCTTGCGCTCGAGGACGGTGCTGCGGTCGAAGCTGTTGAGTTGCAGGTAGTACTCGGCGGCATCGAACAGGGCGTCCTCGGGCACCAGGCCTACGACCTCGGTCTCCTCCACGCCCGCCCCGAAGCGGGCCGCCTCGCGCCGCACGGCCTCGACGGCACGGTGGATCGGGGTTCTTCGGTAGTCGGTCAGATTCATCGAGACCTGCGCACGCTGGCGCTCGCGGATATCGAACCCCAGCGCCTTGACCTCGGCCAGGCCGCCGTCGCGGCTTCGGACTGCCTTTGCCACCTTCTTGGCGACCGCGACGTCGGGGGTCGTCAGGTAGGCGTTGTAGGCGATGAGGATCGGCCGGGCGCCGATGGCGACCGCGCCAGCGGTCGGGTGCACCCGCGGCTCGCCCATGTCCGGGCGCCGAGCGGGGTCGGTCCCAATCGTGTCCCGGATACCCTCGAATTGCCCGGCGCGCACCTTCGCCAGATCCTGGCGCTCGGGCAGCCGGGCGGCCTCGCCGTAGAGGTAGACCGGAATGTGCAGCTCCTCCCACACCCAGGTGCCGAGCTCGATGGCGAGGGCCACGGCCTGCTCGGTGGTGGCGTCGCCCAGCGGCACGAAGGGGACGACGTCGGTAGCGCCCATGCGGGGATGCTCACCATGGTGGCTCGTGAGGTCGATGAGCGCCGTCGCCACCCGCATCATGTTCTTCACCGCGTCCACGAGCGCCGGTCCCTCACCGACGAGCGTAACCACGCAGCGGTTGTGGTCGGCGTTCCGCTCGACGTCGAGCAGCGTCACCCCTGGTCTTTCCTGCGCCTGGGCCACGATCCGGGCGATCTTCGTCTCGTCCCGGCCCTCTGAGAAGTTGGGGACGCATTCGAACGAGCTCACGTGAGACCTCCAGGATCTGCCCCCATTAGGCGGACAGCGGCGAGACTAGTCGGGCGTCTTGGTCGAACCCCAGGCGACGAGGTTCCTCTTCGACGACCACGTCGGCTCGGTTCGAGAGGGCGGGCAGGCAGCCCTCCGAGACGACGAGACTCTCCACATCCAGCGTGGACCTGATGTGCACCAGGCGCAGGTCCTCGGCCGTAAAGGGCCGCAGGGTGTCGAGCATGGCGCGGATGGCGTCGCGCTCGTTCGGGAGGGTAAGGGGCAGGCGCATGTCCTCCGGAAAGCAGGCCGCGATGGCGTTCACAGCGGTCACCTCGAGGTCGACCTTCTCGACCAGCTGCGGCGTGGTGACATCGACGAAGCCGAGGCCGCAGGCGTTGCCCTCCGAGGCCCTTCTTGCCGAACAGGTGCTTCCGGGCCACCTGGTCGATGCAGGTGCGGGGACCAGGCGGCTCCCGGCCTGCTCGATCACCTGGGCTACGCCCATGCGCTCGGCGAGCTCCTTGTCGCGAAACGACGTCTGGACCCAGAACTCGACCTTGAAGTGACGGCCGTCGATCCGAGCGGCGATCGCCCTTAGCTGGTCGAGCGACAGGTGCGGGCAGCCGAGGAGCGCGAACTCGATGGGGCCTGCGTCGGCCGAGAGCATCTCGCGCTGCTCGTCGAGATCCTTCGCCGTGACGACAAAACCGTCACCGGGCGGGTCCCCGTGGAACGCGGCCTCGAGCGTCGGGGCCTCGGGTGTCAGGCCGACGACGTGGTACATGGGCACGTTTCCCCCGTGTTGCGCTCGGCGCCCAGGTTCATGTGCGCCTCCGGGGTCATGGCCGATATGCCGGTGAACACCGGGATGAAGGCGGTCTGGATGCCGGTGATGCGGGGCACGGCGTAGCCGAGAAGGTGGTACTCGAACTCGTCGCTGAGCGTGGGCTCGACGTGCACGTGCACCTGGCCCTTGCGGTTCTCCTCGAGCAGCAGGCCGTAGACCGGCACGCGGCCGGTCACCGCGGCGCACAGCGCGCTCTGGGCCGACTCGCGGTTGGTACGTGCTCCGTAGACCGAGTTCATGTAAGGGGTAGCGCTGGACTACGAGTAGGCCGTGACCTCGCCGAAGTAAGGCACGTTGCCTTGCAGATAGGGCGTGCAGTTGTAGGTCAGCTGAGCGCCCAGAGTCCTGTACGCCGCTTCAGTCCGCTCCATTGTGCTCATGTCCTCAGGCGTCAGCCCGGGAACGTGCCGGAAGAACTCGAGGCAGAAGCCAGGGTTCACCGTGGGCGGGACCTTGCACACGGCGCCGCCGGCTACGAGGCGCTCCGCGAACCAGATGTCCGCGTCCTGGTTGCTCAAAGCGACGTGGGCCCTGGTGATGTCGCACATCTGCTCGACGTCGAACGCCCGGCCGATGGCGACGAGCACCTCCATGGCGAGGGTGGTCCCTGCGCCATGAGCGCCCTCGAGCATCTCGGCATCCTGTGCCGTGAGCTTCATGTCGCCTCTCCCGCCCCACCGTGCTCGTGCATCGGGACCCGCAAACCGTGGGCGGCGGCGACCTGCATGGCCTCCGGATAGCCGGCGTCGACGTGCCGGATGACGCCGCTGCCCGGGTCGTTGGTGAGGACCCGCTCGAGCTTCTCGGCGGCGAGCGCCGAGCCGTCGGCGACGGTCACCTGCCCGGCGTGGATGGAACGCCCGATCCCGACCCCGCCTCCGTGGTGGATCGACACCCACGAGGCACCCGAGGCGGTGTTGAGCATCGCGTTCAAGAGCGGCCAGTCGGCTATGGCGTCGGATCCGTCGTTCATGCCCTCGGTCTCGCGGTAGGGCGAAGCGACAGATCCGCAGTCGAGGTGATCGCGTCCGATGACGATCGGCGCCTGCAGCGTCCCGCGGGCGACCATGTCGTTGAAGCGCAGACCGAGCCGGTCGCGCTCGCCGTAGCCGAGCCAGCAGATCCGCGCCGGCAGCCCCTGGAACTGCACCCGTTCGCCGGCCATCCTGATCCAGCGGCCCAGCGATTCGTTGTCAGGAAACTCCTCGAGCACAGCCTGGTCGGTGGCGGCAATGTCGCCCGGGTCACCGGACAGCGCAGCCCACCGGAACGGGCCCTTGCCCTGGCAGAACAGGGGCCGGACGTAGGCGGGAACGAAACCGGGGAAGTCGAAGGCCCGCTCGCAGCCGCCGATCTTCGCCTCGGCGCGGATCGAGTTGCCGTAGTCGAACACTTCGGCCCCGCCGTCGAGGAAGCCGATCATCGCCTCGACGTGCCGTGCCATCGATTCCCTGGCCATTTTGGTGAGCCCTTCCGGGTCCTTGGCCCGCAGCTCGGCCATCTCGTCCACGCTCACGCCCCGCGGGACGTACATGAGCGGGTCGTGCGCCGAGGTCTGGTCGGTGACGACGTCGATCTCCGCCCCGATCGCGAGCAGGTGGGGCACGACGTCGGCCGCGTTGCCGAGGATTCCGATCGACAGCGCCTGACGGCCGCGCTTTGCCTCCATTGCCCGCTCGAGGGCGTCGTCGACCCCGTCGGCGAGGACGTCGAGGTAGCCGGTGTCCAAGCGCCGCTGGATCCGCGACGGATCGACCTCGACGCACAGCACGGCGCCCCCGTTCATCGTCACCGCCATTGGCTGGGCGCCGCCCATGCCGCCCAGCCCGGCGGTGAGGGTGATCGTGCCGGCAAGGCTGCCGCCGTGGAGCTTCTCCGCGATGGCGGCGAAGGTCTCGTAGGTTCCCTGCAAGATGCCCTGGGTCCCTATGTAGATCCATGATCCGGCTGTCATCTGGCCGAACATGGTGAGCCCGAGGGCGTCCAGGCGACGGAACTCCTCCCAGGTAGCCCACTGCGGCACCAGATTGGCATTGGCGATCAGGACGCGGGGGGCCCACTCATGGGTCCGGAAGACACCCACCGGCTTGCCGGACTGCACGAGCAGCGTTTCTTCGGGCCCGAGCTCGCGCAGGCTGGCGACGATGGCGTCGTAGGCGGCCCAGCTACGGGCCGCCTTGCCTCCGCCCCCGTAAACGATCAGCTGATCGGGGTGCTCGGCGATGTCGGGGTCGAGGTTGTTCATCAGCATGCGCATCGCCGCTTCCTGCGGCCAGCCCTTGCACGAGAGCTGGCTGCCGTGGGGCGCGCGCACGGTGCGAGGTCCGCTTGTCACGGCGTCACCGCCCGGCCGATGCCGTAGAGCGAGCCGAGACTTCGGCAACCGCGCCAGCGGCCGCCTTCACCGGCGGCATCACGTCGACACCGAGGTGCAAGAGCCAGTAGAGGCCACTCGCCACGATCAGGCCAAGGATCCAGGAGATGTCCCCGCCCCGAGGTGGGAGACCATCGGCCCGGTGTAGAAGGTCGTGCTCATGAACGGGATCTCGACCCCGATCGCGACCAGGTAGGCGACCATCGTGCGCCAGTCGAGCCGGCCGTAGGTCCCGTCCGGGGTGAAGATCGAGTCGATGTCGTACTGCTCCTTGCGCACGAAGTAGAAGTCCGTGAGGTTGATCGCCGTCCACGGGATCAAGAAGTAGGCACGAGCGGTGCTCGATCTGCAGGCTGCTGGTGTAGTTCTGCTGAGCGTCCATCACACACCGCCTCCTTACTTCGACGCTGGACGCGGCTAGGCAGGGGGCTGGATACACATATTCGCCCGCGGGCCTACCGCCGGGTAAATGGTCGAGGGTCCTGTGTGTCCCGGCATCTCACCGCTACTGGGGGCCGAGGGACCTTCGCCGCTAGATGAGTAATCGCAACGGTTCACACGTGCATGCTCGTTCTACCAGATCGCGGCTTTCGGCACAAGAAGACACCGGAGCCCGACGAGGGCGTCTTGGCGGCCTCTGTAGCGTTATCCACAGGCTGTGGATGAAGCCTCAGCACGCCGTTGCTGCCAGTCCCTGCCGGCTTGTGCAAAGACAGACGACCGCCCGATAGTGCTACCTGCTATTTCAACCCAGCCGGCAGGTCGCGATATCACCTCGAGACGGGAGCACAGCACAGCCGCAGCCATCGCCGGCCAAGACGCCACGCGACAGCGCGCGCGACGGCCCCGGGGGCGCAGGAGACGGCTCGAGCTTGGTTCGCGAAAGGTGGCCGGCGCGGACCTCACCTGGACAGCCGCTCCGGAGTCGGTGCGCCTCCCATGCCGTAGGATTCGGCGCGTGTACACCCAGATAACCAGCAACAAACGCCGAAGCGTCATCTTGATCTGCCTGTTTTTCCTAGTCTGGGTGGCCATCGGAGCAGCCTGCGGCTTCATTTTCGATGCCGTCTCTGCGCCGGTCAACGACGGCTCGAGACCGGTCCTGACCGGCATGGCGATCTGCGGTTTCCTGGCCGTGTGCGGGATCCTCTATTCCTGGAACTCCGGAGCCGGGCTGGTACTCCGGGTCTCAGGGGCCGTGCCGGCCGACCCAGCCCAGTACCCGCAGCTGCATGACATCGTGGAGGCCCTGGCCATCGGCGACGGGATCCCCAAGCCCGCCGTCTATGTGATCAACGACCCCTCGCCCAACGCCTTCGCCACCGGAATCAGCCCGGACAAGGCAGCCATAACCTTCACGACCGGGCTACTGGCCATAATGAACCGCGAGGAACTGGAGGGCGTGGCCAGCCACGAGATAAGTCACATCAAGAATCACGACATCCGTCTCCTGCTGCTGGTGGGCGCCATGGTCGGCCTGGCAGCAATGCTGGCCAGCATCCTGTGGAGGAGCGCCTTCTATGCCGGAGGCGGGCGCGGCAACAACAGGGGCAATGCGATCGTGCTCGTTGTCTTGGCCGCTGCCGCCATGCTCGCATTGGTGGGCTTCATCTTGGGCCCACTTACTCGCCTGGCGCTCTCACGCCGGCGCGAGTCGTTGGCCGATGTCAGCGGTGTGGAGCTGACCCGTAACCCAGCAGGGCTGTTGAGCGCGCTCAAGAAACTGCAGCAGAACGACAAGCCGTTCAAGAAGATGAACCATGCCACCGCTGCGATGTGCATCGACGACCCGCTGCAGCACCACGATGCCTGGTACCACCACCTCTACGACACCCACCCTCCCATCGAGGAGCGGATCGCCACGCTCGAGAAACTCGCCTCGGGCCAGTCGGTCTGACCGGCCTGCCAGCCCGTCGGCGATCTCAGCTGGCCTGTGGAGGTCCCCCGGAACCAACGGCCGGCGGGGGCCCCTCGGTGCCACCGGCAGGCGGCGGGCCCGAGGATGCCGGGCCGGCTGCACCTGGGCCAGCACCTGGAAAGCTCACCTGAGGCACGGAGCGGCTTTCTTCGTCGGTGGCGAAGTAAGCCACAGGCTTGAAACCGAACGGTCCTGCGATCAAGTTGCGGGGAAAGGTCTGCAGAGCGATGTTGTAGTCCCGGGCACTCGTGTTGTAGTAGCGGCGGGCGTACTCGATCTTGTCCTCGGTGGCAGTCAGCGTCTCTTGCAGTTGTAGGAAGCTCTCGACCGCCCGCAGCTGGGGGTAGTTCTCTGCGACGGCGAACAACGAGCGCAGCGTCCCCGTCAGGGCGTTCTCGGCAGGGGCGATCTTGCTCGGGTCGCCCGTTGCACCCGCCGCGACTGCGTTCGCCCGGGCCTGGGTGACCGCCTCGAAAGTCCCCTGCTCGTGGGTGGCGTAACCCTGCACGGTCGACACCAGATTGGGAATGAGATCGTGGCGGCGTTTCAGCTCGATGTCGATCTCGGACCACGCCTCCTGGGTCCGATTGCGCTTCTTGACGAGGTCGTTGTAGGCGGCCCACAGGCCGAGGGCGAGAAGTACGACGACGATGACGACGATCAGCACAACCATTGTGGAGGTGGATCTCCTCGGAGCTTGGCTAGCGTGAACTCTATCGGCTGTGCCGCCGCGCGGCCACGGGGTGGACCTCCGACCGCCCCGACGGCCATGGGCCAGCGCGCCCGTGCCGTGAGCAGCCCCTCTCCACATCCCAGGCCAAGTCGGTCAGTACTCCTTTCAATCTGAGCGGGGTGAGATTCTCAGAGTTCGCAGTTGCGCTGCGACCCGGCGGCACTGCGAGCGGAGACGCACCCTGTCCCGCAGCTAGAGCGACACAGCAGCGCCGCTGCCGAGCGCTTCAAGGGTCGCTGTGCGACCCAGTTCGATCATTTCCGAAGCCCGGTGAAAATCGATCGTGCGACAGGCGTCCTTGGAGATCGTTATGAGAACATCGGGTGGATTGGAGGCCAACCGGTGCCTGGTGAGCTCGCTCTGCATCGTTTCGAGCGACTGGTTGACCACGTCGAACTTGCTGAGACGGGCAGGCAGGGACTCGACTGCTGCGCCGGCTGGCGACGTGGCCTCGTCACCCACCGGAACCGAGCTTGATGCTCCACCGAAACGGCTCATCACCGACCGGACCAAGTCGCGGTCGATCAGATGAGCCGGGCCTTTGCGGAAGCGCTCGATCCATTCTTCGATCGGACGCTCTTCAGCGGTCTCCCCGGCAGAACCTCCGTGGGGCATTCCACTGCGCTCTCCGCCGAGATCGATAGCGATTGTCACATCGGCCGCGGACGAGGCGACCGGCGCGAGCGGAACCGGGTCCATCACGCCACCGTCGACGAGTAGTCGGCCGTTCAACATCACCGGCGTGAACACGCCCGGGATGGCGATCGACGCCCGCATCGCCACCTCCAGCGGCCCTCGTTGGAACCACACGGCCTTGCGCGCGAACAGATCGGTGGCCACGGCGGTGAAGGTCACTGGAAGGTCCTCGATCAAGACATCGCCAACGAGTTCGTGCACATGGGCGAAGATCTTCTCGGCCCTGATCACACCGGGCGCGGAGAGCGAGGGATCCAAGAGACGCAGCACGTCGACCTGGGTGAGGCCACAAATCCAGTCCGTGTACTCGTGGAGCTTTCCCGCGGCATAGAGCCCGCCGACCAGGGCGCCCATCGAGGCGCCGGAGACAGCGACAATCTCGATGCCTCGCTCCTCGAGCACCTGGATTGCGCCAATGTGCGCGTAACCGCGGGCACCTCCGCTCCCCAGCGTCAGCGCGGCGCGTGTTCTGTGCTCCATTCATCCCTCCTAGGTACGCGGGCCACTGCCACCGTCACGAAATGTCACTTGACCCGGTCGCTGTGCGAGACGCAGCCATGGTAATCCACCGAAATCGGGTTTTATCCCCCTGTTGTCCTCTAGGAAGGCACAATCTGACCCGCTTATGATGGGGCGGAGAGGTCTAGTGGGAGCGGTCCCGGTCGGACGGAAAACGCTTCCACCAGCGCAGCCAGCAACGGGGACCGGCTAGACGGCGGTGGTCCCCTGCTGGCTGTGGCCGATGTGACATTGTTGCTTTGTGGCCGACATGCTCCTCGAGGACGTGCGCTCCGCCGAGTTACGGCGCCCGGACGAGCGCACGGTGGCCTGGAGCGAGTGGGGACCCAGCTGACGGTGATCCCTTGCCGCGGCCTGCCTGGGCGCGGCATCGGGGGCAGCGGCGGGGGCCCTCGTGTGCTGGCTCTGGCCCCTCGCCATCCCGACCGGTCAAAGCAGCGACAGTGGTCGTCGGCGCGGCACCGTTGACCGAGGACGAGATGGGCGGTCTCATCGGCTCAACGCCGAGTCCCACTGGCTGATCCCGGTCGGAGACCTGGATGGGTTCCGACGGCTGCTAGAGCGGCTCCCTGCGAGTCTGCTCAAGGACCCGATCGGCGGTTTCCTGGCCGCCATGGACAAAGCCCCAGAAACAGACCGAGTTGTCATGGGAGACCCGGACTGGCAGGCGAGGCATGCTCTGGCGACTCGGGAGGCGCTTCGGGCTGGTGTCGACGGTTGGTTCGACGAGGCGATCGCTCTGGAGAGGGCTTGGAGCGAGATCGACCTGAGCGCGGTTGGCACGTCCCTGACCTGGTGGCTCGCCGGCAGCGACGCCAACGTCCCGCTGTCAGCGGCCCACAATCCGATCCCTCCGGGCCCGCCTCCTTAGGCCACGAGCTGGCGACCCCTCATCGCCGCCACCGGAGCTGCCTCAGAGATCTTCCAGGATCTGGTGCAGTCTCAGCGTGACCTCTCCATAGTCCATATGTCGATCAAATCTAACCGGGTCCCCAATGCGGACCGTGACCTTACTATGGCGCTTCGGCCACTTCGAGTGCAGGGGCACCGTCCCGAATAGACCGATCGTCTTCAGCGGTACCACGGGAGCATCCAGGTCCACGGCGAGCAGCCCTATGCCCGATTTGAACGGCTGCAGGACACCATCGGTGCTCAAGCGGCCCTCGGGCGCGATAACGACGCTCCAACCTTCATCCACGAGAGTCCCAACATACTCCATACTGGGCATATAAGGCTCAGAACGGGCGAAACCAAAGCCAGCGAAGCAGAGCCTGATGATAAAGGCCAGCACTTTATGCTGCCGCATCACATCGTCCGCCGCCGCGACTGTCAAACGCTTCCGGATACGTCTTGGTAACGCCTGATACACCGCTGGCCCGTCGAAGTCATCGCTGTGGTTGAAGATGTACAAAGCCGGTGTGGCCAGATCGTCGAGCTTGTCGCGCCCTTCGACACTCATTCTGACCCAGATTCCCACTATCGACCGCACAACCACTTCGCGAGTGGCGTCCCCCAACAGTCGCACCCAACGCCGGTACGGCCAGGAGGGCCGAGGAATGGGCCGCTCGGCCGGGCCGCCAGCGGCCACCAACCGCCTCAAGTCCCCCACGGTCGTGCTCTTGGTCACGTCCTCTTCCGGGACGCTGATGCCCAGTTGATCCTCAATCAAGGTGACAACCGTCAGCCTTCGCAGCGAGTCGAGGCCTAGGTCGGCCAATCGATCCGACTCCTTGATCTCTTTTCGTGGCTCGTCCAAGCTTTCCCGAATGATGTTGTCCAGTACCTCTTCCTCCGGGGCCCTCTCCGGCGCCTTCGGCTCCTCCTCCTGACCGGTCTGATTCGCCCATTGCTGAACCTTCTTCCGGTCCGTCTTCCGCATTCGGTTGAGAGGAAATTTCGCGTCCGGCCAACGACGCCAGGCACTTATGTGCTGAAACGACTCCAACTGGCCGTTGATTGCGTCAATTGCCTGGCTGATCTCGCTATCGGAGCCGTCAGAAATGACGACGGCCACGACCTCCTCGCCATCGGGTCGCCTAACGCCAACGACGCAGACCGCAGAAAGAATCGGATAGTTGGCGGCGACAAGCTCGATGTCCTCAGGAAAGACCTTGAGGCCGCTGCTCAACACGATGGCGAACTTGAGCCGCCCCTCAATGTACAACCAGCCATCTCGCAACTGCCCAGCATCACCCGTTCTGAACCAGCCGTCCGCGGTAAACGCGTCACGGGAGGCTGTCGGACTCTGCCAGTACTCCTTGAAGACGGTGGGCCCTTTGGCTTGGATCTCCCCGTCCTCACCAATACGCAGGTCCACGTTGTCGAGCGCACGGCCCGGCGAGTCGAGACGGCGCTCGTGTAAGGGGTTCATCGTCAAAATGGGCCCGGTCTCTGTGAGACCGTAACCCTGCAGCGCCCGGACCCCCATGCTCTCCCACGCCCTGCCGACCTCGACAGGAATCGGCGCCCCTCCGGTGATGACGAGGTCCAACCTGCGCCCCAGCTGTGAGTGCACACTCCTGAACAGTTGCCGACGGAGCGCGAACGGCAGCACAGCGGCCAACTTCGAAGCCGTCGCCAGAGCCCTGGCCTTGCCGTCAGCCGCGGCGACTTGTTGTATTCGTTTGAGCAGTAGAACCAGGAGCTGCGGAACGGCAAGGATCGTGGTTATGTGGTATTCCTGCAGGGCGCGGCCCATAGCGATCGGCGAGACGCTCGGCACATAGAAGATACTGGCGCCGTGCGCCAGAGGTGCGACCGTGCCGCCCGTTATCTCGTACATGTGGGAAAGCGGCAACACGGACAGGAACCGCCAGTCTGGGCCGACGTTCAACACCCGAAGTGCGGCCTCGGCGTCGGCCAAGATGTTCTTCTGGCTCAGGACGACGCCCTTGGGTTCGGCAGTGGTACCTGAAGTGAACACGATCACCGCTGGGCAGTCACCGCTCAACTCAGTGGCCGGGGCCGTGGCCGGATACTCGGCAATACGCTCGTCAAGCTCGTCGAGCAAGTTGACGATGGGAAGGTTGTCGAGCTCGGGGTGCATATGCTGGTTCCGAAAGACCAGCTTCGGTCCGGTCTCGTCGATGAACCTCAGCGTCGTTGCCGGATTGCTGCCTGCGTCGATCGGCACCAGAATCGCACCAAGAAGCTGGGTGCCCAGAAACAGTTCTACCCAAGCGGGCGAGTTGTTGGCGACGACTGCGACTCGGTCTCCCGGCTGAACATCACGAGCCAGGAGGAAGTTCGCCGTTTGATAGGTCCGTTGCTGTAGCCCGCGATAGTTGAGCCTTTCAATCTGGAGGAATGGCCGTATAGTCATCGCCAGCCGTTCGTCGTGATTCGCAAAACTGGCTACAAAGTCGCCGAAATGGCGGCTGGTCATGTGCCCATCCTGTAGGCGACGGCGACCGCGTAGTCACCGTGATGAGAAATCGACACGGCAAACTCTTGTGCTCCGATTCGGGCGTGGGGCTTGCCAGAGGCGTCGTGACTGATAACAATGTCAGTCCACTTGTCGGGTGCAGTTGCAGCAGCCTTCACGACCGCTTCTTTGGCCGCCCATAATCCCGCCAGATGTTCGAGCTGCTGGCCGTTTATCTCCGATGGGCTGAAGGCCCTCTGCATCAATTTGCCGGCGCTGACCTCGAGTCGTTCTCGAAATTCGGGTATGAAGACCAGGTCAATTCCAACCATGCGCCATTCTATGCCGTACTCGGTCTCGGGGATCCAGGAGGTTCGGATGCCTCCGAGAAGGACGCCCCCGGTCGAAGCCGGGCGCGACGCCTTCGACTGAGCGCAGAGGGAAAGCGCCAGTCCGGGAGGATGCAGCCCACCAGGTCTCCGATGCGGTCCACGATTGCCGGCGATGCCTCGAGGGCCTCCTGGGCTTCGGAAAGGTCGTCGTTGTTCCCCGAATGTTCCCGGCCCTGGCTCTGCGCAGGACCGGCCTTTTCAGCGGGCTTTCAAAGTCCCGCCCTAGCTCCGCCCTGCAGACAGAGGCTCCAAAGCTTCGGGACGATACGCGAAGCCGACGCTCCCCGGCTTCGTGGGAGCATGAAGACAATGAGGTTGCGCGCCGTCGTGCCCGTCGTCTTGGTCCTGACTCTCGCCGCGTGCGGCAGTTCCCCGACAGTTTCGACCAAGTCGGTCCGCTTCCCGTTCATGGCGCAACGGCTGCACGCCATTGACCTGCTGGCCGCACCGGCTTCATGGGTGCCAGTCGCATACGGCGATGCTCAGGTATCGGTACCGCCGACATGGGCCGTCATGACACAACCGTGGTGTGGAGGGGCTTTGCCGCCCATCATCCAGCTCGGCGTCGTCGTACAAGACCTCGGCTGCCCAGTGGCCGGGGCTCTCCCGGCGGTGAGGATCACTCCACTGGGTTCGGTTCCGGCTCCCTACCGATACGAGCCGCCGGTTCGGCTCGACGGCATCTCTGTCCTCCTCGGGCCGAAACTCGCCACGTCCATCACCTACTTCGTGCCGTCGCTGCATGTAGAGGTGTGGGCAAATGGTGGCTCGGGCACTCGGGTGACGAACACATTGGCGGCCTCGCCACGAGCGGTTGTGCTGGCTGCAGGCCCCGCACCGGCAGTCCCGTCGTCATGGCAGTCGCTGACCTTTGCAGGTCTGGCGTTCTCGGTCCCGGCGTTGTGGCCCGTCAACAGGACCTCGGGAGCGGCATATGGCCTTGGGACGTTGTGCCGGGCATCCGGCGTGGCCTTTCCTGACAATGCCGCGTCCCTGCTCACCTTTGGAGTGACCCTCAGTACCGATCAGCACCTTCTACCGCCCCCACCGTGTCCCGAGGAGTTGCACCCTTATGCGCCGCAGCCTCCGATGGACGGGGTCGAGGTCGACTCTGGACCCCATCTCCAGTTCCACTTCACACTGTCGTTCTCGAAGCGCTGCCTTGACCTACACGGGCTGACCGCATGCCCGGCGACCTCGCCCGCTTACTCGATCCTGGTCCTTAGGGTGAAGGTGCCAGGGCGGGCTACGCCGGTCCAGGTCTCAATCGGACTCGGAGGGACCGGCGTGGTCGCCAGGACGATCCTGTACTCACTGCGGCAAGTAGTCGCGAACGCGTGAAGCTGCTCACGGCGTCGTACCTCGACTCCCACCAGCAGCCCTAGCGCGGCTGCAGCGCCAAGACCGCGAGCCTGCTGCAGCCGCCTGCTCAGTGGGGAGCCCCTCGCGTCAGCTCGGTCGTTCCAGGCCCTGTCGAAGCGTTCTCGGTCTCTCCGGGCTCGCTCGCCAACTGCTCCAGGGGAAGTTGAACTCGAGCGACCACGACATCGGGCCGGCTCCGGAGTGCCGAGGAGAGCACGAGGTCGATCTGATTGTGAAGCAAGCGATAGCGCGCCCGGTCCGGGATGACGACGGGGATCAGAACGACGATCTGCCGGTCATCGTGGCTTCGTAGGTCGTCGATGAATGAGATGATCGGCTGCACGACGGACGCGTACTCGCTATGAAGGACGCGCAAAGCGACGCCCGGATTCCACTTGGCCCAGTCCTGCTCGAGCGATCGGGCGCGAGCTTCGCCCTCGCCTTCATCCTCGGGAACGACGGTGACCGCTATTACCTCCTTACTGAGCGAGAGCGCCTCGGATATTGCGTGCACCGTCAAACGCGAGACTGAGGTGACCGGCACGATCACAAGGGACTGCCTTGCTTCTGGCTCTTGCTGCGGGGAGCCAATACCGAGGTCGCGTGCCGCGCGCTCGTAGTAGGCGTGGATGCGCATGAAGAGAAAGACGAGCAGAGGAACGGCGACAACAACGACCCAGGCGCCTTCTAGGAACTTCGAGAAGAGGAACACGACCGTCGCGATTGCGGTCATCGTCGCACCGAGACTGTTGATCGCGGCGCGACGACGCCATTTAGCTGGCTTTTCCTTCCACCAGTGGACGACGAGCCCACTCTGGGCGAGCGTGAAGCCAGTGAAGACGCCGATCGCGAACAATGGGATCAAGCTGTTCGTGTTGCCGCCCACTGTGATCAAGAGAGCACCTGAAAGGATTGCGAGCGCCCAGATGCCATTAGCGAAAACTTGTCGATCGCCGCGGAGCGCGAAGATGTGCGGCAGGTAGTCGTCGCGTGACAGCAGGCTCGCGAGAACCGGCAGTCCCCCGAACGAGGTGTTCGCCGCCAGCGAGAGCACGAGCGTGATCGTGAGTGACACGACGTAGTACGCCCAGTGCCGCCCAACGGCATCGGCCATGATCTGGCTCAGCGCCGTCTGGCCCGACCGTGGCCCGATGTGCCACCGGCTCGCGAGTACCGCGAGACCAAGCAGCATCGTGCCGAGGATCACGCCCAGCAAGAGCTCCGTCCTCTTCGCGCGAACCGCTCTCGGCTGTTTGAAAAGTGGCACTCCGTTCGCGATCGCCTCCACGCCAGTCAGAGCGCTGCAACCCGCGGAGAAGGCCTTCAGCACAAGAAGGACGCTCACCACTTCGAGTCCGTGCGTCGCTAGCAGTGAGTGACCCGGTTGGGGAGCATGAAGGGCGAGCGGATGGATGAGGCCGATGGCGATGATCGCGAGCAGCCCGATTATGAAGATCATCGTCGGAAGGAGGAATGCCCGGGCCGCCTCACCGAGGCCGCGCAGGTTCAAGAGGGTGACAACGGCCAGGATGCCGAGACAGATGGGCACGGTGGCTGGAGAAAAGCTCGGAAAGGCGGACGTCAAAGCGCCGACGCCGGCGGCGATCGAGACGGCGACGGTGAGGGTGTAGTCCACGACGAGCGACGCGCCGGCGACGAGGCTCGCAGGCACGCCCAGGTTCGCCCGCGAGACCGCGTACGCGCCGCCCCCGCCGGGATAGGCGTCGATCACCTGCCTGTAGGAAAAGACGAGGACCCCGAGCAGCACGACGATCGCAATGGTGATCGGCAGCACGAGGTGTAAGGGCCCTGCTCCCGCGGCAGCGAGGACGACGATGATCGCCTCGGGTCCATACGCGACCGAGGTCAGCGCATCCAGCGAAAGCGCTGATAGGCCTTCGACAGGAGTAATCTGCTCCCTCGCCACCTCACCTCTGCGCAGCGGCCTCCCGACGAGCAAATGCCAGGTCGATGCCGCGGCGCTTCGCTTAGGCCTCAAACGATCCGGCACCGTTTCACTCTAAAGGGCGTCGACGGCCAAGCCCGGCAATGAGCTTGGCGGGCCAGCGGCACGTAGCCTAAGGCCCGTGAGTGGGCTCTTGGAGCTCGAAGGGCTGACACGACGCTACGGGACGCTCACCGCCCTCGATGGTCTTTCCTTCTCCGTTCCGGCCGGCCAGGTGGTGGGCTTCCTAGGCCCGAATGGGGCCGGGAAGACAACCACGATGCGGGCCGTCTTCGGCCTGGTCGATCTGGATGCTGGGAGAGTCGCGTGGAACGGCACCGCGGTCGGCCAGGCGGAACGGCTCCGTTTCGGCTACATGCCGGAGGAGCGAGGGCTGTACCCCGCCATGCTGGTTGGCGAGCAACTCGAGTACCTCGGGAGACTGCACGCGATGAGCGCCCACGACGCCGCCACCGCCACAAGGGCGTGGCTGGAGCGCCTCAGGGTCGCAGATAGGGCGGGCAGCAAGGTGGAAGTGCTCTCCCATGGGAACCAGCAACGGGTACAGCTTGCCGCCGCGTTGGTGCACGGCCCCGAAGTGCTCATACTCGACGAGCCCCTGGCCGGATTGGACCCAACCGGGATCGACGCCATCGGCGAGGTGCTTGTCGAACAGGCTCGGGCGGGGTGCTGTGTGCTCTTCTCGAGCCACCAGCTCGACCAGGTCGAGGACCTCTGTGAGGCAGTCATCATCATCGATCACGGTCGTCTAGTCGTGAGCGGAAAGGTGGACGAGCTGGCCACGAGCGGCTCGCGCCGGCTGGTAGTGCGGGTGGCGGAGGACCGAGACGCATCGTGGGCCCGCAACCTCGCCGGAGTCACCGTGTCCGAGGTCAATGGGGGCGCCGCCCGACTCGTGCTCGACGAGTCGGTAGACAGCGACTCGGTGCTGAAAGCCGCCATGGGCGCGGGTCGGGTCACAGAGTTCGTCTTCGAGCGCCGACGGTTGTCGGAGGTCTTCCGGGAGGCCCTGGCGTGAACGGGCTCATCCTCCTGGTCATCCTCGCCGTGATCGTGGCGCTGAGGGCTTGGCTCCGTCGCCGGCGTGGATCAACCCGCAGCCAGTCACGGGCTCCCGCGGGGTTGGCACTCCTCAAGGGCGACGTCGGCTTGGTGGCGGCCCGGGAAGTGCGAGAGCGAATCCGCGGCAGAGTCTTTCGCGTAGGAACGCTCCTCATCCTCGTGGTGGTGGCGGCGGCCATCGTCATCCCCGTCATCATCAGCGGCAAGTCGCGCCCTCAACAGGTCGGTGTGGTCGGTGCCCTCCCCGCTCCCTTGCGGGCGGCGGTCGTCGCCTCCGCCAGGAGCGTCGGAACCACAGTTCACTTCGTTCCCGAGGCAGACGTGGATGCCGCCCACGAAGATCTGCGTTCCGGTCGGGACGACTTCGTGATCGTCGACGGCCGAGAGCTCGTCGTGGACAAAACGATCGGATCCGCCGACACCTCCACGACGGCTCAGCTTGTGCGCGCCGTGTCTGAGAACCTCGGTCTGGCAGAGGCCGTCGAGTCAGCCGGTCTCTCGGCTACGCAAGCCTCCGAGCTGGCAGGTGCCAAGGCGCTCCCCGTGACCAGCCTCCAATCTGGGACCGCCAAGGGGGCCACCCAGACCACCTCAATCATTGGGCTGATCCTTGTGTTCATGATGCTCACGCAATACAACACCTGGACCCTGACCGGGGTCATGGAGGAGAAGTCCAGCCGGGTCGTGGAGGTGCTCTTGGCAGCCATGCGTCCCGTCCAGCTCCTCTCGGGCAAGGTGCTCGGGATCGGATTGGTGGCTTTCGCTCAGGCAGCCCTCATCGTGGTGTTCGCTCTCGGCCTGGCAGAGGTGGTGGGTTCCGATCTCCTGCACGGTACGGCGCCTCTGGTGCTCGCCAGCACTCTGGTCTGGTTGGTTCTCGGCTATGCCTTCTACTCCTGGGTCTACGCCGCTGCAGGCTCCATGGCCGAACGCCAGGACCAGGTGCAGAGCCTGGCCATCCCGCTGAGCCTCCCGATCATCTTCGGCTACGTCACGGCCCTCATCGCAGCGAGCTCGGGAAGCCCTTCAACCTTCTTCAAGGTACTGGCCTACCTGCCGCCGACGGCGCCGTTCGCCATGCCCGTTCTCGTGGGCCTCGGAGCTGTCTCCGGGTGGGAGTTCGCCGCCTCGGCGGCTGTGAGCATTGCATGCACCTTCGGCATGGCAAAGATCGCATCCAGCATTTACCGGAGAGCCATCCTTCGCACAGGTCGGCGCGTCCAGCTCCGTGAGCTTCTCTCTCGAACGGCAGGATGAAAGCACCGAGTTCAGACAGTCAACCACTCTAAGTTGTCAGTTGATTACTTCCAGTGATAATGTGCAGATCTGTACTTGCCTGGGGGGAACAACTGTCAACAACCGAAGCGAGGTGGCCCATGTTCTCCTCCAAGGTGCGGTCGAAGCTGGCGATAGCCGCCGTCGTCCCGATTGTCGTTGCGACAGTCGCCCTTGTCAGCACGCCGCAGGCCGCGCTCGGCGCACGTCCAGTGCCGGTTGTGCTGTCGTTCACCGCCTCGAAGACCAGCGTCCCGAACACAGGTGGCAAAGTCGTCCTTAGAGCCTCGCTCAAGTACGCGTCATCCTGCGAGTTCACGGTCACACCAAGCCTGACGGGCTTCCCAAGGTCCTTCTCCTGCTCGGATCTCGTGTCGCGAACTGTCACATTGCGCACCAACAACACGGGAAACCCGATCACCTACACCTTCGGGATGATCGTGAAGAACTCGACCGGTAGCACTGCGGCGACGAACCTCGCCGTGACCGAAGGTGCTGCACCGCCTCTTCCGGTGCCGGTCGTGCTGTCGTTCACGGCCACAAAGACCAGCGTCCCGAACACGGGTGCCAACATCGTCCTCAAGGCAGAGCTCAAGTACGCGTCGTCCTGCGAGATCACGGTCTCACCGAGCCTGAAGGGCTTCCCGAGGTCTTCCTCCTGCTCCTCCGATCTCGTGACGCGGTCGGTCACCTTGCGCGCCAACAACAGCGGAGACCCGGTCACCTACACCTTCGGGATGATCGTGAAGAACTCGGCTGGCAGCACTGCGGCGACGAACGTCGTCGTGACCGAAGGTGCCGCACCGTCTCCGATCTCCTTCACGCCCCCGCCACCTGGTACCCCGACGGCCGTCGTCTTCGCTCCTGAGGGTGTCTTTGTCGCGGACGATCCCCTCGTCGTAACGGTGACGAACAACAGCGCCACGACTCAAGTCATCTCCAGCGCGGCGATCAGCACTGTCGGGGACTCGGCCGACTTCATACTCATCAGGAACAACTGCGCCTCCGTGACCGCACACGCGGACTGCTCGTTGGCAATTCAGTTCCAGCCGACGGGAGCCGGTACCCGAACCGGTGCCATGAACGTCGTTGACGCAAGCTGGGGCACTACGGGCACCACGTTGCAGCTCCAACTGCGCGGGACTGGTGTATGGGCGGCCGCCACAGTGTCGAACACGAACATTCGCAATAACGTCCTCAGCTTTCCAACAAGTCAGGTCCTACTCACGCCAAGCACGCCTCAATCCGTCACCCTCACGAACGTCGGTTCGGTACCGCTCTATATCAGTGGGATCGGACTGACCGGGGGTGAGAGCCCCGACTTCGATGCCCCGGCCGCTCCGCTGGAGCCGGGCACTTGTATCAACCAGCTCACGATCCCGCCCAGCTATCCGCTCATCGTAAGCGTCGGTCATAGCTGCACGTTAAAGGTCTTTTTCGATCCATCGGGCACCGGTACCCGAACAAGCAACGTCGTGGTCGTCGACAACACGCTCGGCGCCCAGACACAGCTGGGGCTGGAAGGTACCGGCATCGAGAAGTCCACCTGAGGGCTTGCTGGCCCGGTCGACCAGCACTCGCCCGCCTACGACGTGCACAAGATCACGGATTCCTGCAAGCTCCGCCCTCTCTGATCGTTGCTCTCATCCACAATCGAGTCTCGCCGTCGATCCTTTTGAAACCGAGCTTGGTGTACACCGCCATGGCCGCAAGATTTGATATATCCACTGATAGATCGAGCGCCAGGTAGCCGAGCTTGTCTGCCTCCGTGACGAGCTCTCGGAGCAGAGCAGTCCCGAGCCCACGGCCGCGGGAAGCCGGATCGACGGCGATGGCGACCTCGGGGAACTCAGGGCTGCCGCATGGATCACGAAGATCGTTCCAAGGGAAGAGCCGCGCCCATGCGGCTCCACTCGGTTGACCGTGAGTCTCGGCGATGACGCCGAAGTCTCCCCAGCGACCCCAGTGCTCCGAGTAGCGCGCCGCGTTACAACGGCTCGCCAATCTGGCGAATCTCTCAATCGTCACGAAGTCGTCCCTGGTGGCCGCTCGAAACGAGGCCATAGGCGAAGTCTGCCAGCGTGAAGATCTTGTCGCCAATGGCTGATGGTCGACGTTCGTAAAGCCTCGAGTTTGGACATTCCAGGAGGATTGCGTGGATAGGCGCATGTGGCGCTCGAACGCAATTGCCTCAAAGGGCACGCACGCGCCATGTTCGCGGCGAGAACTGAGCGAGCACGTCCGAAGCCATGGTCCGGTTGGGGCATGATGGTTCCGTGAGCGATGCAGACGAGTCCCGAGGCCTTTGGGCGAGTCGACAATCCGGATGGCTGCCGGAATCGACGACGGTCAGGCAGCGGGCTGCCGGTCGGAGGTCTCCTTGACTTCGGCCCTACGAGAAGTCTGACCGTGCAACGCCTGCGCGGGTCGAGTATGGCACGCATCACAAACTGCGTCGCGCTCGCTCTGATCGTCGGTTTCTTTCTTTGGGAGTTCGCGGCCCTTCCGATCACTGTGCACAAGGGAATGGCGGTCTCGCTGGTCGGTGGTCTTGCGGTCGTGATCTGCCTGCGGGCCGCTGTGTTTGTGCGGCGAGCCTCCTCGGAGCCTCTGCACTCGTCGAGTACTGCGGACCAAGTGAAGCTTGCCGAGAGACGAAAGCGCCTCGACCCCCAACGTCTGCCGGTCGGCGGCTTCTTGGTGGCAGCGGTAGTCCTCTTCGCTATCCCCCTCACAGTCCTCTTCTGGATCCTTGCGTATCAGAAGGACCTCGGGAGCGCGGTTGGCCTCAGATGGTTCTTCTTGATCGTCCTCGTGATGGTCGGTCTGGGTGCGCTTGTATGGATGACCTTCAGCGGGTTCCTCGCAGACGTTGTCGGCCAGCGCTCGCCGTCGTCACCTTGGCCGAGGCGAAGGACGGACCTAAGCCACTCAGCTTCACCGAGGTTCCCGACCGCAGAGCCTGTCGATGCGTTGGCGCGGGTGAATGGCGCCGCTCTTGCCTCAGTGCTGGCAGCGCGCCTCAACAACGCCCTCGGACCGGACTTCGTGGTCTCGGCTTCGGTTGACAACTCGCTCCTCGTCAGGCACTCGGACCGCCAACAGGTCATCAGGCCGCGCATCGGCCGGTTCCGACTCGAACCGGCGCCGCGCGCCATCGCCCTCACAAGCCAGCAGGTACTCAGCGACATTCAGCGCTTCGCGTCTGAGACGCTCAACCGACCGTGGCCAGCCAGACCGCAGTGGGATCTTGGGCTCCTACAGCACTCGCCAGCCCGTTCGAGGGTCGCGGAGGCCGATGGACTCGTTTACCTGTCATGGCAGGACGGCGAAGGCACCCTAGTGGCGCTCGAGCCATTCTCGCTTCAAGACGTGCTCGTCGGAAAACCCAATGACTAGAACGCAATAACGACCCTTCCGACGACCAGCGTTCCCCTGTGATCGTCGCATGACCGGCAGCAGCCCGTCAGGGCGAGATGGCCAAGAAAACCATGACCCAGCTGGACCCTCAGAGTCGGACCCGAACGAGTCGGGAAAGCGGGAAGTGAGCCTCCGACGTCGGATCACTGAGGAAGTAGAGCGCATTGTCATACACGACTGCCTGCCCGGCGACGAGCGGCACGGTCGAGCAGTCTCGTTTCACCGCTCGCTCCGGTAGCACGGCAACCTCTGACTCCCCACCAGTGGTGGGGTCGATGCGAGTCATCTCGACGGGGGCGCCGTTCGCGCAGCTCGCCGTCGTCGGCGTCCTGCCGCGGGGCTGGAGCTCGCTCAGAGTGAGAAGCCCGATGCTCGAGTTGACGACGAGGTACCCATAGCCAGCAAAGGTCGGTCCAGGGAGCAGGCGTGCCGCCGTGTCGAAGACCGTCCGGCCGCTCGCCCCGTCAAGGCCCTTCAGCCTCTGGAGGTATCCGACCGAGGTGACGCTCACGACGTCGACGACGACGGTGTCGCCCGACAGGGCGAGCCACTCGTCGCCCAGGCCGGGCGTGCTCATGGCGACCGAGACCTGTGACGCACCCAGGGCGACATGGTAGAGCCTGCAGGTCGAGTTGCACTCACTGCCTCCGAACACCCCTGGGGTGATCCAGGCGCCGGTTGAGCCCGCGACGAGCAGCGGGTCAAAGCCGGCGTGCACGACGAAGCGGTGCTCGAGGGCGCCGCTTCGTACCGAGAGCTCCAACAACTGCGGACCGCCGTAGATCCAGATCGAGACGCCGCCCACGGCCACCCCGCCCGAGTGGATCCAGCCCCAGTTCTGGAGCGTCATGAGAACCGGGCCGACGACGAACCGATGCGTCGCGGGATCGAGGCGCTCGACCTGGATGGTGTCGCCTCGCGCTTGGAAGCCGACTCGGAGGCGCACCTCCGGTGCGCCCGGCAGGGTGTCGACCTGCACCGAGTTGGATCCCGAGCACGAGCCAGGCACGGCCCGTGCTGCGAGGGTGAGGGGATTGATCCTCGCGCTCGTGCACCCCTGCCCATCGAGTACCAAGTGATCGTCGGCTACGGCGATGCTCTCTGCGGGCTGGGCGAGCGCTACGGCACTGACCGCTGGCTCGCTGCCAGCACTCTCCTGCGCGAGGACGGCGGAGAGAGCTCCTCCGGCTGTGCCTGGACCGACAATGAAAAGAGCAGTTGCCGCCAGCCACCTGGAGACGAACACGTGGCCCATAGTGCACCTCGACGTGACGCTTGGAACGTCACTGGTCTCTTGTTCGACTACACGATGATCACGCCACAAACCAATGGCACGCTGTGTGCCCGCACGAGAAGGATGGGGTGGTCGCCTTCGACTGAGCGCCCCTTGGGCGAGCTGCTCAGTCGCCGAGCTTTCGCATGAGGTCGCGCAGCTGCGCCGCCTCGGCGTTGGTGAGAGAGTCGAAGATGGGGGGAGGCTCTGCGAACTCTGCCCTGGCCCGCTTGGCCAAAAGGGCACCTTTCTCGGTCAAGGAGATGACCTTGATGCGCCGGTCGCTCGGATGGGCGCGCCTTTCCACGAGGCCCTTTTCCTCGAGGACGTCGATCACCGAGGTGACATAGGAGTTGTCGCAGCGGAGCGCCGAGGCGAGCTCGCGCATGGGGACCGGATGGTCCGACGGAAGCTGCACGAGGGCCTTGCCCACTCCGGGGGTGAGCCCCGCCTCGCCATAGAGCTTTTGGAGCCTGGCCAGGTGCGCAGGCAGATGCGTCAGGGCGCGCATGCGGCGCCAGGCCTCACGTCGCGGGCTCTCAGACATGACGTCATCGTACAGCAAACTCAACGACCAGGTCAATGGTTGACTAACTCAGTGACTCTATGTAATGTAACCGTGTGCCGAAGCGAGATCTCAACCAGAAGGTGGCCGTGGCGGTGGTCTATGTGGCCGCCATGTTCATGGCGATCCTGGACACCACGATCGTCAACGTCGCCCTGCCCACTCTGGGGCGCGACTTCCATGTGAGCTCCACGGCGCTCGACACGGTCGTGATCGGGTTCCTTGTCAGCCTGGCTGTGTTCATACCGGCATCGGGCTGGCTGGGCGACCGCTTCGGCCCGCGACGCGTGCTGCTCACGGCCATATTCATGTTCACCGCGGCGTCCGCGCTTTGCGGGATGGCCACCAGCCTGAGCGAGCTGACCGCCTTCCGCGTCCTGCAAGGCGTCGGTGGCGGTCTCATGACCCCTGTCGGCATGACGATGCTCTGGCGAGCGTTCCCACCTGCCGAGAGGATCAGGGCCTCAGCCATACTGGTCGTGCCGACCGCGCTCGCCCCCGCCCTCGGTCCGGTCCTCGGCGGCCTCTTCGTCACAGACCTGAGTTGGCGGTGGGTGTTCTTCGTCAATGTGCCGATCGGCTTGCTCGCGATCGCCTTCGGGACGGTCTTCCTCCGCGAGCAGCCCCGCCATCCCTCGGGCAGGTTCGACCTCCCCGGATTCGTGATGGCAGGTGTCGGCCTAGGCCTTTTGATGTACGGACTGTCCGAAGGTCCCGTCAAGGGCTGGGCGAGCCCAGACGTGGCAACGACGTGCATCTCCGGCGCGGTGCTGCTCGCCGGGCTGGTGGCGGTCGAGCTCCGCCGGTCGGATCCGCTCATCGCCTTGCGGCTGTTGCGCGACCGCCTCTTCCGCTCGGCCAACATCGTGATGTTCTGTGGCGCAGCCGCCTTCTTGGGCATGCTGTACCTGGCGGCGCTCTTCTTCCAGGACGGGCTCGGGCTGTCCGCCCTCGGGGCGGGTCTGACCACCTTCCCCGAGGCGCTCGGCGTCATGGCGGGCGCCCAGCTGGTCACGCGGGTCCTCTACCCGCGTCTAGGCCCCCGGCGAATCATGATGGGTGGCCTCGCGGGGGTCGCGATCGGCATGGTGGCGATGTCGTTCGTCGGTGACCAGACCAATCTCTGGCTCGTCCGGCTCGCCATGTTGGAGATGGGGATGTCCATGTCGGGCGTGTTCGTGCCGACGCAGGCCGCGGCCTTCGCCACGATCAGCCCCGCCGACACCGGCCGTGCGTCCACGTTCTTCAACGCGGAGCGCCAGCTCGGCGGTGCGGTCGGAGTGGCCATCCTCACGACGGTGTTGTCGGCGGTCGGGGTCACGAGCTCAGTTGCCGGCCATGCCAGTGAGCATCTGGCCGCCTATCACATGGCCTTCCTAACCACAGCTGCCCTCGCCTTGGTTGGCGCGGCCGCCGCCGCGACCGTCAAGGACGCGGATGCCGCCAACACGATCACCCGCCGGCGCACCGTGGCGGTGCCCGCCCGGGACACGGGTGACGAGCTCTCCGCCCCGGCGACGGCATGAGCCAGCACCGAGGGGCGAATCAGCGGCCGCGTCTCGTTGCGCAGCGAGGTGGCGATCCCGGCTGCGCGGCCGGTGCAGGACACGATGATCTCCCCGCAAATGGCGTGCGTCCCGCGATTCTGGCCAAGGAACGTTGGCGCGCCAGAGCCGGAGACCAGCAGGACCTGGAACCATTTTCCATGGATGTCGACTGACGTCGAGTCTTCTGGCTGCCAACCTGGCTGCCAAGAGGGAGCCTGTGAAAGCCGGACAGTGGTCCGGGAAAATCAGCTGCCAAGCAGGGCTAGCGGGACGACGCCGATACCGTCCGGCCGGCGATACGCGTACCGTCCGGCTGTCACGACGATCGAGTCGATGAGGTCCGAGCCGATATTGTCAGCCAGCCAGTGCAGATGGCGTACATCGCGATCGTCAGGCACCGCGGCGAGCTTCACCTCGATCGCCAGAACGCGCCCATCGCGTCGCTCCACGATGAGATCGATCTCGTGATCTCCGTTCTTCGTGCGCATGTGGCTGACTCGTGCTCGAGCCAGTTGTGCGAAAACTCGCAACGAGAGCGTGACGAGCGACTCGAAGAGAGCACCGAGAAGAGTGCCATCACGGACAACCGCTGGTCCAACCGGCTCAGCGGACAATAGGGCGCCGACGTTCGCGCCGAGCAAGCTCGCCGCCAGCGCCGGGTCGGCGAGATGGTGCTTGGGTGGACCAGTCAAGCGAGATATCGGGTTTCTCGCGGGCACCCAGGCTGGCACAGGGTCGACAACGAAGAGACGCTCCAGGGTGTCCCGGTACGGTTGTGCAGTCGTTCTTGCCGGCTTCTCTCCCTCACCACCCGTGGCCGCGTCGCGGATCGTCTCGAACGTCGCCGTGGTGGCAGTGGCTGCCGCGTACGCGACCATCCAGCGCCTAAGAGTCTCAGGGCGGCGCACAAGCCGACCGAGCTCCTCAAACTCTCGCTCCACGATGCGACCCGTGTAACTGTCCAGGAAATCCGCGACGCCGCGCATGCTTAGAGTCCTAGCGGCGGGAAAGCCCGAGGCCACAATCTCATGGGCGTACTGCTCGAGGGACACCTCGCTTTGGCCGGACAGTACCGGTCGGTCGCCTGCAACGAGTGCCCGAAGACTGATGGTCGGCTCGCCAACACCTCGCTCCAACAGCGTCATAGGACGCATCCTCAGGCTGATGATCCGACCCGCACCTGAATGCGCTCCGTGCTCGCTCGCTGATCCGGCAAGCAGGTAACTACCCGGAGCAGCACCGTCGTCGACGGCGCGACGTACAGCGTCCCAGGTGGCGGGCACTCGTTGCCACTCATCAATGAGAATTGGCGGGTTGCCGGCCAGCACCACCTCGGGGTTGGTCCTAGCGAGCTGACCGACTGGGCCGTCGAGCAAGTACTCGGTGTTCGCACGACGTCTCGCCGTCTCGGTCTTGCCCACCCCCTTAGGCCCCTCGATCGCGATGGCGGCGAACTCCGGTGTCCGTTCGTCGAGCTCAGTATCCAGTACGCGCGGCTGATAACGAGAACGACTCAGTCGCTGAGAAGGTGTCGGGCTCACAGGCTAAGGCTACAGCTGGACAGGCCACAACGCTACATCTGGTCGCACATCTCCGCTACAGCTGGACGGA
>Ga0187864_10000490_pt1 | contig 43311 bp, 38 predicted proteins | sample June2016WEW_11_4_FD_132985 | JGI IMG/M metagenome (GOLD analysis project Ga0187864, IMG submission 132985) | Peatland microbial communities from SPRUCE experiment site at the Marcell Experimental Forest, Minnesota, USA - June2016WEW_11_40 | ecosystem: Environmental > Terrestrial > Soil >...
GCGCAGGCCTGCTCGCGGCTGAAGCGCCGTTCCACCTCGAGCAATGTCCTCGGGTAATCCTCGCTCACAGCCCCGGACACTACATCTTGCGTTCGGTGGCGTCAAGTAAATACCCCCATTTGTTGAAATTCTGTTTATTGAGCGCTGTGTTCAATTGCTAAAACCGGGTAAGGGGCGTGCAGCTATCGTTGTGCCACAATCCATATTGAATAACCCAGGGCTAAGTTATGTGCGTCGTTGGCTGCTGACGCACACCCGCATCCTGGGCGTTATCGAACTTCCAGTTGAGACATTCCTGATGAGTGGAAGAGAGGGTACGGGAACACTAACAGCGCTTCTTGTGGTTGAACGCCGGGAGCTGAACGACGTGGCCGCGATGCTTGGTGGTCAACCCCTCGATTCATACCCTATCTTCATGGCTTTGGCGCACTGCGTTGGTTACACCAGGCGCGGAAAGACGCTTTACAGGCGAAACAAGGATGGAACAGATGTGATTATTGACGTGCCGATTGTAAATAGCACGACCGGCGAGGTTCGCATCACCAAGGAGCGTGTCGTAGCAAACGATCTTCCATCCATTGTTCGTGAATACATGCAGTTTAGAGCCAAGGTCAAAAAGGGCCAAGTATACTACGATGGTTCAGAGGGGGTATATCGTGTGTTGCAGTAAAACATTCCCTGTCGATATTCAGATTGTTGCGAGTGTCGAAACTCTGAACCGGGGCCTAAGACTAGACCCAAGCCGCTATAACGAAACAGGCGAGCGGATGACGCGCCACCTAAAACGGCTTGCGGTTTCGATGCCGAAGACGCATGAATTACCCGAGTTTGTTGAAGTTTTTCTCCCTAACAGGTTCTCCCGCGTTTACCTCGATGACGGTGATTATGGCCTGCCCATGCTGGGTACTTCGACCATGCTGATGGCAAGATTGCCAACTGACTCACGTATAAAGATTGCCGGAAATTTAGAACACTGCCCCCTCAGGATTAGAGCGGGTGACATTCTGGTTTCGCGTTCTGGAACCGTAGGAACTGCCGTTCTCTGCGGCCAGTCCTATTGTGGCTTTGTCGCTAGCGACGACTGCTTTCGCCTTCGGCTTGGAGAGAGCATTAGAGGATTCGTCGCGGCATACCTGCGTTCACCATTTGGCGAGAGGCTTCTAATACCGCATGGCAAAGTCGTCCAACATTTGAAACCGGCCGATATTAAGGATCTGCGAATTCCTCTTATTGATGCCAAGGAACGGCAACAAATTAATTCATTAATGCTGCAATCGTGCCAGCTCGTAGATTGGGCCAGGGGGCTCTTTGCTGAAGCAGAAAAGAAAATTGCGGCGGCTCTTGGCATTAGCGGCAAAGTCGCACAACCCCAGCACTGGCTTAACTGGAATACTGCTTTTCTGAACCTTTCGGCTGATCTTTTTGGGTCTCGTCTTGACCCGCACTTTTACGATCCAGATGTCCGGCAGTTATGGAACTCTCTAACACGGCTGCCGCATCGAAAACTGTCATCCATTGGGAAGGTGGGGGGGTTGCCCGCTTCAAGAGACAGCCTGCCGATAGTGGATATGGCACACCGCTCTATTCTTCAGCCGACATAGTTAGAGCAAGGCTCATTCCCAGCGAGCACCTTTCATCCGCTCGAAACGAACGCAACATCAGGCAGTGCAGGGTCGAGCAGGGAGTGATTCTGATCCCCTGTTCAGGCGCCTTTGGCGGCATTGTGGGGAGAGCGGTTAGAGCCGGTCGGAGACTTCATGGCGAAGTTGTAACTCAGCATGTCCTGCGCGTTAAGGTTGACGATCCTGATTTCGTTCCTGATTACGTTTCGGCATTTCTTTCGAGTCTGCCCTACGGGTATCCTCTTTTGACTGCGTTTCGCTATGGGAAAGACGTTCCTGAACTCGAACCGAATGCGATCGGGGAAACACCAATACCATTGCTACCAAGGCCAGTTCAGGAATCCGTCGCGAAGGACATCTCAGCGGCAACAGAGTGCCTCGATAAATCGAATGATATTGAGGACAAAGCCCAGGGTGAACTTCTCCGATCTCTGAAGTGGACGGAATCTACCGAAGAGGCGCACACACTTGCACCGGTAAATTAGCCAAGCTGGGAAAAGAGCGAATGAAACGCTGGACTATAAATACCGACTCGGAGATCATGCGTGGCCTACCTCAAAGAACAAATTTCTCGCCTGTAAAATCGCCTGTAAAAACTTTGGCTTCCGCGTACTTCCCCCGTTGGTTGGGCAGTCTCCAGCGACCTGTAAGTCATTGCTAGTGCTCACACGAGGCCGCGATACGAGCGGAAAATGTCACGCCCTACCCAACTTCCGGGTATCAGCCGCGTGTAGCGTTGTATACCAGCTTGGCCGCGGCCATGTCCTCCACGGCCAACCCCACGGACTTGAAGATTGTCCTCCCGGCCTGCCTCCTCGGCGCTGCGCCCGTCAGCAGTTCGCCAAGTTCGGCATCGATAGCGGCGCCGGATGAACGGATATCCTCCGACTCTTGTCCGGCAGACTCGCGCGATTCAACCACCAGCAGGCCCTTCATGGCTTCGTCGTCCAGCTCGCGCCGGCCTGCTCCGACCGCGCCCAGAGCGTTGATGTGAGCGCCCTGCTTCAACCATCGACCAAGCAGTACCGGCTCGGACGAAGCGGTAGCGGCTACCACCACATCCGCGCCACGGACGGCTTCTTCGGCCGTCATGACCTTCGCGCTCACTTGTTGCGCCAGTTTCCGTGCGTTTTCCCGGTTGCGGCTCCAAATGCGGATCTCTTCAAAGCTGCGCACGCATCGCAGCGCCGCCACATGCGCCCGTGCCTGTACGCCGCTGCCCAGAATGGCAAGTACGCGGGTATCCGCCCTAGCAAGCAGATCTGTCGCGACCGCCGAAACCGCTGCCGTGCGCATCTCCGTAATCAGTCGCGCATCCATGGTCGCAAGCGGCTCGCCAGTATCTGTACGGAACAACTGAATGACGGCAAAGTGTGTATCCAACCCGCGGCCCGCATTGTCGGGAAAGACCGATACCAGTTTGGCGCCCATAACTTCTCCGTAGATGGCGGGCATGACAAGAAACAGCGCTGGCTGCCGCGGAACCGGCAGCCTCATGCGCAGCGGCTGCACCACCTTTTGCAAGGAAAAGTCGATCAGCGCCTGCCTCATCGCCGGAATCAACTGCTGGTAGCTGAGCCGCTCCCGAACCGCTTCTTCGCTCAAAAACATTTCAGGCCTTTCGGAACATAGACGTGAAAAATCCGCCGTGCTCTCGCTGAATTGTGGCGCTCTCCATCTTAAACGTAAGCCCTGCCTTGCCGTAAATACCGTGAATCAGGATGAACTCCCCGGGCACTCAAGCGCCGAGTGCTGCAGGTTTCCAGGTCGCACCACCGGCAGACCGCCTACACCTTAGTTCCGAAGCATCCCGCTGCTACACTACCGGCATGCGCGTACTCATCATTGGCGGAACTCGAAACCTCGGCCCGTCGCTGGTTACGGCATTGCTCCAGGCGGGATATGAAACCTCTGTTTTCAATCGCGGCAAAACTCCGGTGGTATTGCCCAAGCAAGTCGAGAGGCTTTGCGGCGACCGTGGCGATCCCCAAGTGCTGCGCGCCGTCCTGGGAAAGCGCGAGTTCGAGCTGGTTGTGGACACGACCCTCTACACTGGCCGCGACGCCGAACCCATCGTCGATCTGCTGCTCAACCGTACCGGCCGGTACATCTTCATCAGCACCGGCCAAGTCTACCTGGTGCGGGTAGGACCGAAGCGCCCTTACCGCGAGGAGGATTACGCGGGGCCGGTGATGCCCGCGCCTCCGCAGTCCGCCGCCTACGACTACGACAATTGGGTTTACGGAATTGAAAAACGAGCGGCGGAGGATGTGTTGATGCGCGGCTGGGCCGAGCGGCGCTTCCCCGTTACCACGCTCCGCCTGCCCATGGTGAACAGCGAGCACGACCACTTCAATCGCATCTACGGATACTATCTGCGCCTGCGCGACGGCGGTCCCATACTCATTCCCGAAGGACCGGGTCTGCCGCTTCGCCACGTTTACGGCGGAGACGTGGTGCAAGCCGTGTTGCGTTTGGCCGGAACGAGCCTGGGCCTTGGCCGCGCTTACAACATCTCGCAAGACGAGACTCTTTCCCTGGAAGCGTTCCTCGGCAAACTGGCCCACCTTGCGAATGCGCAATCGCGGGTCGTGCGGATTCCTCGTGAACGATTGAACCAGCTTTCTTTATTGCCCGCGTGTTCGCCGTTCAGCGGAACGTGGATGTCGGTGCTGGACAATGCGCGAAGCGTAACCGAGCTGGGCATGAAATATACCCCGTTCGTCGAGTGCCTCGACAAACTGGTGCGCTTTTTTGAGAGCAGCCCTGAACGCCAGATAGAAGCCTACACACAACGAGCTCTGGAGCTGAAGCTCGCGGCCGAAAGCGCGGGAACAACTTCAGCCTGAGCGCTACCGCTTCTAAAGCAGCTTCGGATGAATTTGGCGCGTAGATTCCTGACGCTACTTTTTCGGTTCCAGCTTAAGTGATGCGGAGTTGATGCAATAGCGCAATCCTGTTGGCCTCGGTCCATCCGGAAAGACGTGCCCCAGGTGCGATCCGCAACGCGAGCAGGTCACTTCTACACGGCGCATGCCGTGAGCGTTGTCCTCGTGGTTGTCCACGCGCTCCGGAGCTGCCGGCTCATAGAAGCTGGGCCAGCCGCTTCCGGAATCGTACTTGGTATCCGAGCTGAATAATTCCTGACCGCAAGCCGCGCAGAGGTAAACGCCATCTTCCTTGCTGTGCGCGTACTCGCCGGTGAAGGCGCGTTCCGTGCCTTTCTCGCGCAGGATGTGGTACTGCTCAGGCGTAAGTTCGCGGCGCCATTCGTCTTCGCTTTTGCGCATTTTCTCTTTGGTTTCCATGCCCACCTTCCAAGCGATTAGATTCGTCAGGCACGACTGGGGTGCATCCGTTTCTGTCTCCGCGGCTAGGGCCGGAGCTTGTGACTTTTTCGGACGGTGCCCCACATCTGCCGTAGTTAGCAGATGTGGGACTTGGGTATCAGTTGAACTACCCCATGTTAGCTAAAAGCAGGCGAACGTGGGGCACCAAGCCGAAAGATTCATCATTAAAGCCCAGAGCGGCGAGGGGATGGACAATTTCTTGGGATCCTTCGCTGCGCTCAGGATGACATCCTGAAACTTATGCAGCGAATTTACAGGACACCCTCAGTGCCACTCCCACTCCAGGAACCCGGGCTTCACGTCGGCCATGGCATTCACGATCAGCTCAACCAAACCGCCGTACAGGATCTGGTGCTTATCCCAGAGATTCCAGTAAGCGAACAAGTCGCGCATCTGGCCTTTGCAGTTGCTGCATGGGGCGCAGACATATTTCGGAGTTTCCGGTTCGAGGCAATCGCCGAAGGCGTTCAGCACCTGCTCGAGCTTCTTGCGTCCGGAGACCTGGAAGCGCCAGTCGGTGAAATTATTCGGCGACATGATGGCGAACCCGCTGCCGCCGCCGCAACAGTAGTTATTGACGCCGTGCGGCTCCATCTCGCGGAACTTGGGAGCGATCTTCCGCAGAATCTCACGTTGCGGCTCTACCACTCCCATCAGACGCACGACATTGCACGGGTCGTGAAGTGTAATGGGGAAATCATTGCGCGAGGGGTCCAGCTTGAGCTTGCCGCTCATGACTATGTCGCGCAACAATGTCATCGAGCTTTCCCGCGGGATGTTCATCTCGCCCAGCAGGATGCGGTCGGCAATCACGCTGAGCGCCTTGTGCGCGTGGCCGCACTCGCCAATCACAATCTTCTTCACCTTTAACTTGCGCGCTGCTTCCGCGTGCTTCAGCGCCACGCGCGCGAACTGTGCGTCGTCATACCATAGTCCGTAGTTGATGGAATCGTAGGCGACCAGCTCCGATGACATCGTCCAGCTCACCCCGGCGGCGTTGAGAATTACCGCGAAGGCCCCGGGGTTCTCGGGCCACGCGAGAATCTCTCCCGCGTTGTGAAGCAAAAGGATGTCGGCGCCCTCCACGTCCCAGGGCGTATGGACATCGAAGCCCGTTTTTTCACTCATTTCCTCGTCGATGAAGTCCACGCTGTCCCTCACCGCCGCGGGGTTCATGCCGGTCGAAGAGCCTGTCTTCAACTGCTTCATCGAGCCGTTATCATGGATTTCCTTGGCCGCAATGCCCATCTCCATGCTGAACACCTTGCGGAGTTCGTGTGCCACAAGGGCGTTGTCGGCTCCAATGGGGCAGGTCTGCGCGCAGCGGCGGCAGAGGTTGCAGCGGTAGGCAAGCTCGGCCAGACGCGCCACCATGGGCCAGTTCAGCTCAATGTCGCCGTGCTTCCAGCGCGAGATCAGCCCGCCGTGTTTCACGTACTTGAAATAAAGACGCCGCAAAATCTCGCTGCGGAACAGCGGCCGGTAGACTTCGTTGCGCCCGCTGGCTTCATAGATGTGGCAAGCGTCGGAACAGGTCTGGCAACGCGTGCAGTGCTCCATGGTGAGCAGCAGCGGCTGAAGAAACGTCCAGTTGTTTTCTTTGCTGAATAACTTCTCAACTCCAGCCAGAAATTTTATGACCAGCGCTTCTTCTTCCTCGCGGGACTTCGGCCGGGGCAGATTGAGCGCGCAAGTGCCGTCGAGTCCGCACTCGCACCTCTCCTTGACCTGGACGCTGAGTGGAGTGAATGCCGGACCATCCCCAACGCCGAGACCGGCGGGTAACGGTTTTAATTCGCTCTTTTGTAGATGCGTGATCGGCTCTGCATCACGCCGCGAAATGTCGCCAATGTTCACATGCTCGCTCATTTACGCACCGCCTGCTTCTCGGGTGGATTCGTGGTGGCGATCTCTCCCCAGGTTTTCGTTCCGTCGGCTCCGATGTGCGGCGCAGACCACGTGGGACGATAGGTAAGATACTCAGCAACTCGTGCGGCGATCTGCTTGTTGTTCGGCGCGTCGTCCCAACGGATCGTGTGATAGGTGAAATATTTCGCCACGAAATGCGCCATGTGCGTGTACGGGATGTAGCCGAGGATTACCGAGCCGAGGATGAGTCCGGCGCTCGTCGCTGCCGGAAGCCTGACCGTCGAATCGAATGTAAGCAGCGCGCGAGCTAGCGTGGCAAGCGGCGGCATGGAGCCACTCAGCGCTCCGATGATGGCCAGTACGCAGGCAATCGCAAAACCTCCCACATTTAACAAGTCGCCGAGTCCCGTGTAGTTTTTCAACTCCGGATCGACGAGTCTGCGCCAGAACAGCGCAACTCCACCGAACGTCGTCAGCACCAGCCCCGCCCAAGCGCACACGCGAGCGATCGCAAATAGCACGCCTGCGAGCCCCGAACCTCCGAAGACCGCGCCTACGGTGGACAGAACGGCCGCTCCCATCAGCAGATACAGGCCGGCATGGAACGGAAACGACCGGTACCAGAGTTTGCGATTGTATTCCCAGAGCCCTTTCAGCAGCAGCATCTCCGGGATCATGAAACTCAATTCTCCGGCCAGGTTCGGGTGGCGTTCTTTTTTCCACCAGTCGCCTTGCTCGAAATACGACCCGCCGTGCGTCACCCGCTCCGGCGCCTCATGCGGCACGGGATACAGTTCCCAACGGAGATGGATGGGCGCACGCGCGTATTGCAATACGCGGCCGACACAGCCGACGGCAAAAACCAATACACCTGCATAAATAAACAAAAACACCAGAGTTGCCATAGATATCTCCCCACCACTCGAAAGTTTCTAAAGCGCAGCCGGCGCCACCCAGCCAACCCGCGCTACGAGATTCGCCCTGCCAGTTCAGTCCCTGCCTAGTCCCCGGCACGCGCCGTAGTTGCGCGTGTGGGGCAGAGCGCGCGATGCCGCCGGGCAAGTTTGATCACGCCCGCCGCCCACTCCGGCGTTGCGCTTGCATGCAGGTGCGTATAGCTTGCCCACACGTTGTTGACGATCAGTCCGTCGCGCTTCCCAATCGCGCCGGTTCCGCGGCGCACCGAACACACAGTTGCCGGCGGCTCCGATTCCAGCACCTCGGGATCGCCGGAAAATGCCGAGGCGACTGCGATGCGCGAGTAATGGAACTCATGGCCGCGCAACACGGTTCCGACCGCGTAAAACGGATTCGGGGTGTCTACCGCAATCTCCACGTATCCGTGCCCCTGTGGAGCGCTGCCCACGTCTATATCGATGGGCAGGACGCCCGCCATGCGGAAACGTCTGCCCTGCCACTGGATCGACCGCGACAGCAACATCAACCCGCCGCATTCGGCATAAACCGGCAAGCCGCGTGTAGCTGCATCGGCAAGCGAATGCAGAAACCCGGCGTTGGCTGCGAGCTTCTCGGCGTGCACCTCCGGAAAGCCGCCGCCAATGTACACGGCATCCACGTCCTCGGGCAGGTCGCCTGACCGCAAGGAGGAGATGAACACGACCTCCGCGCCCGCCCGACTCAGCGCCTCGATATTCTCCTCGTAGTAAAAGCTGAACGCGGCATCGCGAACTACGGCGATCCTGACCGCACCCTCTGCCCCAACACGCGCAACTACGGCGTGTGCCGGGGACCCCTGCTCCGGCTCTTTGATCGTTGTATCTAAGGACGGCGAGCAAAGCGCGTTCACGCCGGCGGCAATCTCCTTGATCCGCGCCATATCGAGCCGTGCCGCGACCTTGTCCAACACCGCGGGCAACTCCTTCATCGCGGGATGATCTTCGGGAGTCACCAGTCCGAGATGCCGCGCGGGCAGGGCGTCGCTCTCGAGTTTGGGGACGACCCCGACCACCGGGATTCCGCACACTCGTTCAATCGCATCGCGCACGACCATCTCGTGCCGTTTGCTGGCGACGTGGTTCAGAACAACTCCGCCGATTCGCAAATCCGGGTCCAACTGCTTGCAGCCCAACACCACGGCGGCCGCGGTGCGCGTCATCTTGGTGACATTCAGAACCAGCAGAACCGGCGCTTGAATCGCCTTCGCCAACTCGGCCGTGCTATGTGTTCCGGCAACGTCGACCCCATCGAACAGCCCGCGATTGCCTTCGACCAGATTGAGGCCTCCGGCGGTTGCATGCGTGCAAAACGACTGCACCGCCCCCGGGAAACCCATCAGCCACGTATCCAGATTTCTCGCCGGCGCTCCCGAGGCCCAGGAAAGCCAAGCTGTATCGATGTAGTCAGGACCTTTCTTGAATGCGCGTACCTCCGTCCCTGCCTCGCGCAACGCCCGGAGCAGCGCCATGGAGACCACCGATTTGCCGGAATCACCGGCGAGCCCTGCAATCACGAGCCTTGGCGCATTGGAGACTGCCTTCTTCATCTGCCGGCTTAACCTCAGCCCTGCGGCTCTTTCGACGGCATCTGGATAAAGGAGCCTCCGAGATAGCTGTAGATGCAACGGCCGGATTCGATCAACTGCCGAATCGCGAGCTTGCAAAGGTCTTTCGAGCAAGCGTCCCCGTGTTTTGCCACCATCGCCTTCGTCAGATCGCCCGGCTTCAGCTTCTTCTTTCCCTCGCACTCAGATACCAACTGGAACATGTCTTCCGCAACTGTCTCGACCGTAAGCTCAGCCATATCAGTCCCCTTTTTCAGTCAGCCGGCACTGCTCCCGCGAGTGAGCACGGCTGCACTGTGTATGAATTTGTCTTCTTACTCTTGATTAACATGCCAGCGCCTGCCAGCGGGTCGGAACCAGCCTCTAAACCCGACTTTTCCAGCAGCGCCGTAACCCGCTCCACCGACCACTCGGCATTGTTGCCGTTAGTGACCCGTCGTGCCAGACGGGCAAGAGCGACCTCCGGAGCCACACTGGCCCCCACGGAGAGCAAATCGTCTTGCAGCATCAACATCCCGCCGGCCTTCAGTTGACTTGCGGCGCGGCAAACCACATCTTCGCATGCCTCGCGCGATGCCGATCCGAGAAGCCCGGAGATGATCACCGCCTCGAAGCTTTGCGCCGGCAGAACATCGCCTAATGCCGGATTAACGCCTGTGACCTTCGCACGCGGCCATCGCGCCGCAATCAGTTCCGAGTAAGTCGCCGCTCCCCATCCCGCGATGAGCACGCTCTCGCACCCGCTGAGATCAATGCGATCGAGCACCACCGGCGCCGCGTACCGCGCCAGCGACTCGCAGGCGTGGTAATGCAGAGCCGCATGGTCGGGACGCAGCGTTTTTCTGCCTGTGGTCGCGAACCTGTCCAGCGCGGTAGCGTCGCAGTTTTCTCCAACCTCATACATCAGCGCGGGGACAAGCGACTGGGGCGAGTTTCGCCGCAGGTAGAGCGAGGCCAATTCCAGATTGCGATAGCCATCCGGACGCGCCTCCACCAACCCAAGCGCCACCAGCACCTGCATCATGTCGTTCAGTGCGTCCGCATCGGCATGGATCTGGAGAGCCAGGTTGCACACGGTTTTCGGATGTTCCAGAGCCTCGAATACACCCGCCGACACTGCCCACGCCAACAACTGGCTTCCTACGCCCGCGGTTGCCAGCCGAAACAGTTCCTGGGGCGAGGGCCCGGGAGCAAAGCGCGAGTCCGACTCGCCGCGGCGCTGAAGCTCGCGTTCCGCCCGCTTCAGCTTCTCGCGAAGTCTCACTACTTCGCCGATCACAAGCGTCGCCGGAGCCTTGATGCCGTGCAACTTTGCCTCTTCGGCAATCGTCTCCAGTGTCCCGGTGACGACTTGTTCGCCGTGCCAGAACGCCATCTGAATAATTGCCGCCGGCGTGCCGGGATTGCGGCCCTCGGTGATCAACCGTTTCGCAATCTGCTCAACCGCGTGGACGCCCATCAGAAAAACCAGCGTCGGAATCTTGCTCAGCGCGTTGAAGTCGACGTCGTCGCCGTCGCCGCCGCAAAAATGGCCGGTCACAATCGCCACGGCGGAAGAAGAGTCACGATGAGTTACCGGAATTCCCGCGCTGAGAGGCGCCGAGAGCGCCGACGAAACGCCCGGAATCACGTCGAAGCTGACGCCGTGTTCCGCCAGATACTCGGCCTCTTCTCCGCCGCGGCCGAACAGAAACGGATCGCCGCCCTTCAGGCGAACCACGGTCTTGCCCTCGCGCGCTTTGTGGACAAGCAGTTCGTTGACCTCATCCTGGCGCGAATCGTGACGGCCAACCGGTTTGCCCATGTAAATGCGCTCGGCGGTTGGTTTTGCCAGTGCCAGCACGTCTTCCTGAATCAGCCGGTCGTAAACAATGACATCCGCCGCCTTGATCAGGTTTGCCGCCTTGATCGTCAACAGCTCAGGATGCCCCGGGCCTGCTCCAACCAGATAGACTTTTCCCGTAGCTCCCATTTCAAATCCCACTACTTCACCTATTCACTTCCGCTCTGATGAGCGTGCTTGCAAGCGCCGGTGTCGCGGGACGAGGTCCCGCGACACACGATGCCGCTTTTACCGAGTTAGCAGAACCATGATAATGAGCAAGCCGATTCCGGTAAAAAAGGTGTACCAGATCAACTTCTTCTCAACGCTATCAAGCGGTTCGTATTCCATCTTGCGGATCTCTTCCGAGAACCGCGGCTGCGTAGGCTTCGGAGCCATTGTTTGAGTTGCCATATCTCACCCCTTCAGGAGCGGCGGTAGCATGCCGTGGAAGAAGATCCACGAAATAGCCAGCCCGATCCAGATGATGTAGCCAAACAGGCAGATAACGTAGACGGCTGCCAGCCTGCCGATGCCCTCTTCCCAAAGCTTACGGAAGTTGGAAACGACGCCAATACTGAAAAAAGTCATGACGAAGAATATCCCGCGGAAAATGTTCGCCTGTCCCATTGCGCCCTTCACCTGCCCAATGGTCTTGGGTGCGAGAATACCGATCGCGAGCACGATCAGGAAAGTCGCCACATAGCCAAGCACGAACTTCGGGAAGCGCTGCCAGATCTCCTTCGCCTTAACTTTGTCGCCGGGCGCACGGGTTTTGTCGAACTTGGCCGCCCACACCCAGGCAAGCACGAACGCCCACACCCCGATGAAGATGTCGATGAAGACCTTCACCGTCGCGGCGACGTTCATGACCCAGCCAGGCGAGTAGTTGATGCCGGCCGCGGCCGCCTTGGCACGTATCAGCGAATCGGCTATCGCTCCGCTGGCGACCGCCGCTCCGTCGGTCTTGACCGCCAGGCCCATCCATGCGCCGGCCACCATTGGCTGGCTCCACAGGAAGTGCTGGGCTGCGAACGGCAGGATCAGCAGTTCAACTACCGAAAAGATCACGACCAGAGAGGACACCATCACCGGAACGACCGCCCGCGCCCGGATCGCGCCGCCCGTGGCGATTGCCGCCGAGACGCCGCAGATGGAAATTCCCGAGGCGAGAGGCGCCGCCCACTCGCGGCTGAATTTGAAATATTTGCGCGAGACGAAATAGACGAGAGGCCAGTAGATCAGGTAAGCCTCGATGATCGCGCAAATGCCGCGAAACATCACCGACGTCGCCAACGCACGTTGATCGAGAGCGGCGATGCCGAGAAAACCGCCGAGGATCACAATGCCGGCCTTAATGTACAACTCGGGGCGGATGGCTTCCTTGATCTTTGCCGCCACGCCGGGCATGAAGTTGCCAATGACAAGCCCGCATAACAACGCAATGATGAAGCCCGACTCGTTCGTCAGGTTCAGCGACCATCCAATCTTGAAGCCGGCGCGTGTATTCGGAGTTGCGGCGATGTACGCCCAACTGCCGAAAAACCAGCAGAGATAGCTGAGCCCGAATACTACGGTAAAACCTTTCGCGAATTTCTTAATGTCTACTCCAAGACCTTTCGCCCCGATCCCCAGCACTACTAACATAAACAGATAAGTACCAACCAGAGATACAACAGCAGGGATTCCGGCGTAATTCTTGGAGGCTGCGCCTAAGGCCTTGGCCGGACTGGTCCAAACCGAGGTTGTAATTCCCCAGCCCAGCAAGTCCACGCCAAACAGAAGCGCAAGTGAGAGTGCAAAAACAAGCAGGCCAATACACATCGCCAGCCAGTCTTCGGAGAGTCGCGGCGCCGAACCTGGCGGAGCAGCTCCCGTCTGAGGCGACGATGCGGATTGAGCCAGCGTGTCCGTCGATGAGCCTGACGACGTAACACTAACCATAAATCACCTCTTTAAGAGACAACTACGAGATTGAATTAATACCCATGGTGCTCTTGAAGAGCACCACGACCACCAGCGTGCCAATCGGCCAGATGCCAATTACGATCCTCCATTCCGGCATCGTAAGTTGAATCCGTTACGTTCCGAGCGAGGATGAGATCAATCCAGCTACGATCAATTCCACCCATTCCTGCGCCGGGCTACTGTTCTTCCCGAATCGAGAGCATGATTTTATAAAGCACTGTGATCATCAAGGCACCAGTGGCCCAAATGCCGGCGGCAACCGTCCACTCATTCAGGGTTGGCGTATATCGCGCGACGACCCCCAGTGGCGAAGGCACAAAACCGCCAATCAACAAAGCAAATCCCTTGTCCAGCCAAAGCGAAATAAAGACCAAAACACAAGCCCACGTGAGCAAACGCGTGTCCGTCCGCCAGCGTGGCACTAAAAGCAAAGTCAAAGCCGCGAGAGAAAGCAGCACTGACAACCACATCAAAGGCACAAGCTGATAGTTACCGTCGAGCCCGAAGAAGAGATACTCAAAATGTTCCTTATGGCTGGGGATTTGGCTGTAAAAAATGGTGAACACCTCCATCAACACAAAGAACACGTTGATGACCATGCAGTAAGTGACGATCAGGGCGAGCTTCTTCACGGCTTCCAAGCCGGCATCAAAAACTTTTAACCGACGCAGGATCAGGATCAGGATGATGAGCAGTGCCGGCCCCGAGGAAAAGGCCGAAACCAGGAAGCGGGGAGCCATGATCGGAGTCAGCCAGAATGGCCGCGCCGCGAGACCGCTCAATATGAACGCCGTCACCGTGTGGATGCTGATGGCCCAGGGTATGGATAGCATGATGACAGGCTTGATCCACTTCGGCGGGGGCACACCCTCATGTCTGGCTCCCAGCAGAGTCACGGTGATGACCGCGTTGAGCAGCACATAGCCGCTGAGAACCGTCAGATCCCAGAATATGAGCGAGTTGGGGTGCGGGTATAGCAGCACGTTCAGCACGCGCTGCGGTTGGCCCATGCTTACGAAAATAAAAAGCATCGCCACAATTACCGAGCACATGCCGAGGATTTCGCCCATCATCGTGGTCTTGCCGAAGGCTTTCCAGTCATGCAGATAGTAAGGCAAAACGACCACGACGGCTGAAGCGCCGAGTCCAATAAAGAACACAAATTGGGAGATATACAGCCCCCACACGACGTCATGACTCAGCCCCGTAACCACCAACCCGACCGTCGCCTGCCGCAGGTAGGCCAAAGAACCCAGGAAGATGAGGGCGAGGAGGATACCAATCCAGATCCAGTACTTCCGGCCCCCTACGAGCGCCTTCTCGAACATGAACATCGATAAACCCTCACACGATGTAAAAAACGTTGGGCTGCGTACCTAATTCGGGCTTCCGCCGGATGCTGAAACGCGAACCGAGCACTTGCCGAATCTCCGAGTTCGGATCGGCGAGATTGCCGAAGATCATCGATTTGTCAGGGCAGGCCTCGACGCATACCGGCTGCTTGCCCTGAGCCAGGCGCTCGGCGCAGAAGTTACATTTCTCCACCACGCCCTTACTGCGGGTAGGAAATTCCGGGTTCACTTGCGGGATGTAAGCAACCGGATTGGAAAAATTGAAACTCCGGGCGCCATACGGGCAGGCCACGACGCAGTACTTGCAACCGATGCATCGATGCCAGTCCATCATGACTATGCCGTCTTCTCTTTTCCAGGTTGCGCCCGTCGGGCACACGCGAACGCAGGCTGGATTCGCGCAATGATTGCACATGACTGGAATGGGGCGTCCCGCGTAGGTCTGCCGCGTGTAGTCCGTTTGCTCGGATGGGAACACCGTCTCGAAGGGCTGCTCCCAAATCCATTTCACCTCGCGGGCCGGATCGGGAATTTGAGGGATGTTGTGCGCCGCGTCGCAGGCTTTAATGCATTTGTCGGTGCCCTGACCGCGCCACTTTCCGAGGTCGATCACCATGCCCCAGCGGACAGTCTTAGCCGACCCGGCCACGGCGGTTGCCGACGCGCCCGCAAGATCGGTGACGGCGCGCACCGCCTTCCCTCCCGCCAATGCCAGCAAGGACAATCCCGAAAGCCGGAGGAAATCTTTTCGCGTGATCTTCATGGTGTCCTCCTGGCCGCAACCAACTGGGGTTTGTTGTGGCAATCCCAGCAATACAGGGCAGAGACGCCGGCATAGGTGTGGCAGCGGTCACAGAACTCCGCCTTGTTGGTATGACATTCCCCGAGGCAGGTTCGCGTGAGACTGGCGTCGTAGGATTTTCCGTTCGCCGCATGAATCTGGCGTACGCCCTGACGCACCGCATTCTCGCGCCACTCGATCAGCAAACGCATGTGCGCCGCTCGCATATACGGAAGGGGCGCGACGCACTCCTTCGCCTGCGCCGGCAACTGTAACTGCGGTTGCTTGGCTTGGGTTCCCAACGCCGCGGCGTGCCACAGCGGATAGGTAAACAGAATCAGGAACACCGCCAGCCCGCCGAATATCAGAACGCGCTCACGCATGGGCCACCTCCGCTCCGCCATCCCCGACTGTTGGAATAACCTCTTGCGCCGGGAGCGGCTCCCCGCGCAGATCGGTGGTGCGTGTTTCGCCCTGCATCACCAGCGCGTTTCCCAGCAACTCGTGAATTCCGGCAACCTCCACGCCTGGCACCCAATACTCCAGCAACGGGGGCAACGTTGCCTTGTCGATGGCGCACATGCACGCCAGCACATTCACTCCGTGCTTTTCTTTCACGTACTTCACGGCATTGGCCCGGGGAAATCCGCCGCGCATCCGCATTTCCAGATTTTCGTCCGTGCCCAGCCCGGAGCCGCTGCCGCAGCAGAACGTCTGTTCGCGGATCGTGTTCTCCGGCATTTCGTAAAAGTGGTTGCACGATTTCCTGATGATGTAGCGCGGTTCCTCCAGCAAGCCCATGGCGCGAGCGGGATTGCAGGAATCGTGATAGGTGACCTTCCAGTTGTCGTTGCGGCTGGGGTCGAGTTTGAGCTTGCCGTGGTGGAGCAGGTCGGCGGTGAACTCGGCGATATGCAGCATCTTCGTCGATTTCGCGTGATCGAAGCGCGTGCCGGTTATGGGCGAAACCGGAACTTCGAGGAAATCCGCCGGACCGTTCATGGTGTCCATGTACTGGTGAAGCACGCGCCACATGTGCCCGCACTCGCCGCCTATGATCCACTTCACGCCCAGCCGTTTGGCCTCGTCATAGACCTTGGCGTTCAGCCGCTTCATCAGTTCGTGCGAAGAGAACAGGCCGAAGTTGCCGCCCTCGGAAGCAAAGGCGCTGACCGTATAGTCCAGGCCAATCTCCTTAAAGATCATCAGGTAACCAAGCAAGGTGTAATAGTGCGGGGTGCCAAAGTAGTCGGCGGAAGGCATTATAAAAAGGATTTCCGCGCCCTTGCGATTGATCGGGACTTCGATCGGCACACCCGTGATCTCTTGCAGTTCCTCGGCGGCAAAGTCGAGGCTGTCCTTGAAGCCGTGGGGTTGAATGCCGAGGTGATTGCCGGTGCGAAAGCAGTTCGCGGCCGGCTCCAGCACCCAATTGATGTTGCATCCGATCAAGTTCAGCAGCTCGCGGCCGATCATGGTGATCTCAGCCGTGTCGATGCCGTAGGGGCAGTAGACCGAGCAACGCCGGCATTCCGTGCACTGGTAAAAGTAGTAAAACCATTCCTTAATGACGTCTTCAGTCAGCTCGCGCCCGCCCGCAAGCGCGCCGAAGATGCGGCCGGTCAAAGTGAAGTAGCGCCGGTAAATCGAGCGTATCAACTCGGCGCGCAGCACCGGCATATTCTTGGGATCACCAGAGCCGATATAGAAGTGGCACTTGTCGGCGCAGGCTCCGCAGCGCACGCAGATGTCCATGAACAGCCGGAAGGAGCGATACTTGTCGAGCCTCTCCTTCATCCCGTCGAGGATGATCTGTTTCCAATTCGGCGGCAGCTTCCAGTCGGCATCGAACGGCTGCCACTCGCGTGGATTGGGCAGGCCCAGATAGTTGAGGTTCTTCGGCAGCGCGCTGTAACAGATCACTCCCTTGCGCAACTCAGGCCGGGTGTCGCGCCAGTCGCCCTGCGGGGATTTCTCTTCAATCTGCAGTAGTTTTTCGGACATCTTCGACCTCGAGCGGCAACCCCGCGGTGATGATCTTTTCCCGGAACTCTTCTTCCCATTCCTGGTACGTGTGGGTTTTTACCGGATAGTTCCAGGGGTTGACATGACGTTCGCCGCGATTGTTGTTGGCCAGGTTGCGCGTCGGACTCAGAAACACCCCGCCCATGTGCATGAGCTTGCTGAACGGAAAGTATGCCGCCAGCGTGCTCACCAGCAGCAAATGAACCATGAACACCGGGCTCAGAGCCTGCGAAATGACCGGGTGGAAGGTGGCCAGACCAAGTGCAAATTGCTTGACGGCGGCGACGTCCACTCTAGCCGCGTGGCGCATCAGGACGCCGGAAACCGCGATTCCGAGGAGCAGAAAGAGTGCAAAGTAATCTGTAAACAGCGAAATGTAGCGAACCAGCGGCTCGCGCATTCTCCGCAGCAGCAAATACGACAGCGCCGCCAGGAGAATCACGTCGGAGGCATACACGACCGGATGGCCAACCTGGAAAAAGCCGTCGACTCGCTGCAGCACAAGCACGAAAGCGGGCACCGGTTCCACCAGCAGCCGCACATGCCTGAGCAAGATCAGGAGCAGAGACCAATGAAACCCCAGCGCCCCAAGCCAGAGGTATTTGCTCTCGCCAAACGACGCCTTGCCTTCGACGATCTTGCTGCGCGTGTTGCGGAACAGGGACCGAAACAGCAACACCTCCAGCGCCACCCGCATCGCAGCGCCCGCTCCCGTCGAGGGGTTGTCAAAGGTTGCGGCCTTGATCCAGCTCAGCGATTTCTGCTGGCCGCAGGTGGTGGGAATGCGGAAGGGCACGGGGGTCGCCGCCCAACGCCATATTCGCGCGCAAATGCCCCCGAGCAGAATGGCGCACGCTGCGTATGGAACGGCTATTCCCAGCAGTGCGCCCGTCGCGGTGGAGGCGCCTGCCAGAATCCCGGCGCAAATCAGCGCAGCCACCGCCAGCAATGCATAGACCGCGTTCACAGGCAATCCCTCGTACGTTGCCGGACGCTGAGCGCCCGCTTCGCTTCGTTGATTCGAACCAGGGCCAGATCTTCGCGGCACTTCACGTACTGATCGAAGGTCATCAACGCCAGCTCGTCGATGCGGCGATCGAGATCCGGAAACTGGTCGCGCGCATCGTGTTCACGAATGATCTGGCGCAGCAGAAAAACGAAGCAGACAGCTTCGGCCGGCGTGCAGTCCTGAACCGCGCGCAGCCGGACGAGGCCATCCAGTGCTTCTGACGTACGCACGGCATCCAAATCTCCGGCTAGCTCTTGCAGCAGCTTGGCCAGCGACTCGCGTACCGTGAATCCCACGGGGTTGCGAAATCGCTCACCACCCCGTGAAATCGAATTGCGGGCCTGCTCCGGGTAGATTTGAATTGTCTTCTCGATCCATGCGTCGAGAATCGCTGCGGGCGCACGCATTTTCTCCTCCAGTTACACGCAACCGGTGGGCTTTGGCAGGCCCGCTAATTTGCAGGCTCCCTTGGCCGGTCCGGACGGAAACAACTTGTAAATATCACCCAGCTTGAATCCGGTTTCCTTGCAAAGCTTGCGGATCATGGGCGCAATGCCGAACTGCAGATAGTGAGCCCGCAGCATGTTGATGACCTTCCAATGGTCGGGGGTCAGCTCCGTAACCCCTTCCTCGGTCATGAAATCCTTCGCCACTTCCTCGTTCCAGATTTCCGGGTTATCAAGGAAGCCATCTTCGTCAACTTGATATTCGCGTCCGTTCAATACGAGTACTGGCACTGTTCCACCTCTCTCTAGTTCATTTCGATATATCCGCACGGGCAAACGTCGGCGCACTTCTTGCAGCCATCGCATACCTCAAGCTTGATTTTGTAGTGTTCGCCTTTCGGCAGTTTCACAAAACAGTTAAAAGTGCAATACATCCAGCAAGTTTCGCAATCCATGCACATGCCGCATGACATGCAACGCTTGGCTTCCTCAACCACATCGGCTTCGCTCAGACCAAGTTCGATCTCGGTGTCCGGCGCACGTTCGGCAACAGCCACCTGAGCCCGCTCGTGCCGCGCTGCCGGCTTATACCAGTCGAGTTTCACCTTGTCGGATGAAATCACCGGCGGCAAAACGGGTTTCACCGGCTGCTCGCCCCGGAAGCGCGCATCGATTGCGTCTGCCGCGTAACGGCCCTGGGCAATCGCAATGGTGACTAAGCCCAGTTCAACGCCATCGCCACCCGCAAACACCTTCTCCGTTGAAGTTCCTCCCCAATCGTCAGTCTTGATCCAGTCTTTGCCGGAGCGGAGAACTTCCAGTCCGTGAAATTCAGGTTCCTGACTGATGGCGGCGATGACGCTGGACGCCTCAACCTCGAATTCACTGCCAGGCTGCGGCACCGGGCGCGGACGCCCCGACGAATCCGCTTCGCCAAGCTGCATGCGGATGCAGCGCATTCCGACTGCACGTCCGTCCCGCTGCAGGATTTCAACGGGCGCGGCGAGAAATTCAATATGGATGCCCTCTTCCAGAGCGCCTTCGATCTCGGACTTGACCGCAGGCATCTCCGAGCGGGTGCGACGATAGAGCAGGGTGACTTCAGCACCAAGCCGCTTGCTTACGCGTGCGGCGTCAATGGCAGTGTCCCCTCCACCCACGACGATCACTTTGCCGCCGATCACGGGCGCTTCACCGCGGTTCACGGCATTCAGAAAGTCCGTGCCGCTGAAGACATTGGGCGCGTCTTCACCGGGCACTTTGAGCTTGATGCCTTTCTGCGCGCCGATACCGACGAACACCGCTTGATAGTCCTGGCGGAGTTGCTCCAGCGAAACGTCCTTGCCGACGATGCAACTGCACTTCAGCTCAACTCCCAAATCCAGGATGCGCTGGATTTCAGCGTCCAGCACTTCGCGTGGCAGACGATACGTCGGGATGCCGTAGCGCAGCATGCCGCCCGGCTTGGGAAATCCTTCGAAAATGGTGACCCGGTAACCCCGGCGAGCTAACTGGTATGCACAGGACAGTCCCGCGGGACCCGCGCCCACCACTGCGACCTTCTCGCTGCGCGTTTCACCATGCAGTCGAGAAAGCTTCAGTTTGTTGGCGATGCCGAAGTCGCCAATGAACCGCTCCACGGCGTTGATAGCGATAGAGCCGTCCTTGCCTTTTCGGTTGCACGCATCCTCGCAAGGGTGAGGACAGACTCTCCCGCAAACTGCCGGGAAAGGGTTTCGTTCGGCGAGCCGTTTCCAGAACAGTTCGAATGCCTGCTCGTTGCTGCGGCCGTAGGCCTCGGCCTGAGCGACCGTGACCAACAGTTCGCGAATCTCATTGCCGTTTGGACAACCGCCGGCACATGGAGGCGCCTTCGCCACATAACGGGGTCGCAGCGGGCTGAGTCCACCTCCGCCCGCCGAACCCTTCATGACCGGTTTCTTAACTTCCTTGAATAAGGCCATCGGCCTCCCTCACGCGTACCGGTTCAGTACCTGATCTGCGCCGACCGCGCATAGCTCAAGCCGGCGTGTTTGAAGTCGTCAATGTGATAGCGGGTGAATTCGAACCCGGTCAGTTGGAAGAACTTCGGCCACCCGACCCTTTCGATCCATTCGCCCATGCGCTCATACTTGCGCGCATGTTTCGCGTAAACATCGACGATCGTCGTCACTGCCTCGACCACTTCGGGCCAGCGCGGAGGATTGTTCGGCAGATACGGTATCGCCAACTTGGTGAACTTCGGCTGGCTGCGGGCATTGCTGACCTTGCCGCCGACCCAGATGGAAAGACCGTCGTGTTCCGGGTCATTCATCGTCATCGCCGGGCACACGGTATAGCAGTTGCCGCAGTACATACACTGCTCCGGGATCACCTCGACCGAATTCTTGCCGTCCACCGTGGCCGGACGGATGGCGCCGGTTGGACAGGAGGCGATCAGCGTTGGGACCTCGCATGATTTGGACAGAAGAGCGTGTTGAATCTTCGGCGGCACGCGATGGACGCCCAGAATGGCAATATCAGAGCAATGCACTGCGCCGCACATGTTGAGGCAGCAGGCGACGGCAATCCGCAACTTCGCGGGAAGATTCTCTTGCGTGAAGCGGTCGCAGAGCGCATCCATCACGCTCTTCACCAAGCCAGAGGCATCGGTTGCGGCCGAATGACAATGCACCCAGCCCTGGGTGTGCACAATGTTGCTGATCGAGTTATTGGTGCCCCCGACCGGGAACCCCAACTTACCCAAATCCGCCTTGAGGGGCGCAATGTTAGCGGGATCCGTCAGCAGGAACTCGACATTATTGCGGCTAGTGAAGCGCAGATACCCGCCGCAGTACTTGTCGGCCAATGCGCAGAATTTGCGTATTGTCTGAACGGCCAGTATCCGAGGTGAAGCGGCACGAACCGTGTACAGCTTGTCGCCTGACTCCGCCACGTGGCAAAGAACTCCGGGCGCTACGTTCTCGTGGTACTTCCACAGGCCATAGTTCTTCTTCACGATCGGCGGCAGAAACTTGTCGTAAGCCGGCGGTCCGATATCGGTGATCCTTGGTGGTTGCGGTGTAGTAGTCATTATTTGTCACCTCCCTGGGCTGGCTGGAAGAAGATAAATGGATTGTCCCTGGGGGCAGAAACCATCTCGGGTGCCGGCTCCAGGCCGATGCCATCGAGAAACGCAGGCATGCCAATGCGCTGGATCAGTTCTCCGATGCGTTCCCGGGCCTTACCGTACTCATCCCAGAACTCCCACAGGCGGCTCAGGAGTTCCTTAATTGTCTCCATAAGCTCTGCCGCTGGAATGAATGGAACCAGGACGGAGGAAAGCAGAGCACCCTGAACGATGGGCGCCTTGGAACCGATGAGAATCGCCGCGCCACGTTCCTTGCCCGGACGCAACGCCTTGGGCATCACGTTGATGCAATGCATGCAGCGCGTGCATTCCGCGTTGCTGATCGTCAGCTTCTTGCCGTCCCACTCCATGCAACGCGTAGGACAAAGTCCGCAAACGTCGCGCTGGATATTGACTCCGGCGGCGGCGTACTTGGCAACCTCGGCATCATCCTGCTGAATGTCGTCCTTCCACGTGCCGATAATGGAAAGGTCGGCGCGTGCGATGGAAGCGACGCAGTCATTCGGGCAGCCCGCGGCCTTGATCTTGAACTTGTAGGGGAATGCCGGACGGTGCAACTCGTCCTGGTAGTCCATCGTCAAGTCGTAGCAGATCTTCATCGTGTCGTAGCACGCCCACTCGCAGCGCGCCATTCCCACGCAACAGGAGGGCGTCCGCATGTCGGAACCTGAGCCGCCCAGGTCGAAACCGGCTCGCGCCAGTTCCTGGAAAGCGGGTTCGAGTTGGTCGGTCGTCGTGCCCAGCAGAACCAGGTCGCCGGTCGAGCCGTGCATGTTCGTGAGCCCGGAACCGCGCTTCTCCCAGATATCGCAGACCGTGCGCAGAGCCTCGCTCGTGTAGAACCATCCCGCGGGTTGGTTAACACGAATGGTGTGGAAGTGAGCAACTTTCGGGAACTGCTCCGGAACGTCGCTGTAGCGGCCAATCACGCCACCGCCATAGCCCAACACTCCAACCAGTCCGCCATGTTTCCAGTGGCCTTTTTTCTCCTGATAAGACAGCTCCAGTTGTCCCAGCAGGTCTTTGGGACTGTCGCTGCCTGCGCAGGCTGACTTGATTTCTTTGACGAAACTGGGCCAAGGACCTTTTTCCAACTCGTCCAGCAACTCTGTTTTCGGCTTTCCGTTGCCGTTCTTTGATTCCGCCATAAGCTGTTTTTCTCCTCCCAGCTTCGTGAGCGGCCAGCGTTCGACATGCTGGCGGGTGCGCCCACGAGAACCGCGGACGTGTCGCGCGTCTTTGAGATTTGGAGCGCTTTCGTCACTCATCACACTATTCGCATACCACGGTTGGAACCGTGACCGGTAACGCGTCACAGGGTGATGAATATGACTGAAAGACGGTGACTTAGGGGCTATTTTCGCTAATCGGCGATAAGTGGTTCGAATCACCCGCGCCAACGACGCGAACTGCGGCCTGGAGCCGGGAATTACTCTGGATGCGGCAAGCTCTACCGTTTGCGCATGAAATCGGCTCTTCGACCAACAACGGTTCCCGAATATGGCGTTCCAGTGTATCGTAGTGATACTTTTACAGTTTGCGCCGTGCCTCGACTCGAGCATATTGACTCACTCATAACTGGCTGAGTCAATCGATGGGGGTTATGGAGAATCCACGCCTGAAGGTATTCCGCGCGGTTGCCGAACTGCTCAGCTTTCACCGTGCGGCGGAGCAACTCGGCCTCACCCAGCCGGCCGTTACCTTGCACATCAAGGCCCTGGAGAACGAGCTCTCCGTGCGTCTGCTCGACCGCACGGGCAACAAGGTATCGCTGACGCCTGCCGGCCGAATCCTCCACCGGCACGCGATGGCAATTGCCGAAATCATCTCCAAAGCCGAAAAAGAGATTGCCGAGGCCGCCGGAGAGCACGCCGGCGAGCTTCACGTTGGCGCTTCAACCTCGATTGCTCAGTACGTGCTCCCAAAACTTCTGGGGCTCTTCCATCAAAAGTTCCCGCGGGTTCGCCTGTCCGTGGTCAGCGGCAACACCGAGGAGATCGTCGACCACCTGCTGGCGCAAAAAATCGATATCGGACTGATCGAAGGACCGGCCTTGCGGCGCGACGTGAAGACCGAGCCTTTTCTGGCCGACGAACTAGTGCTCATCGTGCCGGCAAAACACGCGTGGACCAATGGACCCGACGTTACTGTCGAAGACCTCAAGAATGCGCCTCTGCTGCTTCGCGAACACGGCTCCGGCACCCGGCGCGTGCTGGAGATGGCGCTGGAAAAAGTGGGACTGAAGAAACCCTTTCCCCACGTGATTATGCAATTGGATTCAACCGAGGCAATCATCTCCAGCGTCGAGGCCGGCCTGGGAATCGGCTTTGTCTCCCGCTGGGCGGTGGACCGCCGTCTCCCGCTTGGCCGCATCAAGAAGGCGCGCGTCACCGGGCTCCGCATTCCGCGCGACTTCTGCCTCGTCTATCCCACCGGACCGGGGCCGCGCGGCACCCCGGGAGCCTTCCGCCAGTTCGTTCTGGAATACGGCAACGCCGTCTCCGTCGAGGACGAATCCGCCGAACAACTGGTCCGCAAGTAGCGGCGGACGAGGTTGGGCGCATCGCCATCAATCTCGCCGGGGATCGCGTGAAGAGCCGCTTTTCCGCGGCCTGTTAGGGGCGAATTTCTACTGGAGTTCGGTCTGGAACAAGCCGCCAGATCTCCTCGATTTCCGAATCGGTTACGGCTATGCAACCGGCGGTCCAATCGTAAAGGTAATGCTTTGTTCCCAATGACCTGAACTCACCGCCAAGGCCGTGAATCATGATGTCGCCGCCGGGGCTCACGCCCCGCTTCCGGGCCTGCTCTTTATCGTTTTCGGCGGGATAGGAGATATGTAAAGCCAGATGAAACCTGCTTGCGGGATTGCGATAATCGATCCGATAAAGCCCTTCCGGTGTCTTATCGTCGCCCTGTCGCTGTTTTGGCGCCAAGCCACCACTCCCAAGCGCCACCGAATAGGCTTTTACTATCCGATCTCCACTTAGCAGAAGCAGTTTATGTTCCTTCTTGAGTACCAAGATGTGGTCAACGTTGGGCTGCGGAGCCGCCAGCGCGGATAGCGCCAAGACTAACGGCAACCCGTAGATCTTCCAATGCCACATCATCGCTTGGAGGATAAATTCTTCTGAAACGTTGTAAATGAGGTGTTTCTCTTACCAGGCATTTACTCCAGTACTAAGCCTTCCGTCTGCTACCGCGGATATGGGTAGCCTTTAGCTAAAGCGTCTCGCAGTTCGGCATCATAGCCGTAAATGTCACGATAGAAATAGATATCTCCGTCTTCGCGGACTGCGGCGGTCATGTAAAGCATCAGCACCGGCACCGGTTTGGTGAGGTTCACCCTCAGATTGTCCTGCCCGCCTTGCATCGCCTGCTGTATCCGTTCGAGAGTCCATTTCGGCTGGTCCCGCAGTACCCAGGCCGCTAATTTAGCCGGTTCTTTCACATGAACGCAGCCGTGACTGATGTTGCGGTCCGGGTCGGCGAAATAGTGTCCCCACGACGGAGTGTCGTGCAGATACACGTCGTACCGGTTGGGAAATATGAACTTCACTAATCCCAGGGAATTGTCCGGGCCGGGCTTCTGGCGCACCCGAAGCCTGCCGGAGCGGATCTGCTGCAGCACTCTGTCCGACACCTTCCCGTCGGTGACAACACTCCCATTCTGATCTATGACTTCGAAGTTGACCTCGGATAGGTAGTCCGGGTCCTCCGTGATGTTAGGAATAATCTCGTCCTTCTCGATGCCGAACGGAACGTCCCAATAAGGGCGGAAAACCAGATATTCAATCCTGGCCTCAAGCACCGGAGTACGTGTGTACTCATCCCCCACATCCACGGTCATTGTCAGGGCGATCTTGCCGTCTTTATCCAGCGCGTACAGACGAAATCCCGGAATGTTGACGATGATCGGCGGTTGCGAAAAGTCATAACGCAGCCAGCGGTAGCGCTCCAATGTAAGCCGTATTTGCTCGACGCGGTCGCTCAGCGGGACCTTGAGCTGATCGAGCGTGTCTACGGTGATGTATCCGTCAGGACGCAAGCCATGACGCGTCTGGAATCGCTTCACCGCCTCCACCAGAGGTCCATCGTAGAGTCGAGAGTCGGCGGGAATTACCGCACTCTCCGGCAGATCACCAACCAGGCGAAGCAATCTGGCAAGTCTAGGGACGCCATCATAGAGCGCCCCGGAAAACACTATGCCGTGCGGATCGGGTAATTTCTCCCCATCGTCTTCCTTGGCCAGCCGCATGTACTTCACCAGCGCCTTTTTCAGTTCGTCGTACCTGGCAAATGGCGGTTCGATATTCGCCAGGGCCGATTTCAAATTCGTCCCTTTCAGTAGACGCTTTTCGACCAGCGTGGGAAGATCCAGCTTCTTGGGACCAACGTCAAGTCCAAACTCGAAGTGCCGGGGATTTATTCTCCCCATCCGAAGGTCGGAGACGTAGCGCATCGTGCAAACGGTCAGAGCCACGTCAAAGCGGGCCTCATCCGCTGGCGTATGGCTCGTCTGGAGACGTGCCAGGCGTCCGGGCCAACTTGAAGAGTCATAATCTTCAGCAAGCAGCCCCTTGCTATCGGCTTGCTGCAGTACGGAGATCATCTCCAGGCCCTGTGGCGTGGGCTGTCCGTTATGGACCCAGACCGTAGCGTAACCCGAGCGCCGATAGAGGGTTTCCATCTGGGCCCGGTAGTCGGGGAAATTAGGCCAACGGAGATCCTCAAGCCGGCCACTGGCGACAATCGCGCGCACGGCGGTTCCTGAAGTTTCAAGCTTCTCACGAGCACTCGCCGTGGCCCGGATTCCGAACGCCAGCGCGAGGATCAAAAACAATGCCGTGACAGCGTCTACCCCAACACGCGCAACTACGGCGCGTGCCGGGGACCCCGAGCCGCCGGTCGAATTCGACCGGTACATACACACGCACGCCTGAGGACTTCGCGCGTCCTTCACTGAATTACGAAGACAATGAATTGAGTTCTTCTCCTTGAGGAGCAGATAGCCAAGATTCTACCCTGAATGCACTCCTGGCACGTAGTTGGAAGAGACAGCAATTCTTTTCAGACGTATCGGATCAAGCGCGTAGCATCCTGCAATCGTTGATTGACAAGGCGTTTCACTCCGCTCATTATGTACCGATTCACGACGGTTGGCGGCTACCGTCGCCGAGTACGGCTGCCCGACGTGTCACTGCGCCGTTCAGTGGCGCCTAAGCGCCGAGACTCCAACACAACGGAGGTGCCGTTTGTTCAATGTATTGAACAGCCAAACGAAGATCACTGGTAACCAGAAACGCATCATCGCCGCCGCGATTATCGGCGACATGCTCGAGTTTTTCGATTTCTTTCTGATGGGCTTTGTGCTCGCGTTCATCGTCGGCCCATGGCACCTCACCTTTGGGAAGTCAGCCGTCATTCTGCTCTCAGCCGGCATTGGGGCTATCTTCGGGGCCATCTTTTACGGCCGGATGGCCGATGCTATCGGACGGCGCAAAGTCTTCATGGCGACGGTGATCAATTTCTCCGTTGCCACCGGCATTTTGGCGCTCACCCCCGAGGGGGCCTGGCTCTTCCTTGCCTTCTTTCGCTTTCTCGTGGGCTTCGGCGTTGGCGGGCTTTATTGCGTCGATCTGCCATTGGTGCAGGAATTCGTTCCCGCCTCGAAGCGCGGAAGAATCGGTGGCTTGGTCACCGCGGCAATTCCGGTTGGCCTCCTGCTGGGTTCCGTGCTTGGAGCTTACTTGGCGCCGGTTCTGGGGTGGCGAGGCCTGTTTGCGACGGGCCTGATCCCCGGTCTGCTGACGTTGCTGATCCGGATGTGGGTTCCCGAGTCGCCGCGCTGGCTGGTTGATCAAGGCCGGCCGGAGGAGGCTCGCAAGTCCCTGGCCTGGGCGTTGGAGAGGACCCCTGAGTCCCTGCCCCTTCCGGTGCGCATTACCGAGACCTCTAGTAAACCAGGGTTCCGGGCCCTCTTCCGTCATCCGCGGAGTTTGCTCGCCTCCTGGGTCACCAACATCGGCGTGCAGACGGGCTACTACGGTTTGACTCTCTGGGCGCCTACGCTGCTCGTGCTGGTACTAGGAGTGCCTGCCAAGCGGGCTTCGTTCCTGATGATCTGGGTCGGGCTCGGCGGGTTTTGCGGCCGCCTGCTGATTTCCGCGCTCTCCGATATGATCGGCCGCAAGCTTACAGGAGGGTTCGCGGCTATAGCGGCGGCAATTCTCCTCTTCGTTATGGCCACTCAGCACAGCGGGACCATTGCCGGCATCCCGCTGTTTTGGCTGCTGATGGTTATCGGTTACGTCTTTGCCGATGGCATTTTCGCCGTCCTTGGACCTTATTCGGCGGAAGTGTGGCCCACTTCGCTGCGCGCCACCGGCATGGGTTCGGCCTATGGCTTCGGCGGCATTGGCAAGGTCATTGGCCCTTGGGGTCTGGCTGTCATTGTCGGTTCCAGTAATCCAGTCACGCCGGCGGCTTCAATTCAAAAGCTGGTCCCGTCGTTCACCTATCTTGCCGCCTGGTATCTGCTGGCTGCTGTGTTCTATCTGTTCGTCGGCGCCGAAACCAAGGGCCGCGATCTGGAAGAAATCGATCAGGAATTGATGGCTTCGGCGGCGGAGCGCTCGGCCGTGGCTGAGAAAACGTAGAGCCATACCAGAGATACTGTATCTTTCGCTGCGGGTGTCATCGTGAGGAGGTTCGCCGCTTTCTTTGAAGGGGCGCGGCTTCAGCTTTAGCCGCGCCGTCCGGAGCCAGTAGTTGCGCGGGCTTTAGCCCCTGAGGGAATTGCCGGTTCTTCCAAAAGGCATTTATGCACCAGTTCTAGACCCGATTCGCGGATCGCTGCGTGAACTCTACTGGGCGGTCCAGCCGCCATCCACCACCAGGCTGGTGCCGGTAATGAGCGAAGCCGCGGGCGAAGCCAGGAAGACGATGGCCCCCGTGACCTCCTCCAATTGACCTATACGGCCCAGCGGAATGCGTTGCAACACCCAATCCTTAAACTTGGGGTCCTTGAAGAACGGCACGGTGAACGGCGTGTCCAGGAACGTCGGCGCCACCGAGTTGACGCGGATATTTTGCGGCGCAAGTTCCACCCCCATTGCCTTCGTGAGCCCTTCAATGGCGTGCTTCGTCATGCAATAGACGGTCCGGCGCGCCGCCCCGACGTGTCCCATTTGCGACGTGATGTTCACCACCGCGCCGCCCACCTCGCGGCGCTGGGGAAATTCCAGCATCTTGCGAACCGCCGCCTGAGCCACTACGAACATGGCCCGAACATTGAGATTGATAATCGCGTCCAGATGTTCCAGCGTGACCTCGACAAACGCCTCGGGAATGTTGATCCCGGCATTGTTGATGAGGATATCCAGACGCGGCAGCGCTGCAATGGTTTCGCGCGTGCGGGCGCTGTCGGTCACATCGCAGACGAGGGCGGATGCCTTTCCACCGCTCGCCTCAACGCTCGCCACCACCTGATCGAGATCCGAACGAGTTCGGCTCATGACCAGGACTTGCGCTCCAGCGCACGCCAACGCGCTGGCAGTCGCCGCACCGATGCCGCGGCCGCCGCCGGTAACCAGCGCGGTCAGGCCGTCAAGCCGCAGGTTGCTGGGGAACCCATCCCGTCCACTCACGACTGTCATTTCCCTTCTCCACCGCGCCGGGCGCCAGCCCTCCGGCGGTCAGCGACGGCGGGGTCCCCGGCATGCGCTTTAGTTGCGCATGTTGGGGTGCGCCGGAAACTCTCATTTCGATTTTCCGCGCGTCGCCAGTGCTCCGTAGCGTTCAACTCTTACGCGCGCCGTGATCCCATGCGCCAGCATGTGCTCCAGGATGCACTGCCGCTCGGTGACTTCGCCGGTCTCGACGCTGGCTTCTGGAGTCATCCGCTGGTAAGTGCAGGTCTTGAGGAACTTGCCCACCCACACGCCACCCGTATAGCGCGCCGCACGGCTTGTGGGGAGAATATGATTCGTGCCAATTGTCTTGTCGCCGTAGGCAACGGTGGTTTCCTCGCCTATAAACAATGATCCGTAGTTCGTCAGGCGCGGGAAGTAGTAATCGACATCGCGAACATGCAGTTCAAGGTGTTCCGGCGCGTAGTTATCGCTCAAGCGGATTGCCTCCTCAGGATTGCTGGCGACATACACGATTCCCTGATCGCGCCAGGAGAGGCTTGCGACTTCGCGAGTTGGCAATACTGCGAGCTGCTTCTCCAACTCCTTTATCGCCCGCGCCGCAAAATCCTCGCTTAAACAGATGAGGCAGACGCCGCTGTTGGGATCGTGCTCGGCTTGCCCGAGCAGATCGCAGGCCACCAGTGCGGGATCGGCGTGATCGTCCGCGAGAACCAGGATCTCGGTCGGCCCCGCCAGCAGATCGATGCCGCAACGCCCGAAAAGTTGACGCTTGGCTTCGGCCACGAAGCGGTTGCCCGCGCCGCACAAGACATCCACCGGCTGCAGCCCGTCCAGTCCGAAGGCCATCAGCGCCAGGGCCGGAACCCCGCCCAGAATATAGATCGCATCCGCCCCCGCCTTCTTAATGGCGTTGATAGTAGCCGGATAATAGCCCTGCCCCTTTACCGGCGGGGTGCAGGCGGCGATGCGCTTGACGCCCGCAACCTTGGCCGGAATGATGCTCATCTGCGCCGACCCGAACATCGGGTAACGGCCGCCGGGGATATAGCTGCCGACCGAGTTCACCGGGATGTGCTTGTGCCCCAGGATCACCCCGGGACGAATTTCGACCTCCAACGGAAGCATCGTCTTGAATTGCTCCTGGGCGAACTTGCGGACATTGCCCTGGCAATAATCGGTGTCGCGAATTCCCTGCTCCGGCACCTTCGCAATGGCTTCCTTAATCTGTGCCTCTGTGAGAAGGAACGAGGGCGGATCCCAATCGTCGAACTTACGGCTGTACTGGCGGACGGCGTCCATGCCGTTCTTCTCCAGGTCAACCAGCATACGGGTCACGACGGCAGCAGTTTCGGCATCCGTCTCGAAGAGTCGTTGCTGACCTTGCTTCATTACCTTCATGGCACTCTCTCCTCGGCTTAGGGAAGATTGGGGAATGATTCGGGAACGAGCGGCGCTGGACAACGGGGTCCCCGCCACGCGCGTTTTTACGCGTAGCGGGGTAGAACGTCGCCGGAACGCCAAGTGCGCTTCCCTCTTTTTTCAAGTTTTAAGGCAGAAATCTCAACGCAGAAGGTTCTATCGCCGCGCCGGATTTGTCAAGCATGTAAGCGGCGGGCCGATAGCGGCGGGTGACCGTGCAAGATGCGCGCGAGGGTGCCCAGTGGGGCGGTTCCCTAGTTGGTGTTTCCAAATCCCAAGAGGATGTCATGGCGACCGGAGCGCTGAGCGCCTGTGGCCGGAGCAGCCAAGCTGCGTACCCGACGTTGCGTTCGATAAGCAAGAAGCTATTCGGGCGCGGAGTGGAGCCACCCTTTGTTTTTCGGCCGCAGAAACAAAAGGTGGCTCGACTTCGCTCGCCATGACAGCCTGAGTTTGTGTTGGGATATGCCTTCTGCGGTGCCCGGCCAATCCGAAATGCGCCTGAGGGTGCCCCGTCCTAGCGGAAGCCTGGCATACAAACACACCTCGGGAGTGTCATGTTGAGCGTAGCGAAACATCCCCGGAAACTGTCCCACCCAGAGCCGATCTGGGCTTCTTGATGAAGTCCTTCTGCCGCGTCTCAGCCCCGCGCCGTACTGGGATTCTTCGCTTCCGGTGGTCGCTCAGAATGACACCTCTCAAGTATTTATTGCACGAACTTCTGGAACACGACACTAGGGCGGGGTAGTTTGTTTGGAGACATGCATGTTGAAAATCAGGTTGCCGCGACTTACGGCCTGTAGATCGTCGACCTTGGTTTGTGAATGCCTCCGGGCGGCTCCAGTCCATACCGAACTATCAGTTTCGCCCTCAACCACTCTTTGTACCTCTCGAACTCGCCACGCATGCGCATGAGATCGTTGTCGAATTTGAGGCGGCTGTCATAGTCGTTAAACAACGTCTGCTCCATTGTGGAGCAGGTCAGCAACATTGGGAATAGGTATAAAGCCCAGATTCTCGGCTCAAGTCCGGTGTAGTTCAGCCGAAACTCGATGTGGTCGTCGGATGTTATCTGTACGAAGCGGTCAATCATGGCATTCAGGTTGGCGTGTGACCCCGTTTCCGACAACTCACCCCACGTTTTGTGCAACTCATCAAGACCCTTGAAAACACCCTGCCGCTTTTTCCGCTCGAATGCATCTCTAAATGCTTCGACGGCGGCTTCTCCGTCATTCTTGTTGAGCCAGGTCTTCTGGAGCTCGGGGTCGTCCAGCATTGTATGAGCATGTGCAACGAACTCGATTGCGTCACGAAGGATCGATCGTGCCTCTGCCATGCATCCGGAGAAGGCAAGTTCTATGCTCACCCGCATCTTGGCATGTGCGTTGTGATATAGAAGCAGCGGGAACATTCGGCTTGGATCGCGCGCGGTCTGGAGGTCAACGAATTCTCGCATCAAGATGCTGTCCAACCGGAGATAGTATTCCCACATCTCCCGGAAGCCTTGGATCGACGCGAACAAATTGCTCCTCTTGATCCCGTAATACTCGCGGTACTGGGCGGGGATATTGTCTTTCTCAAACTGAACAAGTAGGCGGTCAGTTTCTTGAAGGGAGTTCTGCGATGCAGGTAGGGTACTCATGACGCCTCCAATTGTTCCAAGCAGTTGGCCAACCCTGGCTTGCACAAGTGCGGGCGGTTGTTTAGAGACGCGAACCACCCCGCCTTTCGCAACAGCAGCGAAAAGATGGGGCGCCCTCGCCCCTATTTTCTTCTGCTCTTCAGGTACTCATCGAGTGTGTCCGCGCCAGCACGATCGAGCACAGTTCCCAGCTTAGCGTCACCTCGCGTTCCCTCAGCGAAGTCATCGCCGTAAGTCTTCCTCAGGGTCTTGACTAACGTGTCGCTCCGCTTGTGGCGAATCTCCCCGTCCTTATCGCGACAACGGTCATCCAATCCGGAATTGCATTTCTTGCTCATACTCAACTCCTTTTCTTGTCTCCGCGCGCCGTGCCCCCTACGAACATCCGCTGGTGCTGCCGCAGCTCATGCAGCGGTAGCAGCTTCCGTTGCGGGTCATAATGGCGCCGCAGACGGGGCATGAGGGCGAGTCACCGAGGTCGACCACGCTGCTCAGCGCGTCGGAGGCATGATATGCCGCCCCGCCGCGTCCGGGGACTGCCGCGCCGGAAAACAGGCTGCCGCTTTCGGCTTTCGGCATTTCATTTGCGGCCGAGCTGCTGGCCTCTATCCTGATGGTTCCGTTGGGGCGCGGACGCAGGTCGTCGAACAGAGACTGCTGCTGTCCGGTAACGAACTTCAGGTCCAGCCAGCGGAAGATGTAATCCATGATCGACTTGGCGTAGCCGATGTGTTCGTTCTGGCTCCAGCCGCTGGGCTCGAAGCGCAGGTGTTCGAACTTTTCGCACAGCAGTTTGAGCGGCACGCCGTGCTGCAAGGCGATGGACGCGGCGGTGGCGAAGGCATCCATCAGGCCGCTGACGGTGGAACCCTCCTTGGCCATGGTGATGAAGATTTCGCCCGGCTGACCTTCGGGATAGAGGCCGACGGTGATGTAGCCCTCGTGTCCGGCGATACTGAACTTGTGGGTGATGGAGAAGCGCTCGTCCTGAAGTTTGTGGCGCAGGGCACGCGGCGGCGCATTGAGGTCCTCTTCCTCGACCACGGGTGCGGCCTTGCTTTCGGCCGTAGGGCTGCCCTTGGACGAGAGCGGCTGCGACTTCTTGGAGCCGTCGCGATAGACGGCGACCGCCTTCAACCCCAGCCGCCAGGCCTCGATGTAGGCCTCCATGACTTCCTCGACCGTGGCCTGCTCCGGCATGTTGATGGTCTTCGAGATGGCTCCGGAGATGAACGGCTGCACGGCGGCCATCATCTTGAGGTGGCCGAGGTAGTGGATCGTGCGCGTGCCGCGCGTGGGCTTGAACGAGCAGTCGAAGACCGCCAGGTGGTCTTCCTTGACCTGCGGCGCGCCCTCGATGGTGCCGGTGGCGTCGATATAGCTGACGATGGCGTTCGTCTGCTCCTGCGAGTAGCCGAGCTTGAACAGCGCGGCGGGCACGGTGTTGTTGACGATCTTGATCATGCCGCCGCCGACCAGCTTTTTGAACTTGATGAGCGCGAGATCGGGTTCGACTCCGGTGGTGTCGCAGTCCATCATGAAGCCGATAGTGCCGGTGGGAGCAAGCACCGTGACCTGCGAGTTGCGATAACCGGATTTCTCGCCCTGGGCAAGCGCTTCGTCCCAGCAACTGCGGGCGGCTTCAAACAATTCGCGGGGCACGTGGCCGCGGCTGATGCGGTTCACCGAGGCGCGGTGCATGCGAATCACGTCGAGGAACGGTTCACGATTGGCGTACCAGCCGGGGCAGGCGCCTCCGCTGATGGCGACGTCCTTGAGCCGGTCTCCGGCGGCGGTGAGCGGCGGACAATATTCGGCGATGCGGGCCGACTGCAAGTAAGCCTCGCCGCACATGATGGCCGTAACGCAGGCGGCGTAATCGCGCCCGGTGTCGGAATCATAGGGCAGACCGGAGGCCATGAGCAGCGCGCCGAGATTGGCATAGCCAAGTCCGAGCGGACGGAAATCATGCGAATTGCGCGTGATGGCCTCGGTCGGATAGCCGGAGTTGTCGACCAGAATTTCCTGCGCGGTGATGAGAATGTCCACCGCATGGCGGTAGGCGGCGACATCGAAGCTGCCGTTGGGAGCAAACTTCATCAGGTTGAGCGAGGCCAGGTTGCAGGCCGAGTCGTCAATGAACATGTACTCGGAGCACGGGTTCGAGGCGTTGATGCGGGCCGAGTTCCTCGACGTGTGCCAGCGGTTGATGGTGGTGTCGTACTGCATGCCGGGATCGCCGCACTGCCAGGTGGCTTCGGCAATCTTGTGGAGCAGTTCGCGGGCCTTGTGGGTTTTGATCACGTGACCGCCGACGACCGCGTGCGTGCTGAAATCGGCGTCGCGCAGAACGGCGTTCATGAAGTCGTCGCTAACACGGACGGAGTTGTTGGCGTTCTGAAAGAAGATGGACGAGTAGGCTTCTGAATCGGGCGTCGAGCCGTCGTAGCCGGCCTGCATGAGCGTCCAAGCCTTTTTCTCTTCCTCGGCCTTGCAGGTGATGAACTTTTCTATGTCAGGATGGTCGATGTTGAGGATGACCATCTTGGCGGCGCGCCGCGTCTTTCCGCCGCTCTTGATGACGCCGGCAAAGGCGTCGAACCCCTTCATGAACGACAGCGGACCGCTGGCGGTGCCGCCACCGGAGAGCTTTTCCATGGAGCCGCGGATCGTCGACAGATTTGTCCCCGTGCCCGAACCCCACTTGAAGAGCATGCCCTCGGTCTTGGCCAGCGTCAGGATGGACTCCATCGTGTCCTGGATGGAGTTGATGAAGCACGCCGAGCACTGCGGAGTCTTGTAGCCGGTCGCACTGAATTCAACGCGCCCGAGCTGCGGATTCCAGTGCCAGTTGGCGGCATCGGAGTTCGGCTCCAGCCGGTCGCAGCCGACATTGAACCACACCGGAGAATTAAAGGCCGCGTACTGGTGCAGCAGCAGGTAAACGAGCTCGTCGTGAAACACGGCGGCGTCTTCCGTCGAGCGAAGGTATCCGCTGGCGAGCCCCCAATCGCGGATGGTCTCGGCGACGCGGCCAACCAGTTGGCGTACGCCGCGCTCGCGCTCGGGCTTCCCAAGCTGTCCGTGCAGGTACTTGCTGGCGACGATGTTGGTGGCGGTCATCGACCAGTCCTTCGGAACTTCTACGTCCTGCTGCTCGAACAGGATCTCGCCGTTGGTGCCGGTGATCTGGGCCGTACGCAGCTCCCACTGGATTTCGTCGTAGGGGGAAACGCCGGGATTCGTGAAGAACCGCTTGAAATTCACTCCATGAGCCTTTTTGGGACTCACTCCGGCATTCGGGGCCTGTAGGGGGGTAGCACTGCTGGTCGTGGTCTTCTGCGTAACTTCGGCCATCTCAATTCTCCTTCACCGGGTCGAGCTTCTTGTCCGGCAACGGGCGGAAACAACGTCTCCTGCCACCCGTTCAATTCAACTCACTGCTTCGGCCACGTTCGGCGGCCACTCTACATTTCAGTACCACGGAGGCGTCCTAAGACTGCCCTTCCAAGACCGCTGGAAAACTCCCCGTCGTCAGCCCAATAGGCAAAACTGCCTTCGAGATCGTCGGTAACGTCGCCATGGAGCACTCCGGAACTACCTCACGGAACTGGAGGCGGATCAGGGATGATCGCCTTCGTCCAAGGGCACCCAAAAGGTGGCCCGGATGTGAAAACTACTCCCGTATATGGGGCTTGTCAAGCCCATACCACAAAATATTGTAGTCCAATGTTTTCAAAACCATACAGCCAGCGCGTCTGCCAATCCGTTTCGGGAAAGCGGCATTCGGGGCCTTAGTTCTGTTTTTTGGGCTGGCCTCGCCTCACCCCGGTGCCCCGACCGGCAGCGGAGGTGAATAGAAGGTTGGAGATTAGTGCCTGTTTCCGGCTGGGTCAATTACTCCATTTCGGTGCAAGTGTGGAAATCGCGGAAAACCTGGGCCGGAGCCGTAACCGAGCAGACATGGATGTGCACACAAAGCTCGCAACCGTCGCGGCAAATGCAGGGTTCGGCGTGCGCCCAGGCCAGTGTGGGAATGCGACCGTTTCCGGAAAAGCGGACGCCCGACCCTGGCGATGAGCCGCGCCCCAAGTCGCACTGCGCGAATCCGGAGTGCAATGCAGGGTTCAAGAGACTGGGTCAGGGGACACTGTTCATCTGCCCTTCCGATCCCGAGGCGGCGACGCTTGCGCTTATGAGTTTGAGGTTGAAGCAAACCGACATGACTTCGCCGAAGTTGACAGGCCGCATCAGTCTTATTAGCTTGTTCCGGCAGCAGCTTAGAGAACCGTCGGGCGTGTGCTACTTTTACCGTACCTTCGCGTTTATTGCATATCAGAGCACCGTGTGCTAGTTTCAAATTCTTCGAGGTTTCTGATTGCAAAATACGTTGCTGGCCGGTCTAAGTCGTAAAGAAGCCGAAGTTTATGCCCGGCTTGACTCCGAACGGCTGCCGAAACATATCGCCATCATCATGGACGGAAACGGCCGCTGGGCCAAACGTCGTCACCTGCCCAGGATCGCCGGCCACCGCCGCGGCGCCGACTCGGTGCGCGACGTGGTGCAGACTGCGTCACGCGTCAAGATTCCTTGGCTCACGTTGTATGCCTTTTCGGTCGAAAACCTGAAACGGCGGCCCAAGACCGAAACCGACTTCCTGATGGCCCTGTTGCGCCGGTATTTAAAGCAGGAAGTCCCCATGCTCAACGATTTCAATGTGCGGCTTAACTTTATTGGCCGCACGCACGAGTTGCCGGAGTCGGTGCAGTCGCGCATGGCGTGGGCCCTGGAGCAGACCGGCAAAAACACCGGGACGCTGCTGACCCTGGCGCTGAATTACGGCGCGCGCACCGAACTGGTCGACTGCTTCCAATCGATTCTCGCCACGGCAAACAGCAACGGCGGGTTAAGTCATCTCGAGATCGACGAGGAAATGATCGCCCGGCACCTTTACACGGGTTCGCTGCCTGACCCTGACCTGGTGATTCGAACCAGTGGCGAGATGCGCCTCAGCAACTTCCTGCTTTGGCAGCTTGCCTACGCCGAAATCTACGTCACCCAGACATTGTGGCCCGACTTCGATGGCACCCATTTTCTGGAGGCCATCAGCGAGTACCAGAAACGTGAGCGCCGCTACGGCGGACTCGTCGAGAACAGCGCCCACGCATAAGCCAGATGAAGCGCGTCCTCACCGCAGCCATCCTCATTCCGCTCGTCATGCTGGCGGTTCTCCGCGCTCCCAACTGGGTTTTCACCCTGCTGGTGGCGCTGGTAGCCTTGCTGGCGTTGAGCGAATACTTTGAAATTGTGGCCGGCTATGGCGTCGAACCGTTCCGCTTCCTTGGCTACCTGATCACGCTGACCATGTACGCGATCGCTTTCTGGGCCGCCGTCAGTACTGAGCCTCCCTCGGCGGTCACGGTGCTTTCCGCGCTGATTTTCCTGTTCTGTTTTTCGCCCTTTGTGCTGCTATGCGCGGCCATGCCGAGGGCGGATCTGCGCAGTGGATTGCCGGCCGCATGCTTCTCATACCTGGGCATCGTCTACGTTGGTTTTTCGCTGCTTACGCTGGTGTTTTTGCGCATGATGCCGGCGGGATGGTTCTTTGTCCTGTTCACTTTTTTTGTGGTCTGGGCGGGCGACACATTCGCCTACTACGTGGGCCGGGCCTTCGGAAGAATCCCGTTTGCACGACGTATCAGCCCAAAGAAGACCTGGGAAGGCGCCTTGGCTTCGGTGCTCGGGTCGGTGATTTTTGCGCTTCTGCTGACCCGGTTCGCAACCCCCATCGCCGCGGGGCTGACACGGGTCCACCTGCTCGCTTCGCCCGTGAGTTTTGCTCCGACACCTTTGTGGTTGGTGGCAATCATTGCGCTCTGCCTGAACATGGCGGCACAGTTGGGAGACCTGCTGGAATCGCTCATGAAGCGCGGAGCCGGAGTGAAGGATTCCGGACGTTTGTTGCCCGGGCATGGTGGAATCCTGGATCGAATCGATGCCTTGCTGTTCGCATCTCCCGTGGCACTGCTGCTTTTTGGAGGAACGCTTGAGAAATTCCTCCAGATGCCCTAACCTCAACGTGGGCGCAACTTTCCTGCATGAAGAAACTCGCCATCTTAGGTTCAACGGGCTCCATCGGACATAGCACCCTCCGCATCGTGGAGTCGTATCCCGACCGCTTCGGCGTAGCCACGCTGGCAGCGGGAAACAATCTGGAAACCGTCTTCGAGCAAGCTCTCCGCTGGCGCCCGCGGATTGTTTCGGTAGCCCTGGAAGAGGCTGCCGGGCAACTCCGTCAACAGTTGCGCCAGGCCGGAGTAACGGATGTAGAAGTGGTCTGGGGTCAGGCTGGCGCGGTCGCCGCCGCAACTCACCCGGAGGTGGATTTTGTTGTCAGCGCCATTGTCGGTGTCGCCGGCCTGAAGGCCACCTACGAAGCCGTGAAGGCCGGCAAGACACTTGGCCTGGCGAATAAAGAATGTCTGGTGGCGGCCGGGGAACTGATCACGGCCGAGGCGCGGCGCAGCGGAACAGTGCTGCTGCCCATCGACAGCGAACACAATGCCATCCACCAGTGCATGCGCGGCGGGCGCTTGCATGAGGTTGAACGCGTCTGGCTGACCGCTTCGGGAGGTCCTTTCCTGCACACTCCGGCGTCGGACTTTGCGGCCATTACGGTGGAACAGGCGCTGAATCATCCCACCTGGAAGATGGGTCGCCGCATCACAATCGACTCGGCGACGTTGATGAATAAGGGATTCGAGGTAATCGAAGCATGCCGGCTGTTCGATCTGCCCCCGCGGCAGGTACAGGTCATCGTGCATCCCCAGTCGACGGTGCACTCAATGGTCGAATTCGTCGATGGCAGCCTGCTGGCGCAGGTATCGGTGACTGACATGCGCTTGCCGATCCTCTACGCCCTGACTTATCCGGAGCGAATCGAGTCCGACCTGCGCTTTCCGGTCTCGGAGCTGCGCCATTTGGACTTTTTTCCGCCCGATTTCGACAAATTCCCTTGTCTTCGGCTGGCCTACGAGGCTGCCGAGGCTGGCGGTTCGCAAACCATTGCGCTCAATGCCGCCGACGAGGTCGCCGTGGCAGCTTTTCTGGAAGGCGAAATACCATTTCAGGACATCGCGGCTACGATCCAGGAAGTTTTAGAAGAAACGTCTGCGGGGAGACCTGAATCTATAGAAGAAGTACTTGCGGTGGATGCCGAGGCGCGATTGTTGGCTTCTCGAGTAGTGTTGCAGCGCAGTGGTGCATCTAGCAAGCCGGTGTCGGCGAAGGGTATTTCCTGAACTATGGCAGCTAATCTTTATTACAGTATCGTCTCGGTTTTCTTCGTCCTGGCGGTCATGATCCTGGTCCATGAATTGGGTCATTTTGCTGCTGCCAAGCTGTTTGGGGTGCGAGTCGAGGTCTTTTCCATCGGTTTTGGCAAACGGCTGGTTGGATTCCGCCGGGGCGAAACCGACTACCGGATATCCGTCCTTCCCTTCGGCGGCTACGTGAAAATGTCAGGGGAAAGCCCGCTGGACCAGCGCGCCGGCGGGCCAGAGGAGTTTATGTCCCATCCCCGGTGGCAGCGTGTGGTGATCGCGCTGGCCGGGCCATTCATGAACATCGCGCTCGCCATCGGGCTGCTGACGTGGGTGTACATGGTGCACTACGAGCACCCGCTTTACCTGGATCAGGCCGCCGTGGTGGGCTGGGTAGCTCCGGGCAGTGCCGCTGAAAAAGTGGGAATTCAGCCCGGCGACAAGATCATCCAGATCGGCTCGAGCAAGAATCCCGATTGGGAGTACGTTCTTTCCAAGATCATGCTCAGTCCCCATTCGGCGGTGCACTTGATCATTCAGCGTGGGGATCAGCAGTTGCAGAAGACCGTCTTTCCCGAGGTCTCCGGCCAAGACCAGCTCGGTGATGCCGGCCTGGTGGCCCAGCAGCCGTTTACGATTACCCAGATGGAGCCGGGGATGCCGGCCGCCAAGTCGGGAATGCAGATCGGGGATGACATCGTCGCCGCGGACGGAATGCCTGTCCGCTCCACCCAGAGTCTCTCGCACCTGCTGCAACAGACCAAGAACCACCCGGTGGTGCTGACCATCAAGCGCAACGGCCAGCAGATAGACGTGACCGTCACGCCGCAGCTCACAACCAGCGACGACGGCAGGCAGGTTTACCGGATCGGCATTCTCTCCATGCCGGTTCACGTCGACAAATTGCCATTCACGCAGGCGCTGTCCCGCTCCATCGACTCGAATCAGAAGAACTCGCTGCTGATTCTGGAGCTGGTAAAGCGAATGTTGCAGCGCAAGGTCTCCGTCAAGCAGATGGAAGGTCCGATAGGGATCGCCCGCGTTACCGGCATGTACGCTCAGCAGCAGGGCTGGACACCGCTGATGGGAGTCATGGCCGCCATCAGCCTCAACCTCGGTATCTTCAACCTGTTTCCCATCCCGATTCTCGACGGCGGACTGATCCTGCTGCTGTTGATCGAGTCGGTCATCCGGCGCGACATCAGCCAGCCAATCAAGGAACGCATCTACCAGGCCGCTTTCGTCTGCCTCATCCTGTTTGCCGGCATGGTGATCTTCAACGATATGATGAAAGTGATTCCAGGGATCACGCACCACGTGCAGTGAGGCGGTTGCATCTGGCCGGTGTCATCCTGAGCGCAGCCGGGGTCCCCGGCGACGACCGCTTTTGCCGTTGCTGGGGTGGAGCAGCGAAGGATCTGCTGTTCCGGTTCTGGCGGCGTGCTGACCGCTCTCAGGGTCTCGAATGATAAACTAAGCACATTCCCATGGCTTCGATTAAGCGCAAAAAGACGTACATGGCCACTGTCGGCGGCGTCCGGCTGGGCGGAGATGCGCCCATCGTGGTGCAGTCCATGACCAACACGGATACGGCGGACATTGCCGGAACCGTAGCCCAGGTGGCCGCCTTGGCTCGCGCCGGATCGGAGCTGGTCCGGGTGACCGTGAATAATGACGCTGCCGCGCAGGCCGTGCCGGAGATCGCGGAGCGGCTGGCGCAGCAGGGCGTACAGGTGCCCATCATCGGCGACTTCCATTACAACGGCCACCTGTTGCTGAAGAAGTATCCGGCGTGCGCGCGGGCGCTGGCCAAGTATCGGATCAACCCCGGCAACGTCTCCATCGGCCGCAAGGACGACGACAACTTCCGCACCATGATCGAGGTCGCCATCGAAAATCAGCGGCCGGTGCGCATCGGCGTGAACTGGGGTTCGCTCGACCAGCAGTTGCTGACGCGCATGATGGACGCGAATTCCAAGCTGGCCGAGCCTCTGGACGCCCGTGCCGTCATGATGGAAGCGATGATCGCCAGTGCCCTGCACTCGGCCGAACGCGCCGAGCAGTATGGAATGCGCCCCGAACAAATCATCATCAGCGCCAAGGTGAGCGGAGTGCAAGACCTGATCGACGTCTACCGCGCGCTGGCTGCCCGCTGCAAATATGCGCTGCACCTGGGGCTCACCGAGGCCGGCATGGGCGCCAAAGGCATTGTCAGCAGTACCGCCGGACTGGCCGTTCTGCTGCAGGAAGGCATTGGCGACACGATCCGCGTTTCGCTCACGCCCGCGCCCAATGGCGACCGCAACGAAGAGGTGCGCGTGGCACAGCAGATACTGCAATCGATGGGCATCCGCAGCTTCTCCCCGCAGGTGACCGCCTGCCCAGGCTGTGGCCGCACCACTTCGACCTACTTCCAGCAGTTGGCGGAGCGGATTCAGGAGTACTTGCGCGAGCAGATGCCGGCGTGGCGAAAGCAGTACGAGGGCATCGAGGAAATGAAGCTGGCGGTCATGGGGTGCGTGGTAAACGGCCCGGGCGAAAGCAAGCACGCTAACATCGGCATCTCGCTGCCGGGCACGTTTGAGGAACCGAAAGCCCCTGTGTTTGTCGACGGCCGCCTGATGACAACGCTGCGCGGCGACAAGATCGCGGAAGAGTTCATCGCCATCCTCGACGAGTACGTCGAGACCCATTACTCGAAAAAAGAAGCGCAAACAGCCGTCAGTACTTAGACCTCATGAATTCAAATACTTAGCATTGCTTGGCTGGCTTCCCGCAGGTAAACAACGGGCTCAGTTTTAACCAGTTTGGCACGTTTTGTGTTCGCGTTTGATGTCCGCGCTACGTCCGATAACAATGTAGCGCGGGAAGTGCAAAACTGCGGCGGACCTTCGCCATCTAAGAGATAGATTTACCATTACCGCAGCAACGTGCGGCCCCTGTCGCCGACGGATAAGGAGCTGAGATGAGAAAGTTCGTGTTGGTTTGCTGCGTCCCGTTCCTGCTGACGCTTTGCGCCCTGGCGCAGAATGCGGAGATCTCAGGCGCTTACGCGCACCTGACCGGCCCTACCGGCAAAGACGGCTTCAACTTCTCCGCCGCGTATCTTGCCACAAAGCACCTGGGACTGGAGGGTGACGTGGGCGGGTATTACACAACCGGAGACAACGTCTACACCTTAACGGCTGGACCCAAGGTAATGTTCAGCACGCGCGATGCGCTGTTCACCCCTTATCTTCATCTGCTGGTGGGCGGGGCGCACGAACTGGGCCAATACTACGTTGGAGTGCTGCCCGGCGGCGGAGTCGACGTGGGTGCCAAACGTTTCGCCGTTCGCCTGAAGTTCGATGCGCTGCACTACAACAGCGGCACGCACGC